>Ga0068855_100000585_pt1 | contig 44777 bp, 35 predicted proteins | sample KBSCornC52_FD_66592 | JGI IMG/M metagenome (GOLD analysis project Ga0068855, IMG submission 66592) | Corn rhizosphere microbial communities from Kellogg Biological Station, Michigan, USA - KBS Corn C5-2 | ecosystem: Host-associated > Plants > Roots > Rhizosphere > Soil ... | reverse complement strand
CATGTCGAAAGCAACCGCGATTATTGGCGCCGGCTCGTCGGGCTTGACGGTGCTGAAGGCGCTCCGGGAGGCCGGGCTTCCGGCCGTGTGTTTCGAAAGAGGCTCCAAAGTCGGCGGAAATTGGGTCTTCGATAACGACAACCAACAGAGCCGCATCTACCGCTCGCTCCGCATCAACACCTCCCGGGACCGCATGCAGTTCTCGGACTTTCCGATGCCGGCCGACTACCCTGACTACGCCAGCCACGAGCAGGTCGCGCGCTACTTCGAAGCCTACGCCGAGGCATTCGATCTCAAGAACGGCATCCGTTTTCAGACCGCCGTTTCCTCGGTGAAGCCGCTATCGTCGGGCGCCGGCTACCGCGTAAGGCTGGGTGACGGAGGCGAAGAAGAGTTTGGCGCGGTGGTGGTGGCCAACGGTCACCACTGGGACCCGGCGTACCCGGATCCCCTACCGCCCGGGCCGTTCAGCGGGCTCATCCTGCACTCGCACGACTACGTCAGCCCCGACGAGCCCCATCGGCTGCGCGGCAAGCGCGTGGTGGTGGTCGGCATCGGCAACAGCGCCGTCGACATCGCCAGCGAGCTGGCCCAGCACGGCAGCGAGGTCACGTTGTCGGTGCGGCGCGGCGCCTGGGTGCTGCCCAAGTTCATCCTGGGCCGCCCCATCGATCAGCCCGGCCTCATCCCTGCGAGCTGGTCGGACGCTGCCAAGACGCTCGTCGCCGAGCTTTGGTACCGGTTATTGGTGGGGCCGCCCGGCCCGCACGGCTTGCCCGAGCCGGACCACCGCTTGGGCCACGCGCACCCAACGCTTTCCGACACGCTGCTGCCGTTGCTAGGCCAGGGGCGCATCACGCCGAGGCCCCCCATCGCGCGCTTCGCCGGCTCGAAGGTGTACTTCCACGACGGCAGCAACGCCGACGCCGACGCCGTGATCTACTGCACGGGCTACAAGGTCACCTTTCCGTTCTTCGACCCCGGCTTCGTGTCAGCCCCTGACAACGAGCTACCGCTGTACCTGCGCTGCTTCCACTTGGAGCATCCGGGGCTGATGTTCGCCGGCCTGGCGCAGCCGCTGGGCGCCATCATGCCGCTGGTAGAAGCCCAGGGGCGCTTGTTCGCCCGCTACCTCACCGGCGAATACGAGCTGCCCGAGCTTGAAGAAATGCGGCGTCGCACCGAGCGCGAGCGCGAGCACGTACGCCGCCGCTTCGTCAAAACCCGGCGCCATACCATGCAAGTCGACTTCGACCGCTACCTGGACGATCTCCGGCGAGAGCTGCGCGCCGGCAGCAACCGCAGCGGTCGCCGCCAGCGACCAACCTGAAGCCTCGAGCTGTTTCGCTGCCACGACTGCGGAATCGGCAGCGCGATTGGGCACGCGCTCCGCCATTCGCCGCCATTTGGCGAGGCACGCGCCTGGCTGACAGCCGGGTCAAGGCGTCCCCGAAGCCATTTTTCCGCGGGAGCCGGCGTTTTCTGGGCGCCCGTGCTACACGGCCGCGCGCTGGCGCCTGCCTGCCGGCGCGGCCCCGACCACGATCATGCGCCTGACTCCCGAAGCCATCCAAGAATGCCTGCGCGTGCTGGAGACCATCACGGCTGACCGCACCGAGCTCGCGTACCTCGATCTCGAGCTGCGCAATCGCTTGATGACGGCCGCCGGCCGCGTCTCCCGCCCGGAGCGCAACGAGCAGCGCATTCTGTCGCGCGAAGTGCGGCGCAAAGACAAGCGCGAGGTGCGCGAAGCGGACCGCGCCGTCTTGGCCCGCGCGGGCATTCGCCAAAAACGCCTGGAGCCGGTGTTCATCACGCCCGAGCGCCCGGCGCTGAGCGAAGCCGGCGGCGGCGAATTTCGGCTGGGCGCACCGGAGGCGGACGCGGAGGCGCTCGGCGCGGGCGGGTCGCAAGCCGCCGCCTCGTCCGCGGTCGAAGAGCTGCCGCCGCTCAAAGTGCCGCGCTCTTGCTACGTGTGCAAAGTGCGCTGCACGCGCATGCACAGCTACTACGACCAGATGTGCGACGAGTGCGGCGACTTCAACTTCGCCAAGCGTTCCCAGACCGCGGATCTGCGCGGCCGCGTCGCCTTGATCAGCGGCGCGCGCGTGAAGATCGGCTACCAAGCCGCCATCATGCTGCTGCGCGCGGGCGCGCGCGTGATCGTGAGCACGCGCTTTCCGCGCGACGCGGCCCTGCGCTACGCGCGCGAAAAAGATTTCGACGACTTCAAAGATCGCCTGCAAATCTACGGGCTCGATCTGCGGCACACGCCCAGCGTCGAAGCCTTCGCCGAAGTCCTCAACCGCACCGAGTCACGGCTCGATTTCGTGCTGCACAACGCCTGCCAAACCGTCCGACGCCCCAGCGGCTTTTACGGGCACTTGATGGAAGGCGAGCTGGGTCCGCTGCACCACCTGCCGGAGCCCGCCGCTCGCCTGCTGACCGACTACGAGAGCATGCGCGCGGACGCCGCCCGCCAGCTCACCAGCAACGGCGGTCGCGGTCGCCCCGCGATTGGGCTGCAGGCCGCGTCCGCGCTGTCCCAAGTCGCGCTGACGGCGGAAGATCACGAGGCCGGCCCCGGGTTGTTCCCCTTGGGCGCCCTCGACGCCGATTTGCAGCAGATCGATCGGCGCGACATCAACAGCTGGCGGCTACCGCTGGCCGAGGTGAGCACGGTGGAGCTGCTGGAGGTGCAGTTGGTCAACGCGATTGCGCCGTTCTTGCTCAACGCGCGGCTGAAGCCGCTGATGCTCAAAGAGCGCACGTTCGACAAGCACATCGTCAACGTGTCGGCGATGGAGGGCCAGTTTTACCGCCGCTTCAAGACCGACAAGCACCCGCACACCAACATGGCCAAGGCCGCGCTCAACATGATGACGCGCACGTCCGCGCCCGACTACGCCAAGGACGGCATCTTCATGAACAGCGTCGACACCGGCTGGGTCACCGACGAAGACCCGCTGCACATCGCCGAGCGAAAAACGGAGGAGTGCGGCTTTCACCCGCCGCTCGACATCGTGGACGGCGCCGCGCGCATCGTCGACCCCATCTTCGACGGCATCAACAGCAAACGCCACGTCTTTGGCCAGTTCCTGAAAGACTACAAGCCCACCGCCTGGTGAGCAGCGACCGCTAGCGATTCATCACCTCTCGGGGGCTGCCAACCCGCAGCCCGAATCGCAGAAGCTTCCGTGGCGGCGAAAGGCCACCTCGCGCGCTCGAGATTTTACAGGAAGGTCAGAAGGGCAGAAGGGCAAAAGGAACGGAAGGAGAGCAGATAATTGGGGGTCGCGCTGCCGCCGACGGCCCTTGGGAGCGCGTCGCCGCGTCGCTTGTGTCCTTCGGAGGAAATATTTTTGGTTTTGGTCCTCCAAAAACAAAAATGCGTTCCCCTCTCTCGCCTTCTGCCCTTCTGCCTTCTGCCCTTCCTGTGAAATCCCGGAGGGTCTCGACACGACTCGTCAGCACGACAGCAGCCCAAAGCGATCGTGCAAGGTGTCCCTGCGACGCCACGGTAGTTTCTGCAAGGAATCTGCGGCGTGGCAGCCCTAGAGGGGATGGGTCTCTATTGGCCGGCGGCCGGTGGCGCGGGGTCACTTGCTCGCGGCTTTGGCGCGCTCGCTGCGCAGGACGTTGAGGAAGTTGTGCCCCGCCGCCGATAGCGTGACCGGGTCCCACACCACGCTGACCCCGCCCCAGATGGCGGGAGTCAGCGGCAGCGCCACGACCCCGCGGTAGTGCACGCCACGCACGAAGCCGGGCAGACAGCACACACCGACCCCGGCCGCGACCAGCGACAGCAGCACCTCGAGCTGCTCGCTCTCCACGACTACCCGCGGCTCGAAGCCGGCCGCGCGGCAACGCTCGCGAAAGACGTGGCGCACCCGGGGCTCGCTGGTCGACTTGAGGAAGACGAAGTCTTCGTCGGCCAGCGCCTTCAACGGCACCCGAGCTCGGCTGGCCAACGGATGGCGCGCCGGTAGCAGGGCAACCAACGGCGCACGATCGACGACCTCGGTGGCCAGCGTCTCGAGCCGGCGCTGAAAGGCGACGAAGCCGATGTCGCAGTGCCCGAGGCGCAACGCCTCCAACTGCGGAGCGGTGCCGGCGGATTCCAGGTCCAGCTCGATCTCCGGGTACTCGCGCTTGAAGCGCGCCAACGCCTGCGGCACCACCGTCAGCGTGGTGAGCAAGCCGAAACGCAGCGCGAGGCGCCCGCGTTGGCCCGCCTCCGTGCTGCGAGCTCGGCCGCTAGCGTCGCTCAACGTCTTCAGCGCCAGCTCGGCCCCGGCCCGAAATTCGTTGCCCGCCTCCGTCATGGCCACCCGGCGCTTGGTGCGAGCCAGCAGACTAGCGCCAACCTCCGCTTCCAAGCGCTGAATGGCCTGACTGGCGGCGGACTGCGCGATGCGCAGGCGCAAAGCGGCGCGCGTGAAGCTCAGCTCCTCACACACCGCCAAGAACACTCTGACGTCACGAAGCTCCATTAATCATCCTGGAAGATTAATCGTGCCACACTTTGCTATTGGACTAATATAAACCCACCCGGCATCTTAGGGCCTCGAATGGCGGCTTCGAAATGGCTCGGAATCGGCCTCGGCTTGGCGGCGTTGGGCTGTAGCGACCTGTACTGGGTGTGCGACCCGCCCGACGACGCGCGGCTCGGCGAGCTGCCGGCAAAGCTGTCGGAGACAGGCCTATTCAGCGACGTGGCAACGGAAGCGCTGGCGCCTGGAGTGTCCGCCTACCGCCCCCGCTACGCGCTGTGGAGCGATGGCGCCGAAAAGCGGCGCTGGTTTTGGCTGCCCGAAGGCGAGCGCATCGACACCAGCAACGCCGACAATTGGAGCTTTCCGGTCGGGACCAAATTCTGGAAAGAGTTCACGCGCAACGGGGTGCGGGTCGAAACGCGGCTGCTTCAGCGTTGGGGCCCGGCGCAAACGGCGTGGACCGGCGTCGCCTACGTTTGGAACGACGACCAGAGCGACGCCGTCATGACCCCGTATGGCGCCATCGACGCCCACGGCACTCCGCACGACGTGCCAGCTGCCAGTGAATGCATGGCTTGCCACGGCGGCAGCAAGAGCATCGTGCTCGGCTTTTCCGCCATTCAGCTCGGGCCCGATGCCGAGCCCGACGAGGTCGGCTTGAGCGCGCTCGAAGCCGCCGACGTCGTGAGCGACCCCGTGACCCCCGCGCCCGAAATCCCCGGCAATGACGTGGAGCGCGACGCCCTCGGCTACCTGCACGCCAATTGCGCTCATTGCCACAACCAAGACCGGCCCGCGCGCCACGGCGCACGTTGCTTCGATCCCGACAACGATCTGGATTTCAAGCTGCGCGTCGGCGCGCTGGGTAGCGTGGCCCAGACTGCCACGCGTAAAACCATCGGCGACGTCGTGAAAGCCGGCGCCCCCGGTGACAGTCGTCTGATCGAGCTGATGGCCAACCGCGGCATGTTCAAACAAATGCCGCCCTTGGCAACGGAAAAGGTCGACCGAGCCGCGGTCACACTCCTCGAAAGCTTCGTCGAGGGACTGCACTGATGCGCTGGCTGATCATGCTGTTGGGCGTGCTTTGGTGCGCTTCTGCCTGGGCGGAGCCGGCGGGCTCGCCCAATGATGCCGCGCGCCGGTTCGAGGTGGAAGCTGACGCAGCGCTCGCGGTGGTAAAGGCACCGTTCTTCACCAGCGCTTTTCCGCGTGTCGAAGCGCACGGCTTCGTGCTCGAGCTGCACGGCTACTACGCTTTGTCCGCCGATTGGCTGGTGGGGGCCAACGCGCCGCTCTCAGCCATGAACGTGCGCCAACCCGCCGGGTCTTACCTGCGCGAAGCGGCTTGGGGCAATCCGGGCGTGTTCGCTCGAAGGCGCTTGGCTCCGGACTGGCTGCGTTCGCGCCAGCTGCAGGCGTGGGCTGGCGCAAGCCTTGGTCTGCCACTGGCCGAGCACGGCCCGGCCGGATCCTTGTTCGAAAACCGTGCGCTGGAAGCGGCGAACGCCGCGCGTTCCTATTTGGATCCCGGGTCCTTCACGCCGTCCGTCCTGCCGCTCACGCTCGAGGCTTCCATCGACACCCATCGCGGTCGCTTCACCGCGGAAGGGACGCTCGCGGCGCCGCTGTTGTTGCGGCTCGCCGATGCCGAGTTACCCAGCGAGACTCGCCGGCACCGCCTGGGGTTCTGGCCGAATCTCCGGCTCGTGGGCTCGGCCGACGCCTGGACGTTTCTGCGCTTCTCGCTCGAGGCCGACGCGGCGGTTGCCGTAGCTCGCGTGTTCGAGCCGCAGCGTCCGACGTCGCGGCTGCAGCTGTCGCTTCGTCCCGGCGTGCTGTTCCGGCTCGGTCGACGGTTCGACATTGGCTTGACCTTCGTCGCGCCGATCGCCGGCCCGCTCGGAGGCTCGGCCTATGGCGGCGTGCTGGCGCTGAGCCTGCACTAGCGCCAATCTGCCCCCCGGCTCGCGCGCAACTTCGACGCACGCCGGGCGCGCTCAGCCGTGGGCGCGGCGCTTGCGCACGCTGTCGGCCAGCTCTTCGAGAACGGGCACGGTGGCGTCCCAGGCCAAGCAGCCGTCGGTCACGCTTTGGCCGAAGGTCATGCGAGCGCGCTCGGTGATTTCTTGGCGCCCCGCCACTAAGAAGCTCTCGATCATGACGCCGAAGATGGCGCGGCTGCCGCCCGCCACTTGGCGCGCGATGGCGGAGGCGACTTCCGGCTGTTTTGCCGGATCTTTGCCGCTGTTGGCGTGGCTGGTGTCGATCATCAGCTTGCCGGGCAGCTTGTTCTTGGCCAGCAGCGCGACCGCGGCGGCCACCGCTTCTTCACCGTAATTGGGCCCATTAGAGCCGCCCCGCAAGATCACGTGGCAGTGCGGATTGCCCTTGGTGGCCACGATGGCGGCCAAGCCCTGCTTGGTCACTGACAAGAAGTGATGCGGCTCGGCAGCGGAGCGCACCGCGTCGGCGGCGATCTGCACGGTACCCCCGGTACCGTTCTTGAAGCCGACCGGCATGGACAAGCCGGACGCCAGCTCGCGGTGCACCTGGCTCTCGGTCGTGCGCGCGCCGATGGCGCCCCACGTCACCAAGTCGGCCATGAACTGCGGTGTGATCGGGTCCAAGAACTCCAGCGCCGTCGGTAGGCCCAGCTCGACCACGTCACGCAAGAACGTGCGCGCGACGCGCAGGCCCTGGTTGATGGCAAAGCTGCCGTCCAACTTGGGGTCGTTGATCAGCCCCTTCCAACCCACGGTGGTGCGCGGCTTTTCGAAATACGTGCGCATCACGATCTTCAAGTCCGGAGCGAGCCGGTCGACGAGCGGCTTCAGCCGGCGCGCGTATTCGAGCCCGGCCTCGGGATCGTGAATGGAGCAAGGCCCCACCACCACCACCAGGCGGTCGTCCTTGCCATCGATGACTCGGGCCACCTCGGTGCGCGCCTCGACGACGGCGCGTGTCGCCGCCTCGCTGAGCGGAATCTCCTCCATCAGGATGGCCGGCGGCAGGAGCGGCTTCAGGGTGTCGATGCGGACGTCGTCGGTCAAAACGGGCATGCGGGGCCGTTAGTAGTACGGCCCCCACAGAACGCAAATTCGCCTTAGACTTGCGGCCCTGTGCGAGGTCATGACCAGTATGGGGCGTTGGACCCGACCTGATGAGGCCTGAAGTGGACCAGCCCCTCCAGCCGCCCGAATCGGCGTTCCGCCCGGAGCCCAGCCGTCCCAAGGCTGGGCAGCGCTTCACCCGCGGTCGCACCAGCCCCCGCGGCGTAGTCTGGTTCGGGGTCAGCTCGTTTTGGGGGCACCTGCGCCACTTCGTGTCCGCCGCCATCGCGACCGAAGACATCGACTCGCGCGATTGGATGACGCCCGACCTACCCCAAGAGCTCACCGCGCGCGTGGCGCGGGTGCTGGGCGGCGACGAAAGCAAGAGCACGGTCGTCGAGGCGCTGGGGCGAGACTTGTGGATCGACTACGTGTCCGACACTGGCGACGACGTCTCGGTCAGCCGCGCGGTCGCGCGCCTGGTGGTCGAACGCTACGAGCTGCCGGATCCGGAGCGCGAGGGAAGCTACGTTATCGCGCCGCGCGGCGAGATCTTGTTGTTCGGCGGCGACACCGCTTACCCGGTCGCCACCGCCCAAGAGATTACCAACCGCGTACTGGTGCCATTCAACGAAGCCTTGGCCGGCGGCGATACGCAGCCGCGGGTGCTGCTGGGCATTCCCGGCAACCACGACTGGTACGACGGTCTGGACGGCTTCGGCCGCATGTTCCGGCGCCGCTTCGACGACGAGCAAGAGCCGCGGCCCAGCATGCTGGGCGTATCCCGGCCCATGCTCGACTACTACGCCGAGTGGGCGCGCGAATTCGTGCTGGGCGGCAAAGTCGAAAAGCCCAAAGCCCTGGTCTTGAGCGGTTACGCGCCGGTGCAGAATGCCAGCTACTTCGTGCTGCCGCTCACGCCCGACATTCACTTGTACGGCGTCGATCGGCAGCTCAAGAGCATCGACTCGCGGCAGAAGCATTTTTTCGCCGAGTGGGCGCGCGAGCACCCGGAAGCCAACCCGTGGGTGCTGTTGCCGGACCCGCTGTTTCGCTTCGGTGGACCGAGCCGCACCGGCACCGACATGATTCAGTCTTTGGCCTTCGATTTCCACGCTCGCCGGCACTTCCTGCTGTCCGGCGACGTGCACCACTACGAGCGCAGCTCGGAGAGCGGCACGTTGCACGTGATCGCCGGCGGTGGCGGTGCCTTCTTGCACCCGGCGCCGGTGGTGGGTGGTCGGCGCAAGGCCGAGCGGCGCTGGCCCACCAGCGAGCAATCGCGCGCGTTGCTGGGAGGCGTATCGTGGAAGATAGCGCGGGGGCGCTCCGGCTTCTTGCCGCATTTGATCTTCGCGGCGCTGTTCGCTCCCGCCATGTCGGTGGGCGTCCGCCTGTACGATCGCTTGGGGGTGATCGTGGCGGCGCCGCTGGCCATGACCGTCGTCATCACCACCATCTACGCGTTGATTGGCGGCGTGCGTCGCCGTTGGCGCAGGGTCTTGCCGCCTGCCTTCTGCGCGGCGGCCGCGACCGCGTCGTTGCCCATCTTGGCGTCTTACTTGGTGAAGCACGCGCTCTTGCGGCTGCACTTCGTACCCACGCTGCTGGTCGTGGGCAGCGCCACGTTGCTGCTCACGGTGTTCACGGCCAGCTACATTTTCGGGTTCTACCTGTCGTATCTCACTCGCCGGGGTATCGAGCACACCCAAGCCTTCACGGCGCTCGACCACCCCGGCTACAAACATTTCCTGCGTCTGCGCGTGCGCGCCGACGGCAAGGGCGTCGATGGCTACTGCATCGGTTTGACCGATCCGCTGGGGCCCGAGGCGAAGCCCGAGCTGGTCGACACCTTCACTTGGCGGCCCAAAAGCTGAAGGAAGCCTGGGCCGAGCCAAGGCGTAAGACCGAAACGGGTCCTACGGTCATGCTCCACCGCCGCCGCGATTTTCTGCAGTTGCCGTTCGCTTTGGGCGGCCTCGCTTGGTCGAGCCAGGCCACTGCCACCGAGGCCGAAGCGCCCCTGATCGCGCTGCAGCCGCTGGGCGCCAGCATCCCGCCCGCACAGCTGGAAGCGGTATCGAACGCCGTCGCCGCGTTCTACGCGGTGAAGGTCACCGTCTCGCCCCCGCTCGAGCTGCCGAAGAGCGCCTTCTACGCCAAACGGCAGCGCTACCGCGCCGAGCGCCTCCTCGACTATCTGGTCGCCGAAGGCCGTAAGGACGCGCGCGTCACCCTGGGCCTCACCGCCGTCGACATTTCGACCACGAAGGCTCCCTACGACGACTGGGGCATTCTCGGGCTCGCCACGCTGGACGGGCGCAGCGCCGTGCTGTCCAGCTTTCGCTGCCAACGTCGCGCCAAGAACGCCGAGCACGCCCGCGTGCGCTTCGCCAAAACGGCCGTGCACGAGCTCGGTCACTCCTTCGGCCTCGAGCATTGCCCGACGCCCGGTTGCATCATGCACGACGGCGAAGGCAGCGTGCTCACGACCGACACCGAGCACGACCTGTGCGCGGCCACACGCGCACGCTTGACGGCCAAAGGTGTGCTGCGGACCGACGCCAAATCCCCCTTTTCAGCCTAATTTTGCGGCATTTTGCCCGCCGCGCGGCCGCGCCGCCGCGGTGGTCACGATCGTGCGCCCGGTGTGCCAAGACGCAGATCGGTCACTCGCCGCACGATAGTTGATCGTCGCCTCCGTCGGGACAGCACTTAGCAAACGGTGACGGAGTTGACGCGGACGGTGTTCGCGGAGGGATTGGCACATGACTAAGCTATCCAATGGACGCCGGGCGGCGCACCACCGTGGTGTCTTTGCCCTGCTCGCCCTGACGGGCGCGTGCACTGGCGGCACCGCGATAAAACCGGGAGACAATCAGGGTGGACCGGGTGCGGGGGCACCCGCGGGGGGGGGAACTAATCTCGCAGGCATGAGCAGCGGCGGCAGCGCGGCCGCGCCTTGCCAGGGCAGCGACGTGCCCGTGCCCAAACGCTTGGTGCGACTCTCCTTCAACCAAATTTCCAACGCGGTAAGGTCGCTGACCAATGAAACCTTAGCCACGACCATCGCGACTACCTACGAGATCGGCGACTCCGAGCACCGGACGTTTCCTCCCCTCGCCAGCCCTCGCGAAGGCTCCGTCTTTACCGACAGCAACTGGGCCAAAGGTGACAAGATCGCCGCTGACGTCGGCAAGTACATCGCCGACAACGCCGCCACGCTCACCAACTGTGGCGCCACTCCCAACGCCGACTGCGTGAAGGCCTTCGTGCTTTCGTTTGCCGAGCGAGCCTTTCGCCGTTCGCTGAACGACCCAGAAAAGTCCAATCTTGCCGCGGTGTTGAGCGCAGTGACGGCGGTCAGCGGCACCGCGGCCCAGCAGCTGCAATACGGGGTGTACGCGGTCTTGGAGTCGCCTTACTTCCTCTATCGCACGGAGCTCGGACAGGGCGCGACCGCGCCGGGGCCGCTCGCAGCCTATGAGGTCGCCAGCCAGCTCTCATTCTTCCTCACCGACGCCCCACCTGACCCGCCCTTGCTCGAAGCCGCGGCCCAGAATGCTCTCGCCACCCCCGAGCAAGTCACCGCGCAAGTGAAGCGCATCTTGGCGCTGCCGGCTGCGCAGCAAAACTTACAAGACGCGATATTTTCCTACTTCGGCTTGTACGGCCTGGAAAACGTCATCATCAACTCGCCCGAGTTCACCGAGCCGGTGCGCAACTCGATGCTGCACGAGTCGGAGTTGTTCCTGAAAAACAACCTATGGGCCCCCAAGCTCACCGACATGCTGACGACCCGAAAGTCGACCATCAACGCCACGCTGGCGCCGCTGTACGGCGCACCCGTGCCTACCGCTGGGCTAGACGCGGACGGCTTCGGTACGGTCGAGCTGCCCGAGAATCGAGCCGGCATTCTGACGAACCTGGGCTTTCTCTCGGCGCGCTCGCGGCCCAACCAACCGTCGGTAGTGGGCCGCGGCCTGCTCGTCAACGCCGCTCTGCTGTGCGCCGAGAATCCCGCATTTCCCAGCGGGCTTTCCGCGCAAATCGAGGCCGTTTCCACGATGCTGGCCGACGCCACCGAGCGAGCGAAGTCCGACTATCGCACGACGACTCCGCAATGTGCCGTTTGCCACACCCGCTTCGATCCCTACGGTTTGGCCCTCGGCAACTTCGACGGCCTTGGCCGCTACACGGCGATGGACGCGCAGGGGCGCCCCATCGATGCGGCCGTCACGCTGCCGCCCAACGCGGGCGGCATGCAAGTGACCTCTGCGACCGCGATGGCGAGCCAACTAGCCAGCGGCGGCGGCTTCGCGGCTTGCATGGCCAAGAACGTCCTGGCCTACGCGCTGGCCGAGACGCCGACGGATGGCGACGCCGGAGCAGCGTTGAAGCTGGACGGCTGCGCTACGCAAGCGGTGACCACCGGCTTCGCCAAGAGCGGCCAGAGCTTCAGCGATTTGGTGGCGCAGGTCGCGGTTTCCAACACGCTCGGGCAGCGCTCGGCAGGACAGGGTGCAAAATGAGATCATTTCGCTTCGCTCGACGCTCGTTTCTCGCCGCCGTCGGTAGCGCGGTCGGCCTGCGCGTGTTGCTCGACAACATGGTGGCGGCGGCCGCCGGCGCCACGTCTCCGCCGCGCTTCTTGATGACGCATTGGCCGGTCGGCACGGTGAAATACCTATTCAAACCGACCGGCTCGGGGTCAAGCTACACCCCCTCGAAGATCATTCAGCCGTTCGTCGATGCCGGCCTGAAAGACGACATGTCCGTCTTCTACGGCTTCAGCCACGAGCCGTTCAACTCGCGCCTCGGCGGTGGGCACGAGTCAGGCACGCCGATGATGACGACCGGCTGCCGCGTACCGGGGACGCGCGCCAACGGCGGCGAGCACGACGACGGCGTCGCGGGAGGTCCGTCGTTCGACCAGGTGTTCTTGAAGAACGTACCCGACCTGAAGACGCCCGGCGCGGGCTACGTGAACGCCATCTGCGACGCACGCGTCGACTCGCTGGAGACGTCGACTCAGTGCTTGTCGTACGGCTACGCCACGCGCTCCATCGCCGCCGCCGACGGTGGCAACGTCACGGAAGCAACGCCACTGCTGCCCGAGCTGAGCCCTCTTCAAGTGTACTTGAATCTGTTCTCGAATTTCATGCCGGGCGGGCCCACGTCGGGAAACCAAGACGCGCTGCTGCAAGCCGTCAAAATGCGCAAGAGCGTGCTCGACTACGCGCTGACCGAGCTCAAGACGCTCAAGACGCTGGCTCCCGGCAGCGAAAGCTCCAAGATCGACAGCCACGCCGAAGCCATCCAAAAGATCGAGAGCCAGCTGCAAATGCAGATCGAAAGCGGCGTCGTCACGATGCCGGGCTGCGTAGCTCCCCCCAAGCCGGACGCGGCCACGGTCGGGTCGAAGGGCTCCAAGAACGACTACACCGACGATCCCAACAATCCACCCATGCAAAGGTCGTCGGACGAGACCTTGCACGAGCAGGTCGGCAACCTGCACATGGACCTGATCATCGCTGCATTCCAATGTGATCTCACGCGGGTGGCGACCTTTCAGTGGTCGCCCGGCACGAATCACGTCTCGTTCAAGGGTCAGTACCCGGGTCGGCCCGACGCCATCTACATGCACCATCCCACGAGCCACCTCATCAACGGCGGCGCGGGCGACGGCTCTTCACCCGGAGGCACCCAGGGTGACTTGCTGCAGTTCTTGGCCAACGTGCAAACTTGGTACAACAGCAAGCACGCCGCCGTCTTGAAGAAGCTCAAGAACGCCAAAGACTCGTACGGCAACAGCTTGCTCGATCACACGCTCGTGCCGTACGTCACCGAAGTCGCGTACACGACGCACGAACGAGAACCGTTGCCGGCGTTCCTGTTCGGCGGCAAAGCCCTCGGCATGACCCACGGCAGCTACTACGACTTTACCGGCCGCGTGCGTCACCACAACGATTTCTGGATCACGGTGGCCCAAGGCTATTTGGGAGCGGACGCGCTCTCCAAGCTGTCCGCCGAAAAATTCGACAAGCAGGGGGTCAAGCCCGTGCAAGGCGTGTGGGCTCCGCCCGTGTGATCTGGCGGGGCAGGCGGAGTATTCGGCCTCACCCGCGCTCATTCGTCGTCAGGCACCCCTGACGGTCGGTTTGGATGGCGTCGAGAGCAATGGCTTGAGAACATGAACGGTCGCTCGGCTCCGCTCCGAGCTCCAACCGAGGAGGAACTCATGCTGGTGGGCGCCACGCAACTATGCGCTGTCTCTTGCTGCATTGGTCTCGTCACGACCGGCGCCGCCCGCGCCGCCACGCTGCGAGTGCCGCAGCAGTACGCCAACATCCAAGCCGCCGTCGACGCCGCGGCTCCGGGAGATCGCATTCGGGTCGGCGCCGGCCGCTATTGCGGCGCGACCCTGACCAAGAACGTGTGGCTCGAAGGTCACGGACGCGCGCGCATCGTCGGCTGCGACACCAGCCCCACCATCAACACCCGCCTGCGCGCTGGCTTCTATTTGCCGGGCGTGAAGGGCGTAAACCCAGCGAGCGGCAGCCGCATTCGCGGCTTCGTCTTCGACGGCGAAGGCGTCTCCAACGCGAATTTGGCTCCGTTGTCGTTCGGCATTTTCGCGCGTTTTGCCAACGACGTGGTGGTGCAGCAAAACCGCTTCGAGGGCACCGTACAAGCCATCACGAACACCGGCGGCGATGGCTGGCGTATCGAGAGCAACCGTATCCGCCAGCTCACCGTGCTCGACTGCACCGGCTACTGCACCGGTGGCGACGGCATCGTGATCGCGCTGGCGCGGGGCGCCATCGCGGCCGACGGTGGCAGCGAAGCCGCTGTCAATCGCCCCGAAGACAACCTCATCCGCAAGAACCGCATCGAGGGCAGCGCGCCTGATGGCTTCGGCACCTTTTCGCTCGCGGGGGTGCTGCTGCTGGCCGCCGATCACACGACCGTGCTTTCCAACCAGCTATTCATGCGGGACAACCCGAACGCCGACGCCGTGGGTCAGGGCATCTTGGTCTCGAACACCTGCTGTGGCTTGACCACGGCCTTCTTGCCCGGCTCACGCTTTACGACGCTGGCCTTCAACGACGCGCGCCGAAGCGAAGTCGGCATCGTGGTCGAAGGTAGCGGCGGCGCCAACACCGAGGGCCTATTTCTGCTGAAAAATCGGGGCACGAGCTCGTTCGAAGGCACCCTCCAACTCGCCGCCGCCGCGCGCAGCGTGCTCGGCCCGGTGCGCGCTCAGCCAACCCTCTAACGACGAGTGGAGCCGCCAGCCGAGCTCATCCTTCCACGCGCCCTTGGCTGCCAACCCGCAGCCTGAATCGCAGAAGCTTCTGTGGCGGCGCAAGGCCACCTCGAACGACCGAGATTTTTTCACAGGGAGGACGGGAGGACGGGAGGGCGAGCAGAGGCGAGAAATTTGGGGTACGCGCTGCCGCCAGCGAGTCTGCAGCAGCGTCGCGGGCTTAGCCCTCCAGCTTTCTCTCGAGGGAAGTATTTTTGGTTTTGGTCCTCCAAAAACAAAAATGCGTTCTCGCCTCCCCCTACCTCCCGTACTCCCGTCCTCCCTGTGAAATCAGGGTCTCGACACACGCGCTCAGAACGCCAGCAGCCCGAAGCGCTCGCCCGGTGTGGCCTTGCGACGCCACGGCAGGTTCTGCAGGAAATCTGCGGCGCGGCAGCCCAAGAGGACTTGGGGATTGCGCAGCCGCCAGCGGGCTGTTGCGATCGGGCGGACCGGTCGCCTTTTGGGCCTTCGAGGGAAGTATTTTTGGTTTTGGTCCTCCAAAAACAAAAATGCGTTCTCGTCTCTCGCCTTCCTGCCCGTCCGATCTTCCTGTGAAAATCTCGGAGGCTCTCGATAAGACCTCCCAGCAGGGGGGCAGCCCGAAGCGCTCGCTAGGCTTGGCCTTGCGACGCGCTAGTGGCGTCGCTCGCGTGGCTCAGCCGCTTACTTGCAGCCCGAGACGTTGGTGATCTCGCCCGGGCACGAGATTTCTTTGTATTGGAACGTGGGGTTGTCGGCGATGCCGAACCAGTTCACGTACCAGTTGCAGTGCGCCAAGAGGTCCGGCTTGCTGCCGAAGGATTCTTGACAGCGCTGCGCGACACACGCGCGGGTCTTGGTGTAATCGCCGCCGTTCTGCTGTTGGCATTCGGTCAAGAAGCCACCCGAGCGAGAGCCCAGATCGACCCCTGGCCATTGCGCCGAGCAGGCGTCGTTCTGGCCGACACCGCCGCCGGGGATCAACAAATCGAACTGATTTTGGCCGATATCGCCGAAGTTGATGATTTGCACGATCATCGTCTTGTCCTTCAGCGCCTGGCTACCGGGATCCGGATTCGCGTTGCTGTTCTTGCCGTCGAATTGCAGCTGGTAGCACTTGCCGGCCGAGCCGTCGTTCTTGGCGGCGTAGCCGTAGGCCAACGTCGAGCTCACGCCCCACGGTCCCACGGCCCAGCACTGATAAGCACCGCCGCCGGAGCACGCGCTCTGAGTGTCGGCGCCCGTGCCTCCGTTCTCTTTCGTGCAGCTCTTCACGGGCGAGCGACCGCCGGTGTTGGAGGACCAGCCACCCGCCGGCTTGCAGCAGTCCCAATAGCGCGTGGAGTGGCCTTGCGTCCCGCCGCTGATGGCAGGCGGTTGGCCACCGCCGCCGCCGTAGCCACCCGCGCCCGTGAGCGCCCCACCGGCGCTGGAGCCGCCCATGCTGGCGCCGCCGTTGTTGCTCGCGCCGCCCATGCTGCTGCCACCGCCGCCGCCGCCGCCGCTGCACTTGCCACAGGTCTTGCGACAAGAGCTGCCCAACCAGTCCATCGTGCACCAGCCGTACTCGACGGCATGAACGCATGTCTCGCCGTTGTTCGGCAGCAAGTCGTCGCACGGAGTAACGGTGGCGGTTCCGCCCGAAGACACGTTGCCCCCGGAGGATTGAACACCACCGCTGGCTACGTTGCCGCCAGTTGCCGTGCCGGCGCCGCTGCTGGACGCTCCACCCGACGGCACGGTCGCGTTGCCGCTCGTCGGCACCCCACTGCCGGTGCCGGCCGTGCTCACCAGGGCTCCGCCGACTCCGGTCGTTCCGCCGCCACCCAACATGGTAGCCGGGTCGTCCCCACCCGAGCACGACGCCAGAGTTACGAAACCCGCCACTGCGATTGACGCCGCCAGGCCATACCGGATGAGTTGTGAGATGCGCAAAGTACCTTCGCGTTAGCATCCACTCACAATGGACGCGAGCCAGATTGATCAGAAATCTGCAGGGCTTTTGCTGCGCTTTTAATTGTCCAATCGGAGCAGCCAAGATCGATTCGTCAAGACTCCTGCCTTTGAGCGCACGATTTTTTCCGATCGTTTGTGCGCGTTTGCGTCACCCGCGTGCGCCGTAAACGCCGGTGCGCAGGAGCGGCAGCACGTTGCCGCTGCTCTCGAAGTCGAAGAGGCCTCGCGCAATGCCATCCACGTGACGGTGGCTCGGATAATAAAATTGCTTGGGGAAGCTGCGCAGCGGCCCGCGCAGCACGACCTTTTGGATGTGCTCGAGCATGAGCGCGTTGTGAAAGAAGCCGATGCCGCTTTGCGCGTCTTGCAAGGTCGCGCTCGGATGGCCGCCCCAGGGCGGGCAGCCGGTTCCATAACCGATGGCAGGCCAGTAGTTGATGGCGACCGTGCCATAGCGCAGCTCGTCGATGGCGCGCTCGACGGCGGCCTCGACGCTGGCATCGCCTTCCAAGCCGCTCGGAACGAACAGCATGGCGTTCAAGGTCCCCCAGACCTCGTCGTTCAAGAAGCGCACCGCGCGCGCCAGAAACGCCTCGGGCTCGTGCTCTTCGAGCTCGACCACGCTGAGCAACGGACAGAACGGCTCGAGCCGAAACGACTCCGCGCCGCTGCCGGGGGTAAGCCCGGTGAGCAGCGTCCAGGGCAGCTGACCTTCGCCGGCGGGCGCGGACCACACGCGCCCCGGGTTGCCCCGAGCCGTGAGCGCTTGGTAGCGCTCGACCGCGCCGGGATAATACGCCGCGCGCGCTGGCTCGGCCGTGAACAGCGCTTCCAGCCGCGAGGTGACGGCTTGGGTGAGGTGCTTGGGCAGCACCAGTAATTTGGCGGCGTTGCAGTTGAAGGAGGCGTTGTTGAACAGCATGCCCGCTATGCTCTCGGCCACATCCGACAGCTCGCGCTCGCTGTAGGGGCCCGGCGTCACCACCACGGGGCTGATGTTGCCGAGCTCGCTGGTGATCGTCTTTTGGAGCAGGGGCGTACCGCTCCGTTGACGCGCGGCCCGATCCGCGCCCGGCGGTCCCCAAACGATGGCATCGTGGGTCTCGGTCGAGCCGGTCATGTGCACGTGGTCGACGTCGGGGCTGGCGAGCAGGGCCCGGCCGACGTCGGCGCCGCCGTACACGATGCCGAGGCCGCCCAGCTCGATGATGGGCGCGAAAATGTGCTCGAAAGCCGGCCCCAGGTAGGCGTTCACGGGGCTCATCTTGAGCACACAAGCGCGTCCGAGCACGAAGCACTCGTGCAGTAGATCGAGCGCCGGAATGCTAGCGACGTTGCCGGCGCCCAACACCGCCACCAGCGAGCCGTCACCGGGGGCATTCTGGTAGAAGCGGGCCTGCGCGCTCCGGATGTCTGCCGCGTCGACGTGCGCGGCCAGACGAACGTCGACGGAGTAAGGCATGAACAGCAGCCGGTCGGCCGCGCTGTGCGGCATGACTTGCACCGACACCTCGCCGCTCGGCAAGCGACGCACGCGCTCGTCGGCGACGAGCGGCGCGCCCCGTTCGCGGATCTGCTGCAACGACTCGGTGAGCAGTCGCAGGTAGCGTTGAATGATCACCGCGCCCGCCATCAGCTCTTCGGCGAAGCCGTTGGGGCGAGCCGCGATGCCCTTGGCGGTGGCGCCGAGCTTGGCCAGCTCGTGCCCGTGCGCGCGCAGTCGAGCGCGGACTTCGTGTAGCGCCAGCAATTTGCGCGAGAGGGGCGCGCGCGCAAAATCGCGAGCGGTGTCGCGCGTGCGCCGCGCCACCGCCGCAACCTCGTCAACGTCGGTAGAAGCATTCGCCGCGCGCGCGCGACCGAAATCCACGGGCCCTGTAGTAAAAGGTAAGCTTGCCAAGACGCTGATGATTTTACGCGGTTTCGCGGCCGCGCGCTGCTTCGCTTCCGCCCTCCGCAGGGCCAGGGTACCCTGATTCAATTCCTCCGGAATCGAAGCCCCAGTCGGCAGTGGCGCACGACGACGACGATCCGCACGAGTCGGTGACGATCGCGCCGCCCGCGCCGAATTTCGACGAGATGTTACGGAACGCCACGCCGGTGCCGTCGCTCTCGAACCGGAGTGACCAACACTTTCGGGCCGCGGTGGAGGCCGGCTCGCGCGCCGGCTCGAGCCTCAGCGAGCTTTCCAAGATCGTGGCCGAGCTTTCGGGCGGCCTCTCGGGGGCAAAGCACGCCAACGAGCAGCTGGTTCACGAGCTCAGCACGCTGCGCGCCATGCTGGGCGCCGCCAACGAGCAGCAACTGGCGCAAAGCCACCGCATCGCCTTGCTGGAGCAAGAGCTGATGCTGAGCCAAGGCGCCGCCGAACGTGAGCGCCAGTTCCTGACCCAGCAGCACGACGAGTTTTTGGCAGCCATCTTGGAGGAGCACGAGGAAGCGCTGCGTGCCCGCGACCGGGAAGGCGAAGCGCCGCGCGTCAATGACTACGAGGCCGAGCTCGCGCAGAAGCTGGTGCAAGCCGAATCGGCCCGCTTGACCGCCGAGGGCGACTGCGCGCGCGCCCGCGAAACGCTGGCCAAGGTGCAGGCGCAGCGCGACGAAGCCCAAGCCCGCGCCGACAAGCGCGAGCGCGAACGCGACGAGCTGCGCGCCGAGGCCTCTCAGCTGCGCGCTCGCCTGGGCATCCATCGCACCAGCAGCACGGCACCGCCCCCGCCGCTCACGAGCAGCCGGGCGCCGGCTTTCCGTCCGCCACTGGCGCTCGAGCTCGACACCGGCGAGCTCGATTCGACCCTGCACCCGCGCGGCTCTTCGCCTCGCCTGCCGAGCGTGCGGCCGCGGCTCACCCCCGCGCCCTCCGAGCTCGAGCGCGCTGTGTACACGCCCCGGCCCGACTCCACTGCGCCCGTCGCGGAGCCATTCCCGCGCGAAAGCACGCGACCGGGCGTGGGCGGGCCGAAGCCGTCGCAGCCACCGCCGCCGCCCAGCTTCGGCCCGCCGCCTTCCGGCTGGACGCCACCACCGCCGCCCCCCGAAGTCAGCCCCGTGCCGCGCCCGGCGTTGGTGTCGGCGGCCAGCCTGCCCCCGGGGCTGCCAGGGTTGCAGCCGATTTTGAAGCAGAAACCCGATCCCACGACTCGACCGCTTGTCGACTATTCGCTAGGGAAAGACGGCGTGCGGAGCGAAACGCTCGAAGGCGCGCGACTTTCCTCCAAGCCCCCCCGAAAATAAGTGCCGCGTCCCTTGCTCGTCCGCACGGTGGTGGCCGCTGCGGCGGCGCTCGCTTCGATCTATTTCACCAAGCTCGGGCTGTTCGCGGCCGTCGGCACGTTCGTGGCGTGGGCCTCGTTGCCGCGCGCCGAAAAGGCCGAGCTGCGGCGCGAGCACGCGTTGCTGCTAGTAGCAGCGCTGGCTGCCTGTATCGGCTTGTTTCGGTTCTTGGTGCTGGAAGCCATTCCCGGCATCGTCCAAGGCGGCAATCGCTTCACGGAGCAGCGCGCCATCTCACGGCTGCGCGAGGTCTTGTTCGCCGAAGACATGGCGCGCCGCAGCGCCGCGCGCGATCCGGACGGCGATCACGTCGGCTCGGCTGCGCTCTTGGGCGAGCTCACGGGCGAGCTGGGGTTGCGACAGGGCGCTCGCCTGGCGATGCCGTTGTTGGAGGGGTTTCCCAAACAGGTGGAGACCAGCCTCGGGCCGGCCAGCGAAATCGGCGGCTACTTCTTGCTCGTGTGCCTTCCCAAGCAGGGGGGCGGCTTCACCGCGCAGCCCGGTGAGCCGGTGGACGAAGAGCTGGCAGAGCGTCGCTTCGTCGCCTATGCGTGGCCGAGCGGCACCGCGCCGGGCCTGGAAAATGCCGTTGCCTTGGACGAGCACGAGCATATTTCGCTGGCGCCGGCCAAGCCCGGCTTGCGCTTTGGCGCGGCCGCCCCGCCCCGCTGCGACGACGTGGTCGCCCCGGAAACGCGCGACAGCTGGACGGCTTGGCGCCACAAGCAGCCGCGTCGCAGCCTGCCCGGCGATCCCTGACGTGCTAGGCATCGCCGCACTCTTCCCGCCGTAAAGCCCGCATCATGGACCCGCAGTACAAAAGCGACATCAACCGCGACGTCAAACCGGCGGCGCCCGGCGAGTTCGGGGCGCTGTCGCTGGGTGCCTTGCGCGTCGATCCGCCGGTGGTGTTGGCGCCGATGGCGGGCGTGACGAACTACCCGTTTCGCGCGCTGTGCAAGCGCTTCGGCGCGGGTCTGTACGTGAGCGAGATGATCACGGCGCGGCCGCTGGTCGAAGGCAACGAAAAGACGCTCAAGCTGGCCGATTTCGGCCCCGACGAATCACCGCGCAGCTTGCAGCTGTACGGCGTCGATCCGTACTACGTCGGTGAAGCGGTCAAACGCCTGATCAACGAAGGACGCGTCGATCACATCGACATGAACTTCGGCTGCCCCGTGCGCAAGGTCACGTCCAAGGGCGGCGGCTCGGCCATCCCCGCCAAGCCGCGCTTGCTCGAGGCCATCGTGGGCGCGGCCGTGAAGGCGGCCGGCGCGGTGCCGGTCACGATCAAGTTTCGCATGGGCATCGACGAGAGCTGCATCACCTATTTGGACGCCGGGCGCGTGGGCGAGCAGACCGGCTGCCGCTGGGTCGGCCTGCACGCGCGCACCGCCGCGCAGCTGTACGACGGCGAGGCGCGTTGGGACGCCATCGCCGATTTGAAGAGCCGGCTCTCGATCCCGGTGTTGGGCAACGGCGACATTTGGGAGGCCGAAGACGCGCTGCGCATGATGCGCCAAACCGGCTGCGACGGCGTGATCGTCGGGCGCGGTTGTTTGGGCCGTCCGTGGTTGTTTCGAGATCTGTCCGATGTTTTCGCAGGCCGCGAGCCGCAAAACCCGCCGACGCTTGGAGAGGTGCGCGACGTGCTGTTGGAACATGCCCGAGGCCTTTCGGCTTGGTTTGGCGAGCGGCCGGCGATGCGCGCCTTCCGGCGCCACGCGACCTGGTACACGAAATGTTTCCGCAATACGGCCGAGCTGCGCGCCCGGCTGATGCAAGTGGCGACGCTCGCGGAGCTGGAGCTGACGCTCGCGGGGCTGAATGCCGCGGAGCCTTTTCCGCCGCTGGCCATGCGGGTCCCACGCGGCAAAGCCTCCGGCACCCAAACGGTCAGCTTGCCCCACGGGTACCTGCAAGATCGCGAAGATGCGACCCCGCCCTCGGCCGATGCCGAGGACGCGTTTTCCGGTGGCTGAGCCCGCCTTCCCGTCTGGCCAAGCGCCCTTTATGGGTTTAGGCTTTCTGCCGGATGCGGGAAAATGGGCTCCCCCGAGTGCTGACGTGGCGTTGGGCGCCTTGCGCTGCCCTCGTACTCGGGTCCGTTTCGTTCGTCGCTTTTGCGCTCGTGGCGATTCCCGATCGCATCGGTCACGTCGACGCCGAGAGCCCGACCGACGGGCTGCGCCTCGGAGCCGCGCTCGCGCGCACCCAGTCGACGACCGCGTCGCCCAACGACTGGTCGGGTGACACCACGAACACGGCCGCAGCAACGCCCAGCCCCAACCTTCGCTCGACGCCATCCAGCCCGGCCACGCAAAACGCGGACGGCTCGTTCCCCAAGCGCGGCTTTTCGCCGCCGCTCGAGCGGGCGGAACCGCCGCCGGCCCCGGTGCCTCCGCCACAGCCGCTGCAGCTCAACGTGCCGCCACCCGTTCCCTCGCCGCCCCCGCCGGCCGCCGAAGCGCCCCCCGCGCCGCCACAGCAGCAGCCCGAGGTCGTGCCTCAAGCCGCACCGGCGCCCGCGCAGGCAGACGCGGCGCCCCCCAGCGCCGGGCAAGCGCCCGTCGCGGCGGCTCCCGCCAACTGAGCCTCCCGTTCGCGAGCGCTGGGCAGGGCCGCTCGAACGGCGGCCGAAGCCAGGCCGCACACCGCCGAAACTTCGCAAATCCGCGGCACATTAATCGTTTTAGTCATCACCGGCGCCGCCGAAGATGGTGTAAACGGGCGCAGCCATGACGACGATTCTGGACCTCGGCTCCCACGCGCTCAGCTGGCGCTTCCTCGACGTACCGCACCGTTCGGGAGAGGAGCTAGCGCACAAGGCATCGCGCGAGCCACAGAGCCCAGCCGGTTGGATCGCCGCAACGGTGCCGGGGCTGTCGGCGCAAGACCTGTTGGCGGCCGGTCGAATCCCCGACCCGTATTGGGGCGACCAGGTCGGCCAAGCCCGTTGGATCGAAGAGCGCGATTTCGTCTACGCGACGGCGCTCTCGCTCAGCGCAGAGCAAGCCGCTCTGCCGGCGCGTTTCGTGTTCGACTCGCTGGACACGTTCGCCAGCGTCTACCTGAACGGCGAGCGAGTCGCGCACCACGAAAACCAGATGCGTCGGCTGTTCGTCGACGTCACCGGCAAGCTGCGGGCCGGCGTCAATCGGCTGGCCATCGCGTTCGAAGCCAGCATGCCAGGCACGGTGCGGCGCGCCGGTGAGCCACTGCCGTACTGGAACGAGCCCTGGGAGCGCCTGTACGTGCGCAAGTCTCAGATGAGCTACGGCTGGGACTGGGCGGCTCGCACACCCACGGTGGGGCTGGCGGCGCCGGCCCGGCTCGAGCTCGGTCAAGGCCTTTTTACCGATGATTTGTGGGTCACGGCCCGGCCGCAGGCGGACGGCGCCGGGCTGTTCGCGGCCAGCCTGGGCGTGACCGCGCACGAAAGCGGCAGCGCCGAAGCCGAGCTGTTGCTCGACGGGGTCGTCGTCGCCGTCAGCACCATCCAGCTCACGCGCGGCCAGGTGCAAACGGTGCGGCTCGAGCATCGCCTGGCGAACGCCAAGCGCTGGATGCCGCGCGAGCTGGGCGAGCCACACCTGTACCTGGTCGGGCTGCGCATTCGATCGGGCACCCGTGTGCTGCACGAAACCGAGCGGCGCGTCGGCGTGCGCCAGATCGAGCTGGTAAAGCGCGACCCGGCCAGCCCCAACGGCAAGGTCTTCTACTTCAGCGTGAACGGCCAGAAGCTGTGGGCCAAGGGCGACAACTGGCTACCCATCGATTTTTTGCACACGCGCGTCACGCCCACGCAGTACCGCGACTATTTGCAGCTGCTGATGGCCGGGGGCGTGAATTTGCTGCGCATCTGGGGCGGCGGCATCGTCGAGCACGACGCATTTTACGACGCCTGCGACGAGTTGGGGCTTTTGGTGTGGCACGACTTTCACTTTGCCTGCGGCATCTACCCGGAGTCGCCCGAGTTTTTGGCCGAGGTGAAGCTGGAGGCCGAAGACATCGTCAAAAAGCTGCGCTCGCACAGCTGCATCGCGCTCTGGTGCGGCAACAACGAGAACGAGGTCTTGGCGGTGCAAACGCTGCCCGAGAAGCGCTTCCATCCCATCTACTACGACGTGCTGCCGGCGGTGTGCGCCGCGCTCGATCCTGACCGGGCCTATTGGCCCGGGAGCCCCGCCGCCGAGTCACGCGAGCTGCATCCCGACACCGACCAGGAAGGCGATCGTCACAACTGGGACGTGTGGTTCGGCTGGAAGAACACCGACTACATCACCGATCTATCGCGCTTCAACTCCGAGTTCGGCGCGCAAGCGTTGCCTCAGCGCGAAAGCATCGAAAGCTTCATGCGCCCGGACGAAGCCTGGAGCCCCGGCGCGGTGAGTCGTCCGCAAGGCCAGAGCCCCGGCCTGGTCTTGGCTCGGCACGGAGCCCAGATGGAAAAGCTGTTTTCACGCGCCGCCGCCTTCGGTCCGCCCACCAGCTTGGACGCCGCCATTGCCACGACGCAAGCCTTCCAGGCCGATACGGTGGGACGCTACATCCGCCACTACCGGCGCAACCTGCGTTTCACCGGCGGCGTCGTGCTGTGGAACTTCACCAGCACGTGGCCGAGCGTGTGCTGGGCGCTGGTAGACTTTTATCGCCGTCCCAAGCAGGCCTACTACGAGTGCAAGCGCTGCTTCGAGCCGGCCAGCGTGGGCATCGAGCCCACCGACGAAAGCCAGACCCGCTACGTCGCCCACGCCTCGCTCGATCGCCCGGGCGTGCTGCACGGCACGGTCAGGCTCGAGCTCTTGGAGATCGAGAGCGGCCGCGTCGAGGCAATGGTAGAAGCCGCCGTTGCGTTGGCCCAACCGGGCGCCCTGGATGCCGCGACCTTGGACTTGCCGCCCGGGCTCGTTCGACGGCGGCACGCGCTGGTGGCCACGCTCACCCACGGTGGCGGCGTAGCGCGCGATTTTCGCTACCTGGTGCCACTGGCTGAAGTCGAGGGCCTGGGCGGCAAAGTCACCGCAAGCCGCACCGCCGACGGCGTGGTGGTCAAGAGCAGCGGCTGGCGCCTGCGCGTCGGCGTCGAAAGCTACGAGTCGCCCGCGATCTGGAGCGACAATTACTTCGATCTATTGCCGGGGGAATCCCGCACGCTGCGCCTGGCCCACGGTGCCTTGCCGGCGCATTTGTGGCTAGTAGCCGGCATGGGGCAGCGCGCGGTGCTGCCCCAGAGCGGCGAGATAGAGCTGTAAGATCAGTACAGCGCGACGCGGTGAATCGCGAAGGCGAAGCCGGTGGGATCGACCACCGAGAATTGAATCTCGTTCACGGTGGTGCGGTCGAGAGTCACCTCGGCGGAGTTGTCCATCGGGACCATCGAGCTGAACGGCGCATAGCGCAGGGCGCTGCCGCCGTTGCTGGGGCTGACGGTGTACTGAAAGTAGCCGCCGCCCGTCGTCTTCACCACCACCTGCACCGAAGTCGGAATCGACGACAGGGTTTCGAGCTGGATCTGGACGCCGGTGTACGGGCTGAGATCGTAGGCCAAGCCCTCGTCGAGGGCGTCCACGTTCAGGCGAAAGCCGATGAACGCGAACGTGGCCTCCGGGTTGCCGACCGTTTGCTCGGCGCCGATCAGCCAGGCCGCGCAGGTGCGGTCGCCAAAGCTGCTCCCCGGATCGGTGAAACCGTCCACGAAATCGATACCGATGTCCGCGTCGGCGGCCCAGCTCCCTTGGCGCCCCGCGATGGACAAGATTTGGTCATCGCAATCGACCAAGTCGTCGATGACGGTATTTGCGACGCAGCGCAAATCGGGGGTGCACTCGTAGCCGACCGAGCAACCGCAGTCGAGAACGCCACCGGCACCGCCCTCACCGATGCTGCCGGCCGTGCCACCCGCTCCCGCCGTCCCCGCCGTGCCCGCCGTACCGCTGCCGCTGCCGCCCGCCAGCGTCCCGCCGCTGCTCGTGCCTGCCGTGGCTTTGCCACCAGCCCCCGCCGTACCGCTCTTGCCGCCGCTGCCGCCATTGCCGCTGCCACCGGTGCTGACAGGCTTCGGCACGACGCACTCGTAGTCTTCGCAGACGCGCCGGGTGCCGCAGTCTTCGTCGGTGCGACAAGTGACGCAAACGCCAGGGTCAATCAAACACAGCAAGCCGCCGCTGCAGTCGCTGGTGAATTCGCACTTCGGGCGATTGCTACAGCTGTTGTTCGCGCACTTCTGACCTTCGGCGCAGTCGACGCTGGTCAAGCAATCGACGCATACTCCCGCCTCTTCGTCGCACACTTGCTGGCCACTGCAGTCGCGTGAGTCGCTGCATTCTTCTTGCACCTTGCACAGACCCGCCGAGCAAACCTTGCCGGTGTCACAAGTGGCGTCGCCCAGGCACTCCACGCAGGTTTTGTCGGTGCCGCACAACAGGTCGTAAGTCGAGCAATCCTTGGCGGCAGTGCAGGGCACACCAAAGCCCTGCGGGTTCGAGCTGTTGTGGCCCCCGCCGCACGACACCGCCGCGCAAAAGGCACCCACCAGCAGCCAACCGAACATTGAGCGATGTCGCATAGGCAAGACCTCCGTCCTGCGCGGGCCAGGCCGCGCAAAGCAATCCTTAGCGATATCACGCGCAGCGGCGCCGCTCTACGGTTCCCGGTGGTCACGGGGCGCGGCCCGGCCGGGGCGCGAATTTGGCGCCGTCGTTTCGGCGGTGGCGGTCGGGTGGGGCCGGACCCAGCGGCGAAAGCCTGTTTTTGACGGGATTTTCGCATTTGATATTGAAAGTGACTTTCGATTGCAATAAGACACCGCCCAAGGTTACCCCCCAATGAAAAGCTCCTTGCCCAGCGGCGCTCCCCTCACCCTCCTCGCGCTGCTCGCTCTCGGCAGCGCTGGCTGCAGCGGTAGCGACGACGCGGGTCCCACCCAAGCCGACGTCGTCGCCAACTATGCGACGTTCGTCTCCGCCAACTATGCCGACGTGCTGGCCGGCGCTCAGCAGCTGGACACGGCCGTCCATGCCTTCACGGATGCCCCCAGCGAACGGACCCTCGGCGCCGCGCGCAAAGCCTGGATCGCCTCACGCGCGCCGTACGCCTTGTCCGAGGCCTACCGGTTCTCGCAAGGCCCCATCGACAACGACGACCAGAGCGACGACATCCCCGACGGCCCCGAGCCGCTGATCAACTCCTGGCCGCTCGACGAAAGCTACATCGACTATGTCGTCGGCCCCAAGGGCGACATTCTGAACACCGGCATCATCAACCTGCCCGATGACTTTCCGACCATCGACGCCTCCGTGCTGGCAGACGCCAACGCCAACCCCACCGTCGGAGAAACCAGCATCTCCACCGGCTACCACGCCATCGAGTTCTTGCTCTGGGGCCAGGACCTGAGCGTCGATGGCCCGGGGGATCGCCCGTTCACCGACTACGTTACGGATGGCACCGGCACGGCCGAAAATCAGGACCGGCGCGCCGAATACCTGCTGACGGTCAGCGACCTTCTGGTCGCCAATCTGACTACGGTGAACGACGCCTGGCGCGAGGGCGAGGCCGATTATCGCGCCGATTTCCTGGCTCTTCCGCCCAAAGCGGCGCTCGCCAAAATGCTGCTCGGCATGGGCAGCCTGTCCGGCGCCGAGCTGTCGGGCGAACGCATGAAGGTCGCGTACGACAACAAGGATCAAGAAGACGAGCACTCGTGCTTCAGCGACACCACGCTGACGGATCTGTCCAACGACGCGCTCTCGGTGCAAAACGTGCTGCTGGGTCGCTACGGCGACCTCGACGGCCCCGGCATCGACGACTTGGTCGCGGCCAAAGATCCGGCCCTCGCCAAGAAGCTGCGCGAGCAAATCCAGACCGCCATCGACGAGATCGCGGCCGTGCCGGCCCCGTTCGACCAAGCTATCCTGGGGGACGACACCGAGCCGCGCCGGCACATTTTGGCCGCCATCGAAGCGCTGCAATCCTTTACCCAAACGCTGGTCGACGCCGCCAAGGTGTTGAGCATCGACCTGAAGTTCGACGAATGAGCACCCGCGCTCGGTTAGCCTTCACTCTCGTTGCCAGCATCGCCGCCGCCGGCTGCAGCGGCAACGCCACGCCGTCCAAGCCAGCCGACGACAGCGTGGCGCGCTCCGGCGGAGACGGCACGACCTTCACCGTCGGTCGCAACGCCTTCGCTCAAATCGCCGAAAACGTCAGCGGCGCACGCCGCGATCCGTTTTTCGACGGCAATTCGCTGTTCAACCGCAACTGGACGACGGCTCCGGCGTCGACCAGCGCCACCGACGGCCTGGGCCCCACGTTCAACGCGCGCTCCTGCTCGGGCTGCCACTTCAAAGACGGGCGCGGCCGTCCGCCCTTCAGCGAAGACGAGCCGATGACGTCCATGCTGCTGCGCCTGAGCGTACCCGGTACCGACGAGCACGGAGGCCCCAAGCCCGAGCCGACCTATGGCGGACAGCTCAACCCGCTCGGCATCCTGGGCGTGCCGGGCGAAGGAGATCCGCGCGTCGTCACCGAGCTCGTCACGGGCAAGTACGACGACGGCAGCGAGTACGAGCTCTCTTCGCCCCGCTACGATCTCCGAGATTTGGCCTACGGCGACATGGCCACGGACGTCATGGTCTCGCCCCGCACCGCCCCGCAGATGATCGGCCTCGGCCTATTGCAGGCCATCGACGAAGCGGATCTGTTGGCGCACGCCGACCCGGACGACACCGACCACGACGGCATCTCCGGCCGTCCCAATCGGGTTTGGGACGTCGCGACCGAATCGGTCATGCTCGGCCGCTTTGGCTGGAAGGCGAACCAGCCGCGGCTCGAGCAGCAGAACAGCGGCGCCTTCAACGGCGATATCGGCATCACTTCCGTGCTCTTTCCCGCCGAGAATTGCACTGCCGCCCAGCCGGAATGCCAAGACGCGCTGAACGGCGGCACGCCCGAGATCGACGCCGAGCACGTGGCTCAGGTCGACTACTACAGCAAGTACCTGGCCGTACCGGCGCGGCGCGACTACCGAGATCCGGAAGTGCAGCTCGGAGAAACGCTGTTCGCTCAGCTCGGTTGCGGCAGCTGCCACGTCACCACCTTCAAGACCGGCAGCGTCGCCGACACGCCCGAGCTCTCGGGACAGACCATCCACCCTTACACGGACCTCTTGTTGCACGACCTGGGTGACGAGCTGGCCGACGGTCGCCCCGATTTCGAAGCCGACGGCAACGAATGGCGCACGCCCCCACTCTGGGGAATCGGCCTGTTCCAAGACGTCAACGACCACACCCGCTACCTGCACGACGGCCGCGCCCGCAACCTGGAAGAAGCGGTGCTGTGGCACGGCGGTGAGGCCGCGGATTCTGCCGCTGCGTTCAAGGCGCTGGCCGCTGACGAGCGCGCCGCGCTGGTGCGGTTCTTGGGCTCGCTGTGACCCGCTAGCCGCGCGTCAGCGCCGTCACCAGCTCGCCGTGCTGGGGCAAGCGAGCCAGCAGCTCCGCTCGCCCGGCATGCGAAAATCCGCGAAATCGAAGCCGGGCGCCACCGTGCAGCCGCACAGCGCAAACCCGTGCGGCCCTGCCGTCACCCGCGCAGCTTGCAGCTCACCTCGGAGCACCACGTGCTGCGGTCGCTCACCCTCTGCGAACGCCGAACCCAGCCGCACTTGACGGTGCTGTCCCAGGGCGTCGAAGCAATGAAGCTCCAGCGCGTCACCGAAGTAGTGATGCCAAACCTCGTCCGCCGACGACACCACGTGCAGCGCCGAAAAATCTTGCGCCCTCAGCAAGAAGTAAATTGCCGTCGACGCGCTGCGCTCGGCCTGCCCGGGCAGCGCACGCGGCAACGCCTCCGCCCGAAACGTTTCCGCGTAGAACCCGCCCTCAGGATGCGCTTTCAAGCCCAGCCGCTCAATCACCTCGTCCGCGGTCGCCATCGGAGCGTCATACAACAACTCCGCCGCGCCCTCGCCCGGCTTCTCGGGTAGGCCTGGTTTTCGCGGGCAGCTGCCCGCGCCCTGACCATTGGTGTCATTTGTCAGCTGCCCGCCCGCTAAGCCTGGGCTCTGGCGAGGCTTTCGCGAGGACCGGAGCGGAGCGTACTTACGTACGTGAGCACCGGACCGCAGCGAAAACGAGCCGGAGTGGACGGAGTCCAGCGTGCTGGACGGAGTCCACGGAGTCCTACGGCCCGAGCCGAAGGCGAGGGAGCGCCGGAGGCGCAGTGAAGCCAGAGCCCAGGATCAGCGGGCGTGGCCACCAGCTGAAATGAGACCAATGATGAGCCCGCGCCACGGCACTGACGCGGAACGCCCCCTCGGGCAATCCTGGTGCGCCGCCGGCCGAACCTCGCTACGTTTCTCGGCGCCGCGCGGAGACCACGCGCTCCCGTCCCCCACTCTGGAGATTCGCCATGCCCGACAAACACGCAACAGCGCCCGACAACACCGCCGTGCGAGTGGCCTTGTGGCGAGCGCTGCACGTCGAAGCCGATGCGCCGCCGCACGTGTTCGAGGACGAAATCGGCTTGAAATTGGCCGCACCCGAAGAGGGCTGGCGGAGCCGTCCGGACATGAGCCCGTTCACGCGCTCCTTCCGCGCCGCCATCGTGGCCCGCGCTCGCTTCGTCGAAGAGCTCGTGGTCGAGCAGGCCGCGCTCGGTGTCGGGCAGTACGTGATCCTCGGCGCGGGACTGGACACCTTCGCCCAACGCCGGGCCGAGCTGGCCTCGCGTCTGCTGGTGTTCGAAATCGACACGCCCGGTCCTCAGGCATGGAAGCGCCAGCGCCTGGTCGAGCTCGGCCTCGGCGTGCCGCCTTTCCTACGGCTCGTGCCCGTCGACTTCGAGGCGGGCGATGCCTGGTGGGAGCGACTAACAGCGGCTGGCTTCGACGCGCAGCGGCCCGCCGTCGTGGCTTCCACCGGCGTCAGCATGTACCTGACCAAAGAGGCCATCATGGCAACGCTCCGCCAAGTCGCGGCGCTGGCACCGGGCTCCACGCTCGTCATGTCGTTCCTGCTCCCCCTCGAGCTTGCTGACCCCGGGCTGCGCTTCAGCATGGAGAAAGCGGCCGAGGGCGCGCGCGCCGCCGGCACGCCTTTCATCAGCTTCTTCGCCCCCGCCGAAATGCTGGCGATGGCGAGCGAAGCCGGCTTCAAACAAGTCCAGCACGTCTCCGCCGCCACGCTGGGCGACCGCTACTTCGCCGGCAGAACCGACGGCCTGCGCCCTCCGCTCAACTCGGAAGAGCTACTCGTGGCGAGCACCTGAGCCCGGCCGGGTGGCGCTCTCTTTCGGCATACCGTGCGTCGCGAGCCACACGCCCGTGTACTCGGGCTCGTCCGTGACCTCGCGCAAGGCAAAGTCCGGATCGGGAAACGTCGCCAGCTGCTCCGCGGTCTGAAATTCGGCCTCCGCCAAGACGAGCCCCGAGAGCGCACCCTGAAACTCGTCCACCGAGAGCAGTACCCCCGCGGGTGCGTGCAAGCGATGCCGAATCTTGGAGATCCGTAGGCCCTGCAACGCCGCCGCCAAGACCGCAAATTCGGCTTCAGGCAGATAGATGGACGTGATCAGCCGAGTGCGCTCGTCCATGTCCGCTTTGCGGCTGAGTCGCAGCAGAGCCGAGCCTCCGTCAGTCGGCCGCATTTCACGCAGGCGCAAGCGCGTGCCTTCGACGTACAAGTCTTCGACCGACAAGGTCTGCCGGATCGACGCCCGCGGCACCTCGCGACAAAGCCAGCGCCGCTCGCGCTCCACCGCCGTGTATTGCCGTTTCGGAAAGCCCAGAGCCGCGGCAATCGTCCAGTCGATATCCATGACCCGTCACTTTGCTACCACACGCCAGCTTCGCAGCCATCGTGGCCGGGCCTCGGCTCAAAACGTGCCGACTGCTCCCAGGCCGTAGCCGTGCCGGCCCACCGGCGTCGGCACGATACTGACGCCCGCCACGTTCGGCACCAAGTAGCGCCGTGGATAAAGAAGCCCGATCGTCACCATCACCGCGCCGGCCGATTGCACCACGCCGTCCAGCAACAGCACGCCGCGCAGCCCCGACCTATCGGGCGTGCACGAGTCGTCGCGGAGCTCGCAATCGGCATCGCTGGCTCCGCCCGCCAGCAACATGAGCCACGGACCAACGCCCGGCAGCAGTAGAAAGCCGCTCATGTCCCCGAAGTCAGCCGCCGACGCACCGATCACGCTGAACGTCCACGGCACGCCCATCACGATCGCGCCCGCAATCACGGGCCCCCGGCGTATTTCCTGGCGAACGTGGTAGCCGGCCGGAACCGGCTCTCCGTCTTCGTAGGGCAACGCCGCGCGGCGCGCGTCTGCGATAGGCATCAGCACGTAACCGGGTGGCACGACTACACTTTCGGGCCCTGGTGCGGCCGCGGGCGGCGCGCTATCCGTCGGCGCTGCGACCGCACGCGGAGCTGCGGGCGCGGGCGGCAACGGCGCTTCTGTTGGCGGCGCCGGCGGAGCAGCAGGCTCGGTCGGGGTGGCTTGGGCGTCGGGCGCCGGCTCGCGCAGCAACGGTATTTGCGCGAGGGCCGCACCGTGAACGCTCACCCCCAACGATACCGCGCCAATCAGCGCCCCCACTCGACGAGCCAATGCCATCAACGACCCTCCTGCAACGACCAGCTACCTTCAGCAATCGTCATGCCGTCGGCCCGGAATCGCAAATTGAACCTGCTTTTGGCTACGTAGGCGACAGATCTTTGACGCCGCTATGATCGCCCCGCCCGGGTCGCCGATAACCGGGGCGACCGCGACCCAGCCACGAGCAAGACCCACCCCTCAAGTCGTTGAAACGATTGGAACGGCCCCGCGCGACCTGGCTTCGTTGGCCCGGCACGCAGCTTGCTCTACCAGAACCATCATGCCGTCTTGGCGACTTGAGCGCGAACGTCCGAGTGAATGGCTGCGTTGGCTCGCGGAAGAGCCGGACGCCTATCGCGTGCTGTTCACGCAAGCCGGCGGGCTGGCGCGCGCGGCCTACCGCTTGGCCAGCGCGCGTTGCCGCGCACACGGCGGGCTCGGCGAAGCGCCCACCTTGCGCGAGCTGCAAGCCGCAGCGCTCTTGCTCGCCGGTCACCTGGGCATCACCGAGCGATTGCCCATCACCTCCCTTTTGGCAAACGACTGCGAAGCACAAGGCTTGCCGGTGATTCGTCCGCTGCCGACGCATCCCTCCAACCGCTCCAGCACGCCTCCTCTGCGCCGCGCCGGCTGAACCGGGAGCCAGCGCCGGCCGAGCCCAACGCGAGAGCGTCGATCGAAACCGCTCAGTAGCTTTCGCCGTGAATGTGCTCGGCGGGGACACCCTGTTCCAGCAAGAGCGTCGTGCAGTCGTTGACCATGGGGGTGTGACCGCACAGGTACGCGCGCAACGCGGGGCCCAGCATCCGCACTTGCTCGGGCAAATAGGCTTGGACGCGGCCCATCAAGCCCGCGTGTCCGCGCGACGGTTGCGAATGCGTCGGCAAGTAACGAAAACGCGGTTGTCGGGCGGCCAGCTCTGCAAATTCGGCGCCCCAGAGCTCTTCGGAAGCATCACGGCAACCGAACAACAAGGTCAATGGAACGTTGGAGCGACGCGCCAATTGCTCGAGCACGATGGCCCGCAGCGGCGAGATGCCGGTGCCGGTCGCGACCAAGAGCGCAGGCGCGTCCGCCTTCCACACCAAGACGCCGCTGGGACCGGTGACCTGCACGCGGCTACCCAAAGTCAGCTCGAGCACCGGCCCGGCGGTGGTCCCGCGCGCGACCGCGATGTCGAAGCGCGCCGGCTCCTGCTCGTCGAACGGAGTCGCGATCGAGAACGCGTGGCTGGTGCCTTCGTCGAGCGTCAGAAGCACGTACTGTCCCGCTTCGCGCATGAAGGGCGCCGCAGCGAGGAACGTGAGCAATTCCACCCGGGGGCTGAGCTGCTTCCTCTGGATGAGCTCAGCCAAAAAACTGGGCATAGCCGAGGATGTAGCACCGTCAGGTGCCCCGGGGCGAGCGGCCTTTCGCGCGCGCCTTCTGGGCTTCTCGGCCCCGCAACCCGAGGCGCCGATACGCCTGGGACAACGCGCGAGCTGCGTGCAAGGATGCCGGCCGGCGCGGCGCTCGGGCCGTGCGCGAGCAAGCCATCGATGAATTTTTTCGGGCACGCAGCGCTGGCTGCCAGCCACTTCGGCGACCAACGGCCACCCCTGGCAGAAGGGCTGCTGCCCACCGTGTGCGTCGGCGCCATGCTGCCCGATTTCATCGGCATGCTGCGCCTCGGCCGGCCCAAGATCCTCGACGCCGTGCTGGCCACGGGCGTCGCCTTTCATCACGGCACCGACGAGGTGTTCCACGAGCTCGATAGCTTTCACCGGCTGTCGCGCCAAGCCTTCGCGTGGCTTTCGCAGCAACAGCTGCCGCGCGGACCGGCGCGTGCGGTCGCGCACATGGGCATAGAAATGCTGCTCGACGAGGTGATGGCCGACGACTCAGCGGCACGCGACGCCTACCGGGCGGCGCTGGAGGTACCGCTGACGCCCCTGCTCGACTTCGCCACGCCGCTCGACGCCGAGCGCTTGCTCGCGCTCCAGCAAGCGCTGCTCACCCGCTCCGCCAGCCAACTGCGCCCGCCCGCGGAGCTCGTGGCCGAGCGCATTCGCCGCAGTCTGGCCGGGCGTCCGCGCCTCGCCGTCGAAGATACCGGCCAAGCGCTGCTAACCGCCTGGGTCACCGCGACGCGGCCGCTGGTGACGGCCGAGGCGCCCGAGGTTTTGGCTACGCTCCGCACCCGACTCGCGAACTTCGGCCGGGACGAGTAGGCTTTCGCTCAGCCCATGAACGAGCGCGCGCCGGCCGCCGGCAACATCGCTGCCACCGTCTTCCAGGACCTACGGCGCGCCATCCTGAGCGGCGAATTCGCGCCCGGCGAGCGTCTGCCCGGCGAGCGCGAGCTGGCCCAGAAATATCAGACCAACCGCAACACCCTGCGAGAGGCCGTTCGCCGACTCGAGCACGCGCGGCTGGTCACGGTCCGGCATGGCCAAGGCGTGACCGTGTCCGACTTTCGCAAGACCGGCACGATGGAGCTTTTGCCGCCGTTCCTCGAGAACTCGAAGGACCTGGGCGAGATCGCGCATTTGCTGGAAGACATTTTGCCGGCGCGCCTGCTGGTGCTCGAGTTCGCCACCAAGCTTGCCGCCGAACGCGCCTCGCCCCAGGACGTCGCGCGCATCCGCGACATCACCGATTTACTGATCGCGGCCTTCGAGCGTCGAGACCCGGTCGTGATCGCTCACGGCTTTCAACGTTGGCTGGACGCGCTGATCGAAGCCGGTCATTCGGTGGCGGTGCGTTGGATTGCCAATCCGTTTTTGGACGCCTACCGCGAGCTGCTCGATCGTTTCCCGGCGCTGTGGGTGCTCGAGCCGAGCTTTCCTCAGCACCTGCGCGACGTGGCAAGCTCGATCGAGCGCGGTGAAGAAGAAGCCGCCATCGTTGCGCTACGCGGTTACTACCAGCGCGTCGACCGAGCGTTGATGCAAACCCTTTCCGGCGTGATGAAGGCCAAGGGCTAGTGCAGCGCAAGTGAGCTAGCACCAACCTTGGGAAGGGGCGCTGCACTAGCCGCCTCCCGGCTCCGGTAGGGGCGCGCTCGACTTGGTGCACCAGAACAGCACCGGCCCCGGCTCACGACCGAGCGTGGCCAATAGGTGCGCGGCCGCTTTTGCCGAATAAGTCTCGTCCAAAATCGGAAAGCCGGCGTCGGCGAAGCGCTGGCGCGCGGAGTCGCCGGCCGGGGTGCCGTGCGGATAGCCAGTCCCCAACTGGTCGGTCACGACCGCGATCGGCAACAGCTCACGCGCGCCGAGCGCGAGCGAGGCGTCACCAACCAGATTTGCCAGACGCGCTAAGGTTTTGGTCGCGAGCCCGACCACCCGAGCGCGCCGCGACAGGGGCCAAGCCGCGATGCGCACGGCGTCCAGGGCCGGAGCCGCCCCGCCCAAACCGAGCCGCTTCCCCAGTGACAGGCCCGCCAGAATGCCGGCGCTGGTAGCCGCCGACCCGATCGGCAAGACGATGCGCGCGGGCGCCGGGCACTCGTGACGAGCCACCTGTTGCTGCAGCTCGAAGCCGGCGGCAACGTAACCAAACAGGCTCTCCGGGCTCAGCGAAACCTGAGACAACACTTGCGCCGGCCGCCCGTCGCGCTCGTCTTGTCGGCGCACGCGCTCGGCCGCCACCGGCAACAACGACCAGTGCGCGATCTCGACGACCCGCGCGCGCTCGCAGACGACGCGATGACTGCGCTCCCCATCGCCAGTGAGTGGCTCGGGAAAGCAGATGGCGCCAGGCTCGAGGTCAACGCGCGCGGCGTGCAACGCGGTAGCGACGGCGAAATTCGAGCCCACCGCGCCCGACGAGTACACGCGCGCACGACCGCGGGCTCGCGCTTCACCCAGCAGGTGCTCCAACAGCCGCAACTTGTTGCCGCCGTAAACCGGCGACGACAGATCATCGCGTTTGAGCCACAGCTCGCCCGAAGCCCGAGCCGCCGACACCACGCGCGCCCCGTCCTCCACACGCGTGGGCCAGGCTCCGAGAGCCACCCAGGGCACGCTCGCGCGGAGCACAGGAAACAGATCGAACAGCACGCTCATGCGAGCACTCGCCGCGCCCTCGCCCAGGCGCCGTCACACGGTACTACTGCTCTTGAGTCCACTGTTCTTTTGTTCAAAGAGATGCTAACGACCGGAGGGCGTGGGCGGCCATCCGTGGCCGCAGCGCCGCAGCACCATGGCAAAATCCTCAAAGGCATCGCGGGGTTCCGTGAGCAAGCCGCGAGCCGGCAAAGCGCCGCTCCGGCTCGTAAAAAAGGTCGTCCCGGCCGCCAAGGCTGTCGTCCGTTCAGCGGCAACGGCAAAAAAGGCCCAAGCCAAGCCGTCCCGCGCCAAGCCGGCAACCAAGGCCGTTACGCAAAGAGCAAAGCCAACGAAGGCGCAGACAGCGAAAGCCGTCGCGCCGAGAGCCGTCGCACCCAAAGCCGTCGCACCCAAAGCCAAGCCGCCCGCGCCGCGCGCCGTCGCGCAAAAGCCCGCGCCAGCACCGGCGCCCAAGCTGAAAGCGCTGGTGGCAGCCTCCTCGCTGCTCTTCGAGCGCCTCGCTCCGGCCGAGCAACGCGCCGTCAAGCTCGCGCTCAGCGGTCAGCCCACCCTGCTCGAATCATCGCCGCGCGCGCGCGACGCGGCGTTGTTCGCCGCCGCGGCCAGTCTGGCACCGCACCCTGTCTTGGTGGCTTCACCGCTCGCGGTCGAGCTGTTCGAGCAAGCGGCCAGCATTGCCGGGCTCGACGTCGTCACGTTGGGTTCGTTCGCGGCGCCCGCCGTCGTCGCCGCCAACAAGAAGCGCCTGCTGCGCGGCGGCAGCTTGCTGGTAGTAGTCGAGCCGGCCCAGCTGTTCGACGTCACCTTGCGTGAAGCAATGGCTGGCTGTGAGCTGTCGCTGTTGGGAGTCGCGGCCGCCCACGCCGGCTCGGAGCACGCCCACGAGCTGTCGCCCGCCTACCTGAGCCTGCGTGAGGCGCTGTCGGCCTTCCCCGCGCCCGTGTTGGCCACCTGCACCAGCACTTCGGCGCGCGTGGTCGGCCAAATAGCGGAAGCCATCGGCGCCGCCCCCGCCGCCGTCATCCGGGCCGAGGGGCTAGAGCTGGTGCGCGCGGCGCAAGTGGTGCGCGCTTCGGAGCGAAAAGCCGCGCTATTTGCTGCGATTTTGAGCTACGGAGCGCCGGGCATCGTGCTCACCGCCACCTCGCAAGAGGCCGACGGCGTCTTCGCCGAGCTACAGGCACGCGCGGTGCCGTGCGTGCGCGCGCACGCGGGCATGGCGCCGGCCGAGCGCAGCGTCGCGCTGTCTCGCTTCGCCGATCCGCACGAGCGGCTGGTGCTGGTAACGCAAAGCCCGCACGCCAATGCCTCCGGGCTCGCCGGTTGTCCCGAGGCCAGCCAAGTCTTGAAGTGCGCGGCGCCGCGGCCCGACCTCAAGTTCGTCTTGCACTACCAAGCGCCGCTATCGCCCGAGCAACAGTTCGAAGACTTGGCGTGGCTACCGGCCGGCGCGCACTCCTTGGTCTTGGCCGATTCGAGCGATGCGGCGTTGGTGCAGGCGTTGCTCGCTCAACAGCGCATCAAGCCCGCCGCCATCGAAGCCATGGCCCAAGCGCTGGCTCAGATTCCGGAAGACCGCCCCGCCTACGCCGACACGCTGGCACTGCGGGCCGGCACCAGCCGGCGCAGCGCCGAACGGGTGCTGGGCGCGTTCGCCGACCGCAACTTGATCGTGCGCGACAACGGGCGCATTTCCCGCAGCGTGGGCGTCGAGCAGCTAGCGGCCGAAGGCCGACTGTTGTCGGCCCGCTTTGCGGCGCTGCGCGCGGCCGACACGGCACGCGCGGAGCTGGTAGCTCGCTACGTCACCAGCCGCCACGGCAGCGCACCGCAAGCCAGCAGCAACGCCGCGCAAGACCAACGCCACGTCAGAGCTTGACCGCGTCGTAGCGGCGCAGCTCGCACTCGATAGCGCCGTTGAAGACGAGCAGAAACTTGTCGGCTCGCAACGGCAGGTCGAAGCCGCGCGGCACGATCAGCGCGCGCTGGTAGCCTTCGAAGCGTCGCAGCGCCGCGTTCAAGTCGCCGCTCAGGCTCGCTTCGCGGCTGAGCCGCTCGCCATAGGGCGGATTGATCAAGAACCCGCCGTGGTCGGCGCTGGGTACGCTGCTGGAGAGCGGGGCAAGCCGCAGGTTGACGCGCAGCCCGGCCGTTTCGGCGTTAGCGCGCGCGGCTTCCAGCGCCGCCGGGTCCGTATCCGAGCCCAACAGCGAAAAATCGAGCGGCCGCGCCAAGCTTCGTGCTTCCTCGCGCAGCTCGCGAATGGCGCGCGCAGCGCTGTCGTCGAAGTCGGCCCAACGCTCGAAGCCGAAGGCCTCGCGTGCAAGACCCGGCGCCCGCCGCGCCGCCCACAGCCCCGCCTCCAGCAGTAGCGTGCCGGAGCCGCACATCGGATCGACCAGCGGCGAAGCTTGATCCCATCCGGAATAGCGCACCAAGGCCGCCGCTAACGTCTCCTTGATGGGCGCCGCCCCCTGCTGTTTGCGAAAGCCGTGCTCGTGCAAGGAATCGCCCGAGTAGTCGAGGTAGACGGTGGCGCGGTCCTTCACCAGGTGTACGAACAGCTGCACGTCGGGCGCCCGGCGATCGACGTTGGGCCGCGCTCCCAACCGCTCGCGCAGCTGGTCGACGACCGCGTCTTTGGTGCGCTGCGCAATGTACTGGGTGTGCGCCAAGCGGCTGGAGCGACAGGCGGCGCGCACCGCCAACGTGTGCTCCGCGTCCAGCACGCGCTGCCAATCGATGGCGCGTACCCCGTCGTACAGCGCGTCTTCGTCCGGGCTGGCGAACTCGGACAGCGGCTCGAGCACTCGCTGAGCGATGCGGGACCACAAGCAGGCGCGGTACGCATCGCGCGGCTCGGCGCCGAAATGCACGCCGCCTCGATCCGCTCGCACGCGCGGCAGCCCGAGCTCGTTGAGCTCGTCGCGCAAGAGCGGCTCGGTGCCCTTGGCGGCAGTAGCGAAGAAACGGGGCTGCGGGCGCTGATTCTTTTCCGACATGGCGTGACCGGCCGTCTATAGGCCTAGGGCCGAGGAGGGGCCCGCGAGCAGCTTGCGGGCTACGCGCAGCACGGATTCGTCGCTGGAAAATCGCTCGATCTGGTCGAGCCGGGCCCAGCGCGCGTCGACCACCTCGTCGTTGATGGCAAAGTCCAGCGAGGGCGCGTGGAAGCAAAAGCGCACGTCGAAGTGCTCGTGGGAAGGCTCGTCTTTGCGCGCGGGGATTTGGTGAATGTCCAAATCGTACACGGCGCCGGTGACCGATTCCGGCAGCGCCAAGCCGACTTCTTCGGCCACTTCGCGGCGCGCGGCGGCCAGCAAGCTGGGGTCGCCGGGGTCGATGTGCCCGCCGGGCTGCAGCCAGAGCTGGAGCTTCTTGTGCAGGATCAGCAGCACGGCGTCGCGCTCGGGAGAGAGCACGAAGGCGCTGGCCGTCAGGTGACCCGGAACGAATTGCCGGCGCGAGGTCGGGGCCGGTAGCGCCAGCAGCTCCAGCATGCGCTCTCGAAAGCCGCGCTCGCGGGCGTCGCTGGGCCGGTACTCGCCGATAGCGGTTCGGGCGGACTGCAAAATCACGGGCCCTTGTTCATCAAACCGGCCCGAGCGGCAAACGCATTTCCGGTGGGCTCCTACTTGCCGGAAAGCAGCGGAATTTTCGACCGAGAATGGCGGCGAGGCGCGACGGCAACCCCGAGCTTGCGGGGCAGGCGCCGTGCGCGGCCCTCTTACCGAGTGGCAAATTCGGCCGTTCGCCCCTTCAAGATTCCCCCGACCCGAAGCCACCGAGTTGTAGCCACAGCGACCGACGCCTCCCCCACCTCCCCCATGCAAGCCCGCGCCCACCTGAAGCTCATCGTCTCCGAAGCCCCTCGCCAGGCACATGAAGAGCCGAGTCCGGAACGGGTATCGATGGTGCAGCCGGTCAGCCTTGGGCGCCTGCGTGTCCGGTGGCTGCGCGCGCATCCTGGCGTAGTCGCGCTCTGGTCAGCGTCGTTCGTGCTGCTGTCCATCGCCGCGCTGGTGGCTCTGGGCTGGCGGTAGCTTCGTCCGGCTCGGGCCTTCGCGGCTGGCCCCTTTGCCGAAGAATAAAGTGCCAAAGGCCTGGGGCTCCCCGCACCAACCCGAGCACACATGCAGCTGTCGTCTGCTCTAAGGCCATCTGGTGCTCGTTCCGTGGGTCTGGTCGCGTTGCTGGTGGTTACCAGCGCCTGCGGGGATGGTGCGGCGCCCACCCCCAGCCCGAGTGCCACCGGGGGCCAAAGCGGCGCGGCAGGTAGCGGCTCGGGCGCGGGCACGGCAGGGGCGCCGGCCGCCGGCATGGCTGGCTCCGCCACCAGCGCCGGGACGTCGGCGGTGCCGGCGGCGGGCGCGGCAGGACAAGCGGCGACGGGCGGAGCGGCAGGGCAGAGCGGCGGCGGCGGCGCGGGCGGTGCGGGGATGGGCGGCGCTGCGGGCACTGCGGGCAACAATGGCGGCAACGCGGGCGGGGGCACGAGCCCGACCGACGACAGCGCCGCGCTCGCACCGTTGAACGGCTACCAGCTGCTCGACCCGTGCGATCTCACCAACTACAAGGTCGAGGCGGGCGCCGGCGCAGTTTGCCCGCAGCTGAACGCGGTCAAGAACCAGCACGTCATGCGCAAGCTGGCCGGCGATGCCAACGTCACCTATGACGTCACGCTGCGCGTGCGCGGCATCGTCGAGCGCTATTGGTACGAGGGCGGCACGCTGGATCCGGTCAGCAAGGTGTTTTACACGGGCGGCGTGCCAACGGTGGGCGGCTTTGCTTCCGCCTGCAAAAACAAGGCTACGGAGCTGCCGTTCCAGCTACCGCCGGAGGTGTCACCCAGCGACGGTTGCTTCAACGGCTTCAACGTGTTCGCGATGATGGTGTCCTCACCGAAGCAGCACTTTTACCTGAACTACACCACCGACAAAGACAACGATCGTCCGCCGCACGCCGTCTATTCGCAAGACTACACCGTCACGATCAAGATGCAGGGACAGGCGACGCTCGACTTTTACATCATCGGGTCCGACGAGCATCAGTGTTACAACCACGACAAAGTCATCGACGGCGTGACCCTGACTAGCAGCCCCTACATCGGCGAGTTTCTGCAGTTCGACGTGCTGAAGGTGGCGCGCGCTCCGTAGCGCTGACTGGCTACGGATTCTGGATCATCAGCTGGACGCGCCGGTTCTTGGCGCGGGCGTCCGGGGTGGTATTGCGCACGAGCGGCTTTTCTTTGCCGTAACCGCGCGCCGAGAGTCGGCTGCTCTCGACGCCGAGCACCACCAGGGCGTCGCGCACGGCGGTGGCCCGCTCTTCGCTCAGCCGCAAATTGTGGTCGGCGCTACCAATGTCGTCGGTATGGCCCTGAATCTCGACGGAGCGAATCTCGGGGTGGTTGCGCAGGGCTTCGGCGATTTCCTCCAAGATCGACTGGGAGTCCGGCTGAATTTCAGAAGAGTCGAACAGGAAGTGAACCTGCCGCTTCAGCTTCAGCTCGGTCTTGGTGACGACGACGCCAGCTTGGGCGGGGCGCTTGTTGACGAAGAGCTGCGCGTTGAACGGTACGCGCGCCTTCAGCTCGAGCTCGGTGACGCTCGGCAGGTAGCCATCGGCGGCAACCTCCAGGCGCAGCTTGCCCGCCGGGACGTTTTCGAATCGGAAACGCCCTTCCGCGTCGGTCTGCACCGCGACATCGCGGCCACGCGCGTCCTTGGCACTGACCGTGGCGTTGCCGACGAACTCGGTGGAAGCTCCGTTGCGTACGGTTCCGGTAACCGTCGCGACTTGCGGCAACGCGGTGAGCTCGCAGCGAATCTGCGTCTCGCTCACCAGCGGCGTGGTCGGAGCCGGCGCCGCCGTCGAGCCGGTAGGCGCCCCCTTGGTCGACTTTTCTGCGGGAGCTTCCACCAGCATCGCTTGGCAGTGGCCGTCCAAGTAGTCGGCCTTCTTCACCAGGAACCGGTACTCGCCGGGGGTGAGCGGCGCCGTGCGGAAGCCGCCGTCGTTGGCGGTCAGGACGGCATTTTGGTCCGAGCCCTCGAAGAAAACGCCCGCTTCGGCGATCGGCTGCGAAGTCTGCGCGTCGACCACCGTGCCCATGACGACGTATTGCCGCGGGGCCGGCGCTGCCACCGCCGGCGCCGGCACCACCTTGGTTTCAACGACGCGCTTCACGCGCGGTTGCGTATCGAAGGCGTAGCCCAGCCCGAAGTGCAGCGTGTACGGGGCTTCCGGCGCCACCTCTTCGATGAAATTAGAGGTCGCGCCGGTGCCGATGTCGACCGCGGCCAGCAACGACAACCCATCCAACCAGGGCGTGACCCACGGGAATACGCGCGTGCCGAGCGTCAATCGCGAGGGCGTGCTGGAGAAGCGAGCGTCGCGAGACATGCATTGGTCCCCCGCGCTGCGAGCGGCCAGGTTGCACACGTAGCTCTGGCGATTGACCGGCACGTCCATCGTCCACTCCACGAACGGACGGACGAAATCGAAAGCGCCTTCGACACCGAGCCCCCACTTGAAAAAATCGGTACGATTGATGCCGTAGCCAAAGCGCTCGACCCGCGTCAGCGTCTGGGTGCCCCCGAGCACGCGCTGGCGTTTGGCCTCGATGTCGTCGGCAATCACGCCGGAGTTGTCGAAGGTGTAGCCCAGGTTGGTGTGCACCCGCAGCGGCACCCGGGATTTGGCCGGCAATCGGCTGAAGTCCAGCGTGCCTTCCAGGTGCAGGTCGACGTTGGCGGCCGCGACCCCGACGCCGTCGGTCGGCGTCAGCAAGCCAACGGCAAGACCGCCGCCAAACGCATAAATTCGGCCGTCCTTAGCCGGTAGAAATGCCTTGGCGCCCAGCACCGTGTCGCCCGCAACCGGAATCACCCGCGAGCTGGGCTGATTGTTCGAGGTGGTTTGGTAGCGAAGCCCCGCGTGCGCCTCCAGAAACGGCAATGGCGTAACGGCGAGCTGCGCGCGCGTGGCGAAGAAGCTGGCGTCGTCGGCTTTGGTCGACACGTCACCCTGGGGATTTTCGCAAGGCGGGCACAGAAAGCCGTTGCCCGAATAGAAGCTGCCGCCGAGTGAGAGTCGAAATGTCCCGACGGCGCTCGCGTCCGCGGATCTCAGCCGCAACAGACCCGTCGACCCGTCGAGCGTGCTGCCGCGACGAAGCGAGGCGTGACGCGCTTCGCTGACGTCCGGCTCCTTCTCCGCTGCCCGCGGCGATTTCGCGGGCTTTTCCGGCTCGGTAGCGCGGGCAAGCTGAGGAACGAGCGCGAGCGAACAGACGAGTAAAGGATGCAATTTGATCATGGCGGTCGAACGACGCGACAATGCGAGACGAGACGAAACGAACGATGCGAGACGAAACGATGCGTCGTGTGATGGTTAGTCGGCGAAGCGCGCAGTCGGCGGCGGACGATTCCCACTCTCGGCAGGAATGAGCGGCGGCGCACTGCCGCCTTTCGCTGCGGGCACGCGCTGGCGCGCGGCGCTGCGCTGCGGCGGAGCAGACTTGGTCGGGCGTGCAGACGATGCCGCGCTGGGCGCGACCGCGGGCGACGCCGAAGGTGCGGGTTGCGCGACCGCGGCAGAGGCGGCGGGGTCGTCGGCCGTTAGCTCGAGCGGGAGCGTGATGGTGGGTTCTTCCGAAGAAACGGGGACGATTTCAGCGGCGGCGGGCGTGGCCGCGACGACCACGGGCGCGGCCTCGGCGGGGCGAGGAAGCGGTCGCGTCAACGCCAGCAGCGCGCCGACGCCAAGCGTGCCGACGATCACACCGACCACGCGTGTGAAATGCGCGCGCCGCTGCTCGCGTGTTTCGAGGTCGCGCGGTACCGAGTCATCTTCCGTGTCGAATGATACGGGGTGGTCGCTCAGCACCATCGCTCGCGCGAAGAAGGCTTGTTCAACCGAACGGTCCACCGTTTCCATTTCCGTTTCCAGGACCGCCGTTGCCGGGTCCACCGTTGCCCGGGCCGCCGTTGCCGGGACCGCCGTTGCCTGGTCCACCGTTGCCGGGACCACCGTTGCCGGGACCGCCGTT
>Ga0068855_100000583_pt1 | contig 44861 bp, 56 predicted proteins | sample KBSCornC52_FD_66592 | JGI IMG/M metagenome (GOLD analysis project Ga0068855, IMG submission 66592) | Corn rhizosphere microbial communities from Kellogg Biological Station, Michigan, USA - KBS Corn C5-2 | ecosystem: Host-associated > Plants > Roots > Rhizosphere > Soil ... | reverse complement strand
CATTACGGCCAGCTGTATCTGCGCCCCTACACCAAGGCCGAGGTACCGGACTCGATGGTTCAGCTCGCCGTCGTCCGGCCGCTTGCGAGGCTCGCCGAAGTCGAGCCGCGTTATCGCGCGCTGGCCGACGCGCTTGCCGCGGGCGTCGCCCGCTTCTTCGATTCCAAGCTCGGGACGGTGCGCCGCTTCCTGCCTAATGTCGTCGCCGAATCCCGCGCGCTCGACAATGAGAAGGACCCCGATGAAGTCGACAGCTGGTATCTCTATCACCCGCTGGTCAACCTCGCGATCCTCGCCCGCCACGGGGACGGTCAGGCGAAAAAGCTACTGCTGGGCTCAATCGATTTTGCGATCAAGGTGGCGAAGCGGTTCAGCTATTGCTGGCCGATCCAGTTCAACGTCCGCACGCTCAAGGTGATCAAGCGCGCGCGCAAGGAGGGCGATCCCGGCCAATCCGACGTCGGCGGCATCTATGCGCATCTTCTGCTCGACGTCTGGGAGCTGACTGGCGAGAAGCGTTTCCTCGACGAGGCGGCACGCGCGATCCGCGCCTGCCGCGACCTGCGCTTTGACCTGACCTATCAAACCAACCTCACCGCCTTCGGTACGGTTGCGTGCCTGCGGCTCTGGCAGGCGACGGGCGATCGCTATTTTCTCGACCAAGGCTACGTCTTTATCGCCAGCTTTCTGCACAACAGCTTGTTCTGGGAGTCCGAGCTCAACGCGGCCGAGCATTATCCCACCTTCATGGGTGCGACCTGCCTGCACGACGGCCCCTATATGGCGATCTACGAATGTTTCGAGAGCTGGGAGGCCTTCCGCCATCTGCTGGTGGAGGGCCACAACGATCTGCCCCATTCGGTGCGGCTGCTGGTCTCGGAATATTGCCGCTATGCGCTCGAGCGCGCCTGGTTCTTCTATCCCGCGCATCTACCTGAAGACATCTTTGGTGAGGACGTGCGCAATGGCGAGATCGACCGCAAGCTCGCTTTCCCGGTCGAGGATCTCTACGCCGCCGGCGATCCGCCCGGCCAGGTCGGCCAGGAGATCTATGGCAGCGGCGCCGCTTTCGCCTTTACTGCCGGCGCCTGGCGGCGGCTGGAGACCGCGCCCTTCACCCTGTTCACCGACTATCCCATCGCGACGATCGAGGAACTTCGTGACTCGGTAAGATTCGAAACGGCCGGCATTGCCGGGATGGAATGCCGCGTCAGGCTGATCGCCCGCTCGGCACGCCGCACGCCACCACGGCTCTCGACCATGGACCGAAGCAACATTCCGCTCGACGTCTGCGGGTCAGGCCAATGGCAAGCGATCGCCCCGGCGGCGGTGCCGCTGACAATCAGCTGGGACGCATGAACCTTCCACGCCTGCCGTTACGCCAGGATGAAAACGGTTACATGTCGGCGACGTCCCGACGGACCGGTCGCGGGCCCGCGACGCTGCGCTCGGCACCGCCGCCAAGCACCCGCGCCTCACGCTGAATTCGCGTCGCTCGGTTCGGAGCCTCGCTTGGCGAGCAGGGCAGCGGCCTCGGCCTGGTCGGTCACGGTCCGCCACGAGCCGCCGCGCGCCTCGCGATACAGCATCACCCCGCACCCGCGGCAGCGGGCGATATAGCCCCCGCCCCGCCGGCGCACGGTCCCGCCGCGGCGGCGATGCCAGCCGCGGTCACATAGCATGCGGCGGAGCGTACTGCCGAGGTCGCTCTTGTGATCGTTCCTCAGCGCGTCCCACAGGATCACCGACGGCACGGCGATTGCCACCAGCCCCAGCAGCAGCATTGATCTTGAATCGAGCAAAGGTCCTAGGTCGAACAGCGTCGTGCCCCCATCTCAGCCATCCTCTCCCACCGGCGATGGTAAACACTTACTCAGCAGCGCTCCAGATCTTCCGTAAGCCATTGAACCACCGCCGAGCGAGACGCGCGACACTGTTGCCTCCACACCGCAGTCGGCCGTCCCTCAGCCGTCGTCCTTGGGCAGTCTGATCCGGATTCCGTGGCGATGCCGGTGCGGCCCGTACAATTTCCAAAGGCCCCAGCCGGCGACGAGGATCGCCAGGGCGAGTAGCAAAATGCCGCCGCATTCGCGCATCAAACCCGGTTAGGCCTCGGGCGGGCGGGCGGGAAGCCTCGTGGCGGCGGTTGGCGACAGGACGTTGGCGCGGCGGGCCACGCTACCTGCCGGCGCAAGCCATCCTGATGAATGATGGCAAGATGGATTAAGTTCCTGAGAACCACTGCCGTCGCCGGGTTGTTTCAGGCGAAGCCTGCGCGCGTCGCAGCTGTGCTGCACTTGGGCGATACAGCCCCGGCGAACGACCCCAACTAAATAGCGCCTCCAAGGCGCAATTTGTTTATCTTCCGCGCACCAATAGTCTGAAATGACTATCTTTTGCCGCGCGCTGCGGACAATCCCGATCACGTCGGCGGACAAAAAAAGGACACCCCGGGATGAGCAGACAGCGCAGCCCGGAGTGCCAGCTATGCGCACTTCTCGAGAAAGAAGTGTGCGACGATATTACACGAAAATACCGGCTGGTAAAATTCCGACATCTATCGCGTTAACGATCCAATTCTGGGGACTAGCGCCGCTCGCCGCCCCGAACCCGCCCGGTCTTGTCGAAGCGGGCGCGGAAATCGGTCAGCGTCAGAGTAAAATCATCCTCGGCGTTGAACGCCGCGTCGCTGAGCTGCGGCCATTCCTCGGCCTTGTACCAGGCGGCGTAGGTCGGCAGCTCGTTGCTGTACGCCTTGTAGAGGGTCGAATAGGTCCGCACGCGAACGGTCGGCACCTTCGCCGTCATGTCGAATTCCATCAGCCGCATCCAACCATCGCCGATCCCGAGCGCCGCGCTGGGCTTCAGGCCGACGTCCTTCAACGTCTGCCCCCGGTCCTGATAGTCCGACAGCAGCTGATAGACCTCGCCGCCGGCCTTGTTGCGGTCGACCCGGCGCGACTGACTGGTCTGGTGTCCGGCGAGCACCATGAAAATCTGCGGATGGGTGCTGATCAGCTTCTGCCAGACCCGCTCCGGCCCGTTGTCCAGCGGATCGATCGCCTGGTTGTCGATCGTATCGGCGGCAATGCGCTTGCCCACCTTGTCGAGATAGTCATGCGTGCTGACGATCGTTGGCAGGCCGGGATATTTCCTGATCACCGCCGCCGCCCAGGCGAGCGAGGCGTTGGGCGGATCGAACTGCAGCCCGATGTGGAGGAAGCGATAGCCGCCCGCGGTGAAGATCTGCGCGCTGTCGGCACCGTTGTCGTGCGAAGCGACATACCAGGGCTTGCCCTTGAAAAAGCGCGACTGATTGCCGAACACCGAGGTAAAATTACGCAGCCCGCCGGCGTGCAGGTGGATCGGTCGGGGCTTGCCGTCGGGGCCGACCGGGTTCGAGGTCAGCCACATCGCATCATAGTCGTGATTGCCCGGCACCACCGAGAAAGGCACCTTTCCGGCGATCAAGTCATAGCCTTCCGCCGCCGAGGGCATCTCGACCGTCTTCACCTCGGGCTTCGGCCCGAAGAACTTCTGATAGGCGGCCGGCGCCTTCGCGGCGGTGAAGCCACGCGCCGCATGGCCGGGATCGATGTCCAGCGTTTGATGCTGCCAGACGTCGCCGACCGCCGTGACGAAGGCGATCTCGCCGCCGGTGCTCTCGAGGTTGCGGGCGACGAACTTCATCTGGTCGATGAACATCGGTTTGGCGTCGAATGGGAAGCCCGCCACTTTCTGATGCTGATAGTCGACGTAGTTCTGCGTGTCGGGGATCACCGCGATGGTGAACTTCTGGTCGAGCGCGAGCGCGGGCGTCGCTAGGCCCAGCGCCATCGCGATGACCGCGCCGCAAAACTCCCATCGATGCATCTCGCCCTCCCCCGTTCTCTGATGACAATTGCACGCCACCACGCCTAACATCCTCGTCAAAGCACGGGAGAGAGTCCATGGCGCAGCTGCTGATCAAGAACGGCCTGGTCGTCGACGGGACCGGCGCGCCCGGGCGCTTGGCCGATGTCCGCGTCCGTGACGGGCTGATCGTCGAGATCGGCGCGAATCTCGCCGGCCAGGGGGAGCGCGTCATCGATGCCGCCGGCGCGGTCGTCGCCCCGGGCTTCATCGACTCCCACACCCATTTCGACGCGACGGTCTATTGGGACCCGCGGCTCGATCCGATGGCGCAGCATGGCGTGACCACCGTCGTCGCCGGCAATTGCTCGCTCGGCCTCGCGCCGATGCGGCCCGAGGATCGCGTCGGCCAGATCGACTGCTTCTCCTATATCGAGGACATGCCGGCCGACCTGCTCGACGCCGTCATCCCCTGGGACTGGGAGAAATACACCGACTACGCCCGCTCCTTCGATCGCCGGCCATTGGGCGTGAACCTCGTCACCTTCGCCGGCCATTCGCAGATCCGCGCCTATGTGATGGGCGACGCCGCCTGGGAGCGCGCCGCGACACCCGACGAGATCGCGCGCATCGTCGCCGAGCTCGAGGAAGCGCTGAAGGCCGGCGCCAACGGCCTCTCCTTCTCGCTGTTCGACAAGGACCGCCAAGGGCGGCTGGTCCCCTCGCGCCACGCCGACGAGGCCGAGCTCGACGCGCTCGTCGCCAAGCTCGCCGAATATGATGCGGTGCTGCAGTTCATCCCTGGCCACAGCACCGAGCAGATCATCGCCGATCTGCAATGGGTCGGCGGCTTCCTTGCGAAGTACAAAGTGCCGGGGCTGTACAACGCAATGGTCCATCTCGATTCCGAGCCCGACCGCTCCTATCGCACCATCGAGGCGCTCGAAGCGCTGCACGCCGAGGGCGCCCATATCTGGGCGATGGTCTCGCCGCGCCCGTTCGAGTTGCGCGTCGATTTCGAACAGTCGATCTGCTTCATCAACGTGCCGGCGTGGAATGAGCTGGTCCAGGCGCCGGCCGGTAGGAAGCGCGAGCTCATCCGCGACGCCGCCTGGCGCGCGCGGGCCCGCGCCGATTGCGACGAACAATATTCGCCGATGTTCCCCTTCCACATTCCGCAGCAGATCCGGATCATCGGCGTCGGCAAGCCGGCGCTGGCGGACTGGGTCGGCAAGAGCCTCGGCGATCTCGTCGCGGCGCGCGGCGGACATATCTCCGACGTGCTCGCCGATTGGGCGATCGAGAATGATTTCGCCACCGCCTTCGTCAATCCGGTCGCCAACTCCGACCCGGTCGACGTCGCCCGGCTGCTGAAGAGCCCGGTCACTTTCATCAGCGGCGGCGATGCCGGCGCGCATCTCCAGATGTTCTGCGGCGCCGGCGAGGGCACGCTGGTCCTCACCCGCTTCGTCCGCGAGCGGGGCGACCTCAGCCTCGAGGACGCGATCTACGCGCTGACCGGCCAACAGGCGGCGCTGCTCGGCATGACCGACCGCGGCACGCTGGAGCCGGGCAAGGCCGCCGACATCACCATCTTCGCGTTGGACGAGCTGACCTACGCCACCGAGAAGCTGGTCGACGATCTGCCCGGCGGCCGCAGCCGCTTCACCCGCGACCCCGGCGGCTTCCGCTACACCATCGTCAACGGCGTGGTCGTGCAGGAGAACGGGCGAGCGACCGAGGATCTGCCGGGCAGCTGGGTCGGCGTCGCTCGGCAGAGCCGGCTGGCGGTGGCGTAGCGGTGACGCAGACGCGCTGACTGATGCTAGGCAGGCGTCTGTAGCCTGCTGTCATAGTCATGCTATGCGCCGCCATGTCTTCCGATGCGCCTTCCGTTCTGCTCGACCTCGACGGCACGCTGATCGACTCGCTGCCCGGCATCGAGGCGAGCGTCCGCGCCGCGTTTCGGACCCTCGGGCATGAGCTGGATCCGTCGCTGGATATGGCGGCGCTGATCGGCCCGCCGACCGAGGTGACCATGCAATTGCTGCTGGCGCCCTTTGGCGACGATCGGGTCGCCGAGGCAGTCGCGATCTATCGCGCGGATTATGGCCGCACCGGCATCTACGACAGCCATCCCTATCCCGGCATCGCGCAGGCTTTGGCAGCGATGAAGCAGTCGGGCGCGCGGCTGTATCTTGCTACTTCGAAGCGCCGGGATTTTGCCCGGCGCATCCTCGATCACCTCGATCTCGCCGCCCTGTTCGACGGCATCCATGGCGCCGAGGAAGGCCGCGACCTGGATCACAAGCCGGAGCTCATCGCCGATGTCATCGCGCAGCATACGCTGGCGCCGGACCGCTGCGTCATGGTCGGCGACCGTCGCTACGACGTAATCGGCGCGCATGCGAACCGGATGCGCGCGATCGGCGTTCTCTGGGGCTATGGCACGCGCAAAGAGCTGGACTCCGCCGGCGCGGACGATCTCGTGGCGGAACCCGCCGGCCTTCCGGCAGCCGTCCTGGCAATGACCGCGTCCGGCAGGGATCGCTGATCTTCTTGCCCATCGGGCTCGCATGGCTAGGCTCGGCCGAAACGCACAGGAGGATGATCATGGCCAGGGAACCGACCGACTCACGGAAAGGCTTCGGCGACATCGCGCCGCATCTCGCCGAGCTGACCGACAAGGTGCTGTTCGGCGACGTCTGGGAGCACCCTGCGCTGTCCAAGCGCGATCGCAGCCTGATCACGATCACCAGCCTGCTCTCGCTCTATCGCATCAACGAGCTGCCGTTCCACCTGAAGCGCGGCCTCGACAACGGCCTCACCAAGGATGAGATCATCGGGCTGATCACCCACCTCGCCTTCTACGCCGGCTGGCCCGCGGCGATGACCGCGCTGCAGACTGCGCGACGGGTGTTCGACGAAGAGCAGGGCTGAGTCGGGGTCAGTCCGTCCTCGCCCCGGCCCGGCGCAGCCAGGTGAGCAGGAAGGGCTTGAGGATCAACGACCGCCGGTTGGGTGTCGCAATGTCGATGCTCCGCCGGTTGAACTGCCAATAAATGATCACGCTCAGGATCGCGGCGTAGAAGCACCAGACCGAGGCGAAGGCATACTCCCTGACGATTTGCACGACAGACAGGCCGATGACGTTCAGCACGCCATAGGCCCTGACGACGCGATGGGTCGACAGCAGCAGCGCGCCGCAGGTCGCAATGATGAACAGGCAGGATATCCAGAAATTGCCGGTCCACGCGTTGCGGTAGGCGATCGAATGGTGATCGATGAACACCTGGCTCGGGTAGAAGATGAGTCCGGCGAGATCCCAGGCGCACACCACCGCGCCGATCGCGGTCAGACCGAGGATCGCCCGGCGACGCCAGCCCGGCGGCTCCATCAGCGCGACCGCCGCCGGCATCAGCAGAGGCAGCAGGCCCTGCGCATAGAGCGTGAACAGAAATGCGAAATGGTCGAGCCCGATCTTGCCGATCCGGCCGTCGAGACCGAGCCAGACCATGCCTTCGAAAAACTGATGCAGCGAGAACAGCATCGGCACCGACGCGAACAGCAGCGCCCGCGGCTCGCGGACATGGCGAAGAGTCGCAACCCCGATCGAGCCGATGACAACGCTGGCGACAAAGCTGGACTCGGCCGAAAAGCACATGGCTTCGCTCGTTCAGAACAGGCAGCCAACCCCTGTGCATGCATTTCCCCACGGATCGCCAGCGATATTCGCGACAAGGTTCATGGGTCGCAGATATTGACCCTCGGCTACGGGTGGTTGGCGGACATGGCGGCCTATGCGGGCCAACGCGGCCTGAACGAGCGCATTATCCGGCATTACGGTCACCTTAAGGACTTCGTGCGACTAGCTCCTCAGCCGGAAGGACAGCAGATTTATGGCCGATTACGATCTCGTCGCCCTGTGGGAAGCGCATTGCCGCTATGAGTTCGAAACCCGGGACGTCGACGCTACGATGTCGACGATGGTGCCCGAACCTTACGTCAATCACATCCCGACCATGACCGGCGGCGTCGGTCACAACCAGCTCAAGCGCTTTTACAAGTACCACTTCATCGGCGGGAACCCGCCTGACACGGAACTGGCACCGATCAGCAGAACGGTCGGCGCTGACCAGATCGTCGACGAGATGCTGTTCAAGTTCACCCACACCAGCGAAGTCGACTGGATGCTGCCAGGCGTTGAGCCGACCGGTCGGAGGGTCGAGATTCCTCTCATAGCCATCGTCCGCTTCGTCGACGGCAAGGTTGCGCACGAGCATATCTACTGGGACCAGGCCTCAGTGCTTGTGCAGGTGGGTCTGCTGGATCCGGCGGGCTTGCCTGTGGCTGGCGTGGAAACCGCGCTCAAGGTCCTGGACAACGCCCGTCCGAGTAATGAACTGATGAGCCGCTGGCGGTCTAGCGAAGGCAAGGCAATCTGACCGTGGCGGACGAGGGACCGGACTGCCGGCATTGTCGCAGCGGAGGCTGACGCCGAGCCGATGACCGCCCTGCAAACCGCACGCAGGCTGTTCGACAAGAGAAGGGCTAACGGCGGACTTCGGAACGACGGGATTGCCGCCAGCGGTCCGCCCTGGCTATGCTTCGGTCTGAGATCAACAGCGCGGGCGTCAGGAGAGAGGCCGAACATGGCGATCCAGGAAGTCCATGAGGTCGATCCCACTGGCTACAAGCCCGAGCTGCCGATCCAGTTCGTGCCGCTGTTCACATGGCCGCCCAAGCCTGCTGCGCTGGCGCGGTTCTTCTTCGGATTCCCTGGGTTTCTCCTGCCCTGGTTCGCGATCTTCCTGGGCTTGAGCGCCGTCCTCTGGACCTGGCTGACGCCTGATATGGCGCAGGTCGAAACGCTGTCGGCGGGCTGGATCGGCTTCCTCCTTATCCGCAACCTGCTCATCTTCGTTGCCTTCGTCGGCGGCCAGCATGTGCTGATGTACCGGCGTCAGCATCAGGGGAAGGCCTATAAGTATAATCCCAACTGGCTGGCGAAGGATGATCCGAACTTCCTGTTCCGCGATCAGCTTTGGGACAATGTCTTCTGGAACATGATCGGGGCCGTCCCGCTGTGGACCTTCTACGAGGTGATGACGCTCTGGCTCTCCGCCAATCACATGATCCCGACGGTCAGCATCGCGGAGCATCCGATCTATGCCGCGGCGCTGCTGCTCGCCTCGCCGGTGTGGACCATCGCGCATTTCTACGTGATCCATCGCTTCCTGCATTGGCGCCCGCTGTTTCGCCATGCGCACCATATTCACCACCGGAACATCAACATCGGGCCATGGTCCGGCCTGTCGATGCATCCGTTCGAGCACCTGCTCTATTTCTCGGCCGTCTGCCTTTACTGGCTTATCCCGTCTCACCCGCTGGTGGTGGAATTCACCCTGATCAACCTCGCGCTGGGCGCGTCGGTCGGACATATGGGCTTCGGCCAGGTCTCGCTCGGCGGCGGCAAGTATCTCAACAACGAGCACTATATGCACTATCTCCATCACCGCTATTTCCGCATCAACTACACCGTCGAGATGGTGCCGCTCGATAAATGGCTTGGCACCTTCTACGACGGCACCGATGCAGGCCGCGCCGCCATCAGGCGCCGATCGCGCTGATCTCCTTCCTCCGGCGATGAACCCAAGCACGGGGAGGGATCCGGAAGGTTCATACTGCGTTTCACGAAAATGTGACGCAGGACCTCGGCATGGATTTGAAGCTGAACGGGGACGAGCTGCTATACTGGGCGCTCCGCATAGGGTCCGCCGCGCTCATACTGATCCTCGGATTGTGGCTGGCCTTCTTCATTTCAAGGCTCGCGCGCAAGAAGGCGATCGAGCATCCGCGCATCGACACGACGCTCGGCAGCTTCCTCTCCTTGATGATCCGCTACGCGCTGATCATCCTGGTCCTGATCGTCGTCCTGCAGCAATTCGGCGTGCAGACGACAAGTCTGGTGGCGGTGCTCGGCGCGAGCGCGCTGGCGATCGGACTGGCCCTCCAGGGAACGCTGACGAATGTCGCGTCCGGGATCATGATCGCGATCATCCGGCCCTACCACATCGGCGACTTCGTCGAAGTGAACGGCAAAGAGGGCACGGTCACCGAACTGGACCTGTTCTTCACAAGGCTTCGATCAACCGATGAGCGCGTGGTGCTGGTCCCGAACGGCCAGGCGGCGTCGAACCCGATCATCAATCACACGCAAAGAGGTCGGCGGCGCTGCATCATCACAATTGGCATTGGCTATGAGGACGACATCGATCGCGCGTTGCAGATCATGCGCGATCTTATGACGCGTGATCCCCGCGCCGCGGCAGAGCCCCCTGCCTGGTTTGGGGTGAAGGAGCTCGCCGATTCCGCCGTCATCGTCGAGGGACGCGCCTCCGTGCCGTCCGAGGCGCACAGGGTCTACAAGGCCGATCTCACCAAGTTGATCAAGGAAGCGTTCGACCGCGAGGGGATTGAAATACCCTATCCTCACGCCGTCCAGATCAGCAAGGGCGAGGTCGAACTGCGGCACCCGCCGCGAAAGCCCCCACCCGCGGCGCGGAGCGCCGGATAGCATTCGGCCCGCGCCGCGTGCGTAGCCGGCTGAGCGCCGCCGCCGCGTCTCTCCGATCGATGCCCACTTTGCCGGTTCGGCCAGCCGCCCTAACCTTGCCGTCGAAATCGAGGGAGAGACAATCATGGCCAGGCTCGCGGATCGCATCGCCATCGTCACCGGCGCGGGGCGGCCGGGCAATATCGGCCTGGCGGTCTGCGAGGCGTTCCTGCGCGAGGGCGCGACCGGCGTCGTCGCGACCGACATGCGCACCGAGGACGCGGCACAGATCTCCGCCGCGTTCGACGACGGCTATCCCGACCGCTTCGTCTTCCTCGAGCATGACGTCACCTCCGAGGCGAGCTGGCGCCATGTCCTCGACATCACCCAGGATCGCTTCAATGGGCTCGACGTGCTGGTCAACAACGCCGGCATCGCCATCGGCGGCGGCACCGCGACGCTACCGCTCGAGGATTTCCGCAAGGTGATGGCGGTCAATCTCGACGGCGCCTTCCTCGGCACCAAGCTCTGCGCGCCGGCGATGGCCGCGCGCGCCCGGCGCCATGCCGGCGGAGCGGCGATCATCAATGTCTCGTCGATGTCGAGTTATATGCCCAACGGCCATAACGTCGCCTATCACGCCTCGAAATCGGCGCTGCGCATGCTGACCATGTGCGCCTCCAAGGAGCTCGGCGCACAGGGCATCCGGGTCAATTCGGTGCACCCCGGGCCGATCGTCACGCCGCTGCTACGCGAGGCCTTCGGCCGCTATGCCAAGGCCGGCATGTACGCTTCGGTCGAGGACGCCGAAGCGCAGATTACGGCGTCCAGTCCTTTGGGCGTCACTGGCCGGCCGGAGGACATGGCGCATCTCTTCGTCTACCTCGCCTCGGACGACGCCCGCTTCGTCACCGGCACCGCCGTCGCCCATGACGGCGGCGTCGGAACGGTATTCTGACACCGCTTCATCGCATCCTCGGAACCCGGACCGCGCCGCGGCATTCAATGACTGTCATTGCACGGAGTGCTTGCCGCTTGATCCGCTTCAGAGTCCGTCAGCATCGCCAGCAGATCGGCCCGCTGCACGACAGCGACGAGGCCGCCGAGCAGGCCGCGATCGCCCTCGGCCTCGCCCGCCGCGACGAGACCTACGACGTGCTCCACCTGGAAGATGGGGTCGTCATCGACTGTGTGGAAGGCGACGATCCGCCGCCGGACCGGGCCTAGGCCGGCGTCGCGAGCTTCATCAGCGCGAGGCCGGCGATGATCAGCAACGCCGCGGCGATGCGCGCGAGGCTGAGGCTCTCGCCCAGCACCACCACACCGACGACAAAGGCGCCGACCGCGCCGATCCCGGTCCAGATCATATAGGCGGTGCCGAGTGGCAGCACCCGCATCGCCAGCGACAGCAGGCCGAAGCTCAGGATCATGGCGAGGATCGTCACAGCCGCCGGCAACGGCCGGGTGAAGCCGACTGACAGCTTCATCGCGAAAGCCCAGACGACCTCGAGCAGTCCGGCGAAGATGAGATAGGTCCATGCCATGGCAGCCTCCCTAAGGGTCCGGATCCATACCCGACGATGGTCAGGATCGCCCGGAGGAGCCCGCTGGCAAGGCGCGCGGCGCAGACGCGTAGCCGATAGCTACGCGCAAGCAAGCAACGCAGGCCAGCGGGCTCCTCCGGGCGACCGCGCAGCGGCGGGCCGAGTTTGCCGCAGGGACGTCGTCGCTCGTCGGTCACGATGGCAAGAGCATCGCTCCCTCCTCGCTCCTAGCCCTGCAGCAAACTCGGCTCCGTCATGACCGTCGCCGGGTATGGATCCGGACCCTATGCTGCCGGGCCGTCCCGGTCTTGAACTCCCTCGCCGGGAACGGGGACGTGGCCACCGCGCGGACGAGATATGGCGGCCGGGCGACGGGCTCAAGTCCCGATCAGCGGGTGGTCTTCAGCACCCAGCCGGCTTCCCACAGCTTGGGATCGGCATCGTAGATGCTGATCGGCTCGTCGACGACGCCGACCTCGGCAGCATAATCCTCCCAGCCGCGCAGCAGCTCGGCGAGGATCTCGGGATGTTCCGCAGCGAGGTCGCGCACTTCGCCGCGGTCCTGCGCCAGATCGTAAAGCTGCCAGCGCGCTACGCCCTCCGCACCGGGAACATAGAGCGCCTTCCAGTCGCCGCAGCGTACCGCACGCCGGCCGAACAGTTCCCAGCCGGTCGTCGTGCCTGCCGGGTGGACGGCGTCGTCGCAACCTTCCAGCCAGCCGCGCAGCGAGCGGCCGCGCATCGGCGCGACCTCGCGCCCCTGATAACGCGTGCCCGGATGGCTCGCGCCGGCGAGGTCGAGCAGCGTCGGGGCGATGTCCATCACCGTGGCGAATACGCTGGCGATCTCGCCGCCATGAATATTACCGAGCCCATGAATGAAGGCAGGCACACGGATGCCGCCTTCGGTGGTGAACATCTTGTGCAGCCGCGAGGGCGCAGTCGCCGCCTGTGCCCAGCGCGGGCCGTACCAGCAATAGCTGTTCGGCCGGCCGAGATTGTCGAGGCTGTTGTCGCAATGCTCGGCGATCAGCCGGGTGAAGAAATCGCCCATGATCGGCATCGCCTCGACCGCGGCGCCCTCGGCGCCATTGTCCGAGAGGAAGATGATCACCGTGTCGTCGAACCGTCCCGCCGATTTGAGCACGTCGACGACGCGGCCGATATTCTGGTCGACGCGGTCGACCATCGCGGCATAGACCTCCATGGTCCGCGCCGACGCCGCGCGCCCGGCATCGTCCAGCGCATCCCACTCGGGCGCGTCGGCGATCACCGGATGCGGCACCGTCCCCTCGGCGATAAAGCCGAGCGCAGCCAGCCGCGCGAGCCGCCGCGCGCGCAGCGCGTCGGGGCCGTCGTCGTAGAAGCCGCGATATTTGGCGATCTCGGCATCCGGCGCCTGCAGCGGCCAATGCGGCGCCGAAAAGGCGAGATAGGCGAAGAACGGCCGCTCATCCGCCTCGCCGAGGAACTCGATCAGCCGGCTGGCGAAATAATCCGACGAGTAGAAACCTTCGGGAGTCGGGACGAAACGGTCGTCCTCGGCATAGATCGGACGCTTGGTCAGCAGCTCGTCGAACGGGCCGCCGAAATGTTCCGAGCCGCCGGGCAGCAGCGCGAAGGACCGCTCGAAGCCGCGCGCGACCGGCGCGGTCTCGATCGTATCGCCGAGATGCCATTTGCCCGACATCAAGGTGCGATAGCCGGCATCGCGCAGCAGCTCGCTGACCGTGACGACACGGTCGTTGAGATAACCCTCATAGCCCGGCGCGCCGGCAAAACCGGGATGGACGATCTCGAGCATTGTGCCGAGCCCGGCGATATGATGGTCGGTGCCGGTCATCACCATCGCCCGCGTCGGCGAGCAGGCCGGCGCCGAGTGGAAATCGCTCAAGCGCACGCCGGCCAGCGCCAGCGCGTCGAGATGCGGCGTCTCGATCTCGGCTCCGAAGGCGCCGAGATCGGAAAAGCCCATGTCGTCGACGACGATGACGAGAAAATTGGGCCGCTTGCCATCCGTCACACCAGCTCTCCCCGGGGCTGGAGCGCGATGCGCGCGGCCGCCGCGGTGAGGTTAACCGCGGGTCACAACGACGCAAGCGGGACTGTGTCGCTGGCCCCGGAGTTAGCGCCAGGGATCGACGAAGCCGCTGACCCAGCCGCTCGCCGCGGTCACCACCTCGGCCTTGGGCTTCTGCGTCTTGGCGACATCGATCGGCTCGGCGAAGGCTATGCCGGCAAGATATTCGGTCGTCCAGACGACCCTGCCGGCGATGGCCTTCAACGGCCCGATGTCGAGCGAAACCTTGTCGCCGACCATGAGGTTGCCGCTCTGCTCGACGCAGGCGCCGGTCGACGAAAGGTCGCGGACGCGCCGCTCCGGCTCCATTCCGCAAGGACCATGGACGAAGGCGCGGATGATCACCCTGCTGCGATTTTCCCGAGGCTGCAGAGCGTCTTGGTTCATCCGATCCGTTCCTGTGGGGGCTGGCTCCGGCCTAGGCCCTATTCTTCAAGAGTCGGTTAGAGCGGAACGTTAATATTGCCGATCGCCGGGATTTATTTACGCATCGCGCCAGCCGCTCGCGATCGACGGTCTGCTGGCGTTCGTCGGTTTGAGCGGCGGGCCGGCGAGTGATAGCGTCTCCACCCAATAGGCGCGCCGCGCCCAGAGGCGACGCCATGACGATGGAGATGGACATGCAATTGATCAGCGCGACGCCGAGCCCATGGGCCCGCAAGGTCCGCATCCTCGCGATCGAAAAGGGCATCGCGCTCGAGGTGATCAACGACATCCCCTGGGCGCCGGAGACCTGCGTGCCGCAGTATAATCCGCTCGAGAAGCTGCCGATCCTGCTGACCGACGACGGTGATCGCATCTATGAATCGCGACTCATCGTCGAATGGCTCGAGCGGCGCTTCCCCGAACCGCCGATGATCCCGGCCGACGACGAGGGCTATATCAAGGCGAAGAAGTTCGAAGTGCTCGCCGACGGCACACTCGATGCGATGCTGCTCGCGGTGTTCGAAATGACCCGCAAGCATGTCGACCCGGAATGGGAAGCGCGCCAGGTCCGCAAGGTCGATGGTGGCCTGCGCGAGATCGCCCGGCTGGTCGGCGACCGCCACTTCGCCATCGGCGACGGCATCAGCCTCGCCGATGCCGCGATCGGCTCGCTGCTCGGCTCGCTCGACTTCTCGCGTGAGCAGCAGCGGACTGTGCCGGGCGGTAACTGGCGCGCGCTCTATCCGGCGCTGGCGATCTATTTCGACCGGCTGGAGGAGCGCCCCTCGTTCCGCGAGACGCGGCCGATCATGTTCGACTTCGATGTCATGAACCGCGCCAACCAGGCCGCCTGAGGAGCCCAGATATGATGCGCCTGATCAACGCGCCGCCCAGCCCGTTCGGCCGCAAGGTGGCGATCGCGCTCAACGAGAAGAATCTGCTGTTCGAGACGCAATGGGACGAACCCTGGGGCGAGGCGACCATCACCGGCGCGTATAGTCCGCTCGCCCAGCTGCCGATCCTGATCACCGACGACGGCGAGGTGCTTTACGAATCGAATTATCTGCTCGAGTGGATCGAGCGGCGCTATCCGGACCCGCCGCTCCTCCCCGCCGACGACGACGGCATTCTCGCGGTCAAGCAGCTGATGGTGCTCGCCGACGGCATCATGTCCTCGGCCTCGACGATCATCCGCGAGCTGACCCGGCCGCCGTCGAGCGCGGCCTGGCTGGCGCGCTATCGCGACAAGATCACCCGCGCCACGGAAGCGCTCGACGCGGCGATCGGCGGCGCCGAATTCGCCTATGGCGGCCGCTTCGGCCAGGCCGATATCGCGATCGGCGTCACCCTCAAGATGGTCGACACGATGACCGATCTGTTCGGCCAGAAGATCGAGCTCGACCCCTGGCACCAGCGCCTGCCCCGCCTCGGCCGCTACGTCGCCCACCTCGACGAACGCCCGTCCTTCGCCGCAACGCGCCCGCAGCCGATGCCGTTCGATCACGAGAAGGTTTATGGGTGAGCACGGCTGAGCACGGCTCGCCGTTCCTCCTCTTCGTCATTCCCGCGAAGCGGGAATCCAGCTGCCTTTTCTGCGAGCGCTGCGCTGGTGACTGCGTGATGAAGAAAGCTGGATTCCCGCCTTCGCGGGAATGACGAAAGGGGGTGCTTCAACCCGCACAAGATCTCCTGCCTGGACCTTTCGCGCCGCACGGGCCTATCGCTCACGACGATGACCCAGACCCAACCCCTCACCGACCCCGATCTCGCTGCGCTGGTCGACCGCTTCTACGCCCGCGTTCGCGCCGATGCCGAGCTTGGGCCGATCTTCAACGGCGCGGTCGAGGATTGGCCGGAGCATCTGCGTACGCTGTCCAGTTTCTGGTCGTCGGTGATGCTCGGCAGCGGCAGCTACAAGGGCAATCCGATGGCGGTGCATCTGCGCCATGTCGAGGCGATCACGCCTGCGCTGTTCCAGCGCTGGCTCGGCCTATGGCGCGAGGTGACCGACCAGAGCCTGCCCCCGGCGGCCGCCGCCGCGCTGCAGGAAAAGGCCGGCCGCATCGCCGAAAGCCTCCAGGCCGGGCTGTGGTTTCGGCCGAGGCGAAGACCACCCGCCGGCTGAGCCCTTCGCGACTTTTCTACCGTCCTCCGCAGCAGGCCGCGCAAATCCCACGGCCCATCGCTCCGTCCCTGAAAAACCGCTGAAAACCGCCGTTCTGCGCGCTCGCGAAGATTACGGCGACCGTTTCTTTAACCTTCCGTCAACAGGCCATTTTTACATTTGTGGGCGCACAGGATGTCGAAAGCGAGAGGCGTACGATGTCCGAGATGAATATCCGTTACGAAGTTGGGCCCGACCATGAGGTCGTGCTCCTCAACGATCTGCCGCCGGCCCATGCCACGCGCTGGGATGCGCGCAGCAAGGCGAAAGTGGTAGCCGCAGTCCAGGCCGGCATCCTCACCATGGAGGAGGCCTGCACCCGCTATTGGCTGTCGCTGGAGGAATTCGCCAGCTGGCAGCGTGCGCTCTCGGCTGAGGGCGTGGAAGGCCTCAAGGCCGCCCACCTCGCCGCCGCCGGCGCCAACGCGCCCAAGCCGTGGCACACGCAGGCCGCGGCGCCGCGTGCGGTCAGCCGGGTCCACGAGCCCTGGCGCCGCGCCACCGACAAGCCCTGGCAGCGCTAGACGCCGTTCAGGACTGACGATCGGGTCGGCAGCAATGCCGGCATGAGGAAGCCCGGCGTGATCGCCGGGCTTTTTCGTTTAGGCCGCGACCGGCCTTGCCGCCGGCAGGAACGGCGTGACCGTCGCAATCGCGCGCGCGACCCACGCCTCCTTCTCACCCACCGGCGCGACATAGTGGATCGCCTGCTCGGCATCGGCCAGCGATCCGCCGTGCGCGATCAGCCAGGTCGCGAGATAATGTGACGCGAGGCAGCCGCCCGCGGTCGCGACATTGCCATGGGCAATGAAGGGCGCATCGAGCACCGTCACCCCCGCCTCGATCACCCAGGGCTTGGTCGTCAGATCGGTGCAGGCGGGCAGATCGCCGATCAGCCCGAGCTTGGCGAGCAGCAGCGTGCCGGAGCATTGCGCGCCGATCAGCTGGCGTGACGGGTCGAGCCGGAGGCGCGACAGCATCGCCGCATCGGCCGCGATCGCGCGGCTGTTGATCCCGCTGCCGATCAGCACCGCATCGGCCTGGGCGGCGAAATCGAGCGGCTGCTGGCGCCGAACCGCGACGCCATTCAGCGAGGTCACCTCGGCGGTCGGCGCGGTGATATGCGCTCGCCACCCCTCCACCCGGTTCAGAATTGCCGCGGCGACGAACGAGTCCAGCTCGTTGAAGCCGTCGAACGTCAGAACCGCGATCTGCACGGGAACCTCCTCTATGCGGAGCGCGGCTCTATCAAATTTGCGCCACGGGCGGAACGGTCGCGCGCCCTCATTGCCATTTGGCCATAATTAATCTATATCATGCCATATGGCTTCCAGGAGCAGGATATGCTGACACTGGTCGATACCGGGGTGCCGGAGTTCCGGCCTGAGCCGCTGAGCGCCGCCGAGGGTGCGGCGATGTTCCGCGCCGTCGTCAATCTCTTCGCCCGCTGGGGGCTGACCGACGAGCAATCGGCGACGCTGCTCGACATGCCGCTGCGCAGCTTCCGCCGCTGGAAGACGGGCGAGCCCGGCCGCCTCGGCCGCGACGGCAAGGCGCGACTGTCGAACCTGATGGGCATCCACAAGGCGCTGCGCATCATCTTTCGCGAGCCGGCGCGCGGCTACGCCTGGATCAAGGCGCCCAACGACGCCTTCGGCGGGCGATCGGCGCTGACGGTGATGCTCGGCGGCGAGCTGACCGATCTGATGCGCGTGCGTCGCTATCTCGATGCCGAGCGCGGCGCCTGGTGATCGATCCGGCGACGATTCCGGTCAGCGCGATCGACTGGCCCGGCGCCTGCCGGATCATCCGCAGCCGCTTTCCACCGATCGACATCTTCGATGACATCGCCGAGCCGGCCGACTGGCCGCTGCTCCTTGCGGCCGAGCAGAAGACCAATCCGCGGTTGATGGAGACGCTCGGCGCGATCGACCTGCTGCCGCCGCAACGTCGCGTCGCGGGCCCCGGCGCGAGCTATCTGATGGCGCCCTTCACCCAGATCAGCCGTGATCGGCCGAGCCGCTTCAGCGACGGCCGCTATGGCGTGCTTTATGCCGCACGGCAGTTCGAGACGGCGCTGATGGAGACCGTCCATCATCACGCCCTGTTCATGGCGCGGACCAGGGAGGTGCCGGGCTGGACATCGCAGTTTCGCGAGATCCTGCTCGACATCACCGCTGCCCTGCACGACCTGCGCCGTGGCGACGCCGCCGTCGCCCCTGCCCTTTCACCGGATGACTATGCGGCAAGCCAGCAGCTCGCCGCGGTGCTGCGCGCCGGCGGCTCGGACGGCATCGCCTATCCGAGCCAGCGCCACCCGACCGGCGAGTGCGTCGCCCTGTTCTACCCCGACCGCGCGCGCAACCCGATCCAGGGCCGCCACCTCGACTATCACTGGAACGGCAGCAGCATCGACTTCTACCGCGACGCCGGCCGCGGCGAGGTCTACCAAATCAGCTGAGCTACGGATCCTAGGCCTTTGCCAGCGCCTGCTCGATCCATTGCACGATTGCTTCGGCCGGCATCGCGCCCGAGGTTCGCGCCAGCTCGCGGCCCTTTCGGATCATGATCATCGTCGGGATGCTCTGGATGCGATAGCGCGCGGCGATCTCCTGATGCTTTTCGGTGTCGAGCTTGGCGAGGCGCACCCGCGGCTCGAGCCGTGCCGCCGCCGCCTCGAACGCCGGCGCCATCGCCCGGCACGGACCGCACCATTCCGCCCAGAAGTCGATCACCACCGGCAGGTCGCTCTTCACCGCAAAGCGCTCGAAGCGGACCTCGTCGAGCGGAACCGGCCGACCCTGGAACAGGAGGCTGCGGCAGGTGCCGCATTTCGGCTGCTCGCCGAGCCGCGCGCGCGGCACCCGGTTGAGCGCGCCGTCGGTCGGGCAGGCGACGACCAGGCTATCGCCGGCGTTATCCGCAGCGGCGCTGGCGGGGGGCATTGCATCCTCCTTGATCGAGCTGAACCAATTGCAGGTCTGAACGTCGGCCTGCGGCGGCGGTTGCCACCCGCATCAGACGGCCGCCGAACCGATGACCCAGGATAATCGAGCCGGAGGCGCAACAAACTGCTCGGATCGAACGTTCTGCCAGCGCAACGGACTAGATGAATCCGGGATCGATCTTCGATCGGCGACGTTCTTGCGGGGATCCTGCCGCACAGCCACTGCCGCCGCGCGCAGCGAAACCCGGGAAAATCGTGGAACGGGTCCATCACGGCCGGGTTGTCGGCCGTGTCATTCAAGGAGGAAATCATGTCGAAGCTGGTATGGACTGCCGTCGTTGCGCTCGGATTGAGCTCGACGCCGGTCATGGCGCAGAGCGCCGGCCGAATCCTGGGTGGCGCCGGCATCGGTGCGGCGGGCGGCGCGGTCGCCGGCGCGGTGATCCCTGGCCTGTCGGTCGGCGAAGGCGCCGCGATCGGCGCGGTCGGCGGCGCGGCGATCCGCGCGCTCGATAAGAAGCACCGTCATCGCCATTATCGCAGCCGCCACGGCGGTCGCTATTGGATCGATCGCCACGGCCGCCGCCACTACGAATAGGCTTTTTGTCAGGGGCGTCGCGTCATCGCGGCGCCCCGTCCCGACGCGGCGCGCGCCCTAACCTTCCGTCACTGCCTGCGGGTGGTGTGGCACCAGCACCAGCGTGCGGCCCTCGACGCGCCAGCTATCCAGCCGCGACAGGAAGTTCATCCCCAGCACGTCCATTTCGTCGAACGCCGGCGACACCACGACGGCCAGCCGCCGCGCGACGATATTGCCGAGCCTGAGCTCGTCGAGCGTCGCGCCGTCCGCCCGGATCGTGCCATTGGCGGTGTTGAGCAGGATCGGAAACAGCCCCCGCCCGAGCTTCAGCCCGGCCGCGCGCGCGGTACTGGCCGAGAGCGCGGTGACGGTCGCGCCGCTGTCGATCAGCAGCCGCCGCTCGACCCCGTTGATCCGCGCCCGAACCCAGAAATGGCCGTCGGGCGACATCCGCACCCGCATCTCCTTGCCGCTGACCTCCTGTCGGTCGAGCTGGAAGGCGCCGGCGATGCGGCCGAGATAGGGATCGAAGCGCTCGCGCTCGGCGAGCACGAACACCAGCAGCCCGACGATTGCGAGGGTGACGAAGCCGCGCAGCACCCTGCCGACCACCGGTAGCCGCGTCGCCACGATGATCGCGAACAGCAAACCGGCCACGACCAGCCAGCCGGGTCCAATCGCGTCGAAATCGGCAAAGGGCGGATGCATCGGGTCGGGCTCGGCGCGGCTGATCCGTGGAATTTAGGCGCGGCGCGCGGCATTGTCAGCGGTGAGTTAGCCCTGGCCGCAGGCCGCAAGCCGGGGCTCAGCCCGGCCGGCGCTGTTGATTGATCGTCGCGACCCAGGCGGCGAGCTTGCGATAAGGCAGCTGGAACGGAAAGGCGGTGCCGACCATACCGTCGCGCACCCAGCGCACCGTGCCCATCACCTTGCCGAAGCCGCGGATTTCCAGGGTCAGCTCGTCGCCGACCTTCAGCGGCGCGTCGATCTGGATCTTGCCGCCGCCCTGCGAGATGTCGATCAGCAGGCAGCTGCTGCGGCTGTGGCACTGGGCGACGCTGATGCTCATGTCGACCTTGACCCGTGGCGCCCGCGCCCGGCGCCGGCCCGGCCGCGCCACCCGCGCCAGCGCGCGGCGGATATCGACCTTCTCATCGAACGCGACGCCGGCGGTGTCCTCGTCGGTCCAGACGACCTGGCCCGACAGCGGATCCTCATTGCCGAGATCGAAGGTCAGCCGCTCGCCGAGGCGGCGATGCGAGAAAATCTCGGCGCGCATACCGCCGGCCGAGATGTTGCGGATGAGGACGAATTCGTCGTGCGGCGCGCTGAGCTTGCCCAGCCGCAGCACGCTGATGTAGCGCTCGTGAAGGCGGCGATCCTGCTTGTGCGCCTTGCCGAAGCCGCTCACGCCGCCCTCGCCCGGCTGCGGCACGACCGCGCCGCCCCTGCCCGCCAGCACCGCCATCATCTTGCGCAGAGCCATCCCCGTCACCTTCGCGCAGGCTCCAGGCCCGGGACGCAGCTTACGCCCTGCGATTTAAGCCAATGCTAACGGGGTCACGCCGCTGCGATGTGACAAAGTCTTGTCGAAGAGATTGCCGCCCGCCGCCGTCCCGCGTAGGCCGGCAGCGGAGAGGGGAAATCGCCGATGCTGCCTCTGTTCCTGATGCTGCTTGCCGCGACCCCGGCCCCGGCGGGCGCCACCGGCAGCGAGATCAAGGTCGCCGGCCCGGAGAAGGCCAAAGCGTCCGACATCGTCCTGCCGCTTGGGGATTCGCTGCGTGCCGTCACCTGGGAGAATTTGGCGGAAAAGCCGACCGCGCCGCGCCATGTCGCCCTCGCCTGTCTGGTCATGACCAGTGAGGGGACGCCGGTTTCCTGCGTGCCGGCGACGCCCAGGCTGAAGGTCGCCAACATCGCCCAATGGAACGCGCTGTTCGACGCTTACGGCGCCGCCGCCACGACGCCGCCCACCGCCGAGCGCAGCCTGACCGACATCGCCGCGCTCCGGGTCGTCAACACCCGCCTTCGGCCGGAGCGCAGCGGCAAGGGCAAGGCCGACTGGAAGGTGATGATCTTCGACGAGGTCTTCTCGCCGACCGATGCCCGGCCGCACCCGCCGCCCGGCGAAGCGCTGGCGATGAGCGCGGTGACGCTCGAGAAGAATTTCGACCCGGACATCCTCCGCATGCTCTATCCGCTGGTCGCCCAGCGCTATCAGATGGCGGCGCGGGTCACGATCACCTGCCATATCGAGCAGACGCTGACCCTGCTCTGCCGCGAGCCCGGCCGGATCGACGCCGAACAGGGCCAGGCGCCAGCGGCCGAGGCCGAGGGGATCTACCCCGCTCTTGTCTTCGCCTCCTATCAGGCCGCCTCGACGATCCGCCTGGCGCCGAAGACGAAGGACGGCCGCGACGTCGCCGGCAAGGATCTGACCCTGTCCTTCCGCTGGGCGCTGCCGCCGGGCGAGACGCCGCCGTCGGCTTTGCCGGAGCCACGGCCGGAGGGGCGCTGACGGCTTCGCGTCCGGCCGCCGCCGGCATTCAATCCGTTGCCGGCATGTCGGATAATGCGGTTTGCTGCATTTACTCGGGGTCGCCGCGCCACTTGCCAGCCCCGTGTTTCGATCTATCGTGCCGCGTGGGGGGAGCCTTGCTCTGGGCGCATTGCTGCGATCGATATCGTTTATCGGGATGACGGCGCCTGCCCTTGGCGGCATGGCGCTTGCGGCTGCGTCGCCTGCTGCGATCCTGCTCGCTCCTGCGCCAGTCCCAGCCGCCGGTGCGGCGATCCCGGCACTCACCCCGGTGAAGCTTGAGATCCGCAAGCAGCTGGTCAGCAAGGTCACCAAGCCCGGCGAGTTCTTTCCGCTGCGGCTCGCCGAGCCGATCCTGATCAATGGTACCGTGGCCATCCCGGCCGGCACCGAAGGCATCGGCGAGGTCGTCGAATCCAAGGGCGGCGGCATGGCAGGATCGCCCGGGGTGCTGATTCTGGCAGCGCGCTACCTCGACGTCGACGGCCGCAGGCTGCGCCTGCGCTCGATGCACATCGTGCAGACTGGCACGAACAATCAGGACGGCGCCACGGCCGTCGGCGTGCTCCTCGGCTTCCCGGGGCTGTTTATCACCGGCGGCAAGTCAACCGTCGCAGAAGGCACGATTGCTGAGGCCAAGACTGCTGAACCGTTCGCCCTGACACCGTCGCCCGTGACATCTGCGCCGACGACATCGGTCACCCGCCCGCTGATCGCGGCGGCGCCATCACCAGCCATTTCCACAAGGGGAAATTCCCAATGACCAAGTCCAAGTTCCTGATCGCCCTGTCGCTCGCCGCCGTGCCGCTGGGCAGCGCTGCAGTCGCCGGCCCGCCGGCGACGCCGATCGCCATTCCCGCGCCACCCACGGGCAAGGGCCAGGTGGTCTTCTTCCGCAACAGCGCGATGGGGCTGGCGATCAGCTGCGCGGTCAACGAGGGCGGCACCAAGGTAAGCTCGCTGCCGCCTGGGCAATATTTCGTGCTGGTCGCCGACCCCGGCAAGCACAGCTACACGGTCTCCAGCGAAGCCAAGGATGTGCTGACGCTCGAGGTCGAGCCGGACGAGACCCAGTTCGCCATCTGCAAGATCAAGATGGGGATTATTGCGGGCCGGCCGACGCTGACCCCGGCGACCGAGGCGATCTTCCGCGAGCACGGCTACAAGCTGGTCAAGGACGAGAAGATAGGCCCGATGGTGCGCCACGCCGACGGCAGCTGGGGCGGCGGGACCGCCACTGCCAGCGCGGCTTCCCCCGCCGCGCCCGCCGATGCCGCGCCGCCGGCCGACGTCGCCGCGCCCGCCGATGCAGTACCGGCTACGGACGCGGCACCGGCTGCGGATGCCGCGCCACCGGCGACGAATTAGGCCAGAGCTGTCGGAAGGCCGGAAGACCAGCATCTGCGGCTCGGCTTCTCCCCTGGCGCGTCGGTTGCGATCGTGACGCGCCGGTGCCAATTTTCACCTCGCCGCCGGCCGAGGGAGAGGAGCGGGCGATGAAGCCACAGCAGAAGACCGTCGCGATCGGCGCGGTGTCGGGGATCGTGACGATGCTCGTCGCGCTTTGGCTGCTGACGCCGGTCATGCCGGCGCCAGCGCTCGAGGCGGCGATCGCCGAGCGGCTCGCCTTTGCCCTGCGCTGGGACGCGCTGGCGGTCATCCCCTTGTTCGCGATGATCGTCGCGGTCGGCAATGAGCGCTTCCTGACCGAGGCGATCGACCCGACCGCCGGAAAGGAGAGCCGGGCGATGATCGTCAACGGCCGCGTCGCCGACAATACGCTGCAGCAATTCATCGTCTTCCTGATGGCGACGCTCGCCGTCGCCGCCAGCGAGGGCGCGCGGCTGGGCGTGGTCAGCGCCGCGGCGGCGATCTTCATCGTCATGCGCATCGCCTTCTGGATCGGCTATCGCATCGACCCGCTCTATCGCGCTTTCGGCATGTCCTCGACGGCCTATCTCTCGGTCGCGCTGGGCATCTACGCGATCTGGCTGAACGTCTAGACGCCGCGCTTCCCGCTGGCGCGGTGAAGCGCTAGCCTCGTTGCGGGCAGGATCGGAGGGGGCCATGCGACGCCATTGGATCGCCGTGCTCGTCGCGCTGTTCGTCGTCGCGGTCGTCACGATTGCGGTGATCCAGGCGACGCCGTCGGCCGGGGTTGCCGGGGCGCTTAGCTCGTTCAAATCCGATGCCGAGCTGCGCAATTTTCTCCGCCGCATTGCCTCGCTCTCGGGCCGCGCCCAAGGCGACGCCGAGGCGATGGCGACCGCCGATACCGTCTCTGCAGCGCCCCCGCCGGCGGCGATGAGGGCGGCAGGCCCCGGCGCGCCCAGCATCACCAACAACCAGATCGCCAATGTCGACGAGGGCGACATCGTCAAGCGCCATGGCGACATGCTGGTGATCCTGCGCCGCGGCCGGCTGTTCACCGTCGCGCTCGCCGGCAGCACGCTGCGGCCGGTGGCGGCGATCAACGCCTATCCGCCCGGCACCAATGCCTCGCGCGACTGGTATGACGAGATGCTGGTCTCGGGCGATCGCGTCGTCGTCGTCGGCTACAGCTATGGCCGCGGCGGCACCGAGGTGAACCGCTTCCACATCGATGCGGCCGGCGTGCTCAGCTTCGAGGATGCCTATCAGCTCCGCTCGGGCGATTACTATTCCTCGCGCAACTATGCTTCGCGGCTGATCGGCACGACACTGGTGCTCTATTCGCCGCTCAGCTTCGGCGCGGGCGAGGATCCGCTCGCCTCGCTGCCGGCGATGCGGCGCTGGCAGCGCAACGCGAAGAACGGCGGCGATTTCCGCCGCATCGTCGATGCCAGCCAGGTCTATGTGCCGCCGGCGCTGCGCAACCCGAGCGTCGCCGACATCGACACGATGCACAGCGTCAGCCGCTGCGACCTCGCCGCGCCGATCCTGGACTGCAAGGCGACGGTCGTGCTCGGCAGCTATTCGCGCAATTTCTTCGTCGCCGAGGATGCGATCTATCTGTGGATCGATCGCCCCTGGCGCGCGCATCGTGGCGACGGCCGCGGCTTTCTCTACCGCATTCCGCTCGACGGCAGCGCGCCCGCCGCCGGCGGCGTGCGCGGCTCGCCGGTCGACCAGTTCTCCTTCTACCCCGATCAGAAGCGCGGCCTGCTGCGCGTCGTCGTCCGCAGCAATGCCGGCGGCGACCGGATGTGGGCGCCGGAGGTCAGCGACGGCGACGTCGCGCTGCTGTCGCTCCCGCCCGAGCGGTTCGGCGACGGCCGCGAGGTGCCCCACAGCGACTATCGCATGCTGTCGAAACCAAAAGGCGAAAACTGGTCCTTCCAGAATCGCTTCGTCGGCGATCTGCTGCTTTACGCCGGCGGCGAATATGGTGCGAACAGATCCGCCACGCTCTACACCGTGCCGCTTGGCGGCGGCCCGGTCGAGGCGCTGACACTGCGCCATGCGGTCGAGCGGATCGAGCCGATCGGCCCGGATGCGATGATCGTCGGCGAGGGTAGACGCGGCCTCGGCTTCACCGCCGTCACCCTGACGCCGCGCCAGGGCGCGCTCGGTGCGACCTTCACCTTGCCCGATGCCGCGCAGGGCGAAAGCCGCAGCCACGGCTTCTACTTCCGCCCCGACCCCGGCAGCGCCGACGGCGGTTCGGGGGTGATGGGCATTCCCGTCACGCGCGAGATCGACGATCCGGCCGACCGCATGGTCGGCAACTCGGCGGCGATCCTGTTCCTCGATCGCCGGCAGGGAAAACTATCGCCCGCCGGCGAGCTGACCGCGACGCCGGTGAAGGAATATTCCAACACCGACAGTTGCGTCGCCTCCTGCGTCGACTGGTACGGCAATGCGCGGCCGATCTTCATCGACAACCGCATTTTTGCCTTGCTCGGCTATGAGCTGGTCGAGGGCCGCCAACAGGGTGGCAAGATCAGCGAGGTCGGCCGCACAAATTTCGCACCGCGCACAGCCGGCGCAACGCCGCACTAAATTCCCCTCCCTTCTAGGGAAGGAAGTCCTTCTAGGCACATCGCCCTGACCCTACTGGCTCTGCAGCTCGATCAGCTGGCCGTAGAGGAACGAGCCCGAGACGATCACGTCCTGGTGCAGGAAGCCCTGGACGATCGTGTCGACCGCCGCGTCGGCATCGCCGGGGCGGAAGACATGGATATGGAGCCGGTCGCCGAGCTTCGCGCCGAGCTTCTGCTGCACGCGATCGGCCGCCGCCTGCACCGCCCTTCCGGTCGGATAGCGCAGCGCGAAATGAGGAACACCGAACGGCTTTGAGCGGGCGACCCCGTAGAACTGCTCCAGCTTGGCGCGGAACTGCGCGTCTTCGCCGCTCAGCTTCTTGAGATGATCCTCCAGCGCCAGCTGCTCCGGCCGCATCGGCGACATGTAGAAGGCGTTGTTCTGCGGGTTGAGATCATCCGGATTGGGATGAACCGCGAGGAAGGTCTCGTCGCCGTCGCCCTTGAAGCCGGTGTCGGTGATCGTGCAGCCGAGCGCCTCGGCGAGCTCGATCGCGAGCGCCCGCTCGCCCGGCCGATACAGCGTCTCGACATGGTTCAGCAGATTGCCGCGATATTCCGAGATCATGTCCATGGCCAAATCCTCTCGCCGCACATTCACCGCAGGGGCAAATCGTGTTGCCTGAATGCATAGAGCATCGGCCCTGCGGGCCGCCAGGGTGAGGCCTGATCGCGCCGCGCAGCGTGAAACCCTATGCGCCCTGACGTTGCGGCGAAAATGCTGAAGAAGGCGAATCCGGCCGGGCCAGAATGGGCGGCTGTCCGCGCGGGACCGTGGCGACCTTGCGCTTGCCGCACCAGAGCTCGACGTCGCTGCGTTCCTGCCGCAGCAGGACGAGCTCGATCGCCTCCCGGTCATCGTCGGCCGTCAGTTCGGCCGCTTGAAGAATATGCCCATCACCACTCATCAGATACAGCCGATAGTCCGCCATCGCAGCCTCCAGCCATTTCTCCTCTCATTGCGCTGATGGATTTATGGCGGAAAAGCGCGATTTCAAGACCGGTTTCGCGCCATCACGCGGCTCCTACTCGACCCGCATTAGCTGCGACGGATAGGCCGTCTGCATCTCCAGCAGATCGTCGAACGGCCCAGTCAGCCAGCGCTGCAGATCCTCGCGGTGGAGGATCACCGGCATCGCCTTGGGGTGGACCTTGCCGACGACATGGCTGTCGGGATCGCCGAGATAGCCAGTCGTGGCGAAGGTGAAGCGCCGCTCCTCCGCGCCGTTCGGCCGCCAGAAGCCGGCGAAGAAGAACACATCCTGATCGACGACGCCGAACCAGTGCTGCGGCGCATATTTCTCGCCCGGCCGCTTCGTGCCGAACTCGCAGAAGGCGGCGACCGGCACCAGGCAGCGCGTCGCCGGATCGGCGACCCAGCGCTTCCACACGCCCAGGGTCAGATTGCGCGCATTGGTGCCGGGATTGTGGTTCGGCATCGGGAAGCCCCAGCGCATCACCGCCGGCTGCAATCCCTCGTCCGCGGCGAGCAGCACCACCGCCGGATCGGTCGGCCGCACGTCATACTCGAACGGGTTCTTCGGCACCGGCCAGCTCTCGTCCGGCGGGAACGGCAGGACGACGCCCTGCGCCTCCAGCTTGGCATAGTCCCGGGGCGACAGGCGATAGCGGTTGCACATGGCCGGCAGATATAGCGCCCGCCACAGCTATGGCGATGTTTGCGACTGGCACGATAACGCGATGAACCATATCGCCGCAGCCGGTCACTTACTCGCGATCGTCACCGCCTGCTCGGCCTATCTCGCAAGGTCCCGGAGAGCGGCAGAGGTGGCGGTGACGGTCACCCAAAAGCCGGCGGCGGCGATTGCCCCCTTGTCAGCCGCCGCCGGCCCACCAGATGACGCCAGGGCGCCGCCCTGCTAGACCGGGCGAACCCGGACGGAGACAACGCGCATGACCAGCAACGGCAGCAACAAGGCCGGGCGCCGGGCAAGGATCGGCCTCATCGGCGTCACGCTCCTCGCCGGGCTTACCATCGGCTCGGCGATCACCGCCCGGCCGTTGAGTCCGGCCGAGGAAGCGCGGGTCCAGCCCAACGGCAAGCCGGTGCCCTGTCTCCAGACCTACCGCATCGACGAGACGCGGGTGCGCGACAATCAGACGATCGATTTCGTCATGAAGGGCGGCCAGGTCTATCGCAACCGTCTGCCATACAGCTGCTCGAACCTCGGCTTCGAGGAGAGCTTCGCTTATAGCGCGCCGACGCAGGAGCTCTGCTCGAGCGACACCATCACCGTGATCCCGCACGGCGCGACCTGCGGGCTTGGCGAGTTCCAGCCAGTTTCCGGGGTGAAGTAGTCGACCCCCGTTAAAGCGCGCCGCAGCCGAGCCAGGATCGCGCCGCGGGAAAATGCGGGTGGGCCTTGCCCGCGATCCCGTGAATGCTGACGCTGACGACCGGGTGGCCACCGTCGACGAACTTGTTCGCCTCGACGATATTGCCGTGGCGATCGACATGCAGCCCGCTCGCGGTCAGAACCCGCTGCAGCGCCGCCTGATCCTCGCGAAAATACAGCTCATGGCCGCTGAAATCGGAATGCGACTCCACGGCGACGCCAACCCCATGGAGCGCGCCGAAGGAAAAGCCGGTCCGCACCCAGATTTTGTTCGGCGGCTGACCCGCAGACTGCCTGGCGACCCGCTGGAAGATCGCCTCGACCGGCGGCGAAAACCGGCATCCGCCCTGATAGAGCGTGAGCGGCGGACCCTGCGATATACGCGCCGCATGTCGGCTGCGCGCATCGGCGCCGGACAAGGCGAGCGCCGCGAGAAGGATCGCCCCCAGCCCGTCCCGGCCTAATCGACGCGTCACCATGGCCGCTCCCTCATCAGCATCGCAAAAAAACCATCCCGCTTGGCGGGTGGCAAGCCCTAACGCCATTTCGGTGTAATCGGGGTTGGACCGCCGGCCCCGCGCGGCATTATCGCTACGCGATCGGGGGATAGCGCATGATCTCGATTCTCATGGTGATAGCCGCTGGTGTTGCCGGGCCGCCGGCTCCCCCGGCGAGTGAGAGTCTGATGCAGCTCGGAACCTGCCAGCCCTCCCCCTCCAACAACCCGTTCGCGCCAGAGGCCTATGCCTGGACCTCGGCCATGAAGGGCAATCGGCTCGACGATTTCCGGAGCTTCGCCGCGCGCTATCCGCAAAGCGCCTGCACCCGCGCCGCTCGACAGTGGGTCGCGGCACGCGAAAGAGCCCAGGCCGATTTCACTGCCAGGCCAACCAACGGCGCGAGCCCGGCGATGATCGTCGGCAATGGCGCGATGAACCTTCGCTACGAGGATTATCCGACCGACGCGATGCTCAAGGGGGAGCAGGGCGTGGTCTCACTCACCTATGAGATCGCCCCGGATGGCATGGCCGAATCCTGCCGCATCCTGGAGTCGAGCGGATCGACAGCGCTCGACGAGGCGAGCTGCCAGCTGGTCATCCGCCGCGGTCGCTTCCGGCCTGCTCGCGACGCGACTGGCGAGCCGATCCGATCGAAGGGCAGCCGGCGGATTCGCTGGGAGCTGCCGCCGTCCCAGAGGACGTTGATTCCGGGCTGGCAGGTCAAGCTGGCACCCCGAGCCCGCAATTGAGGCGAGCGAGGACGGTCTCTCACCTGCCCTTGTCCCCTCGCCCCCGAAGCGGTTAGCACCGGGGCAGATCGGGGGATGATCGCGATGACCGACCCGTCCGCACAGGGCATGCCGCCCGAGCCTCTGCCGCCCCCGCTCCCCAACCGCGGGCGGCCAGTCCTCGCGACGCTGATCGGCGCGCTGGTGCTGTTGTTGCCGCTGGGCGCGCCGCCGGGCGGTCATGCGCCTTATGACCTGCCGGGCCGGCTCGGCGCGCTCACCGGCTTCGCGCTGGTTGCGCTGATCGTCTGGGGGCTGTGCTACGCGATCACGATCAAGCGCGCTGTCGCCGGCTGGAAGATCGCCTCGCTGGTGATCCTGATCCTCGTCGGGCTGCTCGTCGGCGTCATCAGGATCGGCCAGCAGAGCATCGCGCGCGACGACGACGAAACCATGGTGCTCAGCGCCCAGCTGAAGGCGCTCGCCGCAAAGGACCCTGCCTCGGCGACGTTCGAGGCGGGCGCCGACGCCGGTCCGATCACCCGGCTGACCGCTGCCATGGCCGAGCCGATCCTGGCCGACGCCCGCCGCCTCGCCGCCGCGCAGAAGGCTGCCGGGCTCGACCAGCTGCTCTCGCTCGAAGGGGTGACGCAAAGCTCGCCGATGCTCGACCATTGCGACCAGGTGGCGGCGCTGGCGCCGATGACGAGCGCCAATGTCGCCCGCTTCCCGGTCTATCTCGCGGCGGTGCGCAAGGAGGGCGACGCGATCGTCGCCGCCGGCCAGGCGAGCCGCGGCAACGTCGACTCCTTCATCCGCGGCCTCACCGCGAGCCAGGAGAAGTTCGTCCGCCAGGGCACGCTCGCCACCCGCATCGCCGAAGGCGGCGCCGAGCTCTGCCGCATCCTCGCCAGGCGCAACTGGACGCGTGGGCCCGACGGCCGGATCAACTTCACCAACAACGACGATCTCGCGGCGGCGCAAGCGGTGCAGACCCAGCTCGAGCCGGTGCTCGCCGAATTCAACGCCAACCGCCAGGCCGGCATCGACCAGCTCGACCAAATGCCGCGCTAGCGGTCGTCGCGTTCAGCGCAACACCCGCGCGCCCACACCCTTCAGCATCTCTGCCACCGCCGCCTTGAACGCTCGGCTGGCGCGCGCCGCTTTGGCGCCGCTGCCGCCGGCGATCTCGGCGAAGGTCATTTCCTGATCCATCACCGCGTCGAACACGCCGAGCCCCTGGCTGATGAAGGAGCGCGCCCATTGCACGTCGCTGCGCGCCGCGGCGGCGGCGTCGGTCGGGGTGTAGCCGCTGCCACCGCGGGTCGTGCCGCCGCGGCCCCGCGCCAGGGCAAGACTGTCGATCGTCAGCCCCTTGCGCGCCAGGCCCAGCCGCTGATCATACCAGTCGAGCACCGCCCGGGTGCGGTCGCAGATCGCGCCGCGGCCGTGCAGCGTGACATAGACCGGCTGGCGGCGGCACACCGAATGCGGCTTGACCCGCCCCTGGACGACGGTTTCGCCATAGGGATCGACCGTCCGCGCGACCGCATAGGCATAGCGCGCGCGCTGCTCGGGCGTCGGATTGGCGCGGGCGATGATCGCCGGCTCTTTGTCCCCGCCACGCCGCGCCCGCCGCGACCGCGCCTTACGCGCCATCGCCGCGCTCCTTTGCACCTGAGCTGTCGCAGGCGACGAGGCGGAGGCCGCCACCATCGTCGATCCAGCGGAGATCGCGGCGCGCGCCGCGCTCCTCGGCCATCCGCGCATTGCGCAACGCGGCGACGTCGAGCCGCCGCAGCGCGCTGCCGCGTTCGGCGCTGGCGAAGTTGCGCGCCAGCGCGATCAGCTCGCTCGCCTTGGGCATGAAGGCGCTCTGCCTGACCCAATGGCGCGCCGCCCGTTCCAGCACGGCCGGGGGCAGATCGGCGAGATCGCTGATCAGCGCGGCGAGCCTGGCCTGATGCGCCTCGAGCTGATCAGCCGCGGCGGGACGATAGCGCAGGCCCAGCTCGAGGACGATCCGCTTCACCGCGCTCGGCACGCTCCTCGGCGACGGCCTGGCGGAGGGCGGCGAGGATCGGGTCGGGCCGGGCGGATCGGGTTTGTCGCTGTACTCCACGGACGGGCTCCCATAGCTGCGCCTTGCGCACCCAGCTTCGCCAGCTCGCCTGCCAGTCGAAGCTCAGGGTGCCGCGGGCGCGGTGGTAATCGGCGAATTGCTCGATCTCGGCCGCCAGCCGTTGCGGCGGCCATTGCGCCACCGCCGCAGCGGTCTTGCCGGTCATCGCCGGCGCGAAGTCCTCCGGCACGCGGCTGGCGCGGCGCGGCGGGCGGGCATCGCGCCGCACCGACTCCGACGGTTCAGCGGCCGCCGCGGCGCTGACCGTTCCGCCGGGGTGAATCCGATAATCGGTGCTGGCGCCCTCGCGATGATCGCGGGTGAGATGGCGCTTGGCTTCGAGCGCGGCGAGCGCATGACGCACCGTGCGCTCGGCCAGACCACAGCGCCGCGCGACGCGGCCGACGCTCGGCCAGCACTGCCGGCCCTCGTCGCTCGCCTGGTCGGCCAGCGCCAGCAGCACGATCTTCTCGGTCGGCGGCAGCTCGAGCGCCCAGACGATGCTCATCAGCCGGATGCTCATCGCTCCAGCGCCATCACCAGGCCCCCATCGACAGCGGCGCGCGGCGGTGGCGGCAGCCGATGTCGAAACGGACATTGCAGCGCGGACAATTGTCGCGATCGACTGGCTCGGGGAGCGGATCGCCCGGTCGCACCTCGGGCTCGACGCTCGGATCCGCTTCGCGCCGCGGCGGCCGGCCGCGCCGCCGCCGCTGGGACATGCGTCGCAAGGTCACGCGCCTGGACCCAGATGACGCACAATTGCGGTCATGATGAACATCATAATGGTGAGATCGACCGACCAGGGGATTCGACAGAGGAAACGACGGTTCGCCGTAGAGATACGCAGAATCAACATCACGGGCCTCCTTGATGAACACCAATATGGTGTGATCAAGGTGCTGGCGTCAACACCAATTTGGCCTATCGCGTAGAATCACCATTCTGGTGACAACGGGGCATGGCGATTGCCAACAACATCCAGGCGATGCGCGAGGAGCGCGGCTGGTCGCGACCCGAGCTCGCCCGGCTCGCCAAGACCAGCCCGCAGCAGATCGAGCGATTGGAAAAAGCCCAGCGCCGGCTCTCGGATGTCTGGCTCGAACGGATCGCGATCGCCTTCGATGTCCAGCCCTATGAGCTGATCGCGCCGGCGGCCTTGCTCCCTACTGAAGAAGAGCTGGCGCAGATGCTCCTGGACTCGCATGCGGAGCTGCCCGCAGGACTGCCATTTGCGGAGTGGCCGCGAGCCGTCGCATCAGCGTTGCATACGCGTCTTGTGCGGCTTGCAGATGATCGCGCACGGCCGCGGCAGGATTCCTAGCCGCCGCCAGCTCGTCCATCAGCCGGCAGACCTCGGCGTGCCACCAGCTGGCCCGCTCCCGCAACACCGCGCATTCCAGCCAGCAGGGGGAGCAGCCGACTTCGCATCCCGGCCGGGACAACATGACCGCCTTAGCCATTTCTCGACTCTCCGTTGTTCTTATTATGTTCTCATACGACCCGGCCCCGGGGTAGGAAATAGGAAAATTCCTAGAGCACGCAAATTACGTAAATTACGTAGAATTTTCGCGGATCACCGCCCTCGCCCACGCAGCTAGTGTTTGCGCGGTAAAACAAGTTGGGAAGGGATATTCGGGGTTAAATCGCGGCGAAGCATTCATCATGAACACGGGCTCGTGGCGGCGCGAGCCCCGCTGCTTCGGCCCCTGCCCCTGTGATCATCGACCGGTCCGGCGCTCATGCCAGGCACAAAAAAGATCGCCCGCGCGAGGCGGGCGATCTGAACGCGGTCCGTGCCGGTGCGGCGAGCGCTTACGGGCTCGTCGGGACCGGGAAATTGATGTGGCCGCCGCTCGGATTGTGGAGGATCTCGTAGAGCGCGATCGCCAGGCCGCCTAGAAAGGCGACACCGAAGAACCAGAAGCCCGGATGACGGTTATCTTGGAACGCCGAACTCTGGCCGGCATAGCCTGCGCGACCCTGATCAAAGGCGATCACATTCGGCTTGGCGCAGCTCGCGCCCGCCATCGGCAGCATGGCCGAGGCGCCGACATTGACCGAGCAATTGCCCGCCATGGTGACGTTCGCCGAGCCGCCGGCCCGGGTGATCACGCGGTCGCCGCTGTACAGCCGCATACCGGCAACCGCCGGCATGACCTTGCCGTCACGCGCAACCAACGCGCTGGTCCCGCTCGAGACGGTTCCGACGGCCTCGGCCGCCTGGGCCGCGGCGGGAACCACCATGGCGATCATAGCCAGGGCGGTGGCGATCCGACTTGCACCCATGAAATTATCTCCCCGAAGCAACCGATAGAGGGCGACCGACCGCACTCCACTCATAGCACAGCATTACTCTGCAACAACCAAACCGCATTCAAATCGGAACGAATTTCCTCGCAGAACATCCGTAGCGATGGATTGTTTCCGAGACATGTCCTAATGCGATCAATCGCTGTCGGAATTTACCCATACTGTTGTCTTAATCACACAGCTTGCCAAGCCCTATTCGCGGTTAAACCGCTCGAAAGCATTATTTTTAGGATCCTGGTTGGGCTGGCCGCGCGCGGGCCCTGCTTTCGGCAGCCAGCCGCAGCCTGGCGGTGTTTACGCCGTGGATCAGCCCGACGCCGGGTCGTTTTGGGGTCCGCTCTCGTTACTTCGCCGAAACATATCGAATTCGCGACCAGCGGCGCGCCGGCATGGCGTGAATGTTGCGTCTTCTAAATGTAACGGTATAACATCAGTTTGGCCGTGAGACGCGCCGCGCCTCGCGCTCCGGCGCGAGCGCCCGATCGAGACGAAGAAAATCAGTTTCGGGAGACCTCGACATGAAAATAGCGATCCTTGCCGCCCTTGCCCTCACAACCGGCCTCACCCTGGCATCGCCGTCCGATGCCGCCGGCGGCTGCGGCGCGGGCTGGCATCGCGGACCCTATGGCGGTTGCCGGCGCAATGTCGTGGTCGCACCGGTCGTCGTCGCGCCGACGGTCGCGGTCGCGCCGGGCGCGGAGATGATCATTGCCCCGGTCGGCCGCCCCTGCCCGCGCCACTACCACCTCGGTCCGCACGGCCGCCGCTGCTGGCCGAACTAGGCCGCCTCCCCCGCCCCACTCCTCCTTGACGGGAAGCCGGCCGCGCCGCCCACCCCCTGGCCTTCCCCCATACCAAAGGTCAGGGGGTGGGTCGGCGCACCTGCCGGCTGATGCGGCAGTGATGGCAAGCCGCCTCGCGCGACGTTAAGGCTTGGGTCCCAACGGCGAGGCAGAGGACTGACGATGCGCGCTCTTTCGATCCTTGGCGCGCTCCTCCTGCTCGCCGGCTGCGCACCGTCAGCCAAACCGCCGCAGACCGCGGGCGCGCCGCCCCCACCGCCGGCGGCCGCCGTGCCACCACCCCTCCCCGCGCCGCCGCGCGAAGCGCCGGCCGTCGCCGGCAGCGGCTGGCGCTATGCGCGCTGGGGGATGTCGCCCGAGCAGGTCGTCGCCGCATCGGGCGGTCAGGCAGTGCTCGCCGAACAGGACAGCAAGACCAACACCGTGTTCGGCTCGACCGGCGCCGCGGCGAGCTACAGCCAGCCGCCCTTCACCTTCCGCGTGTTCTTCAACTTCCGCTACGGCAAGCTGACCCAGGTGACGCTCCACCCCGACCCCAAGGCCGACTGCACCCCGCTGATCAACGATATGACCAGGCGCTTCGGGCCGCCCGAGATCCGCTCACTCTATACCGGGATCACCACCTTCTCTTGGCCCGATGCACCGATCGCGAACGACATCCGCGTGTTCCGTGTGCCGGAGACCTGCTCGATCAGCTACGTCCAGCACGGCCTGGTCGCGGCCCGCGCGCCACAGGGCCGCGCCCGCTTCGACAGCCTCAACGCCGGCCCGCGACAGGACGTCGCGAGGCCCGGAGGCAATAAGAAGGACAAGCGCGACTAGCCCGCCCAGGCCTGCCCCTCCGGGGCGCCGCGGCCGAGCCGGTCGGGCAGCGGCTCGCCGGCGGGCGTGAAGCCGAGCGAAACCGAGTTGATGCAATAGCGCTCGCCGGTCGGCGGCGGGCCGTCGGGGAAGACATGGCCCTGATGGCCGCCGCAGCGGGCGCAGACGATCTCGGTGCGGACCATGCCATGGCTGGTGTCGCGGATATATTTGAGATGCTCGGCGGCAAAGGGCGTGGTGAAGCTCGGCCAGCCGGTGCCGCTTTCGAATTTCGCGCCGGCGACGAACAAGGGCAATCCGCACAGCCGGCAGGTGAATAGCCCGGCGCGCTTCTCATCGAGGAACACGCCGCAGAACGGCCGCTCGGTGCCATGATCGAGCAGGACGTGGCGCTCCTCGTTGCTGAGATCGCTCGCCAGCTGGCGCAGCTCATCCGCGTTCGGTGGGGTGAGATCGAAGCGGACGGTGGTCGTGTCGCTCATCGTGAGTCTCCGGTCAGTGATGCGGCGTGGGCACCGGGATAACGAACGAGACCACGCCCCGGTCGATCTGCTGATGATCGCCGTTCACCAGCGTGATCGCAAGGCCGTGTCGCCCGGGCGCGAGGCCGTTGACGATGATCGGCCCGCCGCTGGTATCTTCCCAATACCAGCTGGCGCCATCGAGGCTGAGATGGAGGTGGCCGATCGGCGGCGACGCATCCCGTGCCGTCGGCCCGAGCTGCGGCAGGAGGCGTAATCCCGGCGTGCGATAGGCGACGAACAGCACGCCGCGGGCCAGCGGCTCGGCCAGCGGCGGGTCGACGACGAGCCGCGCTGCGATCCGTCGTGACGGCGGGAGAACCGCCGGGTTCTGCGCGTTGGCCGATCGCGGCGGAATGGTGAAGCTGACGCTGCCCTCGTCGAGCTGCTGATGGTTGGCCGTCTCGAGCTGCAGCCGGAGCTTGTGCGGTCCGGGCCGCAGCCCGTTCAGCACCACCGGCGCGCCACTCGCATTGACCCAGACCCAGGGCGCATCGTCGAGCGACAGATGGAGATGGCCGATCCGCGGCGAGACGGCAGCCACCGCCGGTCCGAACTGTGGCAGCAGCCGGATATTCTGCGTGCGAAAGCCAATCACGGCCTGGCCGCGCGACAGTGGCGCGGCGAGCGGCGGATCGACCATGATCTTCGCCGGCGGCTCCTGCGAGAGGAGCAGCACCGCCCCGGCGATCCGCGGATCGGGCAGGCCCTGCGCCATGGCCAGCGAGGAACCGGCGAGGACAATCGCGGCGATCAGGCGGGATTCGTTCACGCGGCCATTCCGTCGACGTCGATCACCGCCTTGGCGAAGGCCTTCGGCGCTTCCTGCGGGAGGTTGTGGCCGATACCGCCGGTGATCGTGCGATGTTCATAATGGCCGGTGAATTTTTTCGCATAGGCGCTCGGCGGCGGATGCGGCGCGCCGTTGGCATCGCCTTCCAGCGTGATCGTCGCCAGCGGAATATTCGGCGTCGCCGCGAGCCGCCGCTCGAGCTCGGCGTAGCGCGCCTCGCCCGGGGCCAGCCCCTGCCGCCAGCGGTAATTGTGGATCGTGATCGCGACATGGTCGGGATTGTCGAAGGCGACCGCCGAGCGCTCGAAAGTCGCGTCGTCGAAATTCCACATCGGCGAAGCCAGCCGCCAGATCAGCTTGGCGAACTGCCGCCGATATTTCTCATAGCCGGCGCGGCCGCGTTCGGTGGCGAAATAGAACTGGTACCACCATTGCAGCTCGGCCTCCGGCGGCAGTGGCAGCTTGCCGGCCGCCTGGCTCGAAATCAGATAGCCGCTGACCGACACCAGGCCCTTGACCCGCTCCGGCCAGAGCGCGGCGATGATGTCGGCGGTGCGTGCGCCCCAGTCACAGCCGCCGATCAGGGCGCGCCTGATGTGAAGCGCGTCCATCAGATCGGTGATGTCGACCGCCACCGCCGCCGGCTCGCCGTTGCGCATTGCCTTGTCGGAAAGGAAGCGCGTCGGCCCATAGCCGCGCAGATAGGGCACGATCACGCGGTAGCCTTCGGCCGCCAGGATCGGCGCGACATCGACATATGTGTGGATGTCATAGGGCCAGCCGTGCAGCAGGATCACCGGCTTGCCGTCCGCGGGCCCGGCTTCGGCATAGCTGATATTAAGCAGGCCAGCATCGATCTGCTTGATCGTCGGGAAACCGGCGATTGGCACTTGCGCCTCGGCGGTTTGGGCAAGGCCAAGCCGGGTCGTGGCGAGCGCAAGCGCCGCGCCGCCAAGGAAGGTACGCCGGTCATGACCGGCGAGGTCTTTAGTCGGGCTCATCGCTTGCGCCTCTACATTTCGTGCCGGCGGCGGCCGGTTCCATCGCCCGACCGCCACCATTCACGGGCGACGCGCTATCTGCGCAGGGAGCGCAAGCCGGTGCGGATCTCGTCGACGAGGAAGGCAGGCTGTTCCCAGGCGGCGAAATGGCCGCCCTTGGGCAAGCGGTTGTAGTGGATCAGATTGGGATAGGCCTGCTCGGTCCAGCTGCGCGGCGCCGGGCAGAGCTCATCCGGGAAGACGCTGACCGCCACCGGAACCTTGACGCCCTTGGGCGTCAGGAACGGCAGTTTGTTTTCCCAGTAGAGCCGCGCCGACGAGATCCCGCTGTTGGTCAGCCAATAGAGCGTGATGTTGTCGAGCACGTCGTCGCGGCTGAGACCCTCGGCCACGCCGTCGAAGGCGCGCGCGATCATCTCATAGCTACGCGTGTCATGGTCGAGGATCCAGGCGGCCAGGCCGATCGGAGAATCGTCGATGCCATAGAGCGTCTGCGGCCGGCTCCCCATCTGCTGCGCGTAGGACAGGTCTTTGGTGTAGAAGAAGGAGGCCTGGTCATAGGCCTGCTTTTCCTCGGCTGAGAGGCCGGCTGGCGCCGGCGCGCCGACGAAGGCCGCATTGTTGATCTCTTCGGGAACGACCCCTGCCATGTTGGTATGGATGCCGAGCAGCTCGGGTGCCGCCTGCAAGCCGATCTGGTCGGTGACCAGCGCGCCCCAGTCGCCGCCCTGCGCGACCCAATGGTCATAGCCGAGGCGCCGCATCAGCTCGGTCCAGGCGCGGGCAATATGCGGCGCATCCCAGCCAGGCGCGGTCGGCTGTCCTGAGAATCCATAGCCGGGCATCGACGGGATGACGATGTCAAAGGCGTCGGATGCCGCCGCACCGTTCGCGGTCGGATTGGTCAGCGGATCGATGATCTTGAGCTGCTCGAGCGGCGAGCCTGGCCAGCCGTGGGTGACGATCAGCGGCAGCGCGTTCTTTTCCTTCGAGCGGACGTGGATGAAATAGATGTCGAGCCCGTCGATGTTGGTGGTGAACTGCGGCAGTGCGTCGAGCCGCGCCTCGACCTTGCGCCAGTCATATTGCGTCACCCAATAGCTCGCGAGTTTCTGCATTGTCGCGAGCTGCACGCCCTGGCTGGTATCGGGGACATATTCCGCCTGCGGCCATTTGGTCGCGGCGACGCGGCGGCGGAGGTCGGCGAGCGCCTCCTCCGGGGCGTGATATTTGAACGGCCGGATCGCCGTGTCGGCGCTCTGGCCGGCGCTGGCGGCGGCGCCGATCACCGGCTTGTCAGCCGCGGAGGCGGCGGCGGTCGCCGCGCTTGGTTGTGTCTCAGGGGATGAATTCGGTCCGGACATGATGCGACTCCTCATATGAAGCTGGGGCATTGTCGTGACGATTCAATCGCGACGCGGACGCGTGGGCAGACCCTCTTCGTCGTTGCCGGTTCTGCATTGCGGTCTAAGCGCCGCTCGAGCTGGCCGCCCCCTCGCGGATGAAGCTCAATTATTGGCCGGAGTCTGAGCCGGACTCACAGCGGCCAGGCGCGGCGGACGGAGGCTGCGACGCGCCCGTCGAGCGGTCAATGGGGGTAATCCGCCGCAGGGTTGCGCGTCCCGGCGCGATCGCCGAAACTGCGGATTGTGGCTGACGATTGCTGTTCGAACAAAAGCCGGGATCTGGAACAGCTTGCACGACAGGCCGATCAGCGGCGCGTGCTGCTGGCGGTGCTGGCGATCAATGCAGGAATGTTTGCGATCGAATTCAGCGCCGGCGTGATCGCCGGATCGGCCGCGCTGATGGCCGACAGCGTCGACATGCTCGGCGACGCCCTGGTCTACGGATTGAGTCTCTACGCCATCGCGCGCAGCGAACGCTGGAAGGGTGGCGCGGCGCTGGCCAAGGGCGGCTTCATCCTGCTGTTCGGCATCGGCGTGCTGATCGAGATCGGAGTGAAGATTTCAACCGGCGTGCCGCCGCAGTCCACCATCATGCTCGGCTTCGCCGCGCTCGCGCTCCTCGCCAATCTCACCTGCCTCAGGCTGCTCTGGCGGTTCCGCGCGCAGGACGTGAACATGGCGAGCACCTTCGAATGCTCGCGCAACGACGTCATCGCCAATACCGGCGTCATCGCCGCCGCCGTCGCGGTCGCGCTGAGCGGCTCGCCCTGGCCCGACGTCATCGTCGCCGGTGTCATCGCCGCCATCTTCCTGCGCTCGGCGATCCGGGTGATCGGCTCTGCCGTGCCGGCGATGCGGACAGCCTGACGGCGCGTCGTCAGCCGCGAAAAATAAAAGGTGGTAAATAAGTGTTAGTCACAGAATTAAAGCGCCTGTTGTAAAGCCTGTTTCGGACTTTCCGGGGTACCAGACCCTCGCGCTCTTTTCGTGGGGAGACCTGAAATGTCGGCTGTTGATCTGCTCGTTATCTCATTGAACCTGATCATCGCTTTCGGCCTGGCGGCCTACTGCATCCGTCGCGATCGCGGCATCGCCAAGTCGGTCAGCCGGGCCGTCGAGACGGTCGGCCTCGCCGTTGAGTCGATCAGCCGCGCCGGTGCCTGGCAGCAGCCGCTCAACAGCTATCCGATGCAGAGCCCGGCACAAAACTGATCCGACGCCGTGCCATTGCAGCGCCTCCCGCCATCGACAATGACGGGCGGCTCCTTCTCGGCGTCAACTCATCAATCCGACATGCGGTCGGCCGATCAACGTCGCGGCGACCTGGCCGAGGCATAGACCGGGCTTCGCCCATAGGCTTGAATGCCCGGATTGCCGGAGGCTCTCGACTTACAGCCATCACGAGGCGCGCGCATTCCGCGCGGGCGGCGGCTGATCGGCCTATCGAGGTCGCTTCGGCTCGCTCCCGTCGGCCGGGATCACCGCGACCTTGCGGCTGCCGAGCCAGATCTCGCAGTCGGTGTCATGCGCCTGGTCGCGCACCAGCTGGATCGCGCGCTCGTCATCGGCGGCAGCGACATATTCGCCGCGCACAATGTGCCCCTCGCGATTCAGGCGGTAGACACGGTAATCCTGCAACACGACCCCCCGGCCGGTGACTCAATCTCCCCGGTTACGGCTTCGTAATTAATTGCGAATGAATGGAAAATCACGTGGGTTAGGAGATCGCGCTGATCATCTCGACGCGGCACCCGCCGGAAGGCCGCATCGCCGAGCCGAGGCGATCCTTCGCTCGGCGGCGGAGCCTTTGCCGCAGGCATGCGTACTGACCGCACCAGCCGGCGTATCATGGGGTGGTGGTCGTGGGGATTGACGAGACGGAAGCCGAAGCCGCGAAGATCGAGAAGAACCAGAAGGCGCTGCGCGACAGCATCGAACAGACCAAGCGCCTCTCCGCGGCGGCCGACAAGCTGGTCCAGCAGAACAGGCAGACCCTGGAGCATAGCGTCGCTGACGAAGCGCGCTGATCCTGCCGGGCCGTTGCAAGGGTGACGCGCAAGCTGCGGCGAAATATCATGGATCAATTTCAGTCGTCGTTCGCTTGGCAGGAAGCAGCGCAACCGGCCGCTGCGGATTGACCGGCATGGGGGCGGCGGTCCGCTTCCGCGACCAAAAGGGGGACTGGGTTGGGACGGCCGTGCTGATATTGCTCGCCGAGGACGAGAGCCTGATCGCGCTGTCGATCGAAGAGGCGCTCGAGGACGGCGGCTTCGCCGTTCTCACCGCCGAGTCCGGCGAAGACGCGCTCGCCGTGATCGACGACGGCGGCCATATATTTCTCGGCCTGATCACCGACGTGCGGCTCGGCGGTGGGGCCGACGGCTGGGACGTCGCCCGCCGCGCGCGCGAGGTCTTCCCCAATATCGCGGTGGTCTACATGTCGGGCGACAGCGCCGCCGAGCACAGATCGCGCGGCGTGCCCGGCAGCTTGATGGTGCAGAAACCTTTTGCCACCGCCCAGATCGTCAACGCGATCGCCGCCCTGCTCGACCCGCCGGCGCAATGACGCCGGCCTGATCATCCCACCCGGTCTGGCGACGATGGCCGGTGACGACCGGCGATTAGCGCCGCCGGCCGACATGGCTTATTGGCCGGGAAACCGATCCAGTATAATCCGCCAGGGCGCAGCGATGGGGACCGACGCCTTGCCCAGACCCAGTTTCGGCCTCGCCCTTGTGCTGATCGCGCCGCTGGTCATCGCCGCCGCCCCCGCGCCGAAAGCGAAATCCTCCGCTGTCGCCGCTGGCGCCGCTTGCATGGCGGGCGATCCCAATCTCGCCATCGAAGGCTGCACCGCGCTGATCGAGGCCGGCGGCAGCTCGATCGCGGAGCAGACGGCGATCTACGTCAACCGCGGCACCGCCTTTGCCAGAGTCGGCATGTTCCGTCTGGCGATGGCCGATCTCGACCGGGCGGTGACGCTGTCGCCGGGCGTGGAGATGCCTTATCTCGCCCGCGGCACCGCCGCCGCCCAGGCCGGCCGGTTCGATCAGGCGGTCAACGACCTTACCCAGGCGATCGCGATCAAGCCCGATCTCGCCGCCGCCTTCCGCACGCGCGGCCGGGTCTACAGCAAGAAGGGCGATTATGCGCGTGCGGCGTCGGACTACACCGTCGCCATCGCGCTCGAGCCGCATAGCGCGGTCGGCTACAACGGCCGCGCCTGGGCGCGCCATCTCGCCGGCCAGGACAAGCTCGGGCTGCCCGATGCGAACAAGGCGGTAGACCTCGCTCCGGGCGATGGCGAGGCGCTCGAGACCCGCGCCGAGATTCATGAGAAGCTCGGCAATCGCGCCGAGGCCGAGGCGGATTATCGCGCCGCGCTCAAGACCGATCCAAAGATGCAGAGCGCGCTCGACGGGCTGAAGCGCCTCGAGCAGCTGCCACCCGCCGCCGACCCGCCCGTCGCGCCGATCGCCGAGACTTCGCCCGTGGTCGGGCCGGCGAACTCGACGGCCGTGGCACCGCCGGCCGACGTCGCCAAGCCGGCCAGCGAGTCCAACGCCGCTCCACCGCCGACCGCAGAAGCGTCGCCGCCGGCCGCCGCTGTCGATGCCAAGGCCGACGCCGCTGCGCCGGCAGCTGCGCCAGCGCTCGTCATCGTCCAGCCGGTTGCCGCGCCGGCGGTGGTCGATGCGCCGTCACCGCCCGCCGCGGCTGACACGTCCAACCCTTCTGCGGTCGCCGCCGACATCGCCGCTTTGACGCCGTCCGACACCGGGGCAGCGCCGCCGTCGATCGCCGAAACTTCGGGGCCCGACGCCGAGCCACTCCCGCCGGAAACCGCCAAGCCAAAAGCGAAGCGGAAGGCTGGCGGCACTGCCAAAAGCAGCGCGAAGACGAGCAAGAAAAGCAGCGGTAAGTCGCGTTAGTTGGGATTCGAGTGATGACGGCAATTGTCCTGGTGCATGGCGGCTTCTGTGGCGGGTGGATTTGGCGGCCGGTGGCGGACCGGCTGCGCGCCGCCGGCCATGACGTCTTTGCCGTGACGCTGACCGGCCTCGGCGAGCGCGTTCATCTCGCCGATCCGGCGATTAATCTCGATGTCCACGCCAGGGATGTCCTCAACCTGCTGCGCTTTGAGAATCTCCACGACGTCCTGCTCGTCGGCCACAGCTATGGCGGCCTCATCCTCCAGCTCGTCGGCGATCGCGCGCCCGAGCGCATCGCCCGGCGTATCTTTGTCGATGCGCTGGTTCTGGAGGATGGGGAGTCCATCACCAGCGACGATCGCGGGGTGCCCGAGGCGGTGGCGCTGCATCGCGCGAATGCGGCGGCCAATGGCGGCCTTCTGCCGGTGCCGGGCAGCACCGTCGCCGGCGCCGCGACCGATCCGGTCACCGCCCGCCTCACCCCCCATCCCTTCGCCTGCTTCGAACAGCCGATGATCCTGGCGGGACAGGGTGACGCCATCGCCAGCGATTATATCGCCTGCCTCGACCGGCCATCGTCCGATGATCCGATCGCCCGCTTCACCACCGCCAGCTTTGCCCTTTCCCGCGCTCGCGCCGAGGCGCGCGGCTGGGACGTCGTCGACGATCCGGCCAGCCATTTCGGCCTTCTCGCCGAAGGTGCCGAGCGCCTCGCCGACTTCATCCTCGCACGAACGCGAGAGCGGCTACTCCGGTGGGGCGAGCCGCCACATGATCGCGACCTCCGCCGCCGCCTCGCTGAGATAGGCGCCGCCTTGCGGCGCGAGCTCCTCGAGTGACCACCAGCAGC
>Ga0068855_100000582_pt1 | contig 44891 bp, 38 predicted proteins | sample KBSCornC52_FD_66592 | JGI IMG/M metagenome (GOLD analysis project Ga0068855, IMG submission 66592) | Corn rhizosphere microbial communities from Kellogg Biological Station, Michigan, USA - KBS Corn C5-2 | ecosystem: Host-associated > Plants > Roots > Rhizosphere > Soil ... | reverse complement strand
GGGGCGCTGCTGGCGTGCGGCGTCGAGGCGGACTGGCTCCGGGAAGAGCTGGCGCGGCTCAACCTTCCGGGCTGGCGGCTGGACGTAGCGCCGACCAGCCAGAACGGCATCGGCGCGACCGACGTCACTGTCGCCGTCACCGAGGAGCAGGGACACGGGCGGCACCTCCACCACATCGGGGAGATCCTGGCAAAAAGCGACATCCGGCCCGGCATCCAGGCGAAGGCGCTGGCAGTGTTTTCGCGGCTCGCCGACGCCGAGGCGAAGATACACCAGACGACGCCGGACCGGATTCACTTCCACGAGGTTGGCGCGGTCGACGCGATTGTCGACATCGTCGGGTCCTGCCTGCTGCTGGAGAAGCTCGGCGTGGAGAGGGTCGTCGCATCCCCGCTCCCGATGGGCCGCGGATTCGTCGAGTGCATGCACGGAACCATCCCGCTGCCCGCGCCGGCCACGCTGGAGCTGCTCGAAGGCGTTCCGGTCTACCCGGTGGATGTGGAAGGCGAGCTCGTGACACCCACGGGCGCGGCCATCCTGAAGACCCTCGCCCACGAGTTCGGTCCCATGCCGACGATGACGATTCGGGCGTCCGGCTACGGCTCCGGCAAGAAGCGGTTCGGTAACCGGCCAAACCTGCTCCGGGTTATCCTCGGCGATACCGTGGAGGACGTGTTCAGCGGCGCGCCGGAAATCACGGTACTGGAGACGAATGTGGACGACTTCTCCCCGCAGTTCTACGAGCCGCTGTCGGAGAAGCTCTTCGCGTCCGGCGCGGCGGACGTCTTTCTCGTTCCCATCCAGATGAAGAAGGGGAGACCCGCAACTCTCCTGACGGTGCTGGCGCCGCCGGATCGCGCCGAATTGCTCGCCGACCTGATCTTCACCGAGACGACCACGCTCGGCATCCGATTCAACACGATGAAACGGATTTGCCTGGAGCGGGAGTGGAAGACCGTGGAGACGCAATACGGGCCAATCCGTATCAAGGTGGGCCGATGGAAGGGCGAGGAGAAGACCGCATCACCCGAATATGAAGATGTGCGCGCCGCCGCGGAAAAGACCGGCACGCCGCTCAAGGCGGTCCACCAGGCGGCCATGACGGCGTACGAACGATTGAGCGAGCGATGAATCGAACCGTCTGCCCGAAGTGCCGGGCCAATAACATGCCCGGTCAGACCAACTGCTTCCAGTGCGGCTCGTCGCTGCCGCCGCCGGAAGCGCAAACTCAGTCGCCGGCATCAGGCGGATACCCGCCACAACCCTTCCCGTCCGCTGCGTTTCCAATGTCTACCCAGCACATGAGTGTGCGCCGGTCACCCGTGGCGCTCATTGGCGTGGCGGCTGTGGTGATTGTACTGATCGCTGGGGCGCTGGTGCTTGGCGCGCGGCGGCCGCGCGCGCCCCGGACCGCGGGAACGATGAGCGCGGAGGCGACGGCCGCGGAGCTGGACCAGCTCCGAAAGGCGCACGGGCTTGGCGCCAGTCCTTCCTCCACGGGTTCCGGGGACGACGGCACCCGCCGCGAGCTGGACCGGCTAAGGGAGAAGTACGGCATCAACACGTCGAGCCCGCACAACCCGAACGACGGGTCTGTGCCCAATGGCGGAGCGGTGACATTCGACCAGTGGCGGCGCGAGCACCCCGACCAATCGAACTACCAGTTCCGCTAACCACCTCTCACATATCGAGGCCATTGATGTTGACGCGGAAGCGGCAGCCGAGAACCTCGGACGCCTTGCGGCACATCGCCATTCGCAGCACGAAAATCTCAAAATATTCCATCACCGACGCCTTCGCGATATCGATGGTAAGCTCCAGCGTGATCGTCATCGCCGCCGAATCCACCGCCAGATGCGACTTCTGCACCGCGTGATTCACGCGGTCGTGGATGTCGAAGGTGGAGGGGTCGGGGTTCTGGACGCGCGTGTAGTGTACGTCCGACTTGTCCGCGATGATAACCGCCGCCGTGATGCTGTTGATCGGCACCCCCTCGGGCTCTTCATGATTCCCCACGGCCCCGATGACCAGCCCGATCTCGCCCGGATCGAAACCCATCTGGTCCAGCAGCGTAAAGCTCATGGTCGCCCCGATTTGCGGATGATAGAATCGGCTGACGACATTGCCTATATCGTGCAGGTAGCCGGCGACGGCCGCCAGCTCCGCGACGCGCGGGTCCAGGCCCAGCGCCGTGCACGTGTTCCGCGCGATGGCTGCCACCAGAGCGGCGTGCCGCAGCCCGTGCTCGGTATAGCCTATCGCCGCCATCTGCTCGTTGGCCTTCTCGATATAGGCTTTGATCTTCGGATTCGCGCGGACCTCCTTCAGCCCCGGAACGCGCGACTGCCTGTCGTCAACAGTATGTAGAGTTGGTATCGCCATAAAACCCCCAGAGAGATGTGATGCGGGACTCGTGATGCGTGACGCGTGATGCGTGAACGGTGCACCCCGGTTAGTGAACCGCCATCATTTCGCTCGATTTCGAACACGTTAACTGCGATCCGCGAACCTCCCGTTACCGTTCACGCATCACGCGCCACGAGTCCCGCGTCACGATTGTATCTTCCCATAAACTCGGCCCGGAACTCCGGCAGCCGGCCCTCCCGAATCGACTCCCGGATTCCGCGCATCAGATTCCAGTAGAACGAAAGATTGTGGTACGTCGTGAGGCGCGGACCGAGAATTTCGTTGGCGCGGAACAGGTGCTTGACGTATGCCCGCGAGTGATTCGCGCATACGGCACAGGCGCAGGCTGAATCGAGAGGGCCGAAGTCCTCCGCGAACCGCGCGTTCCTCAGATTCAGCACGCCCTCGCTCGTAAAGACCTGCGCGTTGCGGGCATTGCGGGTTGGCAGCACGCAATCGAACATGTCGACGCCGCACACAACCGCGTCGAGGATGTCCTCCGGTGTGCCGACCCCCATCAGGTAGCGCGGCTTCTCTTTCGGCAGTATGGCCGTGCACCAGTCGATGCACTCATTTCGCGATTCCTTCGATTCGCCCACCGCCAGCCCGCCGACCGCGTAGCCGGGGAAGTCCATCGCCACCAGTGTTCGCGCGCTCTCTTCCCTGAGCTCCCGCCAGGTCCCACCCTGCACGATTCCGAAGAGCGCCTGTTCCCAGCCTCCGACCGCCAGGTTTCCGGCGATTGCGTGCGCCGCCTGGCAGCGCATCGCCCAGCGATGCGTCCGGTCCATCGCCTCGCGCGCATAGGATTCATCGCAGGGGTAGGGAGCGCACTCGTCGAACGCCATGATGATGTCCGCGCCGAGCTGCTCCTCGATGGCCATGACGGACTCTGGCGTAAAGAGGTGCCGCGATCCGTCGATATAGGACTGAAACTCTACACCGTCTGCCCCAATCCGCCGCAGCCCCTTCAGGCTGAATACCTGGAAGCCGCCGCTATCCGTGAGCAGCGCGCCGTCCCAGCCCTGGAACCGATGCAGCCCGCCCGCTCGCGCGATCAGCTCTTCTCCGGGCCGCAGATGCAGGTGGTACGTATTGCCGAGAATCAGGCTGAATCCGATCTCGCGCAGCTCGCCCGGCGTCATCGCCTTCACAGTCGCCTGTGTCCCAACCGGCATAAATGCGGGCGTCTCGATGATGGCGTGCGGAAGCGTAAGCGTCCCGCATCTCGCCTCCGTCCGGTTGCAGACAGCGGTTACATGGAACTCGATAGCATCACTCCAGGGCTGAAACCCCTCTCAACGAAAGTCGCCCGCATGGCCTGAGAGTTCCCCGTCCGGCAGGACGTTCGGCTGAAAGCCCGCGAGCCATGCATTTTACATGCATGGTTGCCCGCAAGCCTGCGAGCCATGCATTTTACATGCATGGTTGCCCGCAAGCCCGCGAGCCATGCATTTTACATGCATGGTTGCCCGCAAGCCCGCGAGCCATGCATTTTACATGCATGGCTTCCGACGGCATTACCGCACGCATGGTTCTCTGCGCGCCTGGTTGCTCACCCCATATTGCCGGGGGATGACAAGAGGGTGCGGACGCATCGCGCGCCCGCACCCCTATTATGCACCAGATACTTCGCGCGCTGAAGCGATTCGTCAGGCCGCCTTTGCCGTGCGGAGGTCTTCCCGATTCTGCCGCGCGAGGGTGTTCTCCGGGTCTTCCTTCATCACCCGGTCGAATGCCGCAAGCGCGTCGGGGGTCCTGCCGAGGTCCCGGAGCGTGATTCCGAGGTGCATCCGCGCCTCCGTGTAGCCGGGGTTCACCGCCAGTGCCGCTTCGAAGCCCTTCAGCGCCTCTTCGAGCTTGCCGGATGCGCTCAGCGCCACCCCCAGGTGGTTGTGGATGTCGGCGTAATTCGGATTCAGCTCGAGCGCCTTGCGGTATTCATCGATGGATTCCGTGAAGAGGCCGCGCCGATAGAGGTCCTGGCCGAGCCGGAAGTGGAACAGGATGTCGTCCACCTCGGTCGCGGAGACCATCTCGAGAGCATAGAGCGCGGCGGCATGGTTGCCAGCCTCGTGCTCCTCGATTCCCTTTTGGAACGCTTCGGTCCCAAAGCCGGGTTCCAGCGCGAGCGCCTGCTGAATGGCATCCATTGCGCGGTCGCGGTCGCCCGACGCGTAGAGCACCAGTCCGCGATGGAAGTGCGCCTTGGCGAATCTCGGGTTGATCTGAAGCGCGTTGTCCAGCGAACCGAGCGCCTCCTCGTACTTCAGCCGCCGCCGCATCGCGAGCGCCAGGTTGAAATGGAGGTCCGCGTAGTGCGGATGGATGACCAGCGCCTCGCGGAAATGGCTCTCGGCCCGTTCCCAGGCGCCGCGCTTGATGGCGCACTGCCCCAGGTTCGCGTGCGCCTCGGCCGTATAGAAGAGAGATAGTCGATCCGTCAGCGGATCGCGCCTGCCGTTGTCTCGCGACCGCGAGAATGCGTGAATCGCCTCTTCGTAGAGACCCTGATCGAAGAGCCGGATAGCCCGGTCATAATGTTCATTCCGCCCGAAACCGAGCATTTTCCCCAGCATAGACATAGCGCGTCCCCTAAGATCCAGGTGTTATGTGTCAGGTGTCAGGTGCCAGGTGTTGGCCTTCCCGGCGCCCAGCACCTGACACCTAACACCTGTCCTTCACCGATCGTCCGACACAGTAGTAGTCGAAGCCGAGCCGGCGCATCCTCACCGGATCGTAGATGTTCCGTCCGTCGAACAGGATGCTGCCCTGCATGGCCTCTTTCAATCTTTCCATGTTCAGGAACTTGAATTCATTCCATTCCGTCACGATTGCGACCGCATCCGCCCCGCAGGCGGCATCGTAGGCATTCTTGCTGTACGTGATCTGTGGGAATATCTCGCGGGTCTTGTCCATGGCGATGGGATCGTACGCCTGGACCGTTGCGCCCGCGGCGAGCAGCCGCGCAATCATCTCCAGCGACTTGGCGTCGCGGAGGTCGTCCGTGTTCGGCTTGAAGGCGAGACCGAGAATCGCAATGCGCTTACCCTCGAACGTGCCGAGGGCTGTCTCCATGCGATCCATGAACCGCTGCGCCTGCTCTTTGTTAACGTCCACGACGGCCTTCAATATGCGGAAGTCGTAGCCGAGCTTGTCGGCGGTATGGATGAGCGCGGAGCTGTCCTTGGGGAAGCAGCTTCCGCCATATCCGAGGCCCGCCTGAAGGAAGGCCGCGCCGATCCGCTGGTCGTAGCCCATTCCCTTCATCACCTGCACCACGTCGGCGCCTGCCGCGTCGCAGATGTTGGCAATGGAGTTGATGAACGAAATCTTGGTGGCCAGGAAGGCGTTGGAGGCGTATTTGATGATCTCGGCGGAGGCCACGTCGGTGATGAGCATCGGCCGCTCGAGCGGGGCGTAGAGCTCCAGAATCTTCATCGCGACAACCTGGCTCGGCGCGCCAATGACGATTCGGTCGGGATGCAGCGTGTCGCTAATGGCAGACCCCTCCCGCAGGAATTCGGGATTCGAGACGACGTCGAACTCGACATTTCGGGTCCGGTTCTTCTCGATGATCTCGCGGACGCGGTCGCCCGTGCCAACAGGGACGGTGGACTTGTTGACAACCACCTTATACTGGTTCAACGAGACCGCGATGGAGCGCGCGGCTTCGTCGATGTACGTCATGTCAGGCTCGCCGCTCTCCTTCGGAGGCGTGCCGACGCAGATGAATATCACATCGGAGCGCCTGACGCCCTCGCCGATGTCGGTGGAAAAATGGAGTCGCCGGTCGGCGACATTGCGCGCCACCATCTCTTCGAGCCCCGGCTCGTAGATGGGCATCTCGCCGCGCCGAAGCATGGCGATCTTCTCGTCGATCTTGTCCACGCAGACAACCTCGTTGCCGAGGTCGGCGAAAACCGAGCCCGTTACGAGGCCGACGTATCCCGTACCGATAACGCAGATATTCATTGAGTTGGGGTTCCTCCCGGCCGCGGCAGCGCCGACAGACAGATTATCGGCGCGCGGGCGGACGACGTTTAGGCTGAAACGGAGTCAATTGGGGCGGTGGCGCACAACCGGGCGATTCGTCCGTGAATATACGTGCACAAACCGTGCCAGAGTAGCAATAGTGGGGGGGCAATTCGCCCGAAGAACAAAAACGCGAGCCCGGAGATGGTAATCCGGACCCGCGTCGCGCCACCAGTTGGTGCTCTCTTCGTGCCCTCGACAGGACTCGAACCTGTGCTCCCGGCTCCGGAGGCCGGTACTCTATCCGCTGAGCTACGAGGGCATCTGCTCTGAACGGTAGTATACCGGCGGGCCCGGCGCGAAGTCAACGCGGCCGGTCGCGCGGGCGCATCCGTACGAAGTCTACACGTCACGCTGAACGAACATGCGCCGATAGCGCTCCGACTGCTCGGCCGTTAGCGCGAACCGGAGCGTGGACGTATCTACCGGCGCCGTCCAGCCATGCCGGAATCCCTTGAGGAGCCACGCCGAGCGGCGCAGACCGTGCGGCCTTCGGAGCCGTGCGAGATTGCGCATGCTCTCCCACTGCCAGCGGGCAACGGTCCTCGCCGCATCCAGGCCGAACCGCCAGTTGCCGTGCCGGGTGAGCTTTGCGAAGACCGCGCCCGAACCGGTCACGTCGCGCTCTGTGTGGATGGTGAGTTCGCCCCAGGTGCGGAATCCCCTGTGTGTCACATGGGTGCGGTCCGTCGATATGATGCTGAATCCACGCGTGAGCAATCTGTAGGCCATGTCCGCCTCCTCGCCAGATGGGAAGGCGCCGCCGGGTCCGGTGGCTGTGTCGAACCCGCCGGCCTTATCGAAGGCGGTTCGCGTAATGGCCATTCCCGCGCCGATGCCGATTCGCAGGTCCCGCAGACCGTTGATCTCCCGTTCAGCCTCGCAGAGGAAGACCGGAATGTGCCCTGCGGCGGGGTCGTACTCGCACGGCTCGACGCGGCAGAATGCCATGCCCGCGCCTGGAAACTCATCGAAAACCGACGTCAGGCGCGACACCCAGTCGACCGGCACGTCGCAATCGTCGTCCGTGATGAGGATGATCTCACCTCGCGCCTCGGTGATCCCCGCGTTATGCGCCGCGCCGAGTCCCTTCGTCTCCGATCGAACGTAACGAAGCCGGGGATCCGATCCGAGCCCGCGAACCGCCTCTTCGGTCGAGTCCGTTTCGCTCTGGTCCAGCACCACCAGCTCGAATTCCGGCGTACTGTTTGCAAGAATCGAGGTGAGCGTGCCGACCAGGCTGTCGCCCCGGTTTCGGGTGCAGATCAGGACGCTCACGCGCATGTCATTCATTCACCATTCTCCCGTACGACAGGCCTCGGCAGACCTCATTTCCCGCGTCGCGAGGCCGTCTCCCCGTATGCTATAATCTCACGTTCCACACCAGAAACAACAGGGAGACAATTCCAATGTCCATTATAACCGAGGTGGTGGCGCGCGAGATACTCGACTCCCGCGGCAATCCGACGGTAGAGGTCGACGTCGTTCTCGAAGATGGATTCTTCGGCCGCGCCGCGGTTCCTTCCGGCGCCTCTACTGGCGCGCACGAAGCGGTCGAGCTGCGCGACGAGGACGGATCACGCTACGGCGGCAAGGGCGTCCTCACAGCGGTAGACAACGTAAACGACAAAATTGCTCCCGAAATAATTGACATGGACGCGTTCGACCAGATCGGGATCGACCGCCTCATGATCGATATGGATGGTACTTCCAATAAGGAGACTCTCGGCGCCAACGCGATCCTGGGTGTCTCACTCGCCGTCGCCCGCGCCGCCGCCGACGTTCTCGGAATACCCCTCTACCGCTACATTGGAGGAGTCTCCGCTTCCACGCTGCCCGTACCGATGATGAACATTCTCAACGGCGGAAAGCACGCGGATTCGAGCGTTGACATGCAGGAATTCATGGCCATGCCCGTGGGCGCGGAGACGTTCTCCGAAGCGCTCCGCATGGGCTCCGAGGTCTTCCATTCACTGAAGAAGGTGCTGAAGGGCCGCGGCCTCTCAACCGCTTACGGCGACGAGGGCGGCTTCGCACCGAACCTCGGCTCCAACGAAGAGGCGATCCAGATCATTGTCGAGGCGATTGAGCAGGCCGGCTACCGTCCCGGCGAAGAGATATACATCGCGCTCGACCCCGCCTGCACCGAGCTCTTCGAGGATGGCAAATACAACCTGAAGGGCGAGAACCGCGTTCTTACTCCCGCTGAGATGGTCGATTACTGGGCCTCCCTCGTCAATAAGTACCCCATTATCTCCATCGAGGACGGCCTCGCGGAGGATGACTGGGAGGGCTGGCATCTGCTCACGGAGCGCATCGGCGACCACGTGCAGCTCGTGGGCGACGACCTCTTCGTCACGAACACCGAGCGCCTCTCCCGTGGCATCCGCGAGAAGACCGCCAACTCGATCCTCATCAAGGTGAACCAGATCGGCACGCTCACGGAGACCCTCGACGCCATCGAGATGGCGAAGCGCGCCGGCTACACCGCGGTCCTGTCGCACCGCTCCGGCGAGACCGAGGACACGACCATCGCGGACATCGCCGTGGCCACCAACTGCGGCCAGATCAAGACCGGCGCTCCGAACCGCACCGACCGCGTCGCCAAGTACAACCAGCTCCTCCGAATCGAGGAGCAGCTCTCCGAAGTGGCGAAGTACGGCGGCTGGAAAGCCTTCTACAACGTCCGAAAGTAGCGGGTGTTCAGGTGCTCGGTGTTTGGGTGGTGCGTTTGACGTCATTCTGAACGGAGTGAAGAATCCGGCAGGCGGATTCCTCGGTCGCTAAGGCTCTCTCGGAATGACGTCAAGTGCAACGGCCATCCCGACGACGGCGCTTAGCGCGCTGTACACCTGAATACCCGAACACCCGAACACACGTCCCAGCACCCTCCGGAGACGTCCCGCATGCATCAATACGTCACCGCTTTTGTCCTTCTCGTTGTGGCGCAGGCTCCCGGTTGGGTGGGCGATGCAACGCGCGCGACAATTCCTAACCGCCCGGCAGCCGGCATGATCCACGGCGCTCGATTCACGGTCGAGAAGGCGGAGCTGAGCGGCGGAGATACGAAAGACTTCAAGGGCAGGCCGCTCGACCACTCCACCTGGTTCATTCATCTCCGGTCCGGGAAGGACTTCTTCGCGGACAAGGAGTTCGTCATCTTCATCGCTACGAAGGCGGGCGAGACGCTCGACGGCAGGATTTACACGCTCAAGATGGGCAGCAACTTCAAGCAGCCGGTTGGAGTCCACGTCGGCAACACCTCCTATCCCGCGATTCAGGGCTTGCACATGAGCTATAAGGTTCCGGGCAAGAGCCTTCCGGAGACCGAGATGTTCATGGACAAGACCAGCCTTCGCCTGGAATTCGGAAAGACGGCGGGCGTCAAGCTGCCGGGACGCCTCTATCTCTGCGTTCAGGACCCCGCGAAGAGTTGGGTCGCGGGGACATTCAACGCCGTTCGGAGTCGTTTCTAGGCCGCCGATGCGAAGAACCAAAATCGTCTGCACCATCGGCCCGGCCTCCGCGAAACCCTCGGTTCTGGAGGGGCTTCTTCGCGCGGGCATGGACGTCGCACGCCTCAACTTCTCGCACGGCACCCACGAGCAGCACGCCGACGTTATCGCGAATCTGCGGCGCCTCAGCGAACGGCAGGACCGGCCTCTCGCCCTCCTTCAGGACCTCTCCGGCCCCAAGGTGCGCCTCGGCGACATCGGCTGCGGCCCCATCACCCTCAAGCGCGGTCAGACCATCGTCCTGACAACCCGTCCTGTCGCCGGCACCACCGACGAAGTCTGCCTGCCGGTGCCGGCCCTCATCGCGGCGCTGAAACCGGGCGACCGGCTGCTGGCGGACGATGGCCGCGTCGAGCTGGCGGTCGTGAAGAAGACCGACACCGACGTGACCGCCCGCGCAGTCGCGCCAGGCGTTCTCTCCAGCCGCAAGGGCGTCACCGCTCCGGGCGTGTCCCTCAACATAGCCGCGGTAACCGAGAAGGACAAGGACGACCTTCGTTTTGGCCTTGCGCAGCGGGTCGACTGGGTCGCCGCCTCGTATGTCCGAGGGCCGGACGACATTGCGCCACTTCGCGCGATCATGGAGGAGACCGGCGTATGGCGGCCGGTCATCGCGAAGATCGAGAAGATGGAGGCGGTCCGGAACCTCGAAGCGATCCTCCAGGTGGTCGAGGGAATCATGGTCGCGCGCGGCGATCTCGGCGTGGAGATTCCCATCGACGAGGTGCCCATCGTCCAAAAGCGTATCATCCGCCACTGCAACGCCGCGGGCAAGCCGGTCATCACCGCGACACAGATGCTCGATTCGATGATGAACAACCCGCGCCCGACCCGTGCGGAGGTGACCGACGTCGCGAACGCCATCTTCGACGGCACGGACGCGGTGATGCTCTCCGGGGAGACCGCCGCCGGCTCCTACCCGCTCGAATCGGTCCGCATGATGGCGAAGGTCGCCATTCGCGCCGACGCCGCCCTGCCCGACCGGAACGTTTTCAGCGGCGACCAGAGGCTGAAGCGGCAGATGACGGAGGTAGTCGCGCAGGCGACTGTCGAAATGGCGCGCGCGCTCGGCGCCACCGCCATCCTCTGCGCCACCACGTCCGGCAGCACCGTGCGCCTCATCGCGAAGTACCGCCCGGACGGCCGCCTCATCGCCGCGACTCCGGTCCCCGAGACGTACCGGAGGCTGGCGCTCACGTGGGGCGCGGCGCCTATTCTGATCGGCGAGGTGCTCGACACCGATCAGATGATGGAGGAGACCATCTCCACGGCGGCGAATCGTCGCCTCATCAAGACGGGCGACCGTGTTATACTAACGGCGGGCGTTCCGGTCAACATTGTCGGAAACACCAACCTGATTCGGGTCCACATCGTCGGCCAGCCGATTTCCCCGGGCGGCAAGCCGGCGTAAGCACGTAACGAGCACGCCGCCGGCACTTCAGACTCCGGCGCATGGGAGCGCTCCATGGCATCCAACGAGAAGACCACCCGCGCACGCAAGCCCCTGGACCTCCCCGTTCCCCTGCTGGTCACAGGCCTCATCGTCGCTTGTGCCGCCGCCTGCTGGCTCGGAATCGTGGCCGGCCGGCCCTTCGTCCTCGCCGGCCGCATGCGCCAGGAGAACGCGGGCGTCGAGCGCCGCCTGATGGACATGCGGATGGATACGCAGAACATGCGCAAGGACGTTGCCGCCCTTTCGACCGACACCGGTATGGAGCGGCAGGCCCGCCAGCGCGGTTACGTCAAGCCAGGCGAGCAGCTCCTCATGATTCCGCCTCCCGCCAAATAGGTCCCGCCAATCCGATACCGCGATTCACGCCGTTCGTCCCACTGATGAACGGCCTGTCGATTCCTTCCGCTACCCCCGTTTATCAATGTTGAAGCCTCGAAGGAGGCCTTCGTTTCGTAGAGAGGGGTTTCAACCGCGGATCTACTCCCCGCCGAATGCGGAGCGCCGGACGAACGGCCTCAGCGCGTTGACACGCCGCGCAGGTTTTTGTTATACTCGCATCGCCGCCCGACCGGCGAACCGCCCGCGGCCGGCGCGCCACTCATGCAGGAGCGAGAATGACCAGGAAACCCGGAGATCTTGCGGAAGAACGGCTCAGAAGACGGCGCCGCCGCCTGGTGACCGCGTCTGAGATCATCGACTTCCTGGAATACCTCGCGCCGCCCTCCCTCTCCGTTCCGGAAGAGCCCTACGGCCTCCAGGTCGGCTCCCCGTCGGCCGAGATCAAGACGGTCGTCGTCGCCCCCATGGCGTCCTTCAACGCCCTTTCGACCGCCGCCTCCCGCAAGCAGGTGATGCTGCTGACTGCCGCTCCCCTCGTCACCGAGCCGATGATGCAGATTAGGCGCGACAACCCCATCGGCGCGAAGCTCTCCTACCTGATGGAGCACCGCCTCAACCTCTACGCGCTCGCCAACAGCTACGCGGCCGCGCCGGGCGGATTCGACGACAGCCTCGCCGAGGTCCTCGGCCTCGCGGCTACATCCGCCCTCAAGCCGACGACCTACGAGCCGCAGTTCAAGATTTCGGTCTTCACGCCGCCCAACGCGGTCAACGCGGTCCTCTGCGCCGCCGCCGAGGCAGGCGCCGGGCGAATTGGCAACTACAGCTACTGCTCGTTCCAGTCGGAGGGGAAGGGCACCTTCATGCCCCGAGAGGGAGCGCGGCCGACGGTCGGCACAGTCGGGAAGCTGGAGCGGGTGGACGAGGTCCGGCTGGAGCTGCTGGTTTCCCAGCGCGAGCTTCAGGGAGTGATCGCCGCCGTCCTCGACGCGCACCCCTACGAAGAGGTCGCCTACGACGTCTACGCCGTGAAGAACCCCGGACTCATGTACGGACGCGGACGGATCGGCGAGCTACCGTTGAAGGTCGCGCTCGACACCGTCCTCGCGCAGGTGCAGGACGCGCTCAACGTCGAATCGGTCCGCTGCTCGCACCGGCCGGAATTCCCCATCGCCTCGCTGGCGGCGGCCAGCGGCATCAGCGACGGGCTCTTCTGGCAGGCGAACCGGGCAGGCGCAGGCGCGTTCATCACCGGCGGCGCGACGCTCCAGGACCTGATGCTCGCCGACAACAGCACGACCGTGGTCATCGACATCGGCTACGCAGCCTCCGTCGCGCCAGGCCTCCGCCGCCTCTGCGCGCAGCTCCGCAACACCTTCGCCAGCGACGGCCTCGAGATACTCTACAGCGCCTGAGCCGGGCGAGGATTAGCCGGGATAAACGTTATGAACAGAATGACGTCAAGAGCAGAAACCACGAATGCACACCGATGCACACGAATGAATCCCCAATTCCGGGCCGTTATTCGTGCTCATTCGTGTTCATTCGTGGTTACAAAGCCGTTTCCCAATTCCGTTCATAACGTTCATCCCGGCTCAGAATCCCGGCCATGAAGGCACTCATATCACGGGCGCTGCCGGAGGAGGCGCTGGCCATCGCGCGCACCGCGGCCGATCTGGAAATCTGGCCGGGCGAGGTGCCGCCGCCGCGCGAAGCGCTGCTTGAAATAGTGGCTGACTGCGACGGCCTTCTCTGCCTGTTGACCGACCGAGTCGATTTCGCCCTCCTGGACCGCGCCCCGCGCCTGCGAGTCGTCAGCCAGATGGCGGTCGGCTATGACAACATCGACATCGCGGCCTGCACCTCGCGCGGAATCCGCGTCGGCAACACGCCCGGCGTCCTCACCGAGACCACCGCCGATCTCGCCTTCGCCCTCTTGATGGCCGCCGCTCGCCGCGTCACCGAAGCGGAGCGATACCTGCGGTCCGGCAGCTGGCAGACCTGGTCGCCTATGCTCCTCACCGGTCCCGACATCCATCACGCGACGCTCGGGATCGTCGGACTCGGCCGCATCGGCTATGAGATGGCCCGGCGCGCCCGCGGATTCGAGATGCGAATCCTCTACACGAATCGCACCCGGAATGAGGCGGCCGAGCGGGACTTTGGGGCGGAACGGGTGAACCTCGACACCCTTCTCCGCGAGAGCGATTTCGTCTCCATCCACACGCCGCTTAGCCCGGAGACCCGCCACCTCATCGGCGCGCCGGAACTGGCGAAGATGAAACCGACGGCCGTCTTCGTCAACACCGCGCGCGGGCCGGTAGTCGACCAGCGCGCCCTCTACGAGGCGCTCCGCGACCGCGAAATCGCCGCCGCCGGAATCGACGTTTTCGAGGTCGAGCCGCTGCCCATGGACGACCCGCTCCTCACGCTCGACAACGTCGTCCTCCTGCCCCACATCGGCTCCGCCTCCATTGCCACCCGCACGAAGATGGCCGTCCTCGCCGCCAATAACCTGGTCTCGGGCCTGAAAGGCGAACCCCTCCCGCACCCGGTAAACTAACCAGTGACGCGTGATCTGTGCACCCACCGACCCAACGACCCAGCGACCCAGCGCCCAATGACCCTCTCACACTGGTTTGAAGAGACGCAGGGCCTCTGCCCGACCTGCCTGCGAGCGCTGCCGGCCCGCCTCTTCGCGGAGGGCGGACGGGTCTGGATAGAGCGCGACTGTCCGATGCACGGCCCGTCGCGCGCCCTCGTTGCGAGCGACGCGGACGAGTACCTCCGGCTCCGGCGGTACGTTGCGCCCAGAGTTTCGGGAGGATGCTGCGGCGGAGACGAGACCACGTGTGAATCAGGGCCGCCCGTCTGCGTGCTCCTGCTGGAGATAACGCAGGCGTGCAATCTGCGCTGCCCAACCTGCTACGCCGACGCGCACGGCCACGACTTCATGCCCATTGAGGAGGCGCGGCGCCGCCTCGACGGGTTCTTCCGCCGCCAGTCACGCCTCGATATCCTCATGCTGAGCGGCGGCGAGCCGACCATCCATCCGCGCTTCATCGAAATCCTGGGCCTTGCGCTCGAATACCCCATCGATCGGATCCTCCTCAACACGAACGGTCTCCGATTCGCGCAGCAGTCCGCGCTCATGGAATCGGTCGCCGCCCACCGAGACCGGGTCGAGCTTTATCTCTCGTTCGCGAGCTTCCGCCGCGAGGTCCACGAGCGCCTTTACGGTCGCGACCTCCGAACCGAGAAGCAGGCGGCCATCGAGCGGGCGCGTGAATCAGGCGTGTTCGTAAACCTCGTACCGACAGTCGAGCGCGGCGTGAACGAGGACGAGATCGGGGACATCTACCGCTTCGCCCTTTCGATGGACAACGTATCCGGTATCACCTTCCAGCCGGTCATGTCGGCGGGCCGCTGCGAGAACGGCTACGCGCCGGAGCGGCGCCTGACCATGACAGACGTGCTCCGCGAGCTGGAGCGGCAGACCGACGGCGCGCTGCGAGCGACGGACTTCGTCGGCCTCCCCTGCTCCCACCCGGACTGCTGCTCGCTCACCTACGGATTTCTCGACGAGGGCCGCACAACCATCACGCCCCTCCCGCGCCACGTCGACGTCGCCCGCTACCTCGATCTCTTCGCCGATAAAATCAGCTTCGCGGGTCTCTTGAGCGGCGCGGCGCGGCGGGTCTGGTCCGACATGACTCACTTTCGCGCCGGCAGGACCCTCCGGGATCTGACCGTCCTCTTCATCCACGGCGGCGTCAGCGACGTCTACGCGCTCCGCCGCGACCCGCAGGCGGTCGGCCGCCGCATATTCCGCGTCGTCGTGAAGCCCTTTATGGACGCGCACACGTACGACCGGAAGCGCATCGACCAGTGCTGCACGATGGTGCTGGACGAAAATGGCGAGCCCGTCTCCTTCTGCGAATACAACGTCTTCCATCGCGGCCGCAAGGCGCGGCGCGCGGACATCCCGCTGACGCTGCGCGCCTGACTGACAATCCGGAGATTCCGATGAGCGAATTCGATCGGCAGCAGCAGGGCCGCAAATACGAAGGCTGGGCTTTCACGTTCTGCAAGGCCGCCTTCCTCGTGCTCCTGTTCCAGCAGTACTCCCTACTCGTCCTCTCCGGCCTGGCGACCCTCTTCTACCTAATCGCGGCCGTCCACGGCGTAAAGGAGTACCGCTGCTGGGCGAAGCCGCCGTGGGTAACCATCTTCTGGGCCACCGTCTTCCTCGCGAAGCTCTGGCAGCTCGTCGCCCCATACTTCGTCCGATGAATCCGAGGTGTTCCGGGGTTGAAACCCCTCTCTGCGAAACGAAAGCCGCCTTCGCGGCTTATCGATTGATCCCCGTCCGGCAGGGCGTCGGGCTGAAAGCCCGCGAGACACGGATTTTACATCCGTGGTTCCGCACATCCGCGAGACATGGATTTTACATGCATGGTATCGGCGGCATCCGTGGTTGCCCGCCGGCCTCGTAAGACCGGCATGATTCAGCGTCCATTACTCGCACGCTCGCGAAGGATTTCGCTCGCACGCTCGCGAATCTCACCGCAGTTCTTCGTAACAATCGAACACGCTTCTCGTTCTCAGCAACTGGGGGCCGCTTATGACGCATCTGTTGCGGCCCGTTCCATAGCTCCACTCGACTCGAAAGGAGTTCCTCGAACCCATGCGATCCAGCAGATACTCCATGCTCGCGGCCGGCCTGTCCGCCGTCGTGCTTCTCGGCGCGGTAACGGTTTCCTCATCGGCTTTCGGCCAGAAGAAAAAGGCTCCGACGAAGCCCGCGGCCGCCAGCAAGGCCGACGTTGCCGCCGGCAGCAAGGTCTACATGGCCAACGGCTGCTCCGCCTGCCATGCCATCGGCGCGAAGGGCGGCAAGACCGGCCCGGCGCTCACGAAGATCGGCGCGGACAAGAAGTGGACCGCCGCAAAGCTGACCACCCTCATCCGAGACCCGAAGAAGGTAACGCCGAACGCAAAAATGCCCGCCTACGGCCCGGATAAGATTGACGACAAGGACCTCAAGAACCTCGTCGGCTACCTCCACAGCCTCAAGTAAGTGGTCAACCGGTCAATGGGTCAAGTGGTCAATGAGCAGGCTGTCCATTGACCAGTTGACCCATTGACGAATTGACCCCGATGCTCGACCTCGCCATCATCGTCGTCAGCTACAACACCGAGGCGCTCCTCCGCGCCTGTCTTGCCGCCATACCCGCCGCCTGCGGCGACCTCACCTCCAGGACCTGGGTGATCGACAACGTCTCCTCCGACGAGTCCGCCGAGATGGTCCGTCGCGAGTTCCCCGAAGTCTCCCTCACAGTTGCACCCTCGAACCTCGGCTTCTCCCGCGCCAACAACCTCGCCCTCGCCGACCCGGAGGCCCGCGCGGCGCGATTCCAACTCCTGCTCAATCCGGACACCGAACCGCATCCCGGCTCCCTTGCAGCGCTCGTTCGATTCATGGATTCGCACCCGGACGCGGGGGCCTGCGGGCCGAAGCTCCTCAACACGGACGGCTCGATTCAGCGGAACGGCGCGAAGTTCCCCGGCCTGCTGCGCGACTTCCTCAGCGTCACGGGCCTGCGGCGGCTCGCCATGCGCCGATACGAGGTCGCGCTCGGCTATGGCCGCGAGGACTTCGACCAGCTTGTCGAGGTGGACCAGGTCTCCGGGGCGTGCCTGATGGTGCGGCGGGAGGTTCTCGATCAGGTGGGACCGCTCGACGAGCGGTTCTTCATGTTCTTCGAGGAGATCGAGTGGTGCTGGCGCATCAGGCGCGCCGGCTGGACGGTATACTACGTTCCAGAAGCCATCGTTACGCACCACTGGATGGGCAGCGTCAAGCAGCACTCCAGGCGGATGACGGACCAGCTCTTCCGCAGCCAGCTCCTTTACTATAAGAAGACGAGCGGGCCGCTCACCGTTCTGGGGATTCGCGGCGTAATGGCGCTGGGCCTCCTGAAGAACCAGCTCCTCCATACGGGCGTGGCCGTCAAGCGGGGCCTGCGCCGCATCGGCCTCGTTCCGAAGCGGCCCTAACGCATTCAGAACATGACTGCCGCAGCACAAAGATCCGACGACCGCCGCCTCCACGTTGCGATGCTCACGTCGGTCGGCGACGGATGCGGAATCGCCGCCTATACGCGGGCTCTGGTGGATGCGCTGGACGAATTCGCGGACGTCACCGTCGAGCCCATCGAAGTGGGCCGCCAGCCCGTCGAACACTACGAAGCGCAGGCCGAGCGACTCAACCAGGCCGACGTGATTCACATCCAGCACGAGCACAGCTTCTGGGGCGGAATCCTCCCCGGTCACTCCGCCTTCTGGAACCTCCGCTACCTGCTGAAGAAGCCCGTCGTCCTCACCGCCCACACGACCACGTCACTCCGCGACCTCCTCAAGGTCCCCGCCGAGCGCCGGCCCATCCACCGAATTGCTAAGGAGATCCTCATTCGCCGCCGCGCCTACCGCGATTCGGTCGAGGCCGCGCCGTTCATTACCGGCAGGGTGATCGTCCACACGCGCGAGGGCGGCGAGTCGCTGGTTGCGCGCGGGGCGAACGGCAAGTACATCCACGTGATTCCCGCGGGCGTTCCCGACCCGCTGCCGCCTCCCACGGGCGGGAAGCGCTTCCGCGACAAGCTGAAGCCCACCGACCGCGTCCTCACCCTCTTCGGCTATGTCGCGCCGAACAAGGGCTACGAGCTGGCGTTCGACGCGCTGGCGAGCCTCCCGCCCTCCGTCTTCCTCCTCATCGCGGGCGGCGCGCGGAACGAGGAGATGCGCCCTTACGAGGAGCAGATTCGGGCGGAGATCTCCCGCCGGGGGATTGAGAGCCGAGTCCACATCACCGGCCATCTGACCGAGGAGGAGATCGCCGACGCGATGGCCGCTTCCGACATCGTCGTCGCGCCGCACACGCAGGCCACCGGCAGCTACTCCATCATGATTCCACTCTCGTACGGCCGGGCCATCGCCGCCTCGGACCTCGCCTGCTTCCGCGAGATTCAAGAGCAGTGCGGCTGCATGGTCCTCTTCCGCACGGGAGATTCCGCGGACTTCGCCCGCGCGCTGAAGGCGGTGCTTGACGACGACGGCCGTAAGGCCAGGATGGAGGCGATGGCCGTCCAGTATGCGCGCACCCACTCGTGGCGCGAGGTGGCCCGCAGGACTGTCGAGGTATACCGCGAGGCCATCGCGGACGAAGTGCGTCTGAGCCATCACGCGATGGCCCAGCCGGGGCGATAGCGACGTGAGCGAGCCCATCCGACTCTGCATGGTGGCCCCGCGGCGGCGGCAGTGCGGTGTCGCGGACTACACCGACTATCTGTTGGCCGAGCTGGGCGAGCTCCGTGATCTTCTCGACGTGCGCCGCGTCGTCGATTCAACCAACTTTACGGGCGCCGTCGCCGACCGTGGTTTCGTGGATATCGTCCACGTACAGCACCAGTATTTCCTTTTCGGCGGCGTCGCGCCCTGGAAGAACCGGTTTCGCGACTTCGCGGACCGTCTCCGCGTCCCGGCCGTGCTGACGGCCCATGAGTTCGTCGAGCCGCGCGGGAATCCGGCCGCCGCGGCCGCCATCCGCGCCACGAATCGGCGCAACTTCCTCCACAAGGCCGTGAGCAGGATCATCGTCCACACCGAGGCGGATCGGGCGCGCATGGATGCCAGCGGCATCCCATCGGCGCACATCTCCGTTGTCCGGCATGGCGTGCCGCCCGCCCCTTCGCTGCCATCGCGCGACGAGGCGCGCCGTTCCCTGGGCGTGGAGGACCACTTCGTCGTGACCGTATTCGGCTTTCTCTCGCGGCGCAAGGGCCACGCGCTCGCGGTCGAGGCGATGCGAATCCTCCCGCCCAACGTCTGCCTCCTGCTCGCGGGCGGCCGCCACCCCGACGATCAGACAGGCTACGTGGACGGAATCGAGCAGCTCATCCGGGACGGTAATCTGGAGAACCGCGTCCGAATCACTGGATACCTCTCGCCGGAACAGGTCGCGGAGGTGATGAGCGCGACCGACCTGATTCTCGCCCCCTTCACGGAATCGAGCGGCTCCGGGTCGCTCGCGCTCGCCTTCGCATGTGGAAAGCCCATCCTCGCTTCGTCCATCTCGCCGCACGCCGAAATCGTCGCCGAATCCGAGTCCGCGCTGAAGACGTTTCGCGCTCTGCATCCGGGCGCAATCGCGATGGAGGTATCCTCTCTAAGGGAGAACCCCGAATCGCTCGCCCTGCTTGCCGCGGGAGCGCGCGATTACGCGGCGGCCCACTCTTACAGGCGAATGGCGGAGGAGACCGTGTCCATCTATCGGAATGTGCTGGGGAGACCGGCCTGATGCGCATCGGCATCGATGGCCGCGCGCTCACCGGCCGCTTTACCGGCGACCGTACCTACTGGCTCAACCTGCTCCGCGCGCTCCTGTCCGACCCGGTCTGCGCGCGTGAGCACGAATTCTTCGTCTACTCCCGCCTCCCCATCGCACCCGGCACTCTGCCCGGCTGCCCGAACGTCACCATCCGAACTGTCCCCGCCAGCAACAACCGCCTCTGGACCCTCCGTGCCTTTCCCAGGGCGCTCTGTGACGATCGAATCGAGCTCGCCCACACGCAGTACACCACGCCCCTGCGCGCGCCGTGTCCCGTCGTCACCACGGTCCACGACATCTCGTTCCGCCTCTATCCGGAGTGGTTCCCGCGCAAGCACCGGGTCCTCCTGAACCTGACGGTACCCGCCGCGATGCGCCGCGCCGTCCGCGTGATAACGGATTCCGGCAGCTCGCGCCGCGACATCCTTCGGGTCTATCGCCTGCCGGACGAGAAGGTGGAGGCGATTCCACTCGCCGCCGCGCCGGAGTTCCACCCAATCCCGCAGGAAACAGCCAGGCAGATCGTGAAAGATCGATTCCGGATATCATCGCCTTTCGCCCTCTCGGTCGGCGTGCTCCAGCCGCGGAAGAACATTTCGCTCCTCATCGAGGCGTTCGCGCTGGCCCGCCACCAGTGCACCATCGACCAGGCGCTCGTCCTGACAGGCAAGAGGGGATGGGGGTTCGAGGGGCTTACGCGACAGGCCGCGCGCCTCAAGGTGAGCGACTACATCCTGTTTACGGACTACGTGCCGGACGAGGACCTGCCGGTGCTCTACTCCGCCGCCGATGCCGTCGCCTATCCGTCTCTCTATGAAGGGTTCGGGCTGCCGCCCGTGGAAGCGATGGCATGTGGCGCACCAACTTTGGTGAGCGACCGGCCCTGCATGCCAGAGACCGTCGGCCACGGCGCCTGGATACTCCCGGCCCTCGATGCCGTTCCCTGGGGCGAGGCGATGGCCCGCCTCTCGATGGAGCCGGAGTTGCGCGAACACTGGAGCCGCCGCGGGATCGCGCGCGCCGGCGAGCTCTCCTGGACCCAGACCGCCCGGCGCACCCTCGGCGTCTATCTCAAAGCGATGGAGACCGTCTGAACCACTATGAGCAAAGAAACCAACGAGCCCGAAGGGATAACCCTGCTCGACGAAACCCTGCTCAGCCTGCTCGCCTGCCCGGCCTGCGACGACCGCCCTCCCATCCGACAGGAGGGCAACTGGCTCGTCTGCGACGCCTGCACCCGCCGCTACCCGATTCGCGACGGCTTGCCCGAGATTCTCGTCGAGAGCGCCGTATTACCGACTCGTGATGCGTGAAGCGTGAAGCGTGAGCCGGACCAAAATGATCGTATGCTCAACGATACGCAACGGAATCCGAGAGAGTGACTCGCGAGCCGCGAACCGAACTGCACCGTTCACGCATCACGCATCACGCATCACGAGTCCGTCACGCATCACGCATCACGCTTCACGCATCACGGTCTCCGCTTATGGAAAAGCCCATGTATAAGATCTGCGTGCTGCACGGGCCGAACATCAACCTGCTCGGCATTCGCGAGCCGGACGTCTATGGCCGCGACACCTTCGACGACATGAACAAGAAGATCAAGGAACGGGCCCGCACAATGGAGCTCGAAGCCCGAATCTTCCAGTTCAACCGCGAGGGCGAGATCATCGACGCCATCCATGACGCGCTCAACTGGGCGGACGCGCTCATCATCAATCCGGGGGCCTATACGCACTACTCCTATGCCATCCGGGACGCCATCGCCGCCGTCCGCATGCCCACCATTGAGGTACACCTGACCAACGTCCATGCCCGTGAAGAGTGGCGCCGCCACTCCGTCATCTCGCCCGTCACGACCGGCCAGATTCTCGGCTTCGGAACGTCGAGCTACCTGCTCGCCCTCCAGGCCGTGAAGACGCTGCTGGAAGAGAGCCACCGCTGATGGCACAGCCGAGCCGAATCGATGCCGTTCGGGCCGTAATGCGCGAGAGGAACCTCGACGCGCTCCTGGTCACGAATCGCGACAACGTGGGCTGGCTGAGCGGATTCACGGGCTCCAGCGGATTCGTCGTGGTGACCGGCGACCGCGCCATTTTCGCAACCGACTCACGCTACACCGAGCAGGCGAAGACCCAGTGTCCCGGCTTCGACCTGACGAAGCTCGCCACCAGCGCCCCGGAAGAAGTAACGACCCTCCTCGCCGATCTGAAAGCGGCAAACATCGGGTTCGAGGCCGACCACCTGACCGTCCGCATGCACGAGGTCTACCGCGCCGCCCTTCCTCCCCAGATCGCCTTCACCCCGACCACCGGAATCGTGGACACGCTGCGGCTCGTGAAGGATGCGGGGGAGATCCGCCTGATCGAGGAGGCGGTGGCGCTCGCGGACCGCACGTTCGACCACATCCTCCCGAGCCTCGCGCCCGGCGCCGTCGAGCGCGACATCATGCTGGAGATGGAGTGGTTCATGCGGAAGAAGGGCGCGGACGTGGCATTCGACACCATCGTCGCCTCCGGCCCGCGCTCCGCGCTCCCGCACGGCCGCGCCGCCGACCGCGTCCTCCAGACCGGCGACTTCGTCACTCTCGACTTCGGCGCGCGCCTACAGGGCTACTGCTCCGACATCACCCGCACGGTCGTGCTCGGCGAACCGACCGCGGAACAGCGAAAGGTCTACGGAACGGTTCTCGCAGCTCTGGAGAAGGCGCTCGTGGCCGTCCGGCCCGGCGCATCAGGCAAGGACGTGGACGCCATCGCGCGCGACTACATCAATGAGGCCGGCTACGGAGACTACTTCGGGCACGGTCTCGGCCACAGCCTCGGTCGCGCCGTCCACGACGGCCCGGGCTTTAGCGTACGCAGCGAGCTGACCCTGGCGGAGGGAATGGTCCTCACCCTCGAGCCGGGCATCTACATCCCCGGCTGGGGCGGCGTCCGCATCGAGCACGACATCGTCGTCGAAAATAACGGCACCCGAATCCTCGACATATCCCCGATTGACCTGATAGCGCGTTAGCGTCGCCGTTTCCCCGTCCGGCAGGACGTTTGGCCGCAGGCCCGCGAGACACGGATTTCACATCCGTGGTTCACCGCAGGCCCGCGAGACACGGATTTCACATCCGTGGTACCGAACGCCCGCGAGACACGGATTTCACATCCGTGGTACCGAACGCCCGCGAGACACGGATTTCACATCCGTGGTACCGAACGCCCGCGAGACACGGATTTCATGTCCTCGGTGCGTGGTTGTACACATGCATGGCTCCCCGCACGCCCGCCGCTTCAATCCGCGATTCGCCGAACGCCGAACTCCGCCGCACCCGCCGAGCTTCCCTTCATCAACAGAGGGTTCGTATTCGTGCACCGCCCATACTCCGATCGAATCCGATCAATCACGGCATCGCTATCCGGCCCGCATAGTATGGCGACAGTTCCGCCGCTGCCACCACCCGTGATCTTCGCGCCGTAAACGCCGTTCGCCGGACCCTCTCGCATCGCAAGCTCCACCAGAAGGTCCGTCTCCGCTGACCCGAGGTCCACACGCTCCGAGTAGCTTCGATGGGCCTCCACCATCAGGCGGCCCGCCTCGACCATCAGCTCCTTGTCAGAATCCGCCTGCGCCAGCTCCATCAGCGTCAGGAACTCGCGGACCCGCGCATTCTCCAGAATGGGGTGCTCCGTGCAGGCCCGGACGCGGTAGGTCTCCTCCGGGATAACCCGCGACACCGGGTCTCCCAGCGGGCCGAACCGACGCGTAAACTCCTCGCCGGTCAGCTCCTCTGGAATCTCTCCACAAATCGCATTCCAGGAATCCACGTCCAAATTACAGAGATATCCATCCCAGGCGTCTCCGGTCAGTTGACGCGCGATCGCGTAGCCCATGAAGGCCCCAATTCGGGCCTTCGCGTAGGCGCGGCCGCCGACCGAGTGCTTCACGCCCGAATCGATGCCGACGAACCGCCAACCTGGCGGAACAGCCTCATACCCCAGCACGTCATGCGGCTGGCACTTGAGTGCGAGGAGCGCGTCTTCCCGGCCGAGCGCGCAGGTAACCTGATCCATGATCCCGCACGGCGCGCACACGACCCGATTCTCGACCGCCTGGCAGAGCCGCGCGATCTCCATCCCGTCCATCTGGATTCCGAACAGGCCGGTCAGGGCAGTCATCACGGAGACTTCGAGCGCCGCGGAGGAGGAGACGCCCGCCCCGATCGGCACGTTGCTCTGGACGAGGATGTTCATTCCATGCCCGCGGGTCAGGTCCGTGAACCCTTCGGCGGCAAGCATGTAGAGACAACCCGCGACGTACGCGCTCCAGCGGCGCTCGCGGCTTGCCGTGAGCGCCCCGTTGACCTCGTCGGGACTGGCGAGACGGCCCTCGCTCAACAACCATTCGAGCGGAATCACGGCGTCGCGCGTGCGTCCCGCGCCGATCGATCGCATCCGAATCTGCCGGTCCGCACGCTCCTGCACGGCCACGAATGTAGCCAGGGCGAGCGTGGATTCCAGCACGACGCTCCCCGAGTAGTCGCCGACGCCGCCCATCACGTCGAGGCGTCCCGGCGCGCGTGCTCCGTACACTGGCGCCTCGCAGTCGAGGAGGTCGCCATGCGACGTGCGCGCCAGCCCACAGAATTGAGCCCACTGTCTCTCGCTCTCGCTCATTCAGAGCCCCTTCTCTTCCATTTCGCCCATATCACTTACGCCGTCGATTGACAATCCGGCCGGTTATGATATACTCTACCGTACAGCAGGCTCGTATGAATGCCGGGCTACGGATCTCCCCGCCTCCGCCCGGAAACCGCCCGCGTCCAGCGGACCCGCGGGCGCGGCGTTTCGTCGGACCGGCCGATTGCGCCCACAACACGGCTGTCCACGGATTTCGCCCTTATACACCTTTCAACCCTCGATGGACCCGCGGCCATAATGCGTGCGCTCGCGCGGAGGATTTGGTTCATGCCACGACGGATGCCCATTGTCTCGCCCTTCGCCCTGGTCGCTCTCGTCAGCGCTCTGGCCGGCATTCTCGCCGCGGCGAGTGCGGATGACCAGGCGCAGAAGACCACGAATCCACAGCCGGTCAACAACCCGCAGCCCGCCCCGGCGCCCCAGAAGCCCACGAATCCGCTGCTGGATACCTCGCAGCAGAGACTCGCTCCGCCTCCGCTGCCCGCCAGCCCGACCCCGCTTACCGACTACCGCCAGAGCGTGAATCCGGACCTTCAGCGCACTTCGCCCGCGCGGACCGACGAGCTCCCGCTCTTCGGGTTCAACTATTTCGAGCCCGCACGCCGGGCCATTCTCGCCCGCCGCGCGTACTTCACCCGCCTCGTATCGGGCCAGGAGCGGCCGCCAGTGGACCGCCAAACGATGGCGGGCAAGAATCGCGACCAGCTCCGCTCGCTCTACGACAACCCCAACGCGGCGCTAACTCAGGAGGAGAAGGACGCTGTTGCGGCTCTCACGCCCGCGCAGCAGCTCGATCTCCTGCTTCGTCAGCGCGACAACAAGCTCAGCGACGCCGAGCGAATCAGGTACCGGGCCCTGCTGAATCCTCCGTCGCAGGATGCGGGTAATTCACAGTCCGGCCAGCCGCGCACTCCGCAGGACGAGGCCGACAAGCTTACGACCGAACAGAAGCTCGATCTGATTCGCCGGCAGAAGGCAAACCAGCTCACTCCAGACGAGAAGGTGAAATACGGAGCCTTCCTCGCCCCCGGAGGCGCCACCGGGGCACGCGCGAATCGGCGACAGGGCGCCCCAGGGGACGGTGGGAGTGGCACGGATGCATTCGGGCGCGGCGACACCGCATCTGGCAATGCGCTCAATGGCCCTAACCTGCCGTCCGATTTCACGGGACGTGGCTTCAGCGGTGGGGCGGCACAGCCGGGAGGCGACTTTGCCGGCCAATTCGCGTACCCTGGCCAGATCGGAGGACCTGGAACTCCTTTGACGGGCGCTGCGAACCTTCGGCCATATCGTTACGGATCGGACCAGACCACGCTCTACCCTGGGCAGCAGGCGCCGTTCGGTCAGTTCCCGATGGAACGAGCCCCGGACGACCTTCGAATCGGCGCCGGCGCCTCGAACGCCTATGGCGATATCGTCGATCCGATTGCCCAGCTCTACCAGAACGTTAGCGCGACCGTCCCGGTGAACTATCAGCTCGCCGGTGGCGACAAGCTGATTCTCCGAATCTCCAGTCCCGTAATGGCGCCGATCGAGATTCCTCTGTCGGTGGACCCCATGGGCGCGGTGATGGTTCCCAACGTGGGGCGAATCGTCGTACTGGGCCAGACTCTTTCGCAGGCCGAGAATGCCATCGCCTCGCGGCTTACGCGCATCTACCGGAACGCGCAGGTCTCCCTCTCCATGAAGGAGCTCCGCACAATTCCCGTCACGGTCGCCGGCGAATCGTTCGCTCCGGGAACCTACCAGATTCCCGCCGTGGCAACCGCCTTCAACCTCATCTATGCGACGGGCGGGCCTTCCGAGGAAGGGTCGATGCGCACCGTCGAGGTGCGTCGTCGGGGCAAGCTCGTCGGCAACCACACCATCGATTTCTACAAGTTCCTGCTCACGGGCGACCAGACGACCGACGTGCAGCTCGAGCCCGGCGATGTCATCTATATTCCCGGTCGCCACGGAGTCATCACTGTCAGCGGCGAGGTGCGCCGCCCGGCCCGGTTCGAGCTGACCGAACAGGAGACGCTTCGCGAACTGCTCCAATATGCAGGTGGCGTGAAGCCCTCCGGCGTCAGCCAGCGTGTACAGGTCTCGACCGTGCAGCCCGGCGCGGCACGCCTGCTGAAGGATGTGGACATTACCGTGCTCGATAAGGGAACGCCGGTGCCGGTCTACGATGGCGATACCGTCGATGTCTTCTCCGTGCGCGCCACGCTCACCAACATTGTAAGCGTCGAGGGCGCGGTCGACCAGCCCGGCCAGTACGCCATCAGCCCGAACATGCGGGTCGCGGACCTCGTCGAGCGGGCGCGCGGGCTCCTCACCGAAGCGTACCCAACGACCGCCCAGCTCTATCGCTGGAACCCGGATAACACGCTGACGCTGATCACGGTGAATCTGGAAAAGGCTCTTGCGCGGGACCCAGCCGCCAACGTGCCGCTCTCGCGATGGGACCGGCTGACGGTCTTCACGCGTCAGGAGATCGCGTGGACGGGCCAGCGCGAGGTCACGGTGCGCGGCGCCGTAAAGAAGCCGGGCATCTACTACCGCAGCGACAACATGCGGGTCAGGGACCTCCTGATGCTGGCCGGCGGAACGCTGCCGGAGGCCTACACCGACCAGGCGTATCTGCTCCACCAGCGAGGCGACGGCAGCTTCGGCTACGATTTCGTGAACCTCGGCGCGGCGCTGAAAGACGACTCGAAGAACAATGTGCTCGTTCAGGATAAGGACGTCCTCGCCGTCTACCAGGCGAACGAAGCGCACTTCACTCCGGACCATCAGGTGAACATCCAGGGCGAGGTCGTGACGCCAGGCCAGTACGCCCGCGGCGAGAACATGAAGCTGAGCGACGCCATCAAGATCGCGGGCGGACTGACCCCTCGCGCCGGCGAGCGCATCCTCATCGCCCATGCGCGGCGCGACGAGGGCACGGAGCCGATCAGCGCGACATACTCCGCCACATCCGCGATCGTTACGCCGGATCCTGCGCTGCTCGATGGCGACGTCGTCACGATTCAGGGGCGCGGCGCCTACCAGGACAAGCCCTACGTCATCACGATAACAGGCGCCGTCAACCGTCCCGGCCCGGTCGTCCTCAGCGGGCCCAAAGTCCGCCTCAGCGAGGTCGTGAAGCAGGCCGGCGGATTGAAACCCGAGGCCTATCCGGAGGGCGTGGAGTTCTTCCGGTCGCCGAGCCAGCTAACGACCGGCACGCAGACGAAAATTGCGAACGTGGTCAACAAGCTGAACGACATCCTTAATCAGGCCGAGAAGGAGCGCGAGAAGGCCCGGTCCGACATCGAGCGAATCAAGGCCGTGGGCAAGGCCGGCGCATCGAGCACGCCGCTGGCGATCCCCGGCATAACTCCGTCCATCGAGGCGCCGAATCCGGCACTGGCGCAGGGCACCGCCTCCATCTTCACGCATGATCTCGTGACTCCTGCCCGGCAGCTCACGCCGGACGACCTCATGCCGCAGGGCAATGTCGCCGTTGACCTCGCCAAAGCGATGCAGAAACCTGGCGGTGACGACGACCTTCTGATGCTCGACGGCGACACAATTACGGTGCCTGTCCGGCCGACAACCGTTACGGTCATGGGCGCGGTCGTGCAGTCCAGGGGCGTCGTCTATCGGGAGGGCGCGAGGATCGAGTACTACCTCGACGAGGTCGGTGGCTACACGGCGGATGCCGCGAAAGATCGGGTGCTCGTGATTCGCGTCGGAGGCGGCCTTGCGCCGATCAAGCAGGTGAAGCAGTTCAAGCCGGGCGATATCATCTTCGTCCCGACCCGCGTGCTCGCCGCGGACATCACGAAGCGGCAAAATGATTACGACAGCCTGTTCAAGAACCTGACGGGCTCGGCGATCATCTTCCTCGTGGCGCGCAAGCTCCTCGGGTTCTAGCGCCCGTATGCTCAAATCCGCAACTACGCGGCACGGCGCGCGAGAATGGGCGAACCCTCGTTCTCGCGCGCCGTGGGCGATTGACACCGTTGAATCCGTGTGTTATCCTGTGAATCGTGCGGCCCGATCTCGACGTTCGGCGAACCGACCCGACGCAATCCCAGTCGATCCATGGCAATCCTCATCGACCCCGTCTCCGTTGAGCCGATGCGCCGCGGCGACATCCAGCGTGTCGCCGGCATCGAGCGCCGGTGCTATGCCATCCCCTGGCACGAGAACGCGTACTACACCGAGCTCTCCAACCGCTCCGCGTGCTACCTCGTCGCGCGCTTGGAGAACGATGTTGTCGGCTATGCGGGAATGTGGGTCATCGTCGACGAGGCGCACATCACGACGGTCGCCGTTGACCCGATTCATCGCGGCAAGAAGATAGGGGAGCGGCTTCTGCAGGGGCTCTTGGAAGAGGCGATTCTGGCCGGCGCAACCCGTGCCACTCTGGAAGTGCGCGAGCACAATGTCGTCGCGCAGAACCTCTACCGCAAATACGGCTTCCGGGAAGCCGCCATCCGCAAGAACTACTATACCGACAACCAGGAAAATGCCCTCGTCATGTGGGTCGACGACATTCACCTGGATTCCTACCTCCAGCGCCTGCGCGAGCTGCGCCACGAGCTCTACGTCGCCTACGATGAACGTATTAGGAATCGAGACGAGCTGCGATGAGACCTCCGCGGCAGTGGTCGCGGACGGGCGGCGCATTCTCTCGAACATCGTGGCGAGCCAGGCGGATCTCCACGCCCGCTGGGGCGGCGTCGTCCCGGAAGTTGCCTCGCGCAAGCACGTCGAGCGCACACTCCCCGTCATCCACGAAGCTCTGGAGGCCGCATCTATCGGCTGGAGCGACATCGATGGGATCGCGGTAACGAATCGGCCGGGTCTGGTCGGCGCGCTGCTGGTCGGAGTCTCCGCCGCCAAAGCCCTCGCCTACGCGCTGAACAAACCGCTCGCCGCCGTCCATCACCTCGAAGGCCACCTCTATGCGAACTTCCTCGCCTACCCGACGCTGAAGTACCCATTCGTCTGCCTCATCGTCTCCGGCGGCCACACCGAGATACTGGCGCTGCGTGGCGAAGGAGAGCGTGAATCGATGGGCCGAACCCGGGATGACGCGGCAGGGGAGTGCTTCGACAAGTCCGCCCGTCTGATGGGACTTGCCTACCCGGGCGGCCCGATCATCGACCGCCTTGCAGCCCAGGGCGACCCGAAGCGCGTTCCATTCCCGCGCGCCTGGATCGGCGATTCGCTCGATTTCAGCTTCAGCGGCCTCAAGACTGCCGTCCGCAACTTCATGATTCAGGACGAGGGCACGACCCCGGTCGAGGATATTGCCGCCTCGCTTCAGGCAGCCATCGTAGAGGTTCTCGTGAAGAAGACGGTGCGCGCGGCGGAGAAGGCAGGGTTGGACACAGTCTGCGTGGGAGGCGGCGTCGCCGCGAACCAGGGACTGAAGTATGCGATGGAAAGGGCCTGCCGCGCTGCCGGCCTTCGCCTCGTCATACCTCCGCCGGAGCTCTGCACCGACAACGCCGCCATGATCGCCGCAGCAGCGTACCCGCGCCTCTCCCGCGGTCAGAGCGACCCGCTCGAGTTCGACACCCTCGCGACAGAGCCACTATGAACGGCCGGATTCAGCCGTTATGAACAGTATGAACATAATAACGGCAAAGGCGTTAACCACCAATGAGCACCGATGCACACGAATGAGACCCAGGTTTCCAGCCGTTATTCGTGCTCATTCGTGTGCATTCGTGGTTCCAAAGCCGTTTCCCCATTCCGTTCATACTGGTCATAATGGCTGAGTCCGTATTTCGGCTACGGGCGGCTTGCATCGAACCGCTTGACGACGGCTTTTGGCGCAAGGCAGCGCCAGCCATCGATTAGGAGCTCCTCGAGCTCATCGGCATCGATCTCGGCCAGCCGTACGAGCACGGCCGGGTAGTTGTTGTAGTGCGCTTCGGTGAAGAACTTGGACGGCTCCGACTGAATCAGCAGCTCCTTCTCCTCCAGTCCGGGCGTTCGCACCGCCAGCACGTTTGGATTCGGCACGCGGCCCTTCTTCGGATCGACCCGCTCCTTCCACCGCCACGCGAATCCGCGAACCTTCTCGCCGTTCCGAACTCCCACGCCATCCTCGTCCGCCGTAGTCTCCGGAAGCGACAACCCGATTCGCCTCACATCCTCCAGCGTCACCATTCCCACCTCCGACGCCCGGATTCAGCCGTTATGAACGTTATGAACGGAATGGGGAAACGGCATTGAAACCACGAATGAACACGAATTCACACGAATAACGGCAGCAATGACGGGTCTCATTCGTGTGCATCGGTGTGTATTCGTGGTTTACTATTTTGCCGTTATTATGTTCATCATTGCTGAATCCGGCCGTTATCCCGTTTAACCCGGCTAAAGCCGTTTCCGGCTACTTTCCCAGTAGAGGCGTGACGAGCGGCTGCACGGCGGCGTCCAGCGTGGCTTCCGTCGCGCCGATGTCTACGCCGCGGAACAGATTCCACCGCTCCACGTGCTCCGCCGTTTCGCCCCATTGAAGGTGGCGCATGGGCGCGAGCGTCTCCAGCTCCATGAAGTTGGCCGACGTGTAGGTCTCGTTGTTGCAGCCGTCGTCGGGATAGGTCGCGCCTGAATCCCAGGCGAATCGCTTGACGAAGAGCGTGTCCTTGCGGTGGTAGGCCGCCCATCCCCGCTTGTTCGCCACCCCGATCTTCTGCGCTTCCTTGATGTTCTCGTCGGTCTTCAGCCGCAGGTACTGCTTCCCGAACGTCCAGCGCGGATCGGTCATGTCGGTGAAGTGCCAGAGGACCACCTTGCGCGCGGGGACGAGTCCGTTCAGGTTGTCGTCGTGCGAGATGTAGGGCTCCTGCGGGATGATGGTCGTCCCGCCGCCGTTCATGATCGTCAGGCCCCAGCAGGCGACATCGATGGCATAGGGATTACGGTTCGTAAGCCGATGCGTGATCGTAACGCCGGTCCCATCGCTCTCCAGTGAGACGATCAGCTCCTTCTGAAGGCCGGTCTTCTCCTCCACAGGCTGCATCAGCCGGACCGCGTTCGCGCCTTCCATGCGGTATTCGACCGGCCCGTTATCCGGCGCGTAGCTGCGCGGCCACGCTTCGGGCGCGGACCAGAGTCGGTGCCCGCCGAGCGGCTTCCACTCGCCCAGATCCGTCTTGACGACCGTGTCCGGGATCTCCGCCAGGATGTTCTCGCCATCCTTCACGAACGCGTAGCGGATGATGCGCGGGCCGACATCCGTGGTGACGACGACCTCGACCGTCCCGTTCGACAGCCGGTAGCAGTTCGGCAGGTTCAGGTACTGAATCTTCTCCACTTTCACGTCTCCCCGTGCAGCGTTTGGCAGTCCTGTAGCCGCGACAGCCAGCATTGCCACAACCGTGGCAGCAGCCGCGCGCCCGAAATCCATGCGCATGGATGTCTCTCCTCTTCACTCGATAGTGTCACGTTCACGGGATGTTTCCCGCCCGTCCGCCCGGATTCCTACCGGGTCTCAGGGGAGCAGCGGCAGCGCGCCGGGCGGAACCTTCGGCGGCAGCATATGCGGCACGGGGCGGTAATACGGGCTGAACACCCTCCCTTCGCCGGACCAGAATGGCGCGATGCCGACGTCCCCCTTATCCGGGCCACCCCACGCGAGCGAATCCGCCGGCGCCCCGCCACCGTCGATGCCGTCCGGCCCAACACTGTAGAGAATGTAATCCCCGCCGGTTGCGCGGTATACGAATGGCCGCCCGCTCCACGGGTCCGCCGTTTCCGGCACGCTCAAGCCTGCGTCAGAGAGCTGAGCGGGCGGACGATGGTGCCGCAATCGATACGAGCAAATCGCAAGCGCGCAGAGCACGAGTCGGTCCCGCGCGTCCGCCGTGTCACAGTAGGTCGCCATATTGGCGTACAGAACCGAGCTGCTGACCGCAGGCTCCGTAGGTGGGGCCACGGGCTTGCGGCGGAAAGACGGAAGCTCCGCCTGCCGCGCGAGCGCCTCGAAATACGCCTCGGTCTGGTGGAGAGCGCGATCTCGTGTAACACGCCAGCGAGCCTTCGCGCCAGACCGCACGAAACCACGCGGGAGTGGAATCTCACTCCGGCCGACGGAGAACCCGTTGTACACCTCGCTTCCGTCGTAATGCGCGATTTGTGCGACGACGCTATATCCCGTCTCGCGGACAATGTCCGATACTGGCACGCGCGAATGCAGGAGGGAGCGGAGCCGCGCCGCAATCGAGTCGCACTGCGAGACCGACAGGTGGTCCAGCGCCTTTGCCACATGGAGCTGACCCTGCGCCTGGAATCGGGCCGCCAGTATCTCGTGCACAATTTCGCCCCCTCGCTCGAGGTTCAGCCCGATCTGGATCATGTCCAGGCCGGTGGACGCCTCACCGGCGAAGTCGCCTCTGGCCGCCTGCACGTCGCCCTCGGCCCCGAGAAGGGTCGCGACTGGCCGGATGTCCTCAAGCCAGGGATAGGGGCTGTTCGTTTCGCGGTGGCTAGGCATGAGGCACTGCATGGACGCCGCGGACCTGATGGTGGTGAGAAGTGGTCCGCTCGTCGCGACGAGCGCGAGCTCGCCAGCAGGGGAAGGTCCGGCGCGGAATCCGGCAGGGTAAGCAACCCGCAATGCGCCGCTCTGCTTCAGTGTGCGGCCGACCTGGGCGTAGGCGTCCAGCGCATTGGGGTTCGGGAGCGGCGGGTGAGGAGGGAGTTTCGGGTTGTATTCGCCGCTGGAGGAGAACCAGATAGCAATTGCTAACGCGGTCAGCAGCACAACGGCGAGGCATCCACCGCAGCATGGAGACCGACGCGCCCCTTGGCGACCGGCCGGCGCCGATTCACGCTCCGCTGACTCGATTGACTCGATGCGCCCCGTGGAGGGATCTGACATTTCCCGTGGATCGTCTCCGGTCACCATTCCGTCAGCGGCGGGGAGCCTGGCGGAAGCTTCGGCGGCAGCATGTGCGGCACGCGGCGGTAATTGTTGGAGCCGAGGCTGCCCGCTGACGGATTCGTGGCGCGGAACGGGCGGACGCCGATGTCTCCCATAAACGGGCTGGGTGAGGATTCGTTGGCGGGAACCCCGCCGTCGTCGCGGCCGTCCGGACCGAGGCAGTAGAGCAGGTAGTCATCTCCTTTCGGCAGGTATGTGATCGTCGCGCCCGTGTAGGGGTCGACGAGAAGCGTGGGCTCAATTCCCAGCGCGTCGAGGCGTGAAGGAAGCTTGTGTCTGGTGAGCTGGTATTCGCGAATCCGGAGCATGCAGTGCAGAAGCCTGTTACGGGTGTCGTTGTCGTCGAACCCCCGTGGCCACTGCGCGAAAACGGGCATCAGCATTGCGGCGATGGGCGATTTCGGCTCTGGAACCTCGGCACGTTTCGACGCCGGCCTGGCCGCCTCGCGCTGGAGCGCAGCATGGTACGCCTCGATGTCCTTCAGCGTCCGATCCCGCATGAAATGCCACGCCATTGCGCCGAACTGCCGCTCCCCGCTCGTGGCCCCGCCTTCGCGACTGGACGCGATTCGGAAAACCTCGTACGCGTTGCTGTCGGTGATTCGGGACAGACTGCTGAGCGTGAGATCGCGCTCATTCTCGAGCGTTTCGATCGCGGCCGGCCGCGCCAGCAGCGTGGCCCGGAGCCTTGCGGCCAGGCCGGCGCACTGAGAGACGGTCAGCCTGTCAACCTGCCGGATCATAGTCTGCCGGATGATCGCCTGCATCGCCAGGGACACGAGCCCGTGAATAAGAGTCCCGCCCCGGCCGATGTCCTGCGCGACGCGGATTCCGTCAATTCCCGCTGAGAAAGAGCCGGCGTAATCGCCATGGGCCGCGAGTACATCTTCCTCTGCCGCAAGGAGACGGGCCATCTCCCGCATGTCCGCCAGGTAGGGAAAGACATCGTAGTAGCTTCGGCTGGACGGGACGCGACCGGGGTTTGCCATGGCGAGGCGGAGGCGCGACAGTACAGCCTGGTTCCTGGCGACCAGCGCCTTCTCGGCGGCGAGGGAGGGAGCGCCGGGCCGAACTCCGCCGAACACCGCGCCCGTGCCGCCGTTGGCCTTCAGCATCTGCCCAAGAGTCACATAGTCGTTGAAGGCATTGGGATTTGGAAGCAGCGGGGGAGGGGGGATGTGCGGCTGGTTGTATCCGGTGGACGAGTACCAGATCGAAAACACGACGAGAGCCACCACGAAGACACCCAGGCATCCGCCGCAGCACTGCGCTCCGCACGATCGCTTCCGATCTCGTCGCGCCATGGATTCGCTACCTCTCCCGTTCGGAGCAAATGCGGACACGGCGGCCCTCGACGCGCAGGCGGCCCTCCGCGAACCATCGAATCGCCTCGACGTAGGCGCGATGCTCCTGCGGAAGCACGCGGGCGGCCAGTGATTCGGGCGTGTCCTCGTCCAGCACCGGCACGGCAAGCTGATGGATGATGCGGCCGGCGTCGTAGTGCTCGTCCACGAAGTGCACGGTCGCGCCGGAGACCTTCATCCCGCTCTCGATGGCGGCCCGGTGGACATTCTCGCCATACATCCCACGCCCGCCAAAGAGCGGAAGCAGCGCCGGATGCACGTTCATGATTCGGTCCCGGTAAGCCTCGACGACTGCCAGCGGCAGAATACGCATGTAGCCGGCCAGGCAGATGAGCCCCACCCGCGAAGCCTCCAGCGCCCGACGGAGCGCCTCGCCATAGGCCGCATCGTCGCCCTCGTACTTCTTCGGCGAGACCACGACTGTGCGGACATCCATGGCCCGTGCCCGTTCCAGCGCTGGCGCGTCGGACCGGGTCCCTATCACGACGGCGACGCGGCCGGGTATCTCGCCGCTGGCGCATGCGTCGAGGATCGCCTGGAGGTTGGTGCCGCGGCCCTGCCCGCTCACCATCACCCCGATGTTCAGTCCGCCCGTCTCCGCCGCGGCGTCACTCACGCTGTGCTCCTGTGCCGTGTAAGATCATGCGCGCCGCCACGCTTCGAAAGCCTCGATCAGTCTCCGTTGAATCGAGGCGGCGGCGAACGCGTCGAACTGGTGGGGTCTCCGGACGGCCTCGTCGAGCAGCTCCAGCCGAACCAGCGCCGCACATGCCGCTACCGCCTTCTCCAGCGGTCCCGGCTTACCGAGGAGCCGCGCCCACTCGCGAAGATATGCTGCGCGCACCCGTCCCCACTGATCCGGGGTCCGCAGGAATCGCGCTGCCGGCCACAACAGCTCCTCCAGGCCGAGAAACGCCGCACCGACATAGGCGGAGCCCCAGTCCAGCAGCCGTACCGAAGATGCGCCTGATTCATAGTCCGGTGCGCGGAGCGCGACGTTGCCTGCGTGGAGATCTCCATGCACAAGGGCGAGCGGACACGCGCTCGCATCGGACGCCATCGACGTCACGGACCAGATGACGTCTTCGACCGCCGCCTTGTCGCTCCCGGCCGCATTCTCTGAATCGTCCAGCGCCTCCAGCAGCCGCAGCCCGATCTCCTCCCACCGCGCGCAGTCAACCACGGGCGCGCCCGCCTCACAGATGGCGGAGAGGTGGTCGATGCTCGCCAGCTGGAGCCGGGCCAGCGTAACCGCCGTCGCGACATGCCATTCGACCAACGGCTCGTCCGCCAGTCGCCTCGTGCCAACATCTTCGCACACCAGCCAGTAGAGCCCGCGCTTGCAGTCCTGCTCCGCGGCAACGACTCGCGGCACCGCGTCGGGCACAATCCGCGACAGAAGCTCAGCGAGCGCAACCTCCCGCCGGGCCGACTCCTTGACAACCTTGAACACGAATGACTGGCCGCAGCCCAGCTCGACGCGGCAGACCAGCAGCCCCTGCTTCCCGCCGAGCGAACTGACCCGCGCGCCGGCAGCCGCTCCCGACGGAACGCCCGCCGCCGCCGCAACACATTCGATGACTTCCCTGTCCTCCAAAGCGTGGGCTCCCGCTGCGCGCAGGCCGCGTCAGGATTCCGCGAGCAGGTGTTCGAGACCGACGACCAGCCCATCGAGCGAAGGGACGCGGCGAATCGAGAGGACCACGCCTGGCATGAATGAGCGGCGGTCGATGGAGTCGTGGCGGATGGTGAGGGTCTGCCCGAGGCCGCCGAAGATGACCTCCTGGTGGGCGACATAGCCCGGCAGCCGCACACTGTGGATGGGGATCGAGTCCAGATTCGCACCCCGCGCCCCCGGAATCTTCTCGACAGGCTCGGCAGGCGGCGGGTGCGGCGACCCGGTGCGCGCCGCCGAGATCATCTCCGCGGTCATGAGTGCCGTGCCGGAGGGCGAATCGACCTTGTTCTCGTGGTGCAGCTCAATGATCTCGACGTCCGGCAGGTACCGCGCCGCCTGCCTGGCGAACTGCATCATCAGGACCGCGCCGATCGCGAAATTCGGCGCGACGAGTGTACCGACTCCCCGTTCGGCCGCCCACTCGCGAATCTGGTCGAGGTCGGACGGCGTGAGACCCGTCGTCCCCACCACGGGCGCCACGCACCCATCGATAGCGATACGGATGTTTCCCATGGCGCTGGCGGGGACCGTGAAGTCCACGACCACTTCCGCGGCCGATTCCCGCATCGCCTCCGCCAGATCGTCGCGAACCTCGACGCCAATCGTCCCGATGCCCGCAAGCACGCCGCAGTCCTCGCCCGCGTGCTGCCGATCGATGGCCGCGACGACCTCCATCCCCTCCGCCTCATGGACGGCGCGCACGACCTCGCGTCCCATCCGCCCCGCGGCTCCGGCAACCGCTACCCGAATGCTCATTCGTCTTCGCCCAGCACCTCGATCGAGTCGCCGACCCGCACCTCGCCCCCGGCAAGAATCTCCGCGCGGAGTCCGCCCTTGTGCGCCATGTCACGCGTGAGACCGGGCCGGGTGCGACCCTCCAGGTAGGAGCAGGGATCGCACGGCCGAATCCCGCGGATCTCCGTCCCGCCCAGCCGGAACCGTCGTCCGATCAGCTCTTCCAGCACGATTCCGCGCGTAATCACGTTGCGCCGCGTCTCGTCCTGCCGCAGCCCCACGCGGTCCGCCACCTCCGCCTCGACGAGCGTGAGCTGCTTGTCCGCGTACTTTGGATCGCTGAAGTGGCCGGTGCCGAGCGCGTAACGGTCGCCCGGAATGCCGACACCTGCGACGAGCTGCACGGTCTCGTGGCCCTGCATCGGCTCGCCCTCGGCAGCCGCGGTGTAGATCGCTTCTATCCTGCCCTCCACGTCAGTCTCCCTTCCGGAACGGGCCGACCGCCGCCAGCGTGAGCCTCGATTCGTCGAAGAGGGTGTCGCTGATTCGGCCGATGTCATCATGCGTAACGGCGTTGATCTTGTGGATGATCTCGTCGAGCGGAATTACGCGGTCGAAGTAGAGGAGCGACTTGCCCATCCGCATCATCCGGCTCGACATATTCTCCAGCCCCAGCACCAGCGCGCCTCGAATCTGCGTCTTGGCCTTCGACACCTCGTCCTCGCTGAGCCCGCCGCGCTTCACCTTCTCGATCTCGATCTTCGTGAGGTCGAGCACCTGGTCGAAAGTGTCCGGGCTGGTTCCACCATAGATCGTGAAGATTCCGCCCTCGTCGTACGAGACGCTGTAGGACCCGATGGAGTAAGCGAGCCCGCGCTTCTCGCGAATCTCCTGGAAGAGCCGCGAGCTCATGTTTCCGCCGAGCACCGTGTCGAGAATCGTCAGGGCGTAGCGGTCGTCGTCGTGCTGGCTGAAGGCGGGCGACCCGTAACAGAAATGGACCTGCTCGGTACGCTTGCGCGTGCGCTTGTCCTGGCCCGACGCGACCGGCGGCGCCAGCGGTCTGCGGTGATAAGTTGAGCCGCTCGTATCGCCCAGGCTCTTCTCAGCGAGCGCGACCATGTCTCCGTGCGCGACATTCCCCGACGCCGACAACACTATCCGGTCCGGCGTGTAGTGGGTCGAGAGGTATTCGACCAGGTCCTCGCGGTCCAGCGCCGCGACCGTCTTGGACGTCCCAATGACAGGCCGGCCGAGAGGATGGGTCTTCCAGAGAGTCTGCGCAAACAGGTCGTGGACGATGTCGTCAGGCGTGTCGTTATACCGCTTGATCTCTTCCAGCACGACGTTCTGCTCGCGGCCCAGCTCCTCCGAATCGAGAGCCGAGTGACGCAGCATATCGGTGAGCACGTCAACGACGATCTCCGCGTGCTCGGCGAGCGCCTTGGCGTAGTAGCAGGTGTACTCTTTGTCGGTGAAGGCGTTGAGGCTGCCGCCCCGCGATTCAATCTCGTCGGCGATTTGACGGGCGTCGCGCCGGGCCGTCCCCTTGAAGAGCATGTGCTCGATGAAGTGGGTGATGCCTCGGACGCCGCGCTCCTCGTCCCGCGATCCGACTCCCACCCATATGCCGATGGAGACGGACTGCACATGCGTCACGGTCTCGGAGACGACGCGGACGCCGTTTGCGAGCGTGGTGATCTCAATATTCTCGTTGAAGACGGCCGGCAGAGCATCTGTGGTGGACATGGTCCGATTGGCCTCGCAAGCATCCCTCCGCGGCAGGCGCCGTTGACCTGTTTACATGGCTGTCGCGGATATGAGAAAACCCCGGCCGCGAGCCGGGGCTTGAAACGATTCAGGCGCGAGTGGCAGCGACCGCGCGAGCCGACCCGCAGGTATGGTAATTATAGCCCCGGCCGCCACCCGTGTCAACGGCTCCTTCCTGGTCTCGTATAAGCTGGTGCCGGATGCGAGCGCTGCGCCGGTCGAGGGAGATTCGACGGAACCATCGACTCGGGCGTGGTCTTTACATGCGTCCGGGAGACTCCCGCGCGCCAGTCGCGTACGTAGTGGGAGACTCGCATCCATCGGTTGGAGGTCTTCCCGATGCAAATGTATGCTTTAGGCGCCTCGCGGCTGCCGCTGTTCATATCCGCGGTTGGACTCGTCGGCGGGACCGGCTGCGCCCAGGTCGAGCGGACGATGGCCGCGAGCCCAAATTCGTCGCCACCGGTCGCCCATCCCGCAGCGCGACAGGTGCTCGCCGGCAGGGCGGCGCTTGGAGACTGGACGACGGACGCGCCGTGCGTGCGGCGCAGGATCACGGTCGCCGATCTGCCGGCGCCCTACGCGACACCTTCCATCGATAATGGCCCGAGGATGGTGTCGCGGCCGAACGGAGAGTGGCCGAAAGTCCCGCCAGGCTTCAAAGTGACGGTATTCGCCACCGGCCTCGACAATCCGCGCGAAGTGATCACCGCCCCGAACGGCGACCTCTTCGTCGTGGAGAGCAGGCCGGGCCGTGTCCGCGTCCTCCGCGACAGTAACGGCGACGGCAAGCCAGACGTGAACGTGGTCTACGCGTCCGGCCTCCGCCAGCCCTTTGGCATGGCCTTCTTCCCGAACGGCCCGAATCCGAAGTACTTCTACGTCGCAAATACCGATTCGGTCGTCCGATTCCCATACCGCGGCGGCGATACGAAGCCCTCCGGCGCGGCGGAGATGGTCGTACCCAATCTTCCGGGCGGCGGTCGGCTGCGCGGAGGAGGCCACTGGACCCGCGACATCCGGTTCGCCGCGGACAACCGGACATTGTTCGTCTCCGTCGGTTCCATCACCAACGATTATGAGAACCCCAACGCGCCCGAAGCCCGCCGCGCCGACATCCTCGCCTACACGCCGGACGGGAAGAACGAGCGCATTTACGCCTCCGGCATCCGCAACGCCGTGGGCCTCGCCATCCATCCGCGGACCGACGACCTCTGGGCTTCCGTGAACGAGCGGGATGGCCTCGGCGACCACCTGCCTCCGGACTACATCACGCGTGTGAAGCAGGACGGCTTCTACGGATGGCCCTGGTTCTACATCGGCGGACACCAGGACCCACGCCATCCCGGCGCTCACCCGGAGCTGAAGAACAGAGTCATCGTTCCCGACGTGCTCGTCCAGTCGCACATGGCATCGCTCTGCATGACTTTCTACACGGGCAGCAACTTCCCGCGGGAATACCACGAAGACGCTTTCGCCGCTCAGCACGGCTCGTGGAATCGGCGCCGCCGGACCGGCTACAAGGTGATCCGCGTTCCGCTGAAGAATGGAGTTCCGACCGGCGAATACGAAGACTTCATGACCGGTTTCGTCACGCCGGAGGGCCATGTGTGGGGCCGCCCGGTAGGGGTGACCACGGCAAAGGATGGCGCCCTCATCGTCACCGACGACGGCTCCAATACCCTCTGGCGCATCACCTACGTCCGCTAACGGTGAATGAACCACGGAGCGCACGGAGAACGGCGGGAGAATCAACCACGGGGAACACCGGGAGCACGGGGAACGGCGGGAGATTCACGAGTCGTTTTTTCGCGTCTATTCGCGTGTTTCGCGGTCAAATCGCCTTTGACTTTGCCTTTCTTTGCGGCTTTGCGTGGGATTGGAGTCTGGAGGGATTTTGAGGGAGTCGAGGCGGATTGAAAATGTCCAGACGCCGATGATACCGGTCGTCGGCGAGCTGGTGCGGCGGAATCCCGGCACGATTTCGCTGGGGCAGGGCGTCGTCCACTACGGTCCTCCGCCGCAGGCCATCGAGGCGATCGGCTGCTTCCTCGCGGACCCCGAGAACCACAAGTATAAGCCGGTTCAGGGCATTCCGCCGCTCCTGGATGCCATCGAGCGAAAGCTGACAGAGGAGAACAGACTACGATTCGCGGGTTGCGATTCGATCCTCGTGACTGCCGGAAGCAACATGGGGTTCATGAATGCGCTCCTCGCCATTGCGGATCCCGGCGACGAGATCGTGATTCAGACGCCCTACTATTTCAACCACGAGATGGCAATCACCATGGCGAGCTGCCGGCCGGTGAACGTCCGAACAACCGCGGCCTACCAGCTCGACCTCGACGCCATTGCGGATTCGATCACCGAACGAACGCGCGCGGTCGTCACCATATCGCCCAACAATCCGACCGGCGCGGTCTACGCGGAAGCGGCGCTCCGCCATGTGAACGCGCTCTGCCGCGAGCGTGGCATCTACCACATCCACGACGAAGCCTACGAGTACTTCACCTACGGGGTCGCCGAACACTTTTCGCCGGGCTCTATCGACGGAAGCGAATCGCACACGATTTCACTCTTTTCTCTCTCCAAGTCCTACGGCTTCGCGGGCTGGCGCATCGGCTGCATGGTCGCGCCCGCGCACCTCGTGACGGCAGTAAAGAAGATTCAGGACACGAATCTCATTTGCGCGCCCGTAGTATCACAGTACGCCGCGGTCGGAGCATTGGAGGCCGGGTCAGCCTGGTGCCGCGAGCAGATCCGATCCATCGCCGAGGTACGCGCTATCGCCTTGAAGGAGCTCGAACGCGTGGGAGATCGATGCCGCGCATCGCGTGCCGACGGCGCGTTCTACCTGCTGCTCGACGTCCAGACACGCCTGACCTCGATGGAGCTTGTGCGCCATCTCGTCGAGCGCCATCGGGTCGCCGTCCTGCCTGGCTCAACGTTCGGAATCGATACGGGCTGCACCATTCGCGTGGCCTACGGTGCCCTGAAGAAGGAGACGGCCGTCGAAGGTATCGGCCGCCTCACCGAGGGCCTGCGCAACCTCGACTGAACGGCGCGAGTGCCGTTGCCGTTATCCTGTGAATCTTGTAAATCCTGTCAAAACTCTGGAGTCGAATCATGCGAGTAGTCTGCTGCCAGACCGATATCGTGTGGGAGGACAAGGCCGCGAATCATGCGCGGGTCGCCGATCTGTTGGCCGCGAACCCGCCGGATCCAGGCTCGCTCGTCGTGCTGCCGGAGATGTTTGCGACGGGGTTCAGCATGCGCGTGGACTGCGTCGCCGAGGCGGAAGATGGGGAAACTCAGCGTTTCCTCGCCGGCACCGCGCGCAGGTTTCAGGCGTACGTCCTGGGCGGTGTGGTCACCCGCGCGGAAGAGGGAAAGGGAGCAAACGAATCGGTAGTCTTTGGACCGGATGGCGTGGGGGTGGCGCGCTATCGGAAGATACGGCCCTTCTGTGGCGGGGAGGCGCAATGCTACGCGGCCGGCGGGCGGACCGTGCAGTTCTCGGTGGATGGCGCGCGAATCAGTCCCTTCATCTGCTACGACCTGCGGTTCCCGGAGCTGTTCCGGTCCGCCGCCCGTCGCGGCACGGACGTTTTCGTGGTCATCGCGAGCTGGCCGGTTGCGCGAATCCACCACTGGATCACGCTGCTTCAGGCGCGCGCCATCGAGAATCAGGCGTATGTCGTCGGCGTAAACCGCGTTGGCGAGGACCCCTCGCTCCACTACAACGGGCGCAGCCTCGTGGTCGCGCCCGGCGGTGAGATTCTGCTCGACTGCGGTGAAGAGGAGGCGGTCCGCGCGGTGGATCTTGACATGGATGGGCTTCGAGAATACCGTCGAAAGCTCCCGTTCCTCGCCGACCTGCACCCCGGCTTTGTTCGGCTCGAAGTCGGCTCCAACGGCTAATGATCCGTGACCAGTTCGAGTGCCCGTCCCTCGTCCGGCTTCAACTCCACCCGGAAGGACGCGGTGTTGCCGCAGCCAATCCGCGCCATTTCCACTCCGCTAACGGCATTCACTACGCGCATCGAATCGTTCGCCCGGCCAAACGCCCGAAGATCGACTGTTACCGTGGCCGCCTGTGCGCGCGCCGAATCGTTCAGCAGTGTCAGGTACCGCGTTCCATAGCGCTCAAGGTACACGGAAGCATTGCTCGAACGGGCGTACGTGATCGGCTCCCAGCCCGCGGCCGAGAGCTTCTGAATCACCGGTATGTACTGCTTGAAGAGCGGCCGGTCGCGGTTGTACCACTTCGGGTTGGACCAGTAGGGGTTGTTCGACGCGTCGAGGCTGAACATCGAGGGGAAACACGCGTAGAACATCGAGCGCTGGAAGTACTTCTCGACCTGCGCCGTGCCGAACTTCTCGAAGTCCGTGTTCTGGAGCAGCAGATAGGGCTTGTGGTAGCAGAGCGTCCGTCGCAGGTTGAAAACCGCGTCTGAATCCGGCCGCCACACGCCGTTCTGCTGCCAGTTGGTCTCCGTTCCGAGCACGTCCAGCAGGGGCGCGAATCCCCAAATCCGCCACGGCGTCGAGTTCGCCATCAGGAGCTTGCCGCGCCTGTGGAGGTCCGCCGCCATCTGATCGGCAAGCTGCCAGACCGAGAACCACGTCGGAATCACAGGCTTGTGCGAGTCGGTCGCGAACGTGGGCGGCGTGAGGGAGTGGGTGAGGCTCTCCGGCCGGTAGTCCGGTACGTCCGCCCAGCCCTCGATGGAATCCAGGTACTCGCCGTCCTGCGTTCCCTTTGCCGTCGGTCCATATATCCGATCCGCCATCTCCGGCGTGTAGCTCAGCCGGCCCTTCGTCCACTGGTCCGGCGCATGCGGCAGGTATGGATTGGGGTTCAGAATCCACAATGCGCCGTTGGACCACGGCGCATTGTGAAACTCGACGTTGAATTTTCCCGATTCGTCGTAGCTGCCGGAGTTCAGGACGGCCTGTCCCCAGCGCCGCATCTCCTCGTTTGTTTCGGTCGCCTGCCGTTTCGCCTCCGCCAGCGCCGCCTCATATGTACGCGGCATCGCGGGCGGCATGTTCATCCACCACGTCATTGGCTCGGTGTAGCGGAAGCTGAGGATGCCGAGCTTATCGTCCGTGGCGACGCTGTTGTCACCCTCGTGATACGCGATTCCGAAGTCCTGCACGTTCTCGACCGTGGAGGGATCGGTGAACGGCATCCATATTCCCTCCGCCTTCGCCCGCCGGCGGAACTTCTCTGGAAACGTTCGGTAGTACCCGGAGGCGGCGGACCGAAATCCCCATTCCGGATCGACATCAAACGAGGCGACGCTCGCCCACGCGCCTGCCCGGCCATTGGAGGTGAGATTGTGGAGGTTCTCGCGCGTCAGCGCAACGTCGAAGGCCGCGTAGAGAAGGCGCGCTGATGCGTTGTAGCCGATTCGCGCGATGCGCGGTCCAAGCAGAGGGTCGATCGCGAGCGCCCGGCCGCGGCCCTTCGCAGTCACGCAGCCGAACGGGTAGAGCGACACGGATCCGGTCGCGCCCACGCCGATTCGGGTCAGATTGGCGCGCTCGCCGGTCGCCGCGTCAACGGACTGTC
>Ga0068855_100000581_pt1 | contig 44917 bp, 68 predicted proteins | sample KBSCornC52_FD_66592 | JGI IMG/M metagenome (GOLD analysis project Ga0068855, IMG submission 66592) | Corn rhizosphere microbial communities from Kellogg Biological Station, Michigan, USA - KBS Corn C5-2 | ecosystem: Host-associated > Plants > Roots > Rhizosphere > Soil ... | reverse complement strand
AGGCACCGCAGTACGGACGACTGCCGTCCTTGTACTTGCGGAACAGCATCGAGTCCCTGCCGTGCTGCTTGCAGGTCCACTCGATCCAGTCGCCGATCGGGAAGGCGGGTGGCTTGGCACGCTTACCATCAGCGTTCTTGGTCAGCATGGCAGGAGTCTGCCCACCTCGGACAGACCAGTAGAGATCTACCGGCTCTGCCTTCTTGAGGCAGGTTGCCCTTACGGGGCAACCCTCACAGATCTTCTTGGCCTGCTCCACCTTCATCTCGTTGAACTTGCGCAGTTCATGCGTACCGATGCCTTCGAGCCCAGGATCTCCAGCCTGGCTCATCTGGAACAGCTCCGGATTGGTGCCGTTGCAAGCAGCGTCGTCAGTCCAGACGTACTCCCTGCTCATCCCCGCCCATCGGTCGTAGACCGGACGAGCCAGCTTGGCTGTGTACTCCCAGTCCTGGTCTCGCACTGGAGCGAGACCATCCGTGGTCCGGTCGAACACATCTCGGTTCCACTTGCTCTTGTCCCACTGCTCAGCTCTGACCAATGCTACTCCCATGTTCCACGAGTGTCAGTACTCACCTGTACACTCGTCTTTAAGGTCAGCCGTTCTGTCTACCGATCAACCAACGCCCCTTCAGGGGGCGTTGATCGTTGGTGTGCAGCCGGTCTGCCATGGTTACTCATATCAACAGCCCCGAGGGGAGCTGTATTCCGGATCCTCCAGAAAAATTTCAGGTAGTTTCTGTGACCTGCGTCACACCTCTGGATGACCACTTGACATGGTACGATGGTGTTATGAAGGCAAAGACTACACTGATCATTCCGGATGTGCAATACCCCTACCACGATGAGCTTGCACTCAAGAAGCTGATCAAGGTAGCTCAGGACGCGCAGCCGGACCGCATCGTCCAGATCGGCGACGGCATCGACTTCCCTACCGTCAGTCGCTGGGCCAAGGATACAGCTCTGGAGTACGAGCAGACCCTACAGGACCACATAGACGGCTTCAGGGAAGACGTCCTGATACCCCTCCGGGAGGCTGTCCCAGCCGCTGATCTCCTGTGGCTTGAGGGAAACCACGACGCTCGCGTCCACGACTTCATCAAGAAGTACGCTGCGCCACTCGGACCCCTTCGGGCGCTGGATATGCCAAACCTCTTCCAGCTCGATGAGGTCGACTGGCGTTACGAGCGAGGGCCCACCCGGATCGCGACCAATGTACTTGCGATACACGGCCACGAGTCTGGCGGGTACTGCGCCTCCGCCAGTGCTTGGGACGCGAAGTTTGCCAAGCGGTACGGAAGCGACAAGTCCTTCGTCTTCGGACACACGCACCAACCTTTCCTTCTCACCCGCTCGTACGGTTACGACGGGAAGGTAACCCCGCGCTTCACGATGAACGCGGGGAGCATCATGGATCCGGTCGCCGCTACCTACGTCAAGGACGGAGCGGTCAACTGGACGATGTCGTTCGGATTCCTCACGGACGACGGGAAGCGTGTGTACCCCGAGCTGATCACAATGGTGGACAGGGGGTTCATGTTCCGTGGCGATAAGTATTGAGCCGGTCGAGCCAGGCACGGTATGCGTCTGGTGCTGGAAGGAAATAACCGCTGATCAGCCAGCGTTGGAACTGAAGGAAGGGGCGCACGCCCACCTGGCGTGCGACTCTCGGATGCTGAACTTCATCAGCGGACTGGAGGGCTACCTCGATGCTTGACTTTACGAGACTGACACCGGCAGTCGAGCGTGCTGCCGGTATCGCGTTGTCCAACTTCCCTGCCCACCACGAGATCTCAGATGTGAAGCAGGAGATCTGGGTGTGGATCATGGAGAACAAGAACACCGTCACCAGAGTCCTCACCGAACAGAACTACGAGCAGAAGCTCATGGGCTTGCTCGTCCGTGCCGCCAACTCTGCACTCCGGACGGAGGATGCGGCGGTCTACGGGTACGATGAGGAGGAGGTGTTCCACTTCTCGCTCGACCTGATCAAGAGCATCCTGGAAGTCGTGTTCATCCACGAAGACTGGCAGTCCTTCGCTCAGGCTGCGCAGGATGGCATGCCCCGAGCTAAGTCGGAACCTGCCACATCTGGCAACAACCTGGCGAGCTATGCCGACGTCAGTCGTGCAATCACCTCGCTCCCAGAAGATCAGTACAACCTGCTGGTCTGGCGGTACAAGTACAACGAGACGTTCGCACAGATCGGCGAACACCTCGGACTGTCCAGGCAGGCGGCTCAGCAGCGCCACGAGGCGGCTGTGAGCGCCATCCAGCAGTACCTGGGCAAGAGGGACCTGGCCGGTGTTCGTAACCCGGCAGAGGTGCCCTACAGGCCCGGCAATGCGGCCTCTCGTGCTCGCTCAGAGCGAGACTACGAAGGCTGAGTGGGAAAGGGTGGATTCGAACCACCGGTGACCTTACAGGTCGCGAGGTGCACAGCTCGCCGGTCTAGCCAACGACCGATCTCTCCCGAATGGGGCCCGGCTCGCGCCGGGCCCTTTCTCATGATGCTTCGAGGTGGACGATGATGTCGTTCGTCTGGAAGTGCAGGTACTCTGCGCCTACGCAGAGATCTTCCAGCTCCTCCAGTAGGGCCGCCGTCGTGCGGCCCCGATAGGACTGGAACCGGGCCAACGAGACGTCGACCCAGTCCAGCTTCTTGCCCGGCCCACCGAGGTAGATGATCCCCTCAGTCTTGCCGTTCTCCCGGACGTCCTCGATGAACGTCTTCAGGATGGTGAGCTGCTCGCTGGTCATCCGAAGATCAGCCACGTAGCGACGGACCCCCAGATGAACACGCCGAGCCACGTCAGATACACGCTGACGTGCGTGCCTCGCTTGGTGGTGAACTCAAACCCGATCGCTCGGGTCTGACTCTTCTTCCACCACTTCTTCAGCCACTGCTTCATCTGCCTGCTCCTCGATGAGGTACTGAATTGCGTCGGCCAGGCGTTCAGCCTTGGCCTTCCACTTCTGGCCCCAGAGAGTGACGCCCAGGGACGTCACCCACAGGATCAGAAACACCCAGTCGTGGATCACCAGACCACCTTTCCGACCTGGCGTTCCTTCTGGTAGTGCTTGGCCAGGCTACTGTTGCTGTCGACGTTGAGTGCGCCGGTCTTGACGTTGCGCATGAGCACGCACGACGGTCCGGTAGCGATGATCTCGAAGATGTGCTGCCTCTGTCGCTGTGAAACGACGTCGCCGATCACCCAGTCCGGATTGCTCCAGGCTTCTTCGATCTGCTCGTCGTTCATCTCGACCAGCTTGCGCTTCCCGTCGATCATCATGTAGGTCTTCGGCTGGAACTCCTCGCACTGCTGCCACACAGAGTTGGACTCCGCGCTTAGCCAGCCATACGAGTCGGTCTCGCCAACGATCCACACCTGACCCTCGTCCAACCATGCCACACGCCTCACCTTGTTGTCAATGGGCATCTTGAAGAGCATGCCTTGACGGAGAGGTGTGGCAGGCTTCTTCAAGCCTGCCGTTAGGGCCTCATGGTAGCCGTCGACAATCGACTTAGCCACCTCGTCCAGGCTCTTACCTTCGGTGAAGTCAGAGTCCAGGAACTTGGCCACCGCAGCTATCTGCTGCGGCTTACTTGGGAGGGACAAAGGCGTTCACCTCCTTGTAGATCCGGTACCCCTTGATCTGGGCCAGCTCCACCTCGTAGATGTACGTCTCGCGCCCCGTGTCCATGGTCTCGTCGCGGGCATACGATTCCGCATCTTCACGCGGGTTCGGTCCGGTGACGCAGATCTCGATGACGTTGTCGTTCACAAGCGCCAGCTCGGGCTTGGATGAACGACTCGCCACCCATACGGTAGCTGCGTTAGCCACGGTCATGCTCCTAACCTCCGCTTCTGCGGACAGGCCAGCACGTGAGCGAACAAACGGCATCATCGGGGGACCAGCCCTAGCCGGGGCCTACTTCATATTTCGGCCACCCACGTGCTGACTTGACCGCCGCCCCCTCTCGGGGGCGGACGGGTTAGACCTTCTGTACTGTGATGGTGACCTTGAAGCTGTCACCGTACTCACGGAACCCAGCAGAGTCCGTGACGTTCCACTCCTCTTCGAACTTGCGAGTGAGATCCTGGACGATCTCACGGGCGTTGAACGCTCCCGTGGTCACGTACCCTTCCGCACTCGCAGAGTCCTCTTCAGGGATACGGAATCCCATCAGTCCTCCTTGGGGAACGCGGGCTTGCTGACGTCGATCAGCTCCTCCTTGACCCCGTTGACGACCACGTTGTGAGCGTCCTTGAAGTTCTCCCACGCGTTGTGCTTCTGGACGAAGCGGATCGTCTTGCGACGGTCGTCCTTGTCCAGCGTGCGCAGGTCGGCCAGCGCTCCGTCACCCACGTGGATCACGCAGGTCTCGTAGAGATCCGGCAGCTTGTCCTTGCTGACCTGGCCGAGGATCATCTTGAGCAGGAAGATCGGGTTCTCCAGCTCAGGATTGTCCGTCGTGATGACGGCGTACTCACCCACGTAGGTGATGATCCGGCCGAACTCGATGTCCTCGTCGATGATCTCCTCGTCGTTCCGGTGGTGGATCGCGCAGGCATCACCCTGCGGGCAGTCCTCACCGTTCAGGTCGAGGTTGGTGAACGCTTCCTTGAGGATCTCCTCCGCCTCTTGCTCGGCGGAGTTGATCTCAGGGGTCTCGTCACTCATGTACCTTCTCCTCGTTGTCTACCAGCTCGGCGAAACGGTACTTGAACAGCACCTGGCCCGACTCGCCTACTCGACATGCCCACTTGGGCACATCGTACTTGCGGACAGTGAAGCCAGCCCTTTCCAGGGCGGGCATCGCGTCCTCGAACCAGAACTTCAGGCTCTCCATGGAGTCAACCCCACAGATCTCGTCGGGGTTGATGCCCATGAGATACCTGTCCCAGAAGGGAGTGGGCTTGTCGTCGTGGCCGTTCATCGCCCGGCACACTGCCTGCTGGGCCTCGCACGCCAGGTCATACCCGTCACGCTTCCGGGTGTCCGCGAATCTACTCACGTCCCCCATCGGGCCACAGGCATGGTGCGTACGATCATCCACAGCAGTCGTGTGCTCGACTCGGTAAACGATCATTGTCCTCTCCCTTTAGAGATCAGCACCACTGTGATGCTGGGAGGCTGCACGGCCACCAGGCCGTGCCTCCCCCTTGAGTCACAGTGAAGACTTGTCGACCAGCTCGATGTCTCCCCGACCCCTCACCTTGTAGACGGCGGGGACCAGGCGACGCTTCTCCGGAGAGAAGATCTGCGGGTGCTTCTTGAGGGACTTCCCGCTCGGGCGGGAGTCCTCGCGGACCTTCTTGTGGACGGTCGTCTTCTTCTTGCCCTTAGCCATACAGCAGCTCCTCGGGGTCTTGGTCGTACTGAGAGTCTACCTCAATCTGCCTACCTGTCAAGTCCCAGATGTCCTGGCACGTGGCGGAGCAGATCAGCGAGATCGAGTCCCACTGCATCACGTCGGAGCACACCAGGCACTTCGGTGGTTCCTCGATGATAGGATTCTTGTAAAATGCCATCGTTACTCCTCTTGCACGCTGCCAGGTGGCAGCAGTGCCCCGCATGGGACTCGCACCCATGTGTGTGCTACTCGGGGCTGACCGAACTAGTAGTCGCTGCTTGCGCAGCCCAAGTCGGTCGGAACCAGCAGGTTGTTCTTGGTGTCGATCATGAGGTTGTCACCGTAGAGGTCACCGACCCCAGTCGCTTCACCGATGGCACTGCACACAGCGCTCCAGTACTGCGGCTCACCGTTCTCATCTTTGTACGTGCCGTAGTAGCTGTAGACGCCATCCAGCTTCTCGATGGCGATCACGCCCAGATGGTTCTCGCCGCCAGGCACGGGGTAGAACCCGAGCTGGGGCAGGCGAGAGCGCTTCGGCATCTTGCAGGAGAGGTACAGACGCTTCCACGTCTGCCACTCCCCATAGTTGGTCTGCCAGGACTCACCGCTCAGGTCCTTCTGGACCTTGTACACCACCCCAGAGGGAGCGAGGTACGCCGAACGGTAGCATCCGCCACCGAGGTACGTCCAGCCCGCAGGGGGCTGAGAGTAGCTTCCACGGGCAGGGCTGTGCCACCAGTTGTGGATGAACACAGCTTCTTCCGCATTGCCAATCATGTCCACTCCCATGGATCAGTGCATGCACTTTGCCTGCACTAGCGGGTGCCGGGGACTCGAACCCCGGTGTGTGCCTCTCACCCTAGGTGTTACTGGTCCTGCGGTCCGTCATCCGAGCTGCCTCGGAAGTCGACGTCCGGCAGGATCTGCTGCGGCTTGAACGTCACGCGGTAGTGGTAGGCAGAAGCCTTGATCGGCTCACCCTGCTCCACGGTGTACGTGACGTTGTCCGACAGGCCAGCGAAGAACTTCTTGTACTGGCCGGGACCGGTCTTGCAGATCGCGACCAGCTTGCCGGGGTCACCAGTGTCGATGGAGCACGCACCAGTGATCACCATGAGGTACTTGTCGGTGATGCCGTTGATCACAACGATCCGACGATTGACCTCGAAGTTGTCCGCAGCCTTGCTCACGTTCTTGGACGCCACATCGGCGTCCGACGAACAGGCCGTCGCACCTATGCCCAGAGCAACCGCCGCAGCAGTCGCAGCGACGATCTTACCCTTACGCATGTGTCCTCCCTTGTAGGGGCCCCGAATGGGCCCCAGTGCCAGCTCAGGACTCGAACCTGAGTGTCTGCCGGTCTGGCTACCACGCTCTTACCAACGGGGCTCAGCAGCCCACTCAGGGCTGTAAGGCTCGAAGTGCGGACCCTCGTCGGAGTAGTTCACGTACATGTACTCACCGACACACTCGGTCTCGATGCCCATGTCGGCGACGGCGTCGTCGATCTTGTCGATCACCCTCCTGCGGGTCTTGCCGGACGACACGAAGTCGTCCACGAAGATCCACTTCTCGCCGATCTCGCCGAGCAGCCGACCCTTACCGTGGTGGCTGTCATCCGTCTCCTTGCGGATCAGGACGAACTTCTTGCCCAGCGCGAGAGCGAGAGCGGGGATCACGACACCACCAGAGAAGCCGGTGCCGACCAGAGTGTCGAACTCCACATCGGCCAGCTTCTTCTTCCCCTCCTCGATCACCTCGGCGAGGTTGAAGAGGGCGGTGTCCATGTACCACGTCTTGAACTTGCTCATGGTTGTTCCTCCTGTGAGCCAGACGCACGGTGCGTCAGTGCCTGCCTACGGCTCGAACGTAGGTGCCTGCCAGTCAGGCTGCCACTTAGCGGCTACGGGTGATGTACAGGGCCCACAGGAGCCCTGTCACCCAACCAACGATGATGCCTGTGAGTACTCCTGTCAGGAATGCCTCAGTCATCGAAGTCCTCCGGATGGTTGCGGTGCTGGAAGTAGACCATGGTCCATGCTGCGATCATGGAGATCGCCAGAACGATGCCAGGGCCCACATACGGCGTCTGCATGATCCGTACGAAGGTGTCCATGATTCCTCCTTGCAGCGCTCAGATGAGCGCAGTGGGTGCCCTGGACTCGAACCAGGGAGTATGCCGTTCACCCCACCAAACCTCAGTGCCCGAAGATCTCAGGCAGGCGCTCGGCGATGTGGTAGTGCTCGAAGATCGCCAGTGGGAACAGTGCGACGACACCCGCAAGCAGGTAGTCATCGAACTTGCACCGCACGTGATGCACCTTGTTCACCACGTGCTTACGCCACGTGATGTCGATCACAACGTGCAGCCCGAAGACCACGGGGTGGAACTCCCGGTGCACGTGACCCAATCGCGGGTGGCGACGGGTCACATGGACCCGGTGCCCATCGATGGGGTGCTCAACGACGTGGGAGAAGATCCATCGTTCACCGATCTCCTTCCCCTGGACGGCAACCAGCTTTGCGCCGGACTCGACCTCGCGTCCCTGAGCATTGATCAGTCGCATGACAGTACCTTTCGGTTGGATTTACTGTTGCCCGCTGATCAGCGGATCCCTGTGTGCCGTTGCCACTTTAAGCGGCGCAAGCGTGGGTGTCAAGGGCTCGAACCTTGAAGCCTGCCAGTCACCCTGTGATGCTCACCACTGCGCCAGGTAGCGCAGGAAGCCGAGCACCATCACAAGCACGAAGATCGCACCCATGATCACCACGACCCATCTGTAAGTCGCTTGCCGAAGATCGCAAGAAGGATCACCGGCCCGAACATCATGATCACCCACAGGGTGATAGCCACCCAGTGCATGATCACACCTCATCGGCGTCGTCGGCGAAGTCCTCCGCAAGATCAGCGACCTCGTGGAAGTACTTGGGAGTGCCAGTGCTGATGATGTCATCGAGCACAACAGTGCCCGAATCGCTCACCGTGACCTCCCAGTCACCCTCGTACTTGCGTCCGAGAGTGCCGCCGCCCACCTTGCTGACACGGATCACTCGTGATCCACGCACAGTGGTGTACTCAGCCATGATGTACTCCAATCCATTGAGCCAGTGCCCCGCCACGGACTCGAACCGTGGTGTATGCCATTCGGGGCTGGCCCCCACCCTAGGGGGCCCTACCACTCACCTAGTAGGGCAAGGGCCTGCCACTAGGCGTGCGGGTGTCTATGTCGGGCTGAGGCCGAGGCTTACTCGGCTTCTGTACCCTGATCTGCCTTGACACGGATCTCCTCGCTGTTCTCGATGTCCCAGATGGCGATCTCGCCACGCTCGGCACCCAGCACGAAGGCGTCGTGGTAGTTGTCAACGTGGGTCACGGCGTCGAAGTAGATCATGCCGGTCTCCTTGTCAACCCACACTCCGAAGTAGCGGGACTCGGTGCCACCGATGAACCAGGCCAGGTCTCCCCGGTCCAGCTCGGACACGTTGCTCACCACCAGCGACGGACGGACGCCGCCCACGTAGAAACCGGTCTTGGGCAGGGCATCCTGCTCGAAACCGTCCAGGTGGGCCCACGAGTCGATCGTCCCGTCCTCACCAGCACGGGCCATGACGGTCAGTGCAAGGGCGGTCTCGTATGCGTTCATGATGTCCTCCTGTAAGGAACGGCCGGACGGCCGTAGCGGGTGGCCAGGACTCGAACCTAGCTGTATGCCGTTCACCCTGTCAAGGTAGCTGCCTTGACTCAGAGATGTGGATCACCGCCCAGGTTGTGAACCATCCTCGTAGGACAGTTCGTGCGGATAGAAACAGGCACGCTTGGGCTGGATCTTGTGCATCGTGGTGATGTCCACCACGTGAACCAGCGCCTTACCGAGCAAGTTGTAACCCTTGGCCACGACCTTGAAGGTCTGGCCATGGAAGTCGTCAAACTCGGCATGATCGGCGATCACATAGTCGCCGACCTCGTACCCACCATGAGTCTTGTCGGCGATCAGGTTCTGCATGATCGCCTGCTGTACGATGCTCATGATCAGTTCCCTTCCGGGTGGTCGATGTAGTTCGGCCAGATACGGGGGTGGCGGACGATCTTGGGCTCACTGCCCACGATCTTGCCACACCAGCACGCTCGGGCGGGGTCCACAGAGTAGATCTCATCCCGGTAGCTGCACACGGTGGAGGCATGCTCCAGGCAGTGCGTCTGGCCGTTGAAGTCCACGATACCGACGAGTTGCATTGTCATGATCGTTCCTCTCTGCGGAGCCAAGAGGGCAGACAGAAGACAGCAGGATCAGGCGGCCCAAAGGGCCTGCCGTCACCACTCCTGTCTGCCCGATGGCTCTTACAGGGAATTGGACTGTGCACGAACTAGCTCCAGCCGAGCGGCTACCGTCTGACCACGATTTGACTACGTGTGGCCCGTCCGGATCCCGGCTTCGCTGGCACTGGAGCGCTTGAGGGCAAGGATCGCCCCGCTCGTGCACTGCACACTGTTGAGTTCTCAAAGAACAGCCCTGGTGTTCTCGACTCCTCTGGATGCTGTCCCGTCCCACCGTTATGACCGGCAGTAACGTTCACCAGAGGCCCTCGAAGCCCATTACAGGCCCTTGGAAGGTCCCACCCAGCCCATGTGCCCCGGACCCCCGGAAGGGGGCCGTACCTAGCGCCTGAGCCTCGTACGTTGGTGTTGCTGTGTTGCTGAGACGACTGTCTCGCACTTCCGGAGACTTGTCAAGCCCCTTGTTCGGACGTCCCGTGTGACTTGGGTCCGGCCTCGTTTTAGCCCCTAGGGGGTGTCTGGCCTTTCTGGCAGTCGATGGGACTCGCGTCCTAGCGCGGGCCCTGCGTTGTCTCCCTCCGTTGAGTCGGTCTGTCTCGGCTGCCGCCCCGTTGTGGCGGCGACAAGCTCCAGAGACACCTTTGCAGCGGGTTACGTCAAGCATCGCAGGTCAGGGGCATAGCGGCTGAGTGACGATAAGGCTCGATTTGCGGGAGCTAACAGTGAACGCACTTGCATCGTCCCAGCTCACCCCGCGTCGGGCGGGCCGACCTTCGGAGGCCCTCACCGCCTCTGACCTGGTGAGATACGAGTTTTCAAGATCTTTCTGGTAGCTCAGATGAGCAAAGATCTTACAGAACGTACAGAACAGCTAGGTTCGATGGTGTCCAGCACGCCTGACCTATCAATGTGGCCTAAAGATCTTCAGACTCCAGGGATTCCATGATCATCCATGGATGTTCCCTGCGTTTGCTGTGCGCACCTACGACGCGCGTTGAGGGGAACCATGCGCACGCGTAGACCTTCGGATCGTAGGGGGAGGGGACAGTCCCCCACCACAATCCAAGGCAAACACGCATCATGGCCTGCATTTGCCAGGCTAGGAGCAGCTTTGGCCTGCATATGCAAGGCTTGGGCCCACTATGTGTACACATGAGCAGAGCTGCGCTCACATGAGCAGCGCTGGCCACCACATCTCGGGGCGTAGCACCACACACCACACCAGATCGGACATAGATGGGCAGGCCGGTCGATGTCAGCCCATGTCCGACCCCAGGGTGTTAAATCGGGCACGACACTGTGTGTGTGAGACCCCTCAGAAATGTACCATAAAATGTAGACGCAAAGTGACGAACCAGGGCTCCATCGTGACTCTCAGTAGAACATTGGTAAAGAGTTGGTAACGCTGCTTGCGCGCAAGGGCGTGAAAGGGTCCTCTATGACTATGAGCCCCCCAGAGTTGATAGGTCGGACGTGAGCCACCATGGACAGAGGGACTCACCCGAGACACCGCCCCCTGACGGGGCGGTGGTGAACCATAGACTGCCATATACATCCTCCGGATGCCGCTTCGCGGAATACCTCCCCGCTACTCTCTACCACGGCCCTTCGGCCGTGGAGAATCATGGTAGTCCATATCAAAGCAGGACTATCAAGGAGGACCACAGTGGCCAAGGTGTACGTGGACGATCAGGGCAACCTGGTCGAGCAGGTCAAGAGGAAGCCTGGCCGCAAGGCGAACCGGACCGTCCAGGAGAAGAAGGATACGATCCTCTCCTACATGCGGCAGGGCATCACGGTCGCTGAGGCGTGCCGGGACCTGGGCATCACGAACCAGACGGTTCAGTACTACAAGAACAGCGACAAGAGCTTCCGGGCTGAGTACGAGAGACTCCGCCTGATGAAGACGGCGGGAGCCGAGGCTGGCAAGGTTCCAGTCCCTGACTTCCCGACGTTCTGCGAGGAGTACCTCGACACCAAGTTGTTCAACCACCAGCTCCAGTGGTATGACGTCCTTGAGGGACGTCCTCCGAGGAACATGCATGAGAACCAGATCTACAAGCCTGGTGACCCCGGCATGATCATCGTGAACACTCCACCGGAGCATGCCAAGTCAACCACGATCACCGTGAACTACACGACGTGGCGGATCTGCCAGGACCCGAACATCCGAATCATCATCGTGTCGCAGACGCAGGAGATGGCCAAGCGGTTCCTCCGGGCGATCAAGGACAGGTTGGCGGGAGCCAACCATGCCTATAAGAAGCTCCAGGTCGACTTCGCTCCTGAAGGCGGCTTCGACGCGAACAGCGCGTCGTGGACCGCCGACTCGATCTACGTGAACGCTGAAGCTCGTGACTCCGGTGAGGCTACGCCTACCGTGCAGGCTCTGGGCATGAACGGCCAGATCTACGGTAACCGAGCTGACCTCATCATCCTCGACGACACAGTGACGGGTAAGAACGCTCATGAGTTCGAGAAGCAGATCGACTGGATTCAGCGAGAGGTCATCAACCGACTCACCTATCCTGGCGGAGTACTGCTCCTGGTGGGAACGCGCCTGGCACCTGTTGAACTTTACTCCGAGATCCAGAAGCCAGAGTGGTACGGCCAGGACGAAGAGTCGCCCTGGACCTACCTCACTCAGCCAGCAGTCCTTGAGTTCGCCGAGCATCCCGACGACTGGGTTGTTCTCGCACCCTGGACCAACCGACCCCCTGTGTCGCTCGGAGCAAGAAAGCTGGTGGAGGCGAACGCAGACGGACTCTACCCGTGGCACTCGGGGAAGTCGCTAGCCAGACGGCGAGCCACAAGCTCGCCTCAGAACTGGAAGATGGTCTACCAGCAGGAGCAGGTGGTCGAGGATGCGATCTTCCCGGCTGACAAGGTTGCAGCCTCTATCGACGGAATGCGCGCGGCTGGTCTCATGTCACCTGGTGCTCCCGGTCACAGGCCACACGGAATGGATGGTCTGTATATCGTCGGCGGTTTCGATCCAGCTATCACTGGATACGCTGCTGCGGTGGTGCTCGGGGTTGACCGCATGTCCGGCATGCGGTATGTACTCGACGTCTGGACTGCTGGCAACCAGAAACCAGATGATCTCTTCAACAAGCTGAAGGACTGGACGGTCAAGTACCACATGCACGAGTGGGTCATCGAGAAGAACGCGATGAACCTGATGGTCACGCAGAACCGTGACCTTCGGAACTTCCTCGGCTCACGCGGTACGATCCTGAAGGAACACTTCACCGGCAACAACAAGAACGACGCCGACTTCGGCGTTGCCTCCATGTCGATGCTCTTCGACGGAGCCAAGGAGGACAGGGGCCTGATCAGGCTTCCGAGCAGATCTCAGAACGAGGGCGTCAAGGCCCTCGTCGAGCAGCTCGTCACCTGGTTCCCCCAGTCGAAGGCTAAGCAGGACACGGTCATGGCTCTCTGGTTCGCAGAGACCCGAGCCCGTGAACTGGTCAACGACATCGAGACAGTCTTCCACCTCCACAACGAGTATCAGTCCCCGCGAGACCGAGACAAGCAGCACACGATCGATCTAGACTACCTGGGCCAGCAGAGCATGTATGGCGGCACAGGGGAGTTCTGGAACTAAGGAGGGATCCAAGTCATGGTAGACCTTTGGCTGCCGGGAGCATCCCGGCATGACCTGGGGAACCACGGAGCTATGGAGGGCGGGCCTGCCCGCGCCACGTGGCACATCACCTCGAACGCGAAGGATCACACCTTCGCCAACGAGTATGGATGGTTCACTGGCGGCGGCGCTGGCGTAGCGCCTCACCTGCTCTGGGATCCCTTCACAGGGCAGATCGCTCAGTTCTTCCCCGCCGACTCCCGCTCCCTCTCGCTGGAGAATGACGGCAGTGTCCGCACCAATCGGACCGGGAAGTACAACATCCAGATCGAGATCGTCTTCACTGCTGGTGAGACCGTCAACGGCAAGGTGTACCACACCGTCGCCGAGACCCCTCGCAAGAACCTCGGTGTCATCGTGACATGGCTGCGATCGCTGGGCATTGTGGATGCCTGGCCTGGAGGTGAACCCAAGTCCTTTGCTCGGGATGATGTGACCCTGGACACCTGGCTCCACAAGGGTGGCCACTACGGGCACAACCAGGTTCCCGGCAACCACCACGTCGATCCGGGTCCGCTCGGCGACATCTTCGGCGCTGCGGCCCCCAAGCCCGCTCCGGTGTATGCACCGTTCCCCGGCGACAAGTACTTCTTCTACGGTCGCACCAGCAAGCTGGTCACCGAGGTGGGTCGCGCGCTCGTGCGCGCGGGCTACAAGGGCTACAAGATCGGACCCTCTCCGGTCTTCGGTCCTGCTGACCGGCGTGGCGTCAAGTGGTTCCAGGAGCAGCACGCCGAACTTCGTGGTGATGCCGATGGTCACTTCGGTCCGCTGACCTGGAAGATGCTCAAGGTCAACAAGCCCAAGTGATCTAAGGAGGTGACATGGCCAGTCTCGAAAACATCTTCAACCGAGTCGAGGCTCTGCGCCGTGCTGCCGCCGACCGTGACCAGCGTCACCGTGACGTGCACGACGTGCGGTCTGGCGACATCGACACAGTCATTCCTGGGTCCATGCCTGAAGCATGGCCCAAGCCGATCGTGGCCAACCTGATCGACACGTCTGCCCGAGATCTCTCCGAGGTGATGGGTACCATGCCGAGCGTCAACTGCTCGACTGGTATCCTCACCACCGACAAGGCGAAGAGGTTCTCGTCCAAGAAGACGAAGGTTGCCAACTACTACATTCAGTCCTCTCGGCTCAACGCTGGCAAGCAGGTCGAGCTGGCTGACTACTACACGACGTACGGTCTCGCGATCTACGTCGTCGAGCCCGACTTCGAGGAGAAGCGTCCGCACATCCGGGTGGAGAATCCGATGGGCGTCTATCCCGATACCGACATGTTCGGTCGGCTCAAGAGCTACAGCAAGGTCTGGCGGGAAGAGGCCATTCACCTGGTCTCCAAGTTCCCTGCTATCGCTCGCATGCTTCAGACCAACTCGGTCGGTCAGACCGACCTCGGCTGGGCTGAGCGTGAGATCGAGGTAGTGAAGTACGTGGACGCAGAGCGCATCGTGCTCTACATGCCCGCACACGGGAACATGGTCCTCGACGACATGCCGAACCCGATGGGCAAGATCTTCGTCTCCATCGGTCAGCGACCTGGCTACGACAACGAGGTGCGAGGGGCATTCGACGACGCGATCTGGGTTCAGCTCGCTAAGGCTCGAATGGCACTCCTCGGGCTGGAAGCCACAGAGAAGACTGTGCGCGCTCCGCTTGCCGTCCCTCGTGACGTGCAGAAGATGACCTTCGGGGATGACGCAGTCATCCGCACCGACAACCCGGACAAGATCCGGCGAGTCGGCATCGACGTACCGCAGGCGGCCTTCCAAGAGGGCCAGGTGCTCGAACAGGAGCTGCGCGTAGGAACGCGCACTCCCGAGGCTCGTAGCGGGAACGTGGACGCTTCGATCATCACCGGCAAGGGAGTCCAGGCCCTGATGGGCGGATTCAACACGGTGGTCACCACTGGCCAGACGGTCATCGGTGAGGCGCTTCGCTGCGCCGTGGAACTCGCCTTCGAGATGGATCAGCTCCTCTGGCCGAGCGAGAAGAAGACGATCAGGGGTACCTCACAGGGTACACCGTTCGAGGAGACCTACACTCCTGCGAAGGACATCAACGGAGACTTTACTGTCGACGTTACCTACGGCTTCGCTGCTGGACAGGATCCGGCGCGTGCGATCGTGGGACTCCTTCAGCTCCGGGGTGACCAGCTCATCTCCCGCGACTTCTTCCAGCGCCAGCTCCCGATGGGGATCGACGTGGTCGAGATGCAGACCCAGATCGACAACGAGCAGTTCACCGACGCCCTCAAGCAGGGCATGATGGGCTACATGCAGGCCATCCCTCAGATGGCCCTACAGGGACAGGATCCCTTGGACGCACTCCAGAAGGTCGCCCAGCTCATCGCCCTTCGAGAGAAGGGAGAGCCGGTACATGACGCCGTTCTCAAGGTCTTCACCCCGAAGCCCGCACCTGCGGGCGCTGCGCCACCCAATCCGTTGGCTGCGGCTATGGGTGGAGGTGGCCAGGGACCTGCGGCACCTGGACCGGGCGGAGCACCCGGAGCACCTCCTGGAGCTGGTGGCCCCCAAGGACCGCAGGGGATCGACATGATGACCCTGCTTAGTGGACTGACGGGAGGCGGGGAAGCCAACATGACAGCCCGAACCCAACGCCAGTCTCCACTGCAATAAGGAGAACCGTGGACCCTAACATCGTGTGGGGTACGCTCTTCGCCGCAGGCGGAGCGTATGAGATCTACACCATCTTCAACAAGAAGAACGGTGACACTCTATCCGAACGGACACGGTCGCTGTTCCACACAAAGACAAAGATCGGCAAGACGGTCTTCACTGTGGGATGGTTGGCTTTCTCCGCCTGGTTCCTCGTTCACATCATCGGAGGTTGATATGACCTACACTCAGGTCAACTCGGCTGCATCGCATGAGGGTGAGCTGAAGGGCGAACTCTTCGCCGGTAACCACGGCCCGGAGGGCGTCTTCGCTTCCGGCAAGGGCCCGGCTCTGACTCCCCCGGAGCTTTCCTACAGCGAGCAGGACACGAACTACAACGACGGTCGCGTCGACAGCAATGGTGGCTCCCCGGTCCCCACTGCCTGGACGCACAGCATCGTCACCACGGGCCAGACTGGTCCGGGCGGCACGCTCGCCAAGTGAGTTGAGGAGGCTCCATGAGCACACCCGTTAGCGGTCCTGGACAGTTCTCCAAGAGGACCGACAAGGCTGTTAGCCAAGCGAACCGGAGCCTCCCCAACGCCGACTATGGCGAGCAGGCTCAGTATCAGGACCAGCTCTCTGGAGCGCCGATGGCGCAGGACCAGGGTGGTGGTCAAGACTTCGCTTCCATGTTCGGTAACCCGTCAGCGAACGTCGTCGGTCTCGGTGAGGACACCACGATGCCTGACGTCCCGGTTACTGACGGAGCGGATTCCGGCCCTGGAGCCGGATCCGAAGTACTGTCTGGCGGTCAGCCGAATCCTGGCCTGGACAAGCTCAAGGCGTATCTCCCCGCCCTTGAGTACATGGCCGACAACGGCAACAGTGATGCTGCTCGCAACCTAGTGAGGCAGATCCAAGCGCAGACGATGTGAGGTGAGCGATGAGTAAGTGGTGGGACACCGACATGGCCGACGCGAGTCAGGCCCTGTACTCAGACCCCAACTTCGCGATCTCTGTCGGCACCACGCCTCAGAGCCTCCAGCAGCAGCAGTCGCAGTTCAAGTTCGACGAGGACCAGGCCCAGCAGGGTGGCGGTCTTCTCGGCGGCATCATGGGTGCTCTCGGCACCGCTGACTCATGGCTCTCGAACATTCCGGGCTGGGGCATCGCCAAGCAGGCGGTGTCCTACCCGATCGACAAGGCTGCAACTGGTCTGCGGTGGGTCTACTCCAACGCGATCTCTCAGCCGATCTCAACGCTGCTCCTCCACTCCGCCCACAACATGAACCAGGGCCCGTCCGGCGAATGGTCCGGACTGTTCTCCTGGGGCTGGGGCGACGACTGGAAGCAGGCCGAGCACATCTCGCCCGGCCAGGCGTTCACGAACATTCAGAACACCGCAGCCGCCACCTATGGCGGCGACCCCATCTTCAATTCTCTCTGGGGTGACGCTGGCGCTCACATGACCCAGCACGAGAAGGACATGGTCAAGCAGAACACTGACCGGTTCATCTACGACACCGACTTCTGGAAGAAGAAGTCCGACTGGCACTACAACGTCGGCTCCGGTTCGCTGGACTTCATGTTCAACGTGATCGACCCGGCGACTGGTGCCATCGTGGGCGGTACGGCCAAGACGGTCAAGGCTGCCCGTGGTGTCAAGATGGTCGCTCAGAACGCTGAGCATGCCGCTGTCGTTCCTGGTGCCGCAGGCATAGCCCGCACACGCGGGCCCCTGGTGGACCTCTTCGTGAAGCAGCAGACTCCCGAGCAGGTGGCCGCTTCTCCGTCGATGCAGAAGGCGTTCGACTGGATGAAGCAGGATGGTCGTACCGTCGAGGAGATCGCGAACCACCCCATGTGGGGCAAGGGTCGGCGAGCCAACCCGGCTCGCTACGACATCGCGAAGCTGGCTCACGACACGCCGCGTGACAATATGGAGCAGCTCTGGAGGTTCTCCCTCGGAGACTCCAGCGCTGCTGCCGATCTCGCCAAGTCCGCTCCGGAAGTCCTGAAGAAGGTCGGGCAGACGATGGACAACCGAGTGCTCCTCCAGGGCACCCGGATGAACCTTCCGATGCTCCAGCACTTCAAGGCGAACTACGACGGTGACGCTGCTGCCGGTGAGTGGGCGGGCAAGATGCCCGGCTCTGGCGCACTGGCCGATCAGGAGTCCAAGTTCCCTCAGCTCCTTGAGCCTCCCTTCCCGCGACCCACGACTCCGGGGCCGCGTCAGGCGGGCTGGGATCAGACGTGGGGCAGGCTTGGACAGCAGTCGGTCATCAACCGTGCTGCGGCCAACGACATCGCCAAGGCGACTCCGCTGAAGATGACGAACCCTGCCGAGCAGACAACTCTGGCTGACGGCCTCAAGGCCGAGCAGTGGAAGGCTGCCCAGCTCGACACTCTGGCTGACGACTACAACGAGCTTCTCAACAACGAGAAGTACCTCGGTGGCGTCCTGGGCCAGATGGATAGCTGGACGCCTGCTGCGTCCCCCTTGTTCGGCGCGATCAACACCATGTACCGCATGGGTGGACTCGCGATGCGGAACACGGAGAAGTCGGCAGAGAAGCGAGCCATCATGTCGGCGGGCAAGAGGCCCAAGCCGATCGGTGGCAACTTCGTCATGACTGCGGTCAAGCGTGGCATGGGTGCTCCTATGACCATCATCCACAACTTCGGAGACCGAACCCCCCAGGGGTTCGTCGACCACAACGCGGATGACGCACGAGACCGCGTGTTCGACATGCTCAAGCAGGTGCCGGGCATGCAGCCCTCGCAGCGGCTGGACCTCATCGAGATCTACAACTCTGCGAGCAACAAGGTCGAGCGGTCCCAGGCTCTGGACAAGATCCATGACTCTGTCATGAACCACATCCTCCAGACCAACGGACTGCACCCGGACATCGCTGATGTACTGAAGGGTGCGATCAAGGATGGCATCGCCTCCAAGATCCAGGAACTGACGGGCAAGGCTCCGAGCAACATCTCGCAGCGCTTCGGCCCGGAAGCCACTAGCCCTGACGACATCGCCAAGCTGACTGGACAGTCGGTGGACGACTTGGTAGACAACGCCAAGCCTGTCCGGTCTGACCGCGTTGTGAGCGTTGAGGACGGACACGGACTGGTGATCAGTCCGCTGGCTCAGACTCAGCTCAGTAGCAACGACATCCTGTTCCCCGTCCAGGAGATCAACCGCCTGGTGAAGCGCTCCTCGGGTTCCTTCCAGGGATTCCGTGGCAGCACTGGGGAAGCCAAGGACTGGGTCGTGAAGCGGCTCGACGGATTCGACAACCTGTGGAAGGCGGCGACGCTCCTGCGTCCCGGCTTCATCCCTCGCATGGTGTCTGATGAAGTCCTCGCCCGCATGTTCAAGTTCGGTGGCATGGCCACCCTCCTGGACACCGGTAAGGGCATGGGGCACTTCCTGTCCAACCGTTCCCGGCAGGTCGGCGCGATTGTGGGTAAGGGATCTTACGTCCCCACTACCGGCAAGGGCATCGCGTCCAACCGGGCGATCGTGGCGCTCGATGACGAAAGCATCATCGCCAAGGCCGAGGCGCGAGGTCTCAAGACCTCTCGCATCAAGGTGCCTCCGACTCTCCGCATGGCCTACGGCCGGATCTCGGACGAGAACGATGCACTGGCCGAGACGCAGCGAGAGCTAGCCAAGGCTCAGCGTGCGACGGACCCCGACCAGGGCTACATCGACGCACTGAAGACCAGGCTCAGCGATCACCAGAACGTCATCGACGAGTATCACGACTATGTGGGCGAGATCCTCCGGAAGGCTGAGGTCAGCAAGGGTCGCCGTCTTGGCGACGGCGACTTCATCTACAAGATCGGCAAGACCTCGTACCGAGTGCCGCAGGCATTCAGCGACGAGTGGGACAACCCCATCCCTCGGGATCAGATCAGCTCCGAGAATGCCTGGAAGAACCTCTTCACCCGTGGAGAGATGATCGACCGGCAGCGGTTCTGGTCTCACGCCGAGAAGACGGGTGCGTACAAGCTGATCACTCCGGACGACCCTGGCCACATGCAGTCTTGGCTCGACGCCGTCAACAAGCAGATCCGGCAGGACCCGTTCCATCGGATGATAGCTAGCGGAGTGGATGACAAGCAGGCGCTCAACTGGCTGACGCGAGATGGTAACGGCCGGAAGTACATGCAGAACATGGGCTACTGGAACCAGAACAAGCCGCAGTTCGTACGCAACGTTCGCTTCATGATCGACAAGTATCTCGGTGACGACTTCCTCAAGGGGAAGCTCGCCAACAACGAGATCATCACCGAAGCTGACCTGCGAGCGGCCTTCCCTCGGGAAGAGTTCCCGATCGTCCATGGCGAAGAGATCAAGCAGCACAGCTCTCTGAAGATCCACCAGACGGCTAACGCCTGGCTGGACAACCAGACTGAGAAGGCGTGGAAGCAGCTAGCGGACGTCCCTGCGGACGTCCTCTCTCGGCATCCGCTGTTCCTCCAGATGCACCAGCATGAGATGGAGAACCTGGTCCGTCAGCAGTACCACTACAAGATGCAGAACTTCGGTGATGACACGATCACGCCGAAGGAGTGGGAGCAGATGAACCAGAAGGCTGCTGCCCGAGCGAAGAAGCAGATGAGTCAGGTCGTGTACGACCCGCACAACACTGTCGGTTCGCAGGGCCTTCGCTTCGTGTACCCGTTCTTCAAGCCGTGGATCGACGGCATTGACCGGTGGGCCGGTCTTGTCGCCGAGCGGCCTGAGCAGCTCAGCAAGCTGAGCAAGATCTACAACACACCAATCGCTGCGAACCTGGTTACCGACAACGAGGGACACCACGTTGGATCCGATGGCTACGCCACTGTGATCACGGTCGACCCGGCTACCGGCAAGAAGATCACAGAGAAGCGCTTCGTTCCTCTGACTGATCGAGTTCTGCACCTGAAGGCACCGTGGGCGACAGGGCCCGGCAAGGAGCTGGCATCCATCAGGATGAACAGCCTCAACACCATCCTCCCTGGCGATCCGTGGTTCGATCCGGGCTCTGGCCCGATCGTCCAGGTGGCAGGTAATCAGCTCGCCAAGTCGTCGCCCCAAATGGGCGACTTCCTCCAGTGGGCCAAGATCCTGCCGTATGGGCCGCAGGACAGTACGATCGACCTGTTCACTCCGAAGTACATGGCGGACGCGTACAACGCGTTCGTCGGCAAGGACGTGAACAACGAGAAGTACCAGCAGGCTGTGCTTGACATCTACAACATGAAGGTCGCTCACTACTACGAGGATCTTCGTGCAGGCAAGAAGGCTGAGCCGCCCAAGATGTCTGATATCCAGAAGGACGCCAAGAACTTCCTCTGGCTTCAGACGCTGACGGACTGGCTGTCTCCTGTGAGCGTCAAGAACACGCCGATGTCTGGGACCAAGTACCAGTTCTTCGTGGACCAGTACAAGGCTCTCCAGGCTGCTGATCCGCTCAATGCTCGCGATCAGTTCCTCTCCATGTTCGGTGAGGACTACGCAGGCTTCACCACCTCACTCACTAAGAGCATGGGTATCGCCTCCTCGATCCCCGCCGACAAGCAAATGGAGAAGTACCGGGACCTCATCGCTGAGGATCCGGACATGGCTCCGCTCGTCGTCGGTGACGTCTACAACGGAGGACCGTTCTCCAGCTCGGTCTACCTCAAGCAGTTGCATGACGAGGTGGGCGGACAGCGTGTGAGGCGAAGGCTGACGGCCGAAGAGGCGATCGCAGACACCCGCGTTCAGGAAGGGTGGCGTCAGTACATGCAGACGACCACTGCTCTCGACGCAGAGCTGATCAGGGCTGGCTTCACCTCGTACACGCAGAACGGTGCACAGGTCTTCCAGCAGGCCAAGCAGAACCTCGTGAACAACCTCGCAGCGCAGAACCCAGGGTGGGCTAAGGCGTTCGGAGAGACCGACCGGAACGCGGTTCCTAACAGGATCCGCTTCATGGAGAAGATGGTCACCGACCCGCGCATCATGAATGACCCGCTGCGCAAGGATGCACAGGTGCTGCGTGAGTACCTAGTGGTTCGCAACTCGTTCAAGCAGATGCTCGCTCAGCGTGGGCTCCAGCAGCTCAGCTTCAATGAAGCCGGGATGCCTGCTGGGCAGGCTCCCGATATCGGATACGCCTGGAGGCAGTACCAGATGTACTTCAAGAACAGCTCGGTGCAGTTCGCCAAGGTGTTCAACAGGTACCTGAGCAACGACGACCTTCAGTAAGGAGGGATCATGGGAACTGGCGGCGGTGGCGGCGGTGGGGGAACCTACGGCTCGCCCACAAGTGGTGACCTTCCGGGCACCAGCAACACCAGCAAGGATCCCCTTGCCCTCACTGGAATGACTCAACAGCAGCTCTCAAGTGGGACGCTCGGGGTCGGTGCTTTCAACAACACCGCCCCGATGCCCACTGACAGCATCTTCATTGGGGCGGCGGCTCTCGGCCGCCCCGTGGGGACTCGCGGTCACGACCCGCATCGGGCCAGCGGCTTCACCACCTACCAGGACGCACAGAGCCTTCCCGGCACGTGGTACTCCAATGACCCGAACCGGTACAAGCAGCTCGTGAGTAAGCTGATCATGTACAAGTACCCTGGCGCTTCGGCGGACATGGGTATCCCTGAAGTCATGTCGGCGTGGGACGATCTCCTCAAGATGGCGATCACGCTGAACAAGTCACAGGGCAAGAACCTCAAGACCAACTGGACTCCATGGGACATCCTTGAGTCCTACAACCGCAAGCCCGGCTCGCTCGGCACCACTCGACAGGGTGACTGGCTGATCGACAACGCGACTGGCGAGAAGGTCAAGTACGTCGGCCCGAAGACGAAGACCACCAAGCAGTCGGTCCTCGACCTCTCGGACGCCGAGCAGGTGCAGGCCATCGCTTCACAGGCTCTCACTCAGATGATCGGCCGTGCGCCGACAGCCAAGGAGCTGGCCCAGTTCAAGGCCACGCTCAACGGCTACGAGCGAGAGCACCCTGAGATCACCACCTCGACCGATCACTACGACGACATGGGTAACGTGACAGCTACCGATGTGGTCCGCAGTGGCGGCGTCGAGGACGCCGCTCGTGCTTCACTGATCGGGAAGAAGGTCCAGGGCACCAAGGAGTACGGCAAGTACCAGAGCGGCACGACCTACTTCAACGCACTGATGCAGATGGTTGGCGGTGGCTGATGACCATAATGGGAAACGAGATCGTCGACTACCTGAAGCAGTTCGTCGGTAAGACGAACTACGTCTGGGGTGGTAACGACCTCAAGACTGGAGTGGACTGCTCGGGTCTCATTCAGCAGGGCTTCGCCAAGTACGGCATCAACCTTCCCCGCACCTCGTACTCGATGTGGTCACAGGGCAAGGGCGTCAGCATGAACGGTCTGCGTGTTGGGGATCTCGTGTTCTTCGACACCGACCACTCAAAGCCCGGCCCCGACCACGTGGGGATCTATGCGGGTGGCGGTAAGATGATCGAAGCTCCTCGCCCCGGCAAGAAGGTTCAGATCACCGACATCACACAGGGCTACTACGCCGATCGCTTCATGGGTGGTCGGCGAATCGATGGCGTCTGGGCTGAGAACCAGAACCCTGGCGACTACTCGGACCCCCAGAAGACAATGAGCCCCGAGGAGCTGGCAAGCTCCTACGGGTTCACGTACGCCTTCCTTGAGGGCAACAAGGACCTGAAGAAGATCTTCTCTCAGGCAGTCAAGGAGACCTGGTCGACCGACAAGTTCCAGGCTGCCATCCGAGACAGCCACTGGTGGAAGACCAACTCGGAGAGCATGCGTCAGGCGGAGATCACTCGCAAGACTGACCCTGCAACCTGGGACGCCATGGTGGATGCTGAGACCGTCAAGGTCCAGCAGCTCGCGGCAGAGATCGGTGCAGCGATCCCGAGCAAGAAGATGAAGCACATCGTCGAGACAGCACTCAAGACGAACATGGACGAGGACCTTCTGAGGAATGTCCTCGGTCAGTACGTGAACTTCACTAAGGACGGCACTCTGCATGGAGAGGCCGGAATGCATGAGTTCACCATGAAGGAGTATGCAGCCAACATGGGGATTCAGCTCGACGATCAGACGATCAAGAACCAGGCTCAGCGGGTGGTCAGGAAGGTGGCCACGACTCAGGACTACGAGTCGCTGGTGCGAGACCACGCCAAGTCGATGTACCCGGCGTACACCAAGCAGATCGACGCAGGGCAGACGGTGAAGGACATCGCCTCACCGTACATTCAGATGATGGGCCAGACGCTTGAGATACCGGACACGGACATCACGGTCTTCGATCCGACTATCAAGGGCGCTCTCAACGGCCTGTCTCCTGATGGCAAGCCTACCGGGCTCAGTCTCACCGACTTCCAGCAGCGCCTCCGCAGCGATCCCCGCTGGACCAAGACCGACGCTGCACAGAACAACGCATTCAACGTTGGCCTCTCCGTTCTCAAGAACATGGGCCTGGCGAGCTAAGGAGAAGCCCATGGCAATCAGCTTCGACCAGCTCATGCACGGCATCGCCATTCAGGAGACTGGCGGTCACGGCACTGTCGACTACGGCAAGGTGAACGCCTACGGCGCAGTCGGCAAGTACCAGGTGCTGAAGTCGAATGTGCCAGGCTGGTCCAGGCAGGTGCTTGGCTACTCGATCTCGTGGCAGACATTCAGGGACCGCCCCGATCTTCAAGAGAAGATCGTGCGCGGCATCCTGTACGGCTACTACAAGAAGTGGGGAGCACGAGGTGCTGCTGCTGCCTGGTACGCCGGGCCTGGCAACCATGACCTCGACATGTCTACCCACTCACAACCTGGTGGACCTAGCATCAAGGGCTACGTCGACAGCGTCCTGAACCACGCCTCCACCTACAAGGGTGGAGGCTCAAGTGGTGGCGGTGGAGGCGGTGGATCCACTGGAGGTGATCGAGTACCCATGTCTAAGGGCGAGACCGCAGAGAGCTATGGCTATGTGGAGGGCCTCTTCGAGGCCATCCCTGAGCTGAAGAAGATCTTCAACAAGGCGGTCAAGGGTCAGTGGTCACCGGAGAAGTTCCAGGCCGCGATCAGGGACACGCACTGGTGGAAGACGCACTCCCAGCAGGAGCGCGACTACCTCACCAAGACCTACGGCGACCCCGCTACAGCGAAGCAGGAGTACAACTCGGCATACGTCCACGTCCGCCAGTTGGCGGCCTCTCTGGGCATCGTCGAGACTGACGCCAACATGAAGCGCATGAAGGCGTGGGCCTACAACGCTGCGGCCAAGGGATGGAACGACGACCAGCTTCGAGCTGAGATCGGCAAGTACGTCTACTTCAGCGGGGATAACTGGCAGGGCCAGGGTGGCGAGGTACAGCAGAAGCTGCACGAGTACGCATACTCGATGGGCGTGACGATGTCAGGCTCCTGGTACGCCGACAAGACTCGCAACGTGATCCGTGGCCTGGCTACCGAGCAGGACTACATGTCCGAGATCCGCAAGCAGGCCAAGGCTCAGTTCCCGCAGTGGCAGAAGCAGATCGATGCTGGGCAGACGGTAGCCGACCTGGCCAACCCTTACCTCACCAGCATGTCCCAGATCCTGGAGCTGCCGGGAGGCAGCATCAACCTCTTCGATCCGACGATCAAGAAGGCGCTGAACTACAAGGACCCGAACACTGGTGAGGGTACAGCCAAGCCGCTCTGGCAGTTCGAGAACGAACTGCGTAACGATCCTCGATGGAAGAAGACGCAGAACGCACAGGACAGCCTGATGCAGGTTGCACACCAGGTGCTATCCGACTTCGGCCTGAAGTACTAAGGAGGCGAGATGGCGATTCCAAGGCAGAACCTGCCGGACTGGGCCAGGCAGATTCCTCAGCCTGCCGCCAATCCTCCGTGGGCTCACGGTGTTGGTGGTGACCCGAACTACGGCAAGGCACCACTGACAGTCGAGCAGCAGCTCAATGCGGCCAAGGCTCAGCTCAAGGGTGAGACCGCCAAGCTGAAGATCTTCCAGATGGAGAAGGCTCACCTCAAGAAGCCGGACCCGAAGGACAAGAAGGCGGTAGCGAAGTACAAGGCCCAGCAGGCTAAGTACGACGCGATCATCAAGGCCAGCTCGGCGAAGATCAAGGATCTGAAGACTAAGATCCCTCAGCTTCAGAACAAGTACTACGAGTCGACGGGGCAATATGACAAGCTGCTTACTGGTGCGAACAGGGATGCGTATCTCGCACTCAAGTCTCTGTTCGACTCCTATGGTCTTGGTTCTCTGGCAGACAAGATTTACGGTTATGTGAAGAACGGTGAGTCGGCCGACACGATCTCCATTCAGCTCCAGGATACACCAGAGTACAAGCAGCGGTTCGCTGGCAACGAGGCACGGAAGGCTAATGGCCTTCCTGTCCTGAGCCCCGCTGACTACCTGGCGACCGAGACGAGCTACAAGCAGATCATGGCGAACGCTGGCATGCCGTCCGGGTTCTACGACCAGAACTCCGACTTCAACAACTGGATCGGGAAGAACATCTCCCCGTCAGAGATTCAGCAGCGAGTAGACATGGCGACGCAGGCGACGATTCTGTCGAACCCTGACTACCGCAAGGCTCTCAATCAGATGGGCATTGACGATGCCCATATCACCGCGTACTTCCTCGACACGAGCAAGGCGATGCCCTACCTCCAGAAGGCTGCGGCAACCGCTCAGATCGGCGCTGAGGCCCTTCGCAACAACCTCCAGTTCGACCAGGCGTACGCCGATCAGCTCGCAACGATGGGCATCTCGGCGGACCAGGCTCGCCAGGGCTTCCAGCAGGTGGCCGGTGAGCTTGACACCATGAACGCCCTGGGTGCCGTCTATGGCGAGGACTGGAACCTCAAGCAGTCTGAGGCCGCCGCCTTCGGTACAGAGGGCGGAGCAGCCGCTCAGGCCAAGCAGAGACGCCTTCTCTCCGCAGAGCGCGGAGCGTTCGGTGGTCGCGAGGGCGCAGGCTCTCAGGGAAGTGGGCTGTCCTCCGGTGGAGGCGCTCGATAACACACCCAGCCCCTCGTGGGCTGGGTTTCTTAGCGGGGTAGTTCAGTTCGGTTAGAACGCTGGGCTCATATCCCAGAGGTCGCGGGTTCAAATCCCGCCCCCGCCATTGACTAGTAGCTCAGTCGGCAGAGCAACGGATTGTTAATCCGTGGGTCGCAGGTTCGAATCCTGCCTAGTCAGCTCGTACTCAGGATCGACCGGCCCCTGACGTACGTAGTAAGTCCGGATCTTGCAACACAACCGACGAGCGTGCTTACATCACCCCATGGTGTAGGTATTGGCGTCACTACCTTATGGGAGGGTCTCATGACCAACTGGGGTTTCGACGAGAACGACAACGACGGCCTGGGCAACGACAACGAACTGAATGGCCCCAAGGCACTGCGTGACGCTTACGCGTCCCTCAAGAAGCAGAACGACGAGCTGAACTCGAAGCTGACGAGCTTCCTGGAGCGCGAAGAGAAGCAGAGGGTCGCAACCGTTTTCGAGAACCTGGGGATCCCGCAGGCCGCTTCGGTCTACAACGGTCCCGCTGACCCGAAGGCTGCTGAGGAATGGGCCAAGTCCATGCAGCAGGTCTTCGGTGGCAACCAGGGGGGAACCCCGCCTGTTGCCGATCAGGAGCAGAGCGCGCCCGCGCCGGGCGCAATCCCGCCGAGCATGCAGGCTCAGTTCGAGCGCATCTCTCAGGCTGGCCAGGAAGGTACCCCGCAGGGGAACTTCGAAGCCGCCTCTTCCGAACTCGGCAACGCTTCCAACGTCTCTGACATCATCGCTGCTATGCAACGTGCACAGCGTATGTAATCACACAAAGGTGGTGAATCATGGCTAACGCCTTCACTGGCACTTCGGCTATGGCGAACCTTGTCCAGACCGCGTATGACCGCGCGCTGGAGTTCGCCCTCCGTGCCCAGCCCATGTTCCGCATGGTCGCCGACAAGCGACCGGTCGCTCAGGCCATGCCCGGTAGCTCGGTTGTCTTCGAGATCTACCAGGACCTGACTCAGGCGATCACTCCGCTCAACGAGCTGGTGGACCCGGACGCTGTCGCGGCCGGTAACCCGAGCACCGTGAGCGTCACCCTGAACGAGTACGGCAACGCGATCCTCGTTTCCAACAAGCTCGACCTGTTCAGCTTCACCGACGTGACCGCTGGTCTCGTCAACCAGGTCGCGTGGAACCTGATCGACTCCGTCGACCTGCTCGTCCAGAACGTCCTGGCCACGGGTACGCAGACCCTGCGTACGGACGGTACGACCAAGGTCTCCTATGGCTTCGGTTCTACCCCGACCAACCCGATCGCGCTGACGTCGATCGACTCCGACTCCGTGTTCAACTCGGACATGGCTCGGTTCGCGACCACGCAGCTCCGCACGAACAAGGTGCACCCGAACAAGGGCTCCTACTACACCGCGTACATTCACCCGCAGGTCTCCTACGACCTGAAGCGTGAGACCGGTGCGGGTTCGTGGCGTCAGCCGCACGAGTACTCGGCTCCCGGCAACATCTGGGCGTCCGAGATCGGCGAGTACGAGGGTGCCTGCTACATCGAGTCCCCGCGTGCTCAGAACGTCCAGTCTGGTGCCGGTTCCGGCTCCACCCAGACCCGTGTGTTCAACACCTACTACACCGGACAGCAGGCCCTGGCCGAGGCTGTCGCGGAGGAGTTCCACACGGTTCGCGGTCCGGTCGTCGACAAGCTGACCCGCTTCCAGCCCCTCGGCTGGTACGGTGTCGCGGGCTGGTCTCTGTACCGTCCCGAGGCGCTCATCGTGGCGCAGTCGACCTCCTCGGCTCGCAACGCTGCCTGATCTGATTGGGGGCCCTTCGGGGCCCCCTTCCCCCTGAAGGAGGGAATGCATGTCTGGACTCGACAATACGTCGTACACCGTGCGTGCGGTCACCGCTACGACCACGCTCACGAACAACGACTTCATCCTGCTCGCCGACCCGTCCGGTGGTGCCATCACGGTGAACCTCCCGGCCGTTGCCAGCGTCCAGCCTGGTCGCGCGTTCAAGGTTCGTACCACGGGTACGACCAACGCGGTCACGCTCGACGGTTCTGGTGCCGAGACGATCGATGGTTCCGCCACGAAGGCCCTGGCCTCCGGTGCGATCCACGGCGTCGAGGTTGTCACTGACGGTACCGCCTGGTTCACCGTCGCTTCGTTCTGATCTGAGAGGGGGCCTCTGTGGCTAACTGGTACTTCAACACGCCTACGGTTGCGGAGGCTCCCTTCGCATGGAACCCGCTCATGGAGCGGTTCCGCATGGATCGAGCCGTCTCTGTCGTGGAGACCGCGCCCGGCGTTTACGAGCAGGTACGATATGACGCATACACCAATGAGATCGGCGCTGTCAACCTGCCCGCCAACCCCAACGCCAACGACACTGACTTCTACCCGGCACCAGCTACCGGGCTCCACTACTTCCGTGGTGGGTACGTCCACACGGTGGATGACACCGTGAAGGCGAACATCATCGCGTCGGGCGCAGCCGACGCTTCCAACTTCACCCCTGCTCCGTAGGAGGAGACATGGCTAAGCCGAACAAGAAGGCTCCCCTTGGCCAGGGCGGGCGTTTCGCCGCTGTCGCGAAGGCGGCTGGTGGCGGCAAGAAGGGCGCAGCGATAGCCGCTGCGGCTGGCCGCAAGAAGTACGGTGCCGCGAAGATGGCCAAGATGGCTGCGGCTGGCAGGAAGAAGGGCAAGTGATGAGCGATCTCTACCGCAACCCCGAAGAGGGTCCGGCTCGCCCTGAACTCAACGAGGCTCCTCAGTTCGACGCTGGGGACTACCCGACCGAGATCGCGGGCCCTGGTGGTAAGGCCACCCTCACCGAGAACAACGAGCGCGGCATCCTGGACAGCATCGTGTTCCGGGCTATGGCCCGTCACCGCGAAGCGAGCCTGCCGTCGAGCAAGCATGACCCGCACGCTCAGGGTGTGTACGCCGAGGGTCGTGAGAAGTATGGCGACTGACATGCCCGCATGGCTCCAGAGTGCCCGTAAGGACATGCAGAGCCGCATGCACAGCCCGAAGTATCAGCCTCGGGCCTCCCGGTCCACCTTGCCCGCGCAAGCCTCTCAGGAGCAGGCTCAGGCTGTTCGCTCCGAGACGAGTCAGCGTGGACACAACGTGTTTCGACCCGACATCTATCGGGTGAGTGAAGGGTACATGAACTGATGGCTACCGCGAAGACTGTCAGCAACACCGTCGCGCCCCTTCTCAAGAAGGGCGCGCTCGTCAACCTCGAACGAGGTGGCCGCACTCTCCAGAACCTGGAGGTGCTGGACTGGGATGAGCACTTCATCAAGCTCCGCTGGGACATCCACGTCTCTCCGCAGACTGAGATAGTCCTGGTCCCCTGGGGCAAGATCGAGTCGCTCGGACTGGTGGGTGAGCGATGAGCTGCTCGTCTTCGTGTGCCACCCGAGATCACTCCACCTACGGAGAGTGCCTGCGAGCCAAGAGCTTGCAGGTCTCTCCTCACGTGAATGACACATACAGCACGAAGCAGCGCACGTGGGACAAGGATCTGGACCACTACGCACGTGCAGTCAATGACGGCCTGAGCCCTTCGGGAACGCAGAGGCACCAGGTCGACAAGGCCATCAAGGAGGCGGAGAATGGCTGAGATGCAGGTACGTATCGACGGTGCAGCCTCCACGGCTGCCCCCATCAGTGTGACACAGGGCGGAAACACCGCCAACGTGGCTGTTCCTGACCCGAACCTTGGAGCCATGCTCCTTGTGAGTACGGGACAGCTCGTAGCCAGCACAACCCTGAGCGCTGTGACCACCAATGCTACCGGATCTGCGGTGGACTGTGGTTCAGCTCACGCCAACTGCACAGTTGTCGGGGTAGGCACTGCCACCCTGACGGGCACGATCACAATCGAGGGTTCGGTCGACAATACCACGTGGGTGTCCACTGGAACTACGGTCGCCCTCACTGCCGCCGCGACCGTGACTGCGTCCAGCAGCGGCAAGGCGTTCCGATACTACCGAGCGTCCCTCTCGGGAGCTGGTGGCTCTGGTTCACTGACCGTCAAACTCATGGCAAGCTGAGGCTAGCCCATGGGACAGATGGCGGTGCACGAGTTCGAGCCGACGTCGGATATCTTAAAGGATGCTGGGTTCCAGCTTCCCGTGACCGCTGGCAACGTGTTTGCCACACTCACCCCGCCCGTTGGTAGATGGCGCATCAACATCAACCGAATCGCCTACGGCACTGGCGCACCTACGATCGCCAACAACTCCAGCTTCTGGGTTGGTGGCAGTCAGCACATTCTGTCCAGTGGTGCAATCCTTGGCGTACCGTACCGGTACGAGTTCTTCTTGGCTCTGGATGGGGCCACCGTCATCAAGATTCAGGCGAACGGAAACGGCTCGGCGAACATCGGAGTGTCGGTGGGCATGACCGCCACTCGACTCGCGTAAGGAGTAGTCATGGCTACGAGTTTCGATCAGCTTGTCTCACGAGTCAAGCAGCAGCTTCTCGGGTACACGAGGGATCAGGCTTCGATCTCGTACCTGACGGCAGACCTGAATGCAACCGACACGACTTTCTCTGTCGACGTGGACACCGTGACCAACATCTCTCGTGGCCTGATCGAGATCGGGGACGAACTGATGTTGGTCAAGAAGTTCGACAGGGCCTCTGGCGTTGTCACACTTCTACCACGGGGACGTGGTGCTGAAGGCACCACTGCCACGACGCACAGCACCAACGACCTCATCACGGACGACCCGATGTATCCGAGGGCGAGGATCAAGGAAGCCATCAACGACACGATCCAAGCCACCTTCCCGGACCTCTGGGTATTCGGAGAGTACGAGTTCCCGAAGATCGCGGCTCGCTACTCCTACCCGCTCCCGACTGACGTCGAGGACGTGTACAAGGTGTACGTCAACACCATCGGCCCTTCGGCCGTATGGTTCCCGCTCTCCTCGTGGCGGTTCAACCCGCAGGCTTCTACCACGGCTGGCCAGGTCAAGCCGACCCCCACGCCGACCGGCAAGACGCTCGACATCATGAGGGACTTCATCGTTCCCGGACGGAACGTCCGTGTCACGTACAAGAAGAAGCCGACCACCCTCACCAACAGCTCTGATGACTTCGAGACCGTCTCCGGATACCCGGAGCGGTACGTCGACATGATCATCTATGGTGCGTGCTGGCGTCTGCTCCCCGCCTACGAGGCAGCTCGACTTCAGCAGCAGCAGATCGAGGCGACCGAGCGCGCTCCGCTGGTCCCCACTGGCGCTGGCTCTCAGGCTGCACAGTACTACCTGTCGCTGTACACGCGACGTCTGCAAGAAGAACGTGACCGCCTGTTCAGCCTGTTCGAGTCTGGACAATACTTCAACGGGTAAGGAGTGACATGGCTAACTCTCGCTACTACTCGTCCATTGCACAGCAGACGACTCTGACCAGCGGCATCACTGCATCTGGCACCACGATGATCGTAGCGGCGACCACCGGTTTTCCGGGGTCGCTGCCCTACACGCTGGCTGTGGACTACGGTGCTTCCAACGAGGAGCTGGTCGAGGTCACTGGCGTAGCCGGTACAACCCTCACAGTCACTCGTGCGGTCGACGGAACATCTGGCTCCAGCCATAACCCTGGGGCCGTGGTTCGCCACGTAAGCTCCGCTCGCGACTTCACTGACAGCAGGACCCACGAGGCGGCCAGTACGAACGTACACGGCCTCTCAGGCGGTGCTGCGGTGGTCGGCACGAGCAGCACGCAGACGCTGACCAACAAGACTGTGACGCACGTCCTCGGCTCGGCCGACAACTTCAAGCTGTACAACAAGGGTGCGACTGGTGTCACGCAGATCATCGGTGACTCCACGAACCCGAACCCGAACCGCATCGAGATCCTGGACGACGAGACGTCGCTGAACGTCATGGCGTACATCAACTCTGGCGGTGCGATCAAGTCGATCAGCCGGTCTGGCGACGGTACGAACACGTACCGTCTGCGCCTGACTGACAACGACGGCACGACTGACCGGTTCGCAGTGCTGGCTGGTGGCACCATCTCGGTGGCTCCGAACTCCAGCACCACGTTTGTGGGTATCGATCTCGTCGCTCCCGACACCAGCACCTCGAAGAGGGCCATCCGAGTCGCCGCCTCGGGCGGCGGTACTGAGCGCTTCACGGTGTGGAACGACGGTCGTGTCGACATCGTGGGTTCGGCTGCGGCCTTCTCCACGTTCGACGTAACTGCGCCTGCGTCGGTGACTGCCGACATCATGCGAGTGATGGACAGCGGCAGCAACACCCAGTTCGCTGTGCAGTCCAGTGGTCGTGCCCTGTCGAACCACGGTATGACCATCGCTCAGCCTGGCGTCACCTCTGGTAACGTCCTTCAGGTCGGCGGGTCGAACGCTGGCTACACCGGCAACCTGACTCAGTGGGTCAGCCCTGCCAACGTGATCGTAGCCAACATCAACGAGTCTGGCCAGCTCACCACGGCTGACCATACAGTCAATGGCACGCTCACGGTCAACGGTACAGTCAACGCCACCGACTACACGCAGACCACTTCGACTGGTGCGAGTGTCGTCACGGCGGCGACGGGCTGGTCGGTCTCGACCGCCCGAGCCATGAAGAAGTCTGGATGGGTGATCGTTGAACTGATCATCGCCCGCACTGGTGCGACCCTGACGGCCGACTCGGCCGGTAACCTGACGGACACCGACCTCTGCACGCTGGACTCCAGCGTCCTGCCGGACACGTTCTTCAGTACGGACCGAATCGTGTGGGCCTACTCGACCGGCACGACCGCTGGCACCATCGGACTCAACCCGAGCACGGGTCTGATCCAGGTACTGGACGCGCACCCCACTAGCACGATCACCAACACGAGCACGCTTCGCGCCACGCTCGTCTATCCGCTCTGATCGGGGGATCATGGCAAAGGAATTCAACAGCACCAACTTCGAGATCAGTACTGTGACCTCCGACGACACGACTCTTCAGATGCGTTTCGACTTCGGTGCAGACAGCGATCCCACGCTAGTTGCTGGTCTCATGCAGGCCATCAAGGACTACTTCGACGCGGTGCCGAATCACCTGACGGTGAACACCAACCGGTACGAGTCGACGCAGACCACCTTCTAAGGAGGTTCAATGGCTGACATTGTCAATCGGATACCGTTCGAGCTTTCCAACTTCGGCACCAGTGGCGGTGGCAGCTACAACCTTCAGGACTACCGCTTCGACTACGCCCTCGGGGGGATCCCCTTCATGTCGGCCACTCGTGATCAGTGGCCGTACACCGAGGGCATGGCCGAGATCCGCAAGCAGCAGTTCGACTCCTTCCAGGAGCCTGGAGAGCAGTCGCTGTACGGCTGGTGGCTGCGGTCTCAGTCCACGTTCAACGCTGGTGCCGGGCTCCTGTACCAGGACCCGGACAACGACAACCAGTTCAACTACCGCTTCCAGGACTCGCTGGGTGTGGATCCTTGGACGTCCGGTCAGCTCTCGCTGCTCCGCCAGATGGACGTCGCATCGCCCAACCCGCTCATCGGCTCCGTTCAGAGGGTGAGGGGCTATGTACGTTCTAATGGCGTGGACGCCGCATACCTTGTGGACGGCGGCAATCTCTGGAACTGCGACGGCAGTGGAGCTGCTGGAGTCACTTTCGCTTCGGTCGGCTCTCTGCTCGACCTGGCTGCTGCGGGTAACCGAAGCCTGATCAACATGAGCGACGGCATCTGGACGAACGTCGAGGGTGCCGCAGCCTCTCAGATGTACAGCTTCCCGATCACCCCGACCTCGGGGTGCATCGAGTACGTCAAGGGTCGCATCGCGGTAGGCATCAACAACGTGCTGTACCTGGCCGTGATCAACACTGGTGGATCGCTCGCGATCGACACCAACAACCAGTTCAAGTTCACGCACCCTGACCCCACCTTCAAGTGGTCTTCGATCACCGAGGGGCCCAGCGGCATCTACGCCGCTGGCTACAACACCACACAGTCGGTGATCTATAAGATCACCATCGACTTCAGCGGTACGACCGAGGTGTTCCTGCCTACCGTGACGGCCACCATGCCGACCGGCGAGCTGATCAACAACATCTACGTCTACGTCGGTAGCTTCATGGGTATTGCCACGAACAAGGGCTTCCGAGTCGGTGAGTTCAACACCTACACGGGTGACGTGAACTACGGACCACTGCTGTTCCAGCCGACAGGCGGATGCCGTGGCATCGTGGGCTTCGACCGGTTCATGTACGTGGGGTCCACAAACGCCCACGATGGCCAGTCAGGCGTCTTCAGGGTCGACCTGGGTACAACCGTCCAGGAGCAGACCACGAAGGCCGTACGGTACGCCTACGCCCGTGACGCGTACGCTTCCGGGAAGTCTGGAGCTATCAACAGTGTGAGTATGCTCGGTGCGAGTAACCGGCTGGTCTTCACGGTCACGCAGGACTCACTCATGCGGCAGTCAGCCAGCACTCTCGTGCCGTCTGGCTACCTCACCACGGGGCGCATTCGGTTCAACACCGAGGAGCCCAAGCTCTACAAGTTCGTGTCACTCCGCATGCCGAACACTCTCGGCGGTAACGTCCAGTTCTCTCTGATCGACGAGACTGGCGGCGAGACTCCGTACATCACGTACGGTCCCGGCTTCTCCACGAGTACCGGTGACGTCTCGACTCCTTCCCCCGCTGGAAGGCACAACTGGATACAGCTCAAGTTCACACTGTCTCGCGGTACGGACACCACTCAGGGTGGTGTCCTTAACGGCTGGCAGGTGAAGGCACTGCCCGGTTCCACTCGACAGCGGCTGATCAGTCACACCTTCCTTCTCTTCGACGAGGAGATGGACAAGGGTGGCCAGCGTCTGGGTGGTGACGGGTACGCTCGTGACAGGTTCGAGGACTTCAAGAACCTGGCCAAGACGGGCGACGTCGTTGCGTTCCAGGAACTAGTCGAGAACATCTCCACCCTGGTAATCATCGACGACTGGAAGTACGTACAGACGGGGCCTCCGGGCCCCAATGCAAGTACTCTCGGGGGTTACCTGACGGTCGTCCTCCGGACGGTCGCTGAAGCTACGTAAGGGGCGGGGATGGACATAGGGACACTTAGCAGTGTCGCCACCGTCGTAGGGGTCGCAGTAGGCGGCTACGCTGGTGGTAGACTACAGGGCAGAAGCTCGGCCAGCCAGATCGCGGCCGACACGGTCGAGATGCTACAGACTCAGGTGGAACTCCTGAAGGAGGACAAGGAGTCTCGGGATGGTGAACTCACCGAACTCCGCCACCGAGTAGAGATCCTCGAAAGCCTCGTGACACAGCGGGCCGAAGTCGAGGAGCTGGGCACCAAGATCAGCCTCGTGAAGGACACGGTCGATCGCATCGCGATCAGAGTAGGTGCTTGAAGATGGAGCATGATCCACAGGACGTAACGCCTAGCTGGTACAAACCACAGCCGCGCAGTCCGCATCAGGTGTACAAGCCGGACGTCATCAAGGATCTCCAGCGTACCCTGCAAGTTCCGGAGACCGGCGAGATGGACTCGGCCACGGTCAACCACATCAAGGGTCTGCAACATGTCTTAGACCTCCGGCCTACGGGGATCATCGACGAGCAGACTGCAATCCAGATCGAGAGACTGAGGAACCGATATGTCGGAGGTAACGAATGAACAAGTGGGTCAAGCCAGCCCGAACGGCGATCCAAGTGCTGATCGCCCTTACGTCTGCGGCACCGATCCTCGTACCTGCTCTTGGCCTGTCTGCGACAGTGGGAGCGGGTGCGGTCGTGCTGACGGTTTCGGCAGCGGTGTCGAGACTGATGCAGACGCCCTCCGTGGAGACGCTCCTGAAGTCGTTGAACCTCCACTCCCCGGAGTCTGATCAGATCAAGTGAGTAACAAAGCGGCCCCCTCCTTCTGGAGGGGGCCTTCTTTGCGTTGTAGGGTCAGCCGGTGGGGTCGTCCATCAGCCGGTCCCACGCCTCGTCCTCGATGCGCTGGGCCTGGACTCGGTTGGTCAGCGCCTCATGCCGGGCCTGCTGAGTGCTGCCCCCACGAGTGTCCACCTCCCGAGACTTGGCCGCGTTGTTCGCCTGGACGGCCTTCTCGTACGCCTCGTACTTCTTGCCCATCAGAACTTCAGCTCCTCTTCCAGCTCACGCTCGGTCTTGAGCGTGCCGTCGTCGGCGACCCGCCAGATCGGGACGCTCACGTGAACGTCGGCGACCTTGATGTAGCTGCGGACCAGGTTGATGAACACGTCGGCGTCGAGGCGGATCAGATCCTCGATGGTGTCAGCCACCTCGATGGCGATCGTGGTGTCACTGATGTTCGTCCCGCGCCGCTTGATCAGGTCCCGAGCGATCTGCTCGGAGACCACCTTCACGATCTCGGTCTGCTCTGCCATCATGCTCCTCGATTCTCAGTATCAGACGGCCGTTCCGTCTGATTACCTTCACGCGCCTCACTGCGTCGCGCCTCCAGTGCGGCCTGAACCTCCTGCACGAACCAGGCTCGGGCCTCTTCTTCGGTCTCGGGGCCGTCGTCGTACATGTTGCCCCAGTCCCCGCCGAACACGAAGTACAGCGTGACAGTGGCAGGGATTCCGTTACGCTCGGCGGCTATCTCGATGGAGCCATGAGGCTCCAGCACCGTGTCAGCCATCGTTCTCCTCATAGGTCAGGCCAGCGAAGACATCCGGATACTCCTTCTTCAGGATGTCCGTCACCTTGCGGGCGAACTCCTGGATCTCCGCGTCGGCGTGAGGGCTGAGCCTCTTCGGCAGCAGCTCCAGCCAGGTGCGCAGGTTGCCGGACACGACCAGCTTGGTCTCCATGCCGGACGGCAGACCAGCACGGCTCGCCTCGCGAGCCTGCTTGCGGTTGAGTCCGAGAGCACGGAGAGTCTCGACGTTCATCCTGTACTTGTCGCGGTGCTTCTCGGTGAGCGGCTGGCTCACAGGGAGGCCGAGGCGACGGAAGGCGGGAGGATTGATGGTGTTCGCATCCTCCATGTTCACGAACCGCTGCGACAGCTCGGAGAAGCTGAGGTGCCGGTGACGGATCAGCTCGTGAGTCAGGTTGCGGCTCACGCCCTCGATGTAGAACGTGACGCTCACGTGCTCCAGGATGGAGAAGTGCTCGTGGTCCAGGATGTTCTTGATGTAGCCCGCCTGGGTGGCGGTCTCCGGGTTGGGCAGGTCCCACGACTCGTAGCACAGGCGACCAGCGAACTCGATCAGATCCTGGCCGAACTGCTTGAGGTAGCCCGCACCCTTGCGCACGCGCTTCTCGAAGGCGCTGCCGCCAGCCTTGCCAGGCATGACGTGACGGCTGTCGCCGGTCGGAGGGAAGAGGTCGACCTTGGTCTGGCCGATCAGAAAGACCTTCATCAGAACTCCGGGAGTTCGGGTGTGTACTGGCTCATGACATAAGCGTACAGGATGACGGCGTAACCCGCAAGGTCCTTGTACGTGTCGATCTTCGGCTCGTTGTACACCTCTTCGGGCAGGCCCTTCAGCCTGCCCAGCTTGATGCCGATCTGGGTCATCATGACACCCAGGACGTCGGAGCCGGACAGCTCGGCGGCGTACTCGAAGTTCGAGAACTCGCCGTCGATCTTGTAGTCGTGGTTCTTCTCGGAGAGAGTCTGCCGCAGGTCTTCGATCGCGGCGTCGATCCAAGAGTTCGGGTCACGAGAGGTCATCTTCGGTGATCACCACCTTGGTCGTCTTCACGATGCGGACCTTCGCGTACACTTCCTTGGCGTCCACGTAGGACGCCATCACTCCGTCCAGCGTCTTGGAGCCGAGACCCCAGGGACGCCAGGCCCGCTCGTTGTTGAACATGAACGAGTAGGCAGAGTCATCCTTGCGCCACGCCTGCACCTGGTACCAGTCGCCCTCAGAGGGCTCCTGCTCCACCGTGTGAAGCGTCACGAGTTTCGACGACGACTCGTCCGATGCGAGCGTGATCGATGAGGTTGAGGCATTGTCGGCACGGTTCTTCCGTGACATAGAGAGTTGCTCCCTCGCACGATCCCAGACCGGCATCAAGGATCGCGTTGTGTTCGGCGTGGATGGCGTAGCAGGGGAACTGGTTGTAGTCGGCACCTGCCGGTACATCGTCGTAGCTGAGCCGTCCTCGTGGACAACCACCGTCCACGCAGTGAACCTTCCCTGCTGCGACTCCATTGTACCCCTGTCCGATTACCTTCTTGTCCTTGACGACAACGGCCCCCACCTTGCGGCGGGAGCACGTTGATCGCTGTGCCCAGATGTGGGCTATGTCAAGGAAGGTTCCGTCCCAGGAAGGACGGCTCACTTGCGTCATAGTCCAGCTCGATCCGGTCGTTCACGGCGGGCGTGAGCCACGCCGCATTCTTCTTGTGGAGGACGATGTAGCTGCTACCCGCAGACGTCTTGCGCCACACGTAGGTGAGGCTGCGGGTGTCCTTCTCGGCTACCTTGATCCACGGGTGGTCATTCGCGTCCAGCCTGTAGACCTTACCGATGCGGTGTCGGCCGGTCGAGGACGCCGCCGAAACGACGACGTCCCCAATCTCGACCTTAACGCCATAGGCGTCGTATGCCACGTCAGCCAGCCGGACAGCCGCAGTGCGGCGGGAAGTGCGGAGGGTTGGTGCAGTTGTGGTTCACTTCCGGTGACGTCCCTTCGGCTTCTCCACGCCCGCAGCGTCCGCATTGGGAGTGGTGGTGAACTTGCGGTTCTGCTGGTACTGCTGGTCGAACTCCTTCGCCTTCGTCTCAGGCGAAGCACTCTCGTCGAACGGCTTGTCGTTGAGGTTGTCGGTCCTGCGTCGTCCGCCCGCCATCATTCCCCTTCGGGTTTGGGAGGGAACGGCGGCTTGAGGATCGGGAGATCCCTGTCGTCAGCCACGCGTCAGCTCCTCGATTCGGTACTCCTCGTTCTGGAGGCCACTCTTGTGGTCCTCCAGTTGCAGGCTGGTCTCATCCTGGTCCAGCTCCACGCCGTGGGCCTCGGCGATCAGGTCGAGGGCATCCCACGCCTCGTCCTCGGAGGCGAACCACTTGCCTCCGGTCACCTCGGACGACGTGTCGTTCGCGATGTCGGTCCACTCGTTGATGATGACGAAGACCTTGACGGTGTCGGACACTTCTTCCTCTTCCTTGTTGATGTTGCGCTTCCAGTCGTGCCTTGTGCCACGGGATTCCCGGAACTTGAGTTCCGGGCCCCATGAGTTGCGCCAGCTTCGGCTCACTTCTTGATCCTGTCCAGAAGGTACCCGCTGCCCTCCTTGAGAAACATGCTGTTGCTGTCTTCTCCGTCAGGCATCTTCATGCGGATGACGTTGGTCAGGTTCTCGGACATCGCTATCCAGAGATCCTTGCCCGCGTCGTCTCCGTCTTCAGCCAAGTATACACGACTGAAGTCCTCGAAGACATTGTTCCAGTGGTCCTTCCAGCTCTCAGCGCCAGGGACGCCGATCGCAGGGACGCCGATCTGCTGCCAGATCAGGGCGTCGATCTCCCCTTCCGTCACGACGATCCATTCGTCCGCCCAGGAGGCGGACTGAACGCCGTACAGGTTGGTCGGGGAACCCTTGCGCTTCTTGTACTTGGAGTGGTGCGGGATCTCCTTGCAGTTGTGGTTCTGCATGCACCTGAAGCTCATGTTGACAGGGCCGACGTCCGTGAGGTACGGAATCGCCAGCATGCCAGCCACGTTCTCATGACCCGGAATCGGGTCGACCACTACGCCAAGTCCTCTTGAACGAGCGTGCTCCAGATCGATTCCTCGACCCGCCAGCCATTCGGCCGCGACGTCCAGACTCTCGGCGTACTCCAGAGTTGCTCGCTCCAGATATCTCCGCTGCTCTTTCGACAGCGCTGGCATAGTCCATCCTCTCGTACTGCATGATTACTTGGACTGCGTTCCCTTTCGGGCACTCCGCTGCGTGGCAGTTGTAGACCTGCTTCTGGGTGTTGACGCTCCCTGAAGCATCTCGGTCATCATGAAACGGACATCGGTATGGCTTCCATCCGAGGTTCTCAACAGCGGGTACACCGCCGTAACTCTCCAGGATCGGCGAGATCGGAAAGACAGGGAACTCGAACTCCGACTCACCGGTCCTCCGAGTTCCCCGCATCCCACGCCTCCCTCCAGATGCCTGACAGGATCTCGATGACTGCCGCTCTCGGCAGTCCCAGATTCAGCAGGGTCAGGGTCGACTTGTCGAAGCCGGGAGTGTTGGACCAGTAGATTCCGAAGTGCCTCTTGATAGCATCGAGATCGCTATCACCCACCATCGGGCTTCACCTTCCCTACTACCTCGTGTGCCGGTGGGGCTGCCAGGTAGGCAGCCGCTCGCTCGAAGACCTCGATGTTGTCTCTCGCATGAGCGAGCATACCGTTGCACGGAGAGCAAAGCAAGCCTCGCACGAACCCACTTGCGTGGTCGTGGTCGACGGCCAGCTTCTTACGGCGTCCAGTAGCTCTCCTGCATATGTAGCAGACGCCTCCCTGTGCCTTGTACAGGGCCTCGTACTGTTCCTTGGTCAGTCCGTACCGCTCGTAGATTGCTCGGCCGTGAGCGGCCTCTCTGCGCTGCTTCTGGACTGCTCTGTGGTGCGTTGCGCACCGTGGCCCCGGATGGGGAGCCGGTCGACGACTCCCCTCGGGACAATCCTTGCAGAACTTCTTGAGTCCTCGGGTCATCGACCGCGTCCTCCGGACGAGCCAGCGAAGATCAGGATGATCGCCACGAGGATGATGATCCCAGCCCCACCGGCACCAGTACTAGTGCTCGTCTCGCTCGCCAAACTGGCCAGCCCAGACATCTACCTTGTCCTCTCCGTCAGTCCATGGACCGTCCTTGAAGAGGACGGCCAGCGGTTCAGGTTGCTCGGACTCCTCGATCAGACAGATCGCAGGAGACGCGTTCATCTTGAAGTACTTCTTGGCCATAGCGTCCTGCGGACCAAAACGATTCTTGACTGTGGCCACGTCCAAGGTACCAGCGTGAGCATCACCCCAAAGGGTGATGATGAGCGTCGGGAGCTGGTTCGCCTTACCCATGATGGCGCTACGCGGCGGGGGACTACCAGCCTTGGCACTCTCACTTGTATGGTGAACAACCAGGATTGCTGTCTCTTGCTCACGAGCCATGTCCTTCAGCTCTGCCATGAGGGCCCAGTAGTTCTGCTCACCCGCACCCTCGTAGTCGATGTCCATCATGATGTCGATCACCGTCAGGTGAGGGTACTCACCCTTCAGCTCACGGAACGCCTCGGCCTCACGCCACATGTGCTCCAGCGTGGGACTCGACTTGAAGGACCAGCGGACGAAGTCCATGTCCTTCAGCGTCTCGTAGGCGAGACTCTTCTGTGCCATCACCCACAGCTCGGTCTCATCGGTAGGCGTGCCGGTCAGCATGGAGAGAGACCGGCTTGCCATGGTGAAGTCGTCCGAGTCGGAGGAGTGGTACAGCGTGGGTACCTGCATGTTCTTGACGGCGTTCAGGGTCATGACCGTCTTCATGGAGCCGGGCGGTCCGGCCACCATCGTGATGCTACCCCTTCGGATAGTCATCTTCTTCTCGTCGAAGATGGGCCACGGCGCGGGGAGAGGCTCCCCGGCCGAGACGCCACGCTTGACTGTACGGGCCAGAGTCTTCAACGCTTGACCTTCCAGACGACCTTGCGGCCATGCTTGCTGACAGGGCAACTCATCTTGTGGGCCGCGTCAGGCGTGCCTTCTGGCACGCCACACACGTTGCAGACCCGAGGCCATCCGTCATACTTGCCCATTGGATCACCTCCGTGGAGCTGAGGGGATTCGAACCCCTGTCCTACCACCGTCCGCGTGCGGTTTTCAGTGGCAGTCGAAACCAATCCAGCCCCTGGCAGGGCACCCCCGAGAGGGTGCCCCTTGGTTCAGCTAGCCGCGACGAGCTTGACCGCGACCGTCTTGTTGTTGCCGACTCGGTCGAGGACGCGCTTGCCGATGGTGACGCCGGGCTCCAGGTTGAGGCCCGTCGCCTGCATCTCCTGCTTCAGCGCCTCGCGCTCCTGCTTGGTGTTGAAGTCGATACGGTAGGTCTTACCGTCCGCCGTCTGGAGAGTCACCACGATCTTGTGGACCGGCCGGTGGTTCTGGGAGTCCTTGTCGAACTGCCCCTCCGGGAGCACCTTCCAGGTGCCGGGCGTGACCTCCACGAAGTACTTCGGCTTCTTGGTGTTGAAGTCGTAGACCGGAACATCGGTCTTCGGCTCCTCGGTGATGACGCCGACGACGGCGTCACCCTTCTGCTGGAGCGGGTAGAACGACGGGCCGCCGTTGCCGCCGAAGAGATCATTCAGAGTTGCCACTTGTTTCCTCCTGCTTACCAGTCGATCTCTGCAACCTTGACAGCGTTAGTGGGCGCTGCCTTCCCAGTCTCCCACGGCTTCGGCTTGGCGTCAACCGTGGTCGTACTCCAGGGCGCGTCGGGGTCTCCGTCCACGTCCTCGGGATCCTCGTCCTCCCCCTCAGAAAGGGGGGTGGTAGGACCCAGCTCATTCTCGATGACCTGTCGGGCCATCTCGTTCGCCTCGTCCACAGTGCGAGGCTTCTGGTTGGTGGCGAGCCGCTCAGCGGCTGCCTCCGGGCTTCCGGGAGCGTACTCCAGGTCGAGCTGTCCGCCGACCTTGAAGCCCTGCTGGAAGAGGTTCAGGTAGGCCGCAGCAGCCACGCCGAGCGCGCCTGCATCCTGGACTCCATCGATCCCCAGCTCCTCGGGCGTAGCCCTCACCTTCACGTTACCGTACTGAACGGTCGGGAGCAGGAACTCGATCTCAGCCATCCGTCTCCACCTTTCCCCATGAGTCTACCCAGTTGGCGATGTGGTCCTTGACCGCATCGTCGAGAACAGCCTGTCGCTGCTTCTCATCCATCTCGTCCCACTCTTCGTCCGAGATGCCGAACTCTTCAAGCGGGTAGTCGTCCTCCTGGGTCGAGCGACCAACGGTCACGCCCAGGATGATCCGGTACTTGTTCTCCTTCGGCTCCGCGTACTTGTCGTTCCAGTACGCGTCGTCAGAACGGGAGCCCATCTTCCTCACTCTTGTCGTAGTAGACGGCACGCTTGGTCATGCCTGCATTGACCAGGCAGTTGTCCTGGTTGAAGCACCACGCACATCCGAAGCCAGCCTTGGCCTCGTACCGCTTGGCCTTCATTCGATCGTACACCTCTTGGTACTTCTTGCCAACCTCTGCGGGGTCGACCTTCGAGAGGTCGACGAACCGAGTGGTCGGCCTGCCGGGAGCGAGCATGATGTACCTGCCGTGCAGGCTGCTCACGTCGTTCATCGGGGGAAGCTGAGTGACTAGGGCGGCATAGGTCTCAAGCTGGAAGTTGTCGGGCTTGGTGCTCCCAGTCTTCCAGTCGTAGACTACCGGCCCCTTCTTCTTGTGCTCTCCGAGGATGTCGACGTAAGCCACGACGGGAACTTCCAGGGATGGAAGTCGTCCTGTCGCCTCGTACTCAACCTCCCATACGTCCACCTGAGCAAGCTCCTCCAGAGCCTTCTCATAGCAGTCCTTGGCAAGCTGTAGCGCCTTTCCTTCGATGACAGGGGCGTCCTTCGGGCCGCCTGCCAGCCAGCGGGAGAGATCAGGTTCGATCTGCATCTGCTTGGCAACTAGGTCGTAGAACTTCTGGGTGAGATCGAAGTGCTCACCCTTGAGGTGAGCCTCTATCCCATCGTGGACCACCGTACCAACTGGGATGTACCACGTCTGACGTGACTCCGCATTGCGGATCTTGGACAGGTACCAGTTGCGGGGGCACGAGTAGGACTTGTACTGCGAGTAGCTGATGTAGTCCAGTGCCATACCTCCCAGTCTATCAGGTGTTCGAGCAGGCACCGCAGTACGGACGACTGCCGTCCTTGTACTTGCGGAACAGCATCGAGTCCCTGCCGTGCTGCTTGCAGGTCCACTCGATCCAGT
>Ga0068855_100000580_pt1 | contig 44920 bp, 41 predicted proteins | sample KBSCornC52_FD_66592 | JGI IMG/M metagenome (GOLD analysis project Ga0068855, IMG submission 66592) | Corn rhizosphere microbial communities from Kellogg Biological Station, Michigan, USA - KBS Corn C5-2 | ecosystem: Host-associated > Plants > Roots > Rhizosphere > Soil ... | reverse complement strand
CTGGTCCTCAGCGCTGAAATCCGTGCCGGAAAACTCCGTTTACTCGGTCGACCGCAAACTTGCGCTGGAATCCATTCGCGACCTGCGCGAGTCCACCGCCCAGATGGTGACCGATCAGGAGGCCTGGTTCAAGGCCCACCCGCCGGAAAAGAAGAAGCGCCAACAAGAGCCGGGCCCGGTCGATATCCTTCGCTGAGCTCGAGCGGTGGCTTCCGGAGCTGCTAGTTTTCGCCCGGCATTTTGATGGCATCGATGACGAGCACCGGAGCCGGTGCCCGCATGGCCTGGAGCTTCAGCCCGAGCTGCTCCTGGAATGCGGTAAATAGACTGGGAGGCGCGCTGCCATCGCTGGGCGCGCGCTCCTCATCGTATGTGTACTTCAACGTGAAATCATATTTTCCGTGCAGGTCAGTTCTGTCCAGTAACGGCCGGTCCAGGTAAAGCACCAGCATTATGGGAAGATCCTGCATCGAGACCTCCTGAAAATTGAGCGTCCGATATCCTGGCCCCCCGCCCACCTGGATACGACCGCCGCCATTGCGATCGGCTTTGGACTGGATCAGCTTCGGCCCGTCCTTCGCAATCGTCAGGGCATATACCGAAATACTGCGCGTCTCTTCGTGCGTCTTCAGCCAGAATCTTTCCACCAACAGGTTGCGTATCATGCTCTGGAACTGCTCCACGCTGGGCTCGCCCTCCACGTTCGCGAGTCCGTCGATATCGAAGAGTTGCGTTCTCACCCACTCTGGACCGCTCACGATCTGATTCTTCTGCAGGCCATATCCCACCATCAGCATCGATTCGACGGTCTGCCGCTCAATCAAAAACTGGCGTCCGTAAAACCGAAATGCCAGCAGCCGGTCATTCACCGGCTTCGCATCCGGATCGCTCGGGCGGACAGTCGCCACCGCCCAGTCCGGACTCGCATCCTGCGCCATCGGTCTTCGCTTCGGCGGCGCCGTCTGATCCCGTTGAGCCCGGGCGCCAGCCGTCACGCAGAGCACCAACGCAACTGCAATCAGTGCTCCTCGCAATCGAAATAGCCGATAAGCGTTCTTTTGGATGGACGCATCGTGTCCGGAAGTAGTTCTCGCCGCCACCATGGATCGTATCTCCGGCACTCGTCTAGTTCGCACTGGGCCTCGACACCGCATCAATCACCAGCACAGGCACCGGCGCTTTGACCGCCTCCAGCTTCAGTCCAAGCTGCTCCTGAATGGCCGTGAACAAACCCGGCGCAGAGCTCGTACCGGGTGGTACGCGCGACTCATCTTTGGTGAACTTCAGGTCGAAGTCATACCGGCCCTGCAACCCTGTCCGGTTCAGCAGCGGCTTATCGACCTCATACAGCATCATCAGTGCGAAGTCGTCCATGGACACGTTGGTGAACTTCAGCTGACGCTCTGCTTCGCCCCCGTGGGCATCCTGGATGGGAAGCGAGTTGGGATCGCTCTTGGTCGGCTTTAGTTTCATGCCGCCCTTAGCGACGGTCAGGACATACGCCGCCATCTCGCGCTGCTCTTTGTGCATCTTCAGCCCGAAACGCTCGACCAGAAGCTTGCGGACCATGCTCTGGAACTGCTGCACGCTGGGCTGGCCGGGGGCGTCGGGAAATCCGTCCACATCAAACGGTTGGCTCTTCACCCAATCCGGTGCATCGGCAATCTGGGTTTTCTGCACGCCGTATCCGACCATCAGCATGGTCTCGACGTTCTGCCGCTTGATCAGAACGTGCCGCCCCCGCACGCTGAACGACTGTTCCGTCTCATCCGGATCGCTCGGTCGAACGGTGGCCACCTCCCAGCCGGGGTCAACGTTCCGCGCCATCAAGGCTTCTTTGGTCTCGCCGGCCGCCGGGCCTTGAGCACGGGTATCCCCGCACGTGGAAATCAACGCCGCAACCACAAGGAGTGTCATCCCTATTCCACGCATACGTACTCTCCTACAATCTCAACTTTCGTTGCACTCAATCGCCGCTAATTCGCACCCGGCCGTTCCACCTTGTCGACCACCAGCACGTCCGTCATGGCCTTCATGGGTTCCAGCTTCAGCCCTAATTGTTCCTGCATCGCCGTGAATAAACTGGGAGCAGCCGTGCCGTCAGTCGGCGCGCGGTCCTCGTCATAGGTCCACTTCAGCGTCATGTCATAGCGCCCGTTTAGCCCAGTTCGGTCAATAACGGGGCGATCCACGCGGAATTCCAGAATCAACGCCAAATCCCCCATGGAAAAGTTCTTCAGCATCTCCGTGTGCTGTCCTCGGTCCTCTCGTGGATGCTGCTCCGGAAAGACGCTATGAGCCGTCGTGTTCACCGTGATCTTTGGCCCATCCTTCGCCAGCACCATCGCATACACCGACATCTCCCGCTGCCCGCGGTGCAGCTTCAGGCCGAACCTCTCCGCCAATACCTTCTGGATCATCTTCTGCAACTGCGGCAAGTTCATCTCGCCGTCCGTGTTGCATAAGCCGTCGATCTCCCAGCGCGCCGTTTTTACCCAGTCTGGCGCATCCACAATCTGGTTCTTCTGCACGCCGTAGCCAATCACCAGCAGCATCTCGAGCGTGTCGTTGGAGATCGTCAGGTGCCGCCCGTGCTGCTCGATATGGTCGCCCACGGTGTTGGGATCACTTGGCTTTACCGTCACCACGTCCCAGTCCGGATCGGCGTTCGCCGCCATTGCGGCCGGCTTAACGGAGCCACCCGCCGCCTCCTGCCCCCGCGTCTGGATCGCTCCCACGCAGAGCAGCACTATCCCCGCCATCCAACACCGCACTCCGTGTGCCTGTCTCACTACGCCCTCCAGCCGTACCGATACTTACGGCAGCAGGCGGTGCGCGGTTCCCTCAGTTCGCTCCCGGCTTTTCAATTTTGTCGATCACCATCACGTCGGTGGCCGTCTTTACCGGCTCCAGCTTCAGGCCAAGCTGCTCCTGAATCGCCGTGAACACGCTTGGAGCCGCGCTGCCGTCGGCTGGCACAGCCGTTTCATCAAAGGTCCACTTCAGTGCGAAGTCGTACCGGCCCGTGAGTCCGGTCTGGTCCACTACCGGGCGATCCAGGAACATCTTCAGCAGAAGAGCCAGCTCGCCCATTTTGGCGTTGGTCATCCGCATGGTCCTCTGGCCGCCACTCTCGCTGTCATTCTCATTGGGCTGACCGTTCGGATCGCCCGCGCTCTTCTCGAGCTTTGGGCCACCCTTCCCCACCCTCAAGGCATACACAGGGATTTCCCGCTGCTCCGTATGGCTCACCAGGCCGAACCTTTCCACCAGCAGCTTGCGCATCAGGCTTTGTAACTGCGGAACGTGCGGCGTACCCGGCACGTCGGGAACGCCCGTCACATCCCAACGATCCGTGGCGATCCAATCCGGTGCATTGATCAACTGTTTCTTATGAACGTCGTAGCCGACGAGCAACATCGTCTCCACCGTATGCCGCTTGACCAGAACCTGCCGTCCTTCAGGGCCCAGCATGGACCCCTTCTCATTCGGGTCTGACGGCCGCACCGTCACCACCTCCCAGTCGGGATCGGCGTTAGTCGGCATGGACTTGTTCTCCGCGGGAATCGTCCACGCAGCATCGTCAGTAACGTGCGCCAGCGTCAGCGGATGTGCATGCCCACCCTCGGTCCACTCGCCTGCGATCGTCCCTCCATCCGGGCTCAGCTTGCCGTCGTATGAGACGTCGACGGCTGCGATTGCAAAATGCAATGCGTCGCCTTCCAGGCTTATCTCCGTCGCACGCCCCTCGGAGGGTTTGTGCGAATCGAGGTTGTACATCACCGCCTTCCATGACGCCTTGCCACCTGCTTCACTGCCTGCAGTGATCTTCAGCACAATGCGCTGCGCTGGATCGGCCTGCATGGTGCCTTGCCAATCCCCGGCAAGCTGGCCCGTACTAAGCGTCTGTGCATAGGCAGTCGTACATGCAGTCAGCATCATCACCGTCAGCAGCACAATCGCGCCTGCCAGCAAAGCAGTCCGTTGTAGAAATCGAATTCGCATACCGTTCCTTACGGCTGCGACGCTGCGTCAGTTCCTCAATTCGCGTCGGGCTGCTCCACTTTGTCGATGACAATCACGTCGGCGGCCGCTTTCATCGGCTCCAGCTTCAGCCCAAGCTGCTCCTGCAAAGCAGTGAACACGCCCGGCGCCGGATTGCCCTCTTGAGGCGCGCGTGTCTCATCCATCGTGTACTTCAGGCTGAAGTCATATCGCCCGGCAAGGCCCGTCCGATCCACCACCGGGCGGTCCAGACGGAAATCCAGCAACGTAACCAGCTGTCCGATCGGAACATTTTTAAACTCGACACTCGACTCGCCGGCGCTCTGGCGATCCCGCTCATCCGGCAGTCCGTTGGGATCTGCCGTGCTCTTCTCCAGCTTTGCTCCGCCCTTCATCACTGCGAGCGCATACACCGGCATCTCGCGCTGCTCTGTATGTGCCACGAGCTTGAACCGCTCCACCAGCAGTTTGCGCACCAGAACGCGAATCTGCCGTATGTCAGGCATGCCATCGGCATCCAACTCGCCGTTGACCTCCCACTCTTTCGTGTTCACCCAATCCGGCGCATTCGCGATCTGCTTCTTCTGGATTCCGTAGGCCACCATCAGCATCGCTGCCACGGTCTGACGCCTCAGCGCGAGGTGCCGTCCGTTCACGCGAAACCCGGACTCAGAGCTGTTGGGATCGCTCGGCCGAACCGCTACCACCTCCCACGCCGGGTCCGCTTCCCTGGGCAGCCTCTGTGCCGCCGATTGAGTTTGCCCTTGCGCCTCCACGTGCCCGGCGCACAGCAATGCGCAGAGAATTACCGCCGCCGCAACTCGAATCCATTCCATGCGCCGCCCTCCTGGACTCGAGTACTGTTACGCCTCGCGGAGAGCCGCAGTTTCGCCTAAATGAAGAAACTTCAGAGCAGCCGCATGTAATGTGTCTCTCGTCGAACTTTCCGCCTAGTTCGCACTCGGTCGTTCCACCTTGTCGATCACCAGCACGTCCGTCATTCGCTTTACCGCCTCCAGCTTCAGCCCCATCTGCTCCTGGATGGCCGTAAATAAACTCGGCGCGGCACTCCCATCAGTCGGTGCATTGGACTCGTCGAATGTCCACGTCAGGGCAAGATCATACCGGCCCGTTAACCCGGTCTCGTTCACCACCGGCCGATCCGTATTCAGCAGCAACTCCATCGAAAATCCGTCCATGGTCGTGTTCTGCATCTCGATCGTTCTCTGCCCGCGATTCTGGTGATCGCTATCGTTCTGCATCCCATTCGGGTCGCTCTTGCTTAACTCCATCTTCGGGCCACCCTTCGCCACCGTCAGCACGTACACAGGAAGCTCGCGCTGCTCACGATGCGTTACCAGGCCAAACCGCTCCACCAGCAGCTTGCGCAGCATCATCTGGAACTGCTTCATGTCGGGCTGCCCCTCCACCGTCGCAACACCGTCCGCATCGAAGCGTTCGCTCCTGATCCAATCCGGGCCACCCACAATCTGGTCTTTCTGAATTCCGAATCCCAACAGCAGGATAGTCTCGACCGTCCGGTTTCCAACGATGATGTGTCGGCCGCGTATGTCGAATGTCGCATCCCTCCGGTTGGGATCGCTCGGATGTACCGTGACCACATCCCAGTCCGGATCGGCGTCCTTCGCCATTCTCTGCGGCTGTGTGATCCTTTGACCACCGGCCGAAGTCTCCTGCGCTACACCGCAAGCACACAGTGCAATAGCGGCAACCGCTACCGACAACCCGCTTATTCGTTTGTGCATAACTCCTCTGTAATCGCATCGCGAGAGTATCGCTTCCCCGTCCCGATCGGCACCCTTGGGCATCGAAGGCCGAGACGTATCACTCTGGGCTGCACACGCCCGCGGCATCCCATAACCGGAATTACGCGTCAGCATCGTGGCTGGTTCCCACGAAGTCGCGCCTGGCAAGTCTCCTGTATCGAATCCCGACACCGCGGCTCGGACCTTTATGGACGAGTTCCGCATTCGGACGCGCGCCAGGACATCGCGATGATCCGGATGCCCACCGGCACGCTACACTGCCTACCAGAGAAGCGGATGAGAAACAGGCACCTAGCTGCCCTTCATCTTCTCCCGAACACTCTTGGCGAGCTTTTCAATCTCATCCGCCTTGCGAATGACCTCCAGCGAAAGCGTGTCCTTGTTCGACTTCTCCACCGCCGCATTCAGTTGATTGGCAAGCTCCACCAGCTTCTGCGTATCGGCAACAATCTGCCGCTGGCGATCCACGTTCCGCAACCTGGCTTGATCCCGCTCCAGCCGTGAGTCATTCCCCGCAGTGTCTCCCGGTATCAGTGGAGGAAGCTGCTGTTGCGGCGGCACGATTGGCGTATTTGTCGGGCGAGGGCTGCTGTTTTGCGCCCCAATCGGATCCGATGGCTGGGGCTGCGACTGCCTCTGCGTCTGCGCTGCAGCCGGCATCGCACCCGTCAGCAACAGCACACATCCGCCTGTCAGAAGTTGAATCCTGCGAAGAGCTTTCATCGCTTCCTCCTTTGCACCCGCAGCGCCACATCGAACTCCAAAACCGGGAGATACTGGTTTCAGCAACCTCCACGGTACGGAGACGTTCTAATAATGGTCCTTCCAAACCCCCTCGCGCAAGGTGATCTGCACTTCCGAGACGTTCTCAGCGGCTGGCATCGCGATGCGCTCGCTTTCGTCGAGCACGATCTGCCTAAGCTCCTCTTCTTCCTGCTCATTGCCGCCCTCCTCATGCGCGTCGTCGGCTTCTTCGTCAAGCGCACGCGCCGGCTTGCGGATCGTCACGCTGCCGCGAATCAGCAGCGCGCCTCGGAGCTCCGAACCCTCGCCGCCATCCTCCGGGCTACCGCCTACGGCCTGATCAGCTTCATCGTCCTGATCAATGTCCTGTCGCTGCTCGGAATCGATACCAAGACCCTGCTCGCGTCGGCAGGAGTGGTCGGCGTAGGTATCGGCCTGGGCGCCCAGTCCCTGTTCAAGGACATGCTCAACGGTATCTTCATCCTCATCGATGGCCAGTACAACGTCGGCGACCTCGTCACCATCGCCTCCGTCACCGGCACCGTCGAAGATCTCACCCTGCGCATCACCAAGGTGCGCGACGGCAACGGCACCCTTTACTTCATCCCCAACTCCCAGGTCGCCACCGTCTCCAATCTCTCCCGCGACTTCACCGTTGCTACGCTCTCCGTCTCGGTAGACGCCACCGCCGACCCGGATAAGGTCCTTCGTGTACTCCGCGACACCGCCCTCGAAGTCCGCAATGAGCCGCGTTTCCAGAACATCGCGCTGGCCGACCCGGACGTCCCCGGGGTCGATGCCATCACCGGACGCGTCGTCACCTATCCCGTGCTCATGCGCGTTCGCATCAACCAGAAGGACGCGATCCTCCGAGAGCTCCGTCGCCGCATCATCCAGGCCTTCGAGCGCTCAGGCATCCCACTCGGCACAGATCCCGCGAACATGCTGGTCATGCAGCACACCGACCCGACTGCGCCTCCCGCACAACAGCCTCTAAGCCAGCAGTAGAGATTCAGGCGCCTTCGCCTTCGCCTTTGCCTTTGCTTTTGCTTTTGCTTTTTTGTTGTCATTCCCGAAGGGAATCTGCTTTTGTCTTTGTCTTTGCCTTTGTCACTCCCGAAAGGAATCTGCTTCTGCCTTCGCTCTTCGGGCAGGGCCATTCACCTCACGCCGTCAGCGCGGCTCGTTCCGAAGCCAGCAAACTCACGCATCCGCGTAGCCAGATCGACCGGGAAGACTTTCTCCGCACGCCCAATCGCTGCCTCGACCTCCTCGGCCGTCCACCATCGGATCTCCTGCATCAGCGCAATCTCATCGGCGGTCACACCTTGCATGCGCGGAGCCTCCGCAGCACACTGCGCAACAAAGTAGAAGTCCTCGTTATCGCGCATCTCACCCATGTGCTCAAACTTGTTGCGCTCGGAGTACACCGGGCCTTGCGGCTCCAGTACCAGCGCCAACTCTTCTTGCACTTCCCTCTGCGCCGCCGCCAAGGGCTCCTCGCCAGGCTCGATCTCTCCACCAGGAGTCAGCCAGAACACAAACAGCTTCCCATCCCGCCGCACCACCGCGCACCGAATCAGCAACACCCGTCCGGCAGGATCAAACACCATCACCCGGGCCGAACGCCGTGGCTTCACCTATCTCCCCGTCGCCTTGCGCCTCGCCGCAAACTCCGCCGGCGTCGGAATCGGTCCCACTCCCCGGCCCGCAAACATATCCTCGAACAGCCGCACCATCTCCTCCGCGATCAAGCCATTGGTCGCCAGCACCTCGCGCGAATCCAGCGTGAACTTGCCGCCATCCATGTGCGTCACCGTGCCGCCTGCCTCTTCCACCAGCAGAAACCCGCCGCTGGTATCCCAGGGATTCAGACGAAACTCCCAAAACCCATCCAGCCGCCCGCACGCCACATACGCCAGGTCCAGCCCCGCCGAGCCTGCCCTGCGCACCCCGTGCGAACGCAGCGTGAACTCCTGGTAAAAGTGGATGTTCGGTGAGCCGTGCCGTTTATGGCTGGGAAATCCAGTCGCGGTCAGCGACTCCTGCAGCGTCTTTGTCTTCGATACCCGGATCGGCCGCCCGTTCATCCACGCGCCCTTGCCTCGTTCAGCCGCGAAGCACTCATCGCGCAGCGGATCATAGGTGACTGCGGCAATCATCGCGCCATCCTCAGCCGCAGGCAGGCCCTTCGCCCTGTGCTCCAGCCCCAGCAGCACGCAAAACACCGGGAACCCGTGCGCGAAGTTGGTGGTGCCATCCAGCGGGTCCACATACCACCGGAACTCGCTCTCCATCTGGTCGCGCGTGCCCTCTTCGCCGTAAATTCCGTGGCCAGGGAATGCCTTCGTCAGCCGCTCGCGGATCAAGGCCTCGCTTGCGCGATCCGCCTCCGTCACCAGGTCCACATCGCCCTTGTATTCGGTCGTGACCCCCTGCTCATAAAACTCGCGCAGCAGCGCGCCCGCCTCTCGCGCAATCTCCTGCGCTGCCTCTGCAAACTCAAACTGCATCCGGCAAACTCCTTTCCACCACCCTATCAGGCACCCATCAGCAGCACCGGTAGCCCTCTCGCCGCTTCTCCCCTAAACCAATTCGGCGAGGGCGTGCGTCTTTGTAGACATTGCGAGCCGTTGCAATTTCCTCCTCTGCTCGCTTCTTTGTGGAAAAGCAATTCGCCAATCAGCTTTGTTGAACAATCCGCAGTGCACCTCTGCAAATTCCCTCTTGCTCGGCGATGTTTGAATCCAGTGCGGTTATCGCCACCTGTTCGAATTAGCACCTCGCATTGCACAGAAATCACAGAATTTGCACTTGCATGCACAGATCGTCCACTCCTAATGTCCTTCTCAACTGATGACCGCGTAGAAAGCCGGTTGGAAACTTCGAAGGTAATACCCGGAAAGTTGAATCAAGGCGAAAGCCACGGTTTGATCGGATGGGAGAACCGGAGAGGCGACAGTCGGACGCGTCGGACGTACGAATCTGACGGATGGGCCCACGGCGGAATCGAAGGCGAGAGCCAGAGAGAAAACCAGGGGCAGCGCCAGAGGAGGAAGGCAGCCGGGAAGCCGGCGGTCAGGTAGGAAGGTGAGGCTGAAAGGCCGGCCCTTCAGGCGAAAGCCGGAATGGTTAGGCAGGAAGGCGGAGCCGGAGATTCTCACACGGGCGCAAGCCCGGGCCGGGAGTCGAAGGGGACGCCGGAAGGCTCGCAGGGCGGACGCAAGTCGGTCTCGCGGGCAGGACAGCAGAGCAGGAGGATCCATCGGCGGCGCAAGCTGTCGTGGGACTGAATGCGAGGCGGAGCGGTGGGGCAGCGGCGCAAGCCAATACCCAGCCAGGACGCAGATCCGGACGAAAGATTGCCGAAGAGTCGGAGGCCCGAATCCGAAGGATGGTCACGAAAGCTGGCACTCAGGCGCAAGCATGAGAGCGGAGCACGATGGCTGAGCCGCTGGAGGAGGGCGATCGGCAAGGCAGAGGATGGCTCGAAGGAGGAGCCGGGCACAAGCGCCAGCGACGCAAGTCGAAGGTGGCTGGGCACGGCAGAGCCGGAGGAAGCTCAAGGACGGCGCAAGCCGCTCGCGAGTGACCGAAGGAGGGCCGCACGAGAAAGCGCGAGACGCAAGTCGAACGCGGAACCGTACGGCAGCGCCCACGAGTCCCGCCTTTGTTGACTGCGAGGTTCTTCAAGATGAGCGCCAGGGATCCTCACGGGTCTCTGGCGTTTTCATTTGCCGTCCGCCCGAGGCTCCCTGAATTCCATCCCTGCACGGAACGGAAGCTTCCCGCTAGAATCGTTCCACTTCCATCGTTCGCATTTCAGGAGTCCCGCGGAATGTCCTCCCGCTCTCGCATCACCCCTCTGCTTGCCGCACTCGTCGCACTCACCGTCTCAGGTCTCGCCGCGCAGCCACCCGCTCCCTCTCCTACGACGGCGGCTACCGCAGCCACCCGCGATACCAGCTACATCGACTCCGACGGCACCGCGCACATCACGCGCGTAATTCCCATCCCGGATGACCTCTCGCCCGAGGCTCACAAGGCCGTCGCGCGCCCGGGCCCGGATCAAGGCCCGCCCGAACCCCTCGCCACCCGCCGCGCCAATCAGGATGCCGGCCAGGTCCGCGGCCGTGCCGCCTGGTCCGCCCTCTGCCCCAACAAGATTGAGGAGACCACCATCGCCGGAGTCCCCGTCCACATCATCACGCCGGACAGCCTCTCCCCCGCCAACGCCGACAAGGTGCTCATCAACCTCCACGGCGGCAGCTTCAACGCCGACTCCGGCTCCTACGCCGAGTCCATCCCCATCGCCGGTTACACCGGCATGAAAGTTGTCGCAGTCCTCTACCGCCTCGCACCCGAGCACATCTTCCCTGCCGCGGTGGACGATGCCATCGCCGTCTACCGCGAACTCCTCAAGACGCACAAGCCGTCCCAGATCGTCCTCTACGGCACCTCGGCCGGCGCGACCCTCACCGCTGAAACCGCCGTCCGCATCAAGCAGCTCGGCTTGCCCGAGCCCGCCGCCCTCGGCATCTTCAGCACCCTCGACAGCTTCGCCCGCATGGGCGACTCCTACTCCATCTACACACTCTCCGGCCTCCGCGGCCACCTTGAGCCCGCCGACTCCAGCGTTCACGACCCCTGGTACGTCGGCACAGCGAATCCCAAAGACCCCGTCCTCTCTCCCATCTACGCCGACCTCCACGGCATGCCGCCCACCCTCTTCGTCACCGCCACCCGCGATGCCCTGCTCAGCAGCACCGTCAACCTGCACCGCGCCTACCTGCTCGCCGGGGTCGACGCCCACCTCGTCGTGTACGACGCCCTCTGGCACGCCTTCTGGTACCAGTCGTCCCTGCCGGAAGCCGTCGAAGCCAACCACATCATGGCCGCCTTCTTCGTCAAACAGCTCTCGAAATGAGTAATAACCGAATGGGTGTGACAAATCGAATCGTATAGTGAGGTGTCATTCATGATGCTGCTAGCATGGCTGGCATGAGCCTCAACACGCTTGGCTGGACGATTTCGGTTGCGTTAGGCGTTGCACTACTTTTCCTCCATATCCCTCCGGGCAATCTGAACGTGGTTCGGCTCGCCCTCTCATTCACTCTGTGTTTTGGTGGCGGACGCGAACTCTTGCGGATTCATAAGAATGCCGGTAATTAGTTAAGTTCGTTATTCGCGAAATAAACTCCGGCAATCCGCCGCAGGCGCCCATAGTTTTTCCATGCAGCGTCTGCGTTGCCGCTCCGCCGTGCTATAGAATCCCTCATACCCCGGGCCATGCCTTTGCTGGAATGCAATCCCAAGGAGGTACGCGTATGCGCGTGCTGGTCCTCTCTCTTATCGCATCTCTGTCTGCTTTAGTAGCCGCCCCTGCCCAGAGGCCTGCTGCTGCGAGGCGTCCCGCCGCTGCCTCCAGGTCCACCCCGCCGGCCAAAGCCGCTCCCGCTGCTCCAGCTCGATTCACCGCCGCAGGACTCAACGATGAGGACGACCTCGTCCGCATCTACTCCGGAGACTTCAACTCCATCCACCTCGACCGCGACGGCAGCCAGTTCATGTTGATCATCTCCAGTTACATGACGGATTTCGGAAACGAGTGCAGGCAATTCCTGCCACCCAACAAGGTCGAGATCACGCAGCAGGTCTGCAACGACGCACCCAGCACACCGGTCGCCAGCCCCGACGGCAGGCACGACTACTACGGCAACCCCCTCCCCCAGAGCACCGGATGCTCCTCCTATCGCACCGTAGGCACCGGCGTCTACGCCGACCCGCAGCTTTACGAGACAGTGCAAAACGTGACTGCGAAAGCGCAGGTCAGTCTCGTCAAAAACATGTTCGGCCTGGGCACCGGCAAGAGCGGTCGTGCATCCAACCCCTTCAATATCACCCAGCAGGTCACCGACCAGCTCGTCGCCGTAAACGGCGAGACGAAAGCGCTCATCGCTGCCAACGGCTGTGGCAGCCCCGGCCTCAAGAACTTTCAGTCCAACCTCATCCGCTTCGCCAACGGGGAGTCTCCAGGCAAGTTCGCCGGAGCCGTCGTCACAGCTCCGATCGCTGTTCTACCGGGCGTTCGGGATGCCGACTTCACTCGCCTTTTGGATGACCTCGTCGCCGACAGCTCCCGCGGCTGGATGATGAATCGCTACCAGCCCGGCAGCATATCCAACCCCATCGTCTCCCACGATCCAACTGGCGCGCCCACCCGCATCATGGCTCGCTTTCGCTATGTCGGCTCGCAGAGTGGACGTGTGACTGTCTCTTTCAAAGACGGAATCCCCGACTGTCTCTACTTCTCCGACGCACCGGATAACTGCCGCGCCCCCAGTCAGCGCATTATCTCCGCCTACCAGAAGAACGCATACGCCAAATTCACCGCAGCAGGGGCAAGCCACAGTCCCTTCGCCGACGGCTGCAACGCTTTCATGAACGCGCCAAGGACATCTAGGTACGCCCCCCGCGATCCCGAAGGCTACTGTCAATGCCTCAGCAGCGGGTACGAGAAAGTGATGACGCCCACAGAACAAATCTTCTACGGCAAGAATTTCGAAGAAAAGTTCTGGCGCGGCATCGCGCAGCCGAGATCAGATGATCCAGCATGGTCGCGTCTCAATCCAGTAGCTGTAAGCTGCATGCAGTAGCGTCCAGCTCCATTTGCCCAAACTTCGCCATGCTCACCACCGCCCGCCCCATCGCCTTCATCCCCACGCGAGACACCGCCCGCGCGCGGCCTTTCTACGAAACCACGCTCGGCCTGCGCTTCCTCTCCGACGACGGCTTCGCCCTCAACTTCGAAGTGGGCAGCCCGGCAACCCCGATTCACCTGCGCGTCGTACGCGTTGGCGACTTCTCCGCACAGATCTTCACCATCTTCGGCTGGGAGGTCCCCGACATCGAAGCCGCCGTCGCCGAGCTCACCACAAGCGGTGTCGCCATGCTCCGCATCCAGGGCATGGACCAAAGCCCCTCCGGCATCTGGACAGCACCCGGCGGAGCCCGCATTGCCTGGTTCAAGGACCCTGACGGCAACACTCTCTCGATCTCGCAAATCTGAAAATGCTGTCAACCCCCTTTTCGCATAACTTGCACAAAACAAGCGCAATTTAGATGTGACACCAGTTATGGGCGCTTTGGTAAAATAAAGAGAGAGAACAAAACAGAAAGGCCCGCCACCGTGCGGGTCTTTTCCATTTAAACCCTTTTGGTTTGTCATTCCCGAAGGGAATCTGCTTCTGCCTTTGCCTTTGCCTTTTGGTTGTCATTCCCGAAGGGAATCTGCTTCTGCCTTTGCCATTTGATTCGAACACTACCAGAACCTAAATATCACCTTTTCAGATCATTACACACAACAATTACTGCAGCACTTCAGCTAGGGGTACACCATGTCCACCATACCGATCCAGTCCGCAATCCCAAATCCGCAACCCGGCCCGGAAGCCGCAAGCCCGGTCGCCTATCCAATCACGCCAGAGCTCGTCCACCCGCTCTTCCCGCTCACGCCCATCGCTCCCATCCGTGCCAATCTTCCCGCGATACTCGGCGCACTCGGGGCAGCTAACCTCGACGACCCATCCATGGTGCTGATGGCCCTCGCCACCATCCGAGCCGAGACGGAATCCTTCGAGCCGATCGCCGAGATGCCCTCGCGCTTCAACACCTCGCCCGGCGGCCATCCGTTCAACCTCTACGACCACCGCCACGACCTCGGCAACCAGGGCCCGCCCGATGGAGCCAGCTTCCGCGGACGCGGCTTCATCCAGCTCACCGGCCGCGCCAACTACACCCGCTACGCGCACCGCAGCGGGTTCGACCTGGTCAATTGCCCCGAGCTCGCCTGTCGCCTCGAGGTCGCGGCCCAGCTCCTCGCCCTGTTCCTCCTGGATAAGGAGGCGCCCATTCGCCACGCGCTCGCCAACAACGATCTCACCGCCGCCCGCCGCCTCGTCAACGGAGGATCGAACGGCTTGGACCGCTTCAGCGCCTGCTACTCCACCGGCTGCGCGGTCCTCGCCGGACCGGGCAGCACGGTATTAACCAATCTATGACTCCCCTCCGCTAACTCGAACAGCATCAGCGAAACGGTAGAGGATACCGGGGGTGGGGGTCCACGCCGGGGCGACGCGTCACGCTCCCAGTTCAGCCCGGATCGCCGACGCAATCGCCTCCGCATGCAACCGCATCAGCGTCTCCGACTCCGCCTCGATCATCACGCGCGCCAATGCCTCCGTGCCTGAGTAACGAATCACCACGCGCCCGGAGTCGGCCAGCTCCGACTCCGCCGCCGCAATCGCCTCTGCAACCGACGGGATCTCGTCGAGCGGTCGCTTCTCCCGCACGTGTACGTTCACAATCACCTGCGGGAACGTCTTGAGGTCAGCCGTCAACTCCGCCAGCGTCTTCCCGCTGCGGTGCACGATGTCCAGCAGCAAGAGCGCCGTCAGTAATCCATCGCCGGTCGTCGATCGCCCCGAGAAGATGATGTGTCCGGACTGCTCCCCGCCCAGCGCGGCCCCGGTCGCCAGCATCTGCTCCAGCACGTACTTGTCCCCCACCGGAGCCCGCAGCATGCGGATGTTGGAGCGCTTCAGCGCAGCCTCCAGGCCCATGTTCGACATCGTAGTTGCCACCACCGTCGCATTGGCCAGGAGCCCGCGCTCGGCCAGGTCGCGCGCCGCCAGCAGCAGCACCGCATCGCCGTTCACCACTTTCCCGGTGGCGTCGGCAAACAGCGCCCGATCGGCATCGCCGTCAAACGTGATGCCCATCGAAGCCTTGTGCGCGACCACCTCTTTCGCCACCACCTCCGGGTGCAGCGCGCCGCAGTGCTCGTTGATGTTGCGCCCGTCCGGCGAAGAATTCTTCAGGATCACCTCGCCGCCACCGTTCGCGTTCAGCTCCGCAAACAACTGCGGCGCAATCGCGCTCGCCGCGCCGTTGGCGCAGTCCACGACGATGCAGCGCCCGTCGAGCGACAGCCCCGGGACGGCTTCCAGCAGAAACTTCACGTACTCGGTACGGTCGGCCTCATTCACCACCGGCTCCGTGCTCGGCACATGAGCCTCCCGGCCCGCTACCTGCTCCAGCCGGCGAAAGATCTCGGCCTCAATCGCCATCTCGGTCGCATCCGGCAGCTTGAAGCCGTCCGGGCCAAACAGCTTGATGCCGTTGTCCTGCCACGGATTGTGCGAAGCCGAAATGACGATTCCCGCGCTGAACCCGTGCGCTCGCGTCAGAAAAGCCACGGCAGGCGTCGTGATCACGCCCGCGCTCTCCACCCTCGCTCCGCCCTCGGTCAATCCGGCCGTCAGCGTCGCGGCAATCCAGTCCGATGACTCGCGTGTGTCCTGCCCGATCAGTACCTTCGGCCCTGCGCCGAGATGATGCGCCAGCGCCAGTCCTACGGCATAAATCGTCTGCGCGTCCAGCGGGCTCTTGCCCGCGACGCCGCGAATGCCATCCGTTCCAAACAGCTTCTTCATATCCCTCAAGGGTACGGGGGAACTCCGCCGCTCACAAGCAACCAACCTGCTGCTACCCGCCGGATTTGGTCACCTGGGCCTCGACGCTGCCGTCGGCCAGCCGGGCGCGTACCGGATCGCCTGGCTTCACGGCAGCCGCGTCTCGGAGCAGGTTTCCGTCCGGCCCGTACACCAGCGCATATCCACGGCTCAGAACCGCCAGCGGAGAGAGTGCCTGCAACCTCGCCGAGGCGTGCTCCAACACGCTCGCCCGCGTCGAAATCAGCGTCCCCGCCAGCCGCTCCATGCACTGCTCGGCGGACTCGAGCCGCCGCCGCGCGATTGCGAGATTCGCGCTTGGATCCTTCCGCTCAACCCGCAACATCAGCGACGCGAGCCGATCGCTGAGCGCGCGAACCTGGCGCAGCAGCGCCGTCTCGAGCCGCCGCTCCAGTTCATCCACGCGCTGCCCGCGCCTTCCAATCACGTCGCGGGCACGCACCAGCACCTGGTCCGCCGCCAGAGCCGAGTACCGCTGCCGCGCCAGCATCATGTGGTAGCGCACCGCCCGGCGCAGCCGCGCATCCAGTTCCTGGACTCGTTCCTCCACGCCATGCTGCGCGGCGGTGATGATCTCCGCGGCCGCAGACGGAGTCGGCGCGCGCAGGTCAGCCACAAAATCTGCGATGGTGAAGTCGGTCTCGTGCCCGACCGCCGAGACCACCGGCAACTCCGAAGCAGCAATGGTTCGCGCAAGATCCTCGTCATTGAAGCCGGCCAGGTCCTCGATCGAGCCCCCACCGCGCGCAATCAGAATCAGCTCCACGCGGCCGGGATTCGCATTGAACCATCGGATCCCCCCTGCCACCGAGCTCGCGCATCCTGGACCCTGCACCACTGCCGGATAGACCAGCAGTTGCAGCCGTGCATGCCTCCTGCGCACCACCTTGATAATGTCGTGCAGCACCGCGCCGCTGGTGGAGGTCACCACGCCGACGCAGCGCGGAAACAGCGGCAGCGGCCGCTTCCGCTCCTGGTCGAATAGTCCCTCGGCCAGCAGCCTGGCCTTCAGTTGCTCGTACGCAAGCTGAAGCGCACCCGCGCCTCGCGGCTCCATAGTTTCGGCGATCATCTGCAGCTGACCGCGCTGCTCGTACACCGAGATCCGGCCGCGCACCAGCACGGCGAGCCCATCCTGCGGCCGGAAGCGCAGCAGCGAAGCCTGTGCTCGAAACAGTACGACCGCGAGTTGCGCATCGCCATCCTTCAGCGTGAGGTACACATGGCCCGAAGCCGCCGGACGGCAATTCGAGATCTCGCCTTCCACCCAGACGTTGTCGTACTCGCTCTCCAGCCTTCTCCGCACCCCGGCGACCAGCTCTCGGATCGACCAGACCTTCCGCTCCGCGGCCTGCACCACAGCCGGAGATCCGACCAGCTCGCGCGACCGTAGCTGGCTCCGAGGCTCAAGCCTGCGCTCCTCCCACTCCGCACTGGTTTCCCCGACCTCAGCGAACAGCAGATCCAACTGGACGCCCCGCCCCACTTCAGGCCCGGACGCAGGCGCAGCAGGCTCGACTCTGCGGCCAGGCCTGCCGCTCAGCAGCAGGTCCGCCAATGAGCCCGACGCCGCATTGTTCTTAGGCGAAGCCACGGTTTGAGTCTAGTGCAAGCGCATTCACACCCGCGAACCGTACAGCCCTCGCTCGCGGATGTACCCGAGCACCCTCTCAGGCAGCCAGTCTTCGCAGGCCTCTCCAGCGCGCAGCCGACGCCTGAGTTCGCTGGCAGAGACGTCTTGGTGCACGCTGTCCAGCAGATGCACTCTAGCCCGTTGCTCCGGCCGCAGATCCAGCGAAGCAAGCTGACCCAGGTCGAACCCTGGACGGCTGACCACAATCCACCGCGCCAGTTCGAGCAGCCGATTCGGCTCGCGCCAGCTCCGCACCGTCAGAAAACTATCCGCGCCGGCGATGGCGTACAACTCCGCCTCCGGGTGTTCGCGATGAAGCTCCGCCAGCGTATCGACCGTATAGTTCGGCTGCCCACCTGGTTTGGGCGCATCGATCTCCGAAAGCACCATCGTTCCCGCCGGCTCAACTTCCGAGCAAGCCAGGCTCACCATGGCGACTCGATCTGCAAACGGCGCCTCCGCCGTCTTTTCTTTCAACGGCTGCCGGCCGACCGGCGCAAACAACACCCGGTCCAGCGCGAACTCTTCTAACGCAGCCCTCGCAACACCCAGGTGCCCTCGGTGGACCGGATCGAAGGTGCCGCCAAAGAATGCAATGCGCATGGAGGAAATGAGTAATGCACCGACGACTAGCCTACTTGAAGCGGAATACCAGCCCGGCGCTGAAGCTGAGCATTTTGGAAGCGGGGAGCGACCGTCCGTTCCCGGCCCCTATGGTGTCGCTGCTGATGGTCGTCAGCGACCCGTAACCAACCTCAAACATCCGCAGGTCCACGTGCTTCGCCACGCTATAGTCCGCTCCCGCAGAGATCAGGTATCCACCCTTGGTGGTATGCACCGTGCTGTTCGGAGCTTTGGTGGTGGTCACTCCCACTGCCGCCTGCGCATAGGGCTTCAGCGGCCTCGACCAGGGTGTTCCGGAGACGCGGACGCCCAGGAAAAAGTCCCGCAGCATAGCGTGGTTTGCATGCAGGTCCTCCAGACGCATGTCGATCCCGGCCCTCAGCTTGCCGGAGCTGAAAAAGTCGTCATAGCCGCCCAGCATGTAGCCGTACAGCACCTGAGATTTCGAGTTCTCGCCGAGAAAAGCAAAGGGTCCGGTGTCAGCCACCGAGTTGCTCACCCGGATCGCCACCGGATTCATGTAGACGCCGATCTGCGCATGGGCGGTTGAGGACACGGCAAGCGCCGCCAGTGCTGTTGCGAACAACCGAAGTTTCATCAAAATCTCGATCCTTGGGGTAGTCCTTACAAGTCTACAGAATCGGCCGCGCGGCGAATTGTCTACCTCGCGCGTCCTCGGGCCTTTGGCTTCGGTGGAGGATAAGCACGCTTGATCTTCTCCGGAACAGCCGCCTTGCGCGCGGCGATCTCTTCTTCGCTCGGCCTGCTCTTCTCCACCAGTTCGGCGATGGCATACTTCAACGGTTCCACGCCCGTGCCCGTCACCGCGGAAAGAGTAAAGAAAGGCAGCTTCCGTCGCTTGGCATAGCTGGAAAGCTTCTTCAGCTTCTCCGGGTTGGCCACATCGGCCTTCGCCGCGACCAGCAGCGTGGGCTTCTTGGCCAGCGCCGGATCGAAGGACTTGAGCTCGGCGGTTATCACCTTGAAATCTTCCACCGGGTCGGGCCGGTCCGGCTCGTCCGAGACGTCGACCAGATGGACGACCACTGACGTGCGCTCGATGTGCTTGAGGAACTGGATACCCAGCCCGTGGCCCAGGTGCGCACCTTCGATAAGCCCCGGCAGATCGGCCACGGTGAAGGACAGGGTGTGGGGGAACTCGCCCACCTGCACCACGCCAAGATTCGGCTCTAGGGTTGTGAAGGCGTAATTGGCAATTTTGGGCCGCGCCGCGGAGAGCCGCGAGATCAGCGTGGACTTGCCGACGTTGGGATACCCGACCAGCCCTGCATCGGCCAGCAAACGAAGCTCCAGCCGCAAGTGCCTCTCTTCACCCGGGCGGCCAAGCTCATGCTCGCGCGGCGCCTGATGGGTACTGGTCGCGAAGTGTTGATTCCCACGCCCGCCTCGGCCTCCGCGCGCGATCACAATCGTCTCGTCCGGCTCGGCAAAGTCATGCAGCAGATCGCCGGTCAGCTCGTCATAGAGCAGGGTGCCCACCGGCACCTGCAGAGTAGTCGGCTTGCCCGAGGTGCCGGAGCAGTTGGATCCTTCGCCGTGGCCTCCCCGCTCCGCCTTCCATTCCGGATTGAACCTGAAGTGCATCAACGTGTTGTGCGATAGAGACGAGGACATGAGCACGTCGCCGCCGTGTCCACCGTCTCCGCCCGACGGCCCCCCACGGGGAACGAACTTCTCCCGCCGGAAGGCAACGCACCCGTTTCCTCCGTCGCCCGCCTTCACTCGGATTCGTGCTTCATCGATAAACATTTTGTTTTCAAGTGTACCCGCTGCGGGTGGGCTTAACTAAGTGGTTCCGCGGCCCCCGCTCAGGTCCGAGCGCGTTGCAAGCAGCAGGCGAGCGTTGGGTTGCCGCTTCCCTTTTTGCTTTGCAATTCAGTTAGAGAGATTTAATCTTCTGACTGCCCATGCATTTCGGCTAGGCCAGATCACCTCCGTCTGGCTGCTCTGTGCCTTCTTCGATCGCATGGGCAACGCGTAATTTGTCTCTCCCGCGGGCAGTCTGGAGAGCGCGTGAAGGTGGTTCGAGCGGCTCCTGTGTACCGCATTCCTCTTTCTGCGAACGTCTGCCGGATGAGGATCTGATGGGTTCCCGCTGCAGTCATGCACGACTATTTCTATCCGCCCTGTTCTGCGCCCTCGCTCTTGCTCCGCGGCTCTCCGCGCAATCTCCCGCTGATGGCGCCCTCGCTGGCCGTTTGCTCACGCAAACTGGACAACCCGCCACTTACACGCGGGTGCTCGCCATCGATGACGACTCCGGCGTTGTACAGCGTACCCTCACCGGACGCAACGGTGAGTTCACGATCCCGCGCCTGCCGCCGGGCGAGTACTTCCTCGCCGTCGCCGACTCTGCCACAGTGCTTCCTCTCGAAGGGTTGTACGAGGTCCATCTCGGCGAGGTCACCTCGATCGTCGCGCACATCGGCAGCTCACCGGCTTCGCCGATATACGCTGGATATTCCGAACCGGTTCAGCTCTCCGCCATGCCCATTCCAGGCGACAGCTGGAAGAGCGTTGCCCTCGCGACCCCCGGCGCGAACTCCGCCTCCTTCGGAGACTCGGATGCTTCGGAACTCACCGTGGCCGGACTGCCGCCGGATCAGAACTCGGAGCGCAACGATGGTCTCTCCGCCGACGACAGCTTTTCGGCGAGCGCGGGCGCCACTGCCATGGCCGCGGCCCCTGAGTCCGGCACGGACGAAGTTGCCGAACCCGCCGCTGGGCCGGGCACCGGCTCACGCTCTCTGCTCGGGGATGGTCGCCGTTCCGGCTCCTCCAATGCCTTCGCGCAATCGGCCGTCCGCGAGTTTCGTGTCCGCACCCAATCCGACGCCGCTGAGTATGGCTCGGCGCTCTACGGACATGGCGCGGGAGCCGTCGTCACCCTCGCCTCGCGTTCGGGTGGCACGCGGTTGCACGGGATGGTGCTCTATGACCTTCGCAATAGCGCCTGGTCTGCCGCCAATCCCTTCGCTATCGCCACCACCTACCGCGATGGCGTGGTCACCTCGGCGCAGGTCAAGCCGCACGATCTGCAGCAGCACTTTGCCGCCCGTATTGGCGGCCCATTCGTCACACAGTCGGCACGGCGCTCGAGCGGCGATATCATCTCGCGTCTGTCCTACCTCTACGCATTCGAGCGCCAGCTCCGGGATTATCCGGCGATCTCCTCGCCTCCCACTCCGTCCTTCTATCAGCTCAGCGCGATTCAGACGGCGCTGCTAGCCAATCGCGGAGTCTCGGCAGCTGCGACCCGCACTGCACTCAACTACCTCAGCAGCCTCACCGGCCCGGCTCCCCGACGCGCCGACCAGACGCTTCACTTCGCGCGGCTCGACTGGATGCGCCTTGCCGGCGCTCGCGTCATCACCGAATACAACCGCGTTCGATGGCAGAATCCCGGCGGCACCCGCTCGAGCGCTGTGGTCAATCGCGGCACCGCCAGCCTGGGCTCCAGCTATGGCTCCGTGGATGCGGCTGTAGCGCGTATCTTGCTTTTCCCCTCACCGCAGATCACCAACGAGCTGCGCCTGCAGTACAGCCACCAACTGCTGTATGACACCCCGCAGCTGCCACTCGCACAGGAGCCCGCCGTGGGTCCCGGCGGTTTCGCACCCGAGGTTTCGATCGGCCCCGACGGATTCGCGTTCGGCACGCCTGCCGCGCTCGGCCGCAACGCATACCCTGACGAGCGGCGCCTCGAAGCCGCCGACGTCTTCGCCTGGGTCCGCGGAGCTCATCTCGTTCAGCTCGGCGGCGACTTCAGCACTCTGCGCGATTTCACCAACTCCCTCACCAATGCCGAGGGCACCTTCACCTATGACAGCGGCAACACCGGGGGCCATGCCGGAGGCCTGGTCGATTGGATCACCGACTACACGTTCGGCGTCAACTCCTATCCGAACGGCGGCTGCCCTTCGATCTATGCGGCCCGGCATGATTTCTGCTTTCGCGCATTCTCCCAGAGCTTTGGTGGGCAGAGCCTCACCTGGCACACGCAGCAGTGGGCCGCATTTCTGCAGGACGACTGGCACGCATCGAGCCGACTGACCGTCCACCTGGGTGCGCGCTATGAGTATGAGGCACTGCCGAGCGCGCAGCATCCGAACCAGCAGCTCGATGTGCTGTTCAAGCCGCTTGCCTCCACCAGCACCTTTCCCGCCGACCGCAACAACTACGGTCCGCGAATCGGACTCGCCTGGCAGCCGTTTGGGGAGGGTCGCGGCGTAGTCCGCGTGGGCTACGGTCTTTACTTCGGCAGGCTACCCGGCGCCACTGTCCGGGCCGCATTGCTGGACACTGCCCTGCCTACCTCCACCACGCGCATCCGCATTACGCCTAGCACGGAGATCGTGTGCCCGCAGCAGCCGCAGGTGGGCTTTGGGTATCCCTGCTCTTTCCTGGTCCCGCCCAGCGGCGTTCTCTCTCAGAGCGCCTCCGCCATGATGTTCAGCGATCGATTCCAGATGCCAGCCATACAGCAGGGCACCTTCTCGCTGGAGCGCACCGTGGGCTGGGGCATCCTGGGCAGTGCAAGCTATGTGATGAACATCGACCGCCAGCTGCCCAGTTCGGTCGATCTCAATATCGCGCCGTCCACTGGGATGGCTGGATTCCAGCTTGTAGGCGGCAACGGCCGGGCCGGCGTAAAGGACCACGAAACCTTCTATGTTCCCATGTACACCGGCCGGCGCAGCTCCAGCTTCGGCCCCGTCACTGAAATCCTTTCCAACGCGAATGCAACCTACAACGGCCTCACGCTGGAGGCGCGGCGAGGCCTTGGCGGACGCGCCGGCCTTGGCGGCATCGGCCGCGGCCTCGAGTTCCGGCTGGCGTGGACATGGTCCAAGGCGCTCGACCTCGCTCCCGAATCCGGCTCCGTTCCACGCATCAATGGCCAGTTCGATCCCTTCACTAACCGCTACGACAAGGCGATCTCCGCGCTCAACTTCCCGCACCGCGTGGTGGCTACCGTCGTTTGGGCGCCGCGGGCGAACGCCCTCTTCGCCACGGAGCTGCCCGCACTGCATACGCTGCTCAACAGTTGGTCACTCGCCAGCATCTTTACCGAGAGCGCAGGGCGCCCGTACAGCTACTTGATCTTTGGCGGCTCCCGCTTGCCGGGCGGTCACGAGAGCATCAACGGCTCCGGCGGTTCCACCGTGCTGCCCACCACCGGCCGCAACACCCTTCGCCTTCCCGACACCGCGAATCTCGACCTGCGCCTCGCCCGCAGCTTTGCCATTGGGGAGCGCCTGCGTGCACGTGCCACTGCGGACGCATTCAATCTGGTCAACCGAGTCAATTACTCCGGCATTACACAGCGCGCCTACATCGCCGGTGCCCCGGGCACATCGGGTGCACCAGCCGGTATCACACCACTCGTCTTTCAGGACGCGGCCAATATCGCCGCCGAAGGGCTCAACACACTGCCCTTCGGTACGCTCACCGATTCGGGCGCGGGATCGCAGCGCGAACGCCGGATTCAGTTCGGCCTCCGGCTCGAGTTCTGACTGCTACAAGCCCGAGTCGCTCGTCAGATGCCGCAATTCTATTCAGTGCCGATATCATCGAAGCAGGATGCGCAGCTCCGCCACTCAGCTCGCCGAAGCCGATCTCCTGCAGGCGCTTCGCGACGTGCGCGACCCCGAGTTGCCTGCCAACATCGTCGAGCTCGGACTTGTCCACTCCCTCCAGATCGCGCCTGATTCTGACGGCCCCGGCTCAGGAATCCCAGGCGTTCCGCCGCGCTTCCACGTCACCATCGACCTTCTCTCTCGCGATCCAGATCCACAGGCCGACTCCCAGCTTGACAATCAGCTGCTCGCACTCATTCACAATCGACTCGCCGGAATCCCCTCTATCAGCCGCACTCAGGTCAATCTGCTCGCCGAGCCCACCTGGACCCCCGACCGCATCGCCTCCGATTTGCGCCTGCGTCTCAGCGCTGCGGTAGCATCGAATCAGCGTTCCGATGCCCTCGTCCAAATCCAGACGGCCCCCGCAACCCATCGCCGCAGCTCCTGAGCTCCTCGCGGCTCCCGCCCGCAAGCCGCGTCCGCGTGACCTGCTCAAGCCCACCGCGCTGCCCATTCACCCTTTTGACCAGATTCACGGGGTCGATACCAGCGGTCTTGTCCCCGCGCGCCACCTGCTCACGGGACATCCCAACGACGAGCACATCACCGCCTATTACGGCATTGCCCCCAGCATCCTGCGCTCGCTCATCGACCGCTGGCGCGAAACTATTCCGCCCCATCCCATCTCCAGCTACACCTTCGTCGATATCGGAGCCGGCAAAGGCCGTGGCGTGCTCGTCGCCAGCCAATATCGTTTTCGCAAAGTCCTTGGCGTCGAGCTCAACCCACAGCTTGCCGGGATTGCCCGCGCAAACGTCGATCGATGGACCCGCGCCCACGCCTCCGATCCCTCCGCCGACCCCATCGCCGCCATTGAAATTGTGGAGCAGGATGCGCTCGAGTTCGAGCTTCCCGCCACCCCCACCGTCATCTTCTTCTTCCATCCCTTCGAGGCGCCGGTGCTCGAGCAGTTCCTTGAACGCATCCACGCGCAGCTTGCTCCACGCCCGCGATCCCGGGCCACCCTCGATATTATTTACGCCAACGCCGAGTGCGCCGCCCTGCTCGACCACCACCCCGCATTCACTCAGCTCTTCCGCGACCACGTCAAAATGACGCCCGAGGACCACGCTGCCGATCTCGAAGCCATCGCGCTGCAAGAAGAGTACGGCTCCACGGGTGACGAGGAGTGCGCCATTTACCGCTACACCGGCCGTCCTGCTGGCCCGGTCTTCCAGCCCGCCGCCTAATCCTTGATCCGGATCAGGAATCCGCGCTCGTTTTCTTCGCCCTGCTCAATCGCGATCTCCGCGTCGGCCCGCCGCACGATGCTCTCGAAACGGTCGCCCCATTCCACCAGTACCAGCGAGTTCCCATACCCCGCCATTTCATCCAGACCGAGCACAGCAATCTGCTCCTCGGTCTCCAGACGGTACAGGTCAAGATGAAACAGCCGCACCTTCGCACCCTCGTACTCATGCACGATGGTGAACGTAGGGCTGGTCACATCGTCCTCCGCCGCCGCTCCAATCGCCGCGGCGATGCCCTTCACCAGCGTGGTCTTCCCCGCACCCACTTCGCCGCGCAGGATCACCACCTTCGGCGGCGGCAGCATCTCTGCAATCCGCTCCGCCAACTCCAGCGTTCCTTCCACCGATCGTGTCCTGAACCGCTTCTCTCTCACCCATGCACCCCGCAGATCCACGTCAGCTCGGCCGCATCCCGCACTCTGTATCGAAAGGCGTCCGACATATGCTCCAGCGTATCGGTTGCCAACACGGTGTGCTCGTCCTTCGCACGCGCGGCAAAGTCACCCGCCAGCCCATGCAGAAACACCGCAGCCTCCACGGCCCCGGCAGCATCCTCCATCCCGTATTGCGCCAACATCGCCGCCACAATCCCGGTCAGAATATCGCCGCTACCTCCCTTCGCCATCGCCGGATTACCCGTGGTATTCACCGCCACGTTTCCGTCCGGAAGCGCGATCAGTGTGCGCCAGCCCTTCAGCACCATGGTCAATCTGTGCTCGGTGGCATATCGCCGCGCTAAGCCGACACGATCCGCCTCCACTTCTTTCACGGATATCCCCAACAGTCGCGCCATCTCTCCAGGATGCGGAGTCAGCACCAGCACTCGGCCTTCGCCGTTCAGCTCATTCGCGCCGCCTGCAAACGCATTCAGTGCGTCCGCATCTACAACCATCGGCAGTCTCGTCGAACTCACCAGCTCTCGTGCAAACGCGCTTGCCTGCCCACGCTGCGAGAGCCCGGGTCCAATTGCGACGACGCTGATGCGCTTCTCCCGCACCGCCGCGTTGACAGTCTCCACACTCGTAAGCGACACCGCCCCCGCATCTCCCTCTTCCAACGCGACCGTCATCAACTCCGGCGCAATCCTCGACACTGTGTTCAAAATCGACTTCGGCACCGCCGCCGTCACCAGTCCCGCGCCCGTCCGTAGCGCCGCCAGGCTCGCCATCCCCGGCGCTCCGGAGGTCCCATAGCTCCCACCCACCACCAGCACATGCCCGTATCGGCCCTTGTTCGCACTCGCGTCGCGCGGCCGTTCTGCTATGCCTTTGGCGCTCCCGGACCAATGCAGGCCGCTCTCCGACTGCACCGCCTCCGCGGGCGAGCCAATTCCAGCGACCACTACCGCTCCTGAAACCGCGCGCGTCATCTGCCCGAACACATGCGCCGGCTTCGGCGCCGTAAACGTCACCACCGCATCGGCAGGGTATGCCTCGACCGCATCCTTCGCCGTCGAGTCCGCGTCGCAACCGCTCGGCAGATCCACTGCCACCACTTGTGCATGAGCCTGCCGCAGCAGTCCGCCCACCTCTGCCGCCAATCCGCGCAGCGGCGGTTTGAATCCCGTCCCGACCACCGCATCCACAATCAGCTCCGCCCGCTCCAGAGACTCTTTCGCCTCGCTCGCGCTCGTCAGCTCCCGCAGCATCGTTTTCGCAGACTCGCGCCGGAGCCGCTCCAGCGCTCTAGCCGCCTCACCTTTCACCTCATCGGCCCGCCCCAGCAGCAGCACCTCCACGCGCTTGCCCGCTACTGCAAGATGACGCGCTGCCACGAAGCCATCGCCTCCGTTATTGCCCTTGCCCGCAATTACCGCGACGTTCATGGCGGCCGGATACTCTCTCAGGCAGAACTCCGCCACAGCAGCGCCCGCGTTCTCCATCAGCGTATTCAGTGAAACGCCAAACTCCTCGGCGGTGCGCCGGTCCGCGGCGCGCATCTCCCCGGAACTCAGAATGTCCATGTGTCCCTTCTACCCGGATTCATCGGACAACACAAAATCTCCGCAGCAAACCGCGCCTTGAAAGATGGGAACAAGCCCCACTGGCAGCTAAAGCTGCCCACAAGGGTTCCGGGGTCAACAGCGGAGTCATCCCGCTCCGCGCTCGGTGTGTGTGAGCGCAAATTCCCCATCCGAAAGCATTTTCCAATCGGATAGCAGCGCATGTATAACTGCGATGCAAGCCCGCGCCACACATGGCTCTTGGCCTCGCAAACCGATTCGCGGGTCCGATCCCAAGCCTTCGCAAGTAGATTCAGGAGCAGCATCATGCGTCCGAACCTTTTCCCCGTACTCGCCGCAATGCTGCTTTCGCCGCCCGCCTGCATCGCTCAGGCCCGCTCGACTGTTCCGCCCAAATCCTGGGTCGACAAGGACACCGGCCACCGCGTCTGGCGCATCTCGGATGAGCCGAACTCCGGCGGCTTCTACTTCAACGTCAATGCCTACACCCCTGACGGCAGGCAGATGGTCTACACCGCGCCCGATGGCATCCATGTTTATGACCTTGTTACGCGTCAGTCAAAGCTGCTCGTCGCTAATCCTCCGCGCACACCAGGCCAGCGAACACCCGGAGCGCCCACGCCCGGAACCGTTCGTGCTTTAGTCGTCGGGAGTAAGACCAACAGCGTCTTCTATACCTCGACCGATGCCAACCGCATCACCTCCGTCTACAAGGCCGACACCAATACGGGCGTCGTCCGCAAGCTCGTCGACCTGCCCCGGATCCCCAATACCTCAGGACTCTCGGTTGTCAGCGTCAATGCCGACGAGACCCTCATCGCCGGCACTTACATCGAAGGCGACCGCGCCAGCCAGCTCTACGGCCAGAATGCGCCTCCGGCTGCACAGCGGCCCGCGGCTGCCGCAACCGAAGTCCCGCACTTCCAGCCCAGCAACAAGGGACAGATGATGGAGGACCGCCTCGCCGCACATCTCCCACTCGTCCTCTTTACCTTGCGCCTGGAGCCCGGACCCAGGGGCGAGCAGCCGGGCGAAATCAAGCAGCTCCTCCACTCCACTGACTGGGTCAATCACCTGCTCTTCTCACCCACGGATCCCGAGCTGCTCATGTATTGCCATGAGGGCCCCTGGCAGAAGGTCGACCGCATCTGGACCATCCGCACTGACGGGACTCACAACACCCTCATCCACAAACGCACCATGGTGAACGAGATCGCGGGACACGAATTCTGGGGGCTCGACGGCGAGACCATCTGGTACGACTGGCAGTTTCCAAAAGGAGAAGACTTCTTCCTCGCCGGCTACAACCTGAAAACCGGAAAACGCACCGCCTATCACATGCAGCGCGACGAGTGGTCCATTCACTTCAACCTCACCCGCGACCTGGACCTCTTCACCGGCGATGGTGGCGATCCCGGACAGGTAGCCCGCGCCAGGGACGGTAAGTGGATTGAGCTCTTCCGCCCTCAGGACCTCAGCGGCGGCGCAGGCTCGCTCAACTCCCCCGATTTCTGGCAGCCCGGAGTCTTGCACTCCGAGCACCTGGTCAACATGGCCCACCACTTCTACCGCGAAGAGCCCAACGTGCGTTTCTCGCCCGACAAGAAGCTGGTCTTCTTCACCAGCAATATGTTCGGCCCCAGCTACGTCTTCGGCGTGGAAGTCGACAAGGCCGTCCAACCCAGCCCCTCTGAAGTCTTCTCCACACCCGGGCTCGCCCGCAGTTTCAACCCACCCAATCCACCCACCACCAAAGGCGACCCGCAGTGATCAAATGGCAGATGGCCCACACATGATTTTGGGTGCCCCATTCATGCGCTTGCGCATGAGTGGGAATGTGCCGCCACCTAGGCTCCCCGGACGAACACCAACGTCCATCAGTAGTTATGAAGGGCACGGCTTCAGCCGTGCCATAAGCCAGCCGCCGCGAAGCGGCTACCCTTCGGCCTAACTCTCACCCTCAGAACCCCTCACCCACCTGCCGAACCAGCTTACTGCTCAGAGATGCCTTCGCGTTCCGTGCCGCGGCTTCCTTCAAAAGCTGTCAAGCCCTGCCAACGTGGAAAATCCAGGAACCCATTCCCTCACAGCAACTTCCACTCAGAATTTCGATGTGACACGAGTTATCCTCCACCTGATATCCTTAAAGTAAGGATGAAAGAAGGCCCGGCCACTGTGCCGGGCCTTTCCCTATTAACCCAAAGGTGACTCCCCCCACCTAACCTCAATGCCTGCAGCACGCACCTAGTACTAGAAAGGGACTCCCCTCTGCTAACCCCAACAACATCAACAAAGCGGCTCGAAGACTCCATACCCCCGAGGGGGGACCGAGAGCTTCATCAGCCATTTCGCTGTATCTCCCACAGCTACGAGGCGAGCCGCAGCACCACCAAAGTTGCAGGGCAGCCCAGCCATCAGGGAATGGTTACATTAGAAACCGCTAAGTAACTTCGGAGCAGGAGAAGCCTCTCAATGTTCCTGCGTCGTCTTGCTTTGCTCGCGTTACCCGCTGCCCTCGCTGTCACGGGATGTAGCTCCCTGAAGACGATCTCCGTCTCGCCCGCGGCCGGCAATGTCAGCGTCGCCGTCGGTCAGACCGCGCAGTTCCGCGCCTTTGGCGCGAGTCAGATGGGAAGCGGCACACCCACCACGGCCGAAATCACCAACTCCGTGCATTGGACCACCGTGAATCCCAGCGTCGCAACCATTGACGCCAACGGACTCGCGACCGCAGTCGCACCCGGCAAGACCATCGTCACCGCAATCTCCGACGGCCTCACCGCCAGCTCGGATATTACCGTCGCCGCCTCGGGCTCCGGATCGGGCTCGGGCTCGGGCGCGCCGTACATCACTATTACGCCTGCCACAGCTACCGAAAGCTTCCTGGGCGAAACCACGCAGTTCATCGCCACCGGCAGCTTGACCGGAGGCGTCTCTCAAAGTCTCACCAGCCAGGTGCAGTGGGCCTCCAGCAACACCCAGGTCGCGACCATCACCTCCGGAGGTTTGGCAACCGCAGTGGGTTCCGGAACCACCACCATCACGGCTCAGTCGGGCGGCACCATCGCGACCGCAACCATGACCGTTACCCTCACCGGTACCAGCTCCAACTCGAGCCTGAACCTTATCCCCGGATCCGCAACGGCCAGCTTCGTAGGCGAAACCACGCAGTTCATCGCGCTCGGAAACCTGGGCAGCGGCACCACCACACAGGATCTGACCAGCAACGTCACCTGGACATCGAGTGATGTCTCGGTCGCCTCGATCGACAAGAACGGTCTAGTCACCGCCGTGGGCGCCGTCACCGGCCAGGGAACCACCACCATCACGGCGACCGGCACCTCGACCTCTGGCTCGCTGGTCACGGCCACAGCCACGCTCAGCCTCAATTCCACGGCCGGAACCGTGATTCTGCCCAGCCTGGCAACCTACATGACCGGGGCCGGAACCGGCACCATCACCGGATGTGTGCTCACCGGCGGCGCTACCACCTGCTCGCAGAATGTCATCAACTGCGGCACCGGCACCAACCCGAGCTGCACGGCGAACTTCCCGCTGAATTCGGTCGTGACGCTATTCGCAACCCCGAACGGTCACTTCGGCGGCTGGTCCTCCAACTGCGTCACGGTTGCCGGGCCGCCCGCGAATCCGCTCGCGTGCACCATTCAGCTGAATAACAATAAGACCGTCGGCGCGATCTTCAATCCGTAAAAACGACGTAGACCGGCGTTCGGGGCATGTGTCTAACCGCACATGCCCCGAGTCATTTTAAAACTTGTGGAACATGAAGAAGGCACCCAACACGAGGCAAGCGAAGGCAACGGCGTGATTCCAATGAAGCCTGTCGCCGAAGTAGTAAACCGAGAAGACGCCGAAGACGGTCAGCGTGATGACCTCCTGAATCACCTTCAATTGATCCACCGTGTAGGTGGCTGAGCCGCTCCGATTGGCCGGGACCTGAAGGCAGTACTCAAAAAAGGCGATTCCCCAGCTCACCACGATCACCTTCCAGAGCGACACCTCTTTGAACTTGAGGTGACCGTACCAGGCAAACGTCATAAATGTATTCGATCCAATCAGCAGTACGATTGGCCACACGCGAGCGCCCATCCACTTCCCTCCGGAAAGCACATAAGATGCTTGTAGCATGTCCATTGCTGCGAAGGTCGGCCGCATCCATGAACAGATTTCACGTGCCTGCCGAAACTGCGGCCGCTCCGAGTCTGAAGTTGCCCTGATGGCGGTGAGCAAAATGCACCCGGCGGAGTCGATCGCCGAAGCCTGGGCGGCTGGCCTGCGCCTGTTCGGTGAAAACCGCGTGCAGGAGTGGCAGCAGAAGCAGCCGCTGCTCTCCGACTTGAACGTTCCTGCGGATCAGTTGCGGATGCATCTAATCGGTCCGCTGCAGTCGAATAAAACGGCTCGAGCCGCCGAGCTGTTCGATGCGATTGATAGCCTCGATTCGCTGCGGATTGCGGCGAGGTTGAATCAGGCGGCCCTCGATCTGGGAAAGAAGCTTCCGGTCCTGATCGAGGTGAAGCTCAGCCCGGAGGAAACCAAACACGGCATCGCTCCGGACGAGCTGCCCGCATTACTGGATCAGATTGCAGATCTGCCGGCGTTGATTCCCTCCGGGTTAATGACCGTGCCTCCCTGGGCCGAAGAAGGCGAAACAGCGCGGCCCTGCTTCCGCGCCCTGCGGCGGCTTCGCGACGCATCGCTCGCGAGGTGCGCCACGCTGAATCAACTTTCAATGGGCATGTCGAATGACTTTGCGGTTGCCATTGAAGAGGGCTCCACCTGTGTACGGATTGGTACGGCGCTGTTTGGGCGACGCCAGTACCCTGCGGACGCGCATGATTGACTCCACGGTTGTGAGGGACGTGCCCGACGGGTGCACCCTGGCGGTGCGCGTCCACCCGGGCGCACGCCGTGACGCGATCGGCGGCTTTCATGACGGCGCCCTGAAGATCTCAATCACTGCACCGCCCGCTGACGGGCGTGCGAATGAGGCGCTGATCGCGTTTGTCTCGGAATGGCTCGGCTTGCCGCGAGCCCGCGTAAGCGTGATTGCGGGAGCCTCGAGCCGCAGCAAGACGCTGCGGATCACGGGCAGAAGCGCGGCCGAGATCCAGGCGTCCCTGATTGAGTTCTGCTAACCGGCTTACTTGCGGGTGACGTGCGCAGTAGGTGCGATGGCAATGTCCGCGCCTCTATCCGCCTTCACGCTAACGTCGTCCAGCGTCAGCGCCGCATAAGCGATCGACAGGCCGGTGTGGCCCTCCAGATGCACGTTTTTGAGCTTCATATCAAGCACTGGAGACTCCGGTAGACCTACGATGTAGCCCGCGGAACCACTATTCCTCGCAATCACATTCTCCAGGGTGATGTCGTGGAACTTCGGCGTAAGCCGCCTGACGGGTTCCGGAGCGACCTCTGCTTGCGGGGCCGGGTGCGGATAGTACTCAGTGATCAAAATGGCCGTCTTCACATCATCCATGACGATGTCTTTGAATGAGATGTTCGAGACGTCATTTCCACGATCGCGCGCGCTCTTGATCCGGATGCCCTGGTCGGTGCCCCGGAAGTGGATGCGCTCGGCGTGCACGTTCTGCACGCCGCCAGCAATTTCGCTGCCGATAGAGAGGCCATGGCCACGCTCGAATGTGCAATCGGTGATGGTGATATTGCGGCTGGGAGAGTCGGGCCCGGGCGAGTTGATCGCGCCGGATTTGATCGCGATGTTGTCGTCACCAACGCTCGAAAAGACATGATCGATGACAACATTGCTGGAACTGAAGGGATCAATGGCGTCGGTATTGGGTGAACGCGGAGCGAGGATGCGGATCCCCCGCAAGAGCACATCGTCCGAATAGTAAGGAACGATCTGCCAGAAGCCGGAGTTCTGGAGGGTGACACCTTGCATCTGGATATGCCGGCTGTGATCAAAGAGCACACCGATAGGGCGCGGGTGGTCGGTTCCGAGGACGCCAGAATCTGGCACGTTGCGGACGTAGTCCCACCAGACCTGGCCGTTGCCGTCGATGATGCCTCCGCCGCTGATGGAAACGTACTCGGCGTCGACGGCGCTGACAAACGGTTGAACCGTGTCCTTCCCAGCAAAGCGCCAGTGCGGGAAGTCCTTGCGGTTCGGCGACGCTAGCAACTTTGCGTCCTTCTCAATCCTCAGATCCACGCCACGCTTGAGCCGGATCGGGCCGCTCAGGAAGGTTCCACTGGCGAGTATGACACGTCCGTATCTTTTGCTGTCGAGCACGCCGGAGCCCGATATCGACACAGCATCGATGCAGGCCTGAATCGCTGCCGTATCCTTCGTGATTCCGTTTCCCTTCGCACCTCTATCACGCGGGTTACAGACTGCACCGTGTGCCGGTACTGAGGCGATAGTAATCACCGTGATTGAGATGGCGGCTGACGCGGCCCTGCTGAACCTGTTCATTGCATCTCCAAGAGCATGCGAGCACAGCGCAGAATCCGACTCGTCTGGTGAATTTGAATCCTTAGCCTGCTCACTGGATTGTGGACTCGAAGACCGCAAACCGGTGTTCGAGTTCCCACTGCTGCTCCGCCCGTTCGTTGCCTTTCAGAAACCTGAGGCATGGTCCGGTGGGAGATTCCGCTCCGAGCTTCTGAGAGGCACAAGCCGCGTTGACGCGGGTGAACTCATCCAGCTTCTGCCACAGGCTTTCGCCAGGAAGGAAGCTGTGCTCAAGGGAGGTTCGCGCCATTTTTTTCAGGTCAAGGTAGCCGAGGTGGTACTCAAGCGCGCCCCTTGTATATTCGTGGGTCAGATCGATGCGCGAAACGCCCTCGTCGTCGGTGGAAAGCGCTATGGGGACATGGGCGTCGCGGTACAGCGGAAGCGGGTGGAATGGCGGAACAACTCCGAGGATGACCTGGTTTGAGGTGAGATTGATCTCGACCATCACGTGGCGATCGGCCATCTCCTTCAGAAGGGCGTACGAATCGGTTTCATACATCACATCCACTCCATGGCCAATTCGCTCAGCGTGGCCGAGATCGATTGCCTCGCGAATATGAAAGCTGGTGCCTTCCGGCGGAACCATGCCCGGCGCGAGCTCTCCTGCGTGAAGCGAGATGTGGACTTTGGGGTAGACCCTGTGCAGGTAATCGAGCATGTGCATCTGCCGGCTGTACTCGCTCATGGCGCGGCGGTTGTCCTCCGGCTGAACGAAGTTGATGCCGACCACATTGGGATCAGTGCTCGCTACCTCAAACCCGAGCAGCGTCTGGGCGAAGACCTGCTGCGGCGGAAATGCACGGAGCACCTGATACAAGACTCGTATTGTTACGGCGCATGCAGCCTTCGCATCCGGCTGACCGCAGTGCTCTATGCGGCGACGTGCGGCGAGCGCATCATCGATCTCTTCGCGATCGGCAGCGGCCTCGGCGCGAACAGCGCCCTCGAGCAGCTTCGCCCGAAGCTGTTCGAGCTGCTGTGGCGCGGTTCCCACGATGTCTTGTGCACTCCCGGCCCCCGGCGCCACGGGCCAGCCAACCGCCTGCCCGAGCCGAGCGGAAGCGGAAAACTCCGGAGTCATCATCACTTCGAGGTACTGCTCGTTCTGCGCCGCTGCGCGTGAGGCTACTTCGTCCAGCCACTCGCCGCTGTGGGATTTGTCCAGGCCGCCGAAGCGGTCGAAGGTGGCAAAGAACTGGTCGTGGCCACTGACCCCGGGCGTGGGAACGAAGCCGCGCATCGAGAAAGAGTCGACCAGCGCGTCATAGAGCTTCTGGTCCTGCAGAATGGTTGCGGCGGGTACACTGCCCTGCTGGCAAGGCGTGGAAGGACCATGCTCCGGATTCCGTACAAGGCTGTCGATGTTCGGATTGACGCAGAGGCCGTCTTCGACGGCGTCCTTGAGAAACGTCTCCGCGTAAACCGCGCCGGAGAGATGCATATGGAGATCGCCGCCTTTGGGCATCCTTCGCAGGAAGGCTTCCAGCGCGAGACCGTTCGCCTGATTGGCGCGTGCTTTCTCGAAGGCGGTGACCGCTCTGGATTCGCCCGCGGTCGCGGGAGAGCTCTGCCGCCGCTGGGCAGATAACCGCGCAGCATGGAGGCAGCACGAGCAGAGGATCAAGATTGCTGAACGGCGAACAGCAGCCATGCCGGATCTCCCAAAACCGAAGCGTGGTATGACACCCAGCATAGCGCGTGCGGAGTTTCGGCCGAGCGACCGACGCGCGCTGCGAGGATTTGGCGGAGATGACTGCCATTGCTATACTTGTCAGGACGCATGGACCGGCAATGTATCGCCGGATAGCCGCTGGGTAGCATTTTCCGTACCCGCGCTAAAGTTCAGATTGACTCCCGCAAGGCCGGATGACGTCAGCTGAGTGGCTCCTTGACGTTGCGCTCGGGCGCTCTTGGCTGCCCCGAAGTTGCCCAAAAGCCAAGGCCAGGTAGCTCAGTGGTAGAGCGCGGCCCTGAAAAGGCCGGCGTCGGCGGTTCGATCCCGTCCCTGGCCACCACTTCGTTACACAATTCTCTCAAGCATCGGAAACTTGTTCGCCGGGTCGTTACCGGCCCAGTCGATTGGAATGATACGCATCCGAGGTCCTCGCGAAGCGTAAGCGACGTTTACCACTCCCGTGGCACAATCGGAAGGCAAATACTCTCGACAGGCGGGCCTTCCAAGGTGCAGATCAGCCAAAAAGCTCAGCAGTTCACTGAATCGGTCATCCGCGAAATGACGCGCCAGGCGATTCGCTATAACGCGGTCAATTTGGCTCAGGGCTTTCCCGATTTCGCGGCTCCAGAAATCATCAAGCGGGCTGCGCAGGATGCCATCGCGGCAGACATGAATCAGTATGCGATCACATGGGGCGCAACGGAGCTTCGCCATGCCATCGCTCGGAAATTCTCCGAATGGCAGAAGCTTGAGATCGATCCCGACCGGGAGGTCACGGTCTGTTGCGGCTCTACCGAGGCCATGATCGCCAGCCTGCTTGCAGTCGCGAATCCGGGCGATGAGATCATCGTCTTTGAACCGTACTATGAGAACTACGGGCCGGATGCCATTATCTGCGGAGCGGTGCCTCGCTATGTGACGTTGCATCCGCCGGACGCGACCAAAGTCGATTGGCACTTCGACCCCGATCAACTGCGGGCCGCTTTCAATGAGCGAACCCGCGCCATCATCGTAAACTCGCCCCACAATCCCACTGGCAAGGTCTTCGAACTTGAGGAGCTCGAACTCATCCGAGACCTGTGCGTCGAGCATGACGCTGTCGCCATCACGGACGAGATCTACGAGCACATCCTGTATGACGGTGCGCAGCACATCTCGCTCGCCACTCTGGGCGGAATGCGCGAACGCACCATCACCATCAACAGCTTGTCCAAGACATACAGTGTGACGGGGTGGCGGGTCGGGTGGGCTATTGCTCCGCCGGAGCTCTCGTCAGCCATCCGCAAGGTCCATGACTTCATCACGGTGGGGGCGGCGACTCCGCTCCAGGCCGCGGGCGTCGCCGCTCTCTTCCGCCCCTCCGGTTACTACGACGAGCTCGCGAGGGGCTATGCAGAACGGCGCGATCTGCTGCTTCCCGCGCTACAGGCTGCCGGCTTTAAAGCGTTTTCTCCACGAGGCGCGTATTACATCATTGCCGATATCTCCGGGTTCCACGCGGAGAATGACCGGGTATTCGCGCAGCGCCTGGTGGAGGAAATTGGCGTGGCGGTCGTCCCCGGTTCCAGTTTCTACCGTCGCCCGGAGCAAGGCGCGCATCAGGTTCGATTTGCGTTCTGCAAGACCCTTGCCACACTCGAGCGTGCAGTCGGCAATTTACAAAAGCTGAGCGCCGTCTTCTAATTGACGTTGTGCCGTCTCAAGCGATGAATGCTCTGGTCCTCACCGAATACTCCCACCTCGAACTCCAACAGGTCCCGGTTCCCCGGCCCGGCCGCGACGAGGTCCTGGTCCGAGTCGCCGCATGCGGAATCTGCGGAAGCGATGTTCACGGCTTCGATGGCTCGTCAGGCCGGCGCATTCCGCCGCTGATCATGGGCCACGAAGCGGCCGGAACCATCGCTGAGACCGGGCCCGGAGTGGCCGACTGGAGCATCGGCGACCGGGTCACGTTCGATTCCACGCTGAATTGTGGAGAGTGTGCTTTCTGCCAGGCTGGACAGATCAACCTGTGCGATGCTCGCGAGGTCCTTGGCGTCTCCTGTGCCGAGTTTCGCCGCAACGGGGCTTTTGCCGATTATGTGGTGGTCCCGGCGCGTGTGGTCTACCGGGTCCCTGATTCCCTGCCCTTTGAAGAGGTCGCAATGGTGGAAGCAGTCTCAGTTGCGCTGCACGCGGTTGCGGTCTCCGGGTTCACCGAGGGTGAGACGGCCTTGGTGATCGGCGCGGGAATGATCGGAACTTTGATCGTGCAGGCGCTCAGAGTGGCCGGCGCATCCATGATCCTAGCCGCCGATTTTGATCCCAGCCGTCTCGACGAGGCGACGCGGTCTGGGGCCCACGGCGTAGTCGAGCCTTCCAGTGCCGCCGATACGCCTACACAGGTCCGAGCCAGAGTATCCGGTGGGGTGGACCATGTCTTCGAAGCCGTTGGCGCCTCGGGGCCGGTACAGGATGCGATCGCTGCCGTTCGCAAAGGCGGCACGGTGACGCTGGTGGGCAACATCGCACCGCGAGTGGAAATTCCATTGCAAGCTGTCGTGAGCCGTCAGATACGCCTGCAAGGATCGGCTGCCTCTTCTGGTGAATATCCGAGGGCGATCGAACTGCTCGCTTCCAGACAAATTGATGTGAGGCCGTTGATCTCCTCCATTCAGCCGTTCTCCATGGGACCCGATGCATTCGACCGTCTGCACCGACGCGAGCCGAATCTCATCAAGGTCATCCTCACTCCAGACGCATGATTGATCCCACCACAGCAAATCCGTTCGATCTCACTGGCCAGGTTGCCCTGGTCACCGGGACCAGCCGCGGACTAGGCCAGCATTTCGCGCGATCCCTCGCCCGCGCCGGCGCGGACCTAATTCTCACCAGCCGAAACAAGGACTCTCTTGCGCCGTTCGCCAGCGAGCTCAATGAGCTTGGCCGCCGCGTCCTGCCATTGGCTCTGGATGTCCGCGATCATGCGTCCATCGTAGCTGCTGCGAGCCAAGCCGAAGACGCATACGGTCATATCGACATTCTGGTGAACAACGCCGGCATGAACATCCGCAAGCCCGCGGTCGAAGTCACCTGGGACGATTGGAACCAGATCCTCGACACCAACCTCCGAGGCGGCTTCTTCGTCGCCCAGGCAGTGGCCAAGGGAATGATTGCCCGCCACTACGGCAGAATCATCAATATCGGGTCGGTGACCTCTGTGGCGGGCTACGCAGGTCTGGGTCCCTATGGCGCAAGTCGTGGAGGCATCCGCCAGCTCACCATGAGCCTGGCCGATGATTGGGGTCCGCACGGCATCACTGTCAACTGTCTCGCTCCCGGATGGTTCTGTACCGAGCAGAACCAGATCATGTACCAGGACAAGGAGTGGGTGGACTATCTCTGCGACCGCATTCCCCTAAAACGCCCGGGTGAGCCAGGCGATCTGACCGGTCCACTGGTTTTTCTTGCGTCCGAATCCAGCCGTTACGTAACCGGCCAGATTCTTCTCGTCGACGGCGGAATCTCCACCGGAGCGACCCGCGCACTCCCGCGTAAGCGATAGGTCTCAGGCCGCCGCTTCGACCGGTACGGAAATTTTCTCGATCCGCCCGAGCAATACAGCGTAGCCGAAGATGCCGAACACCAGCACAATACCGGCAACGAGAAACGCCCACGCGAAGGAATGCGTGAAGCCGCTGATATAACCGGTCACAATGGGAGCCGTAATCCCGGCCACCTGATTCGAGAAATTCATGATGCCGCCCACGCGACCGGAGGCATTCGGCGCGAGCAATGCAGGAAGCGACCACATGACCGGCGACGCTGCCGAAAGTCCGCTGATGCTCAGCGTCAGACAGATCATCACCAATCGCGGATCGGTTACGAACCCAGGAGCCACGACCAGAAGTCCGAATGAGGTGCCGACCACCAGGACCGCCCTGCGCACGCTGCTTGCATTCCAGCCTCGCGCAATCAGTCTATCCACGAGGACGCCGCCCAGCCCGAAGCCCGCAGCAGCTGCAAAGAGCCATGGCACGGCGGTCCACAGTACCGCTCCTCGCGCATCGAGATGCAATCCACGATGCAGGTACACCGGAAGCCAGGTGAGCAGCAGGTAAAACGAATAGTTGTACGCGCCCGAGCCCAGGGCCGCCCCTAGCACCTTACGCTCGCGCAGAAGCTGCATCAGCCCGTGGGCGCTGGTGCCGAAATGTTGCGTAGCACCGGATTCAGGGTGCGCCGGGTCGCGGTAGACCCAGAAGAACAGTGCCGCATAGATTGCACTCAGCACGGCCGTCGTCGCGAAGTTTGCTCGCAGTCCGTATCGCAAAAGAATCAGGCCAAGCAATGGTGTGCCGATTCCAATCGACAGCTTGGCCGATCCATCGAAGGTAGCCGTCGGAATGCCACGCTGGTGCTCCGGAAACCAAAGCCCCACTGCCTTTGAGTAGGCCGGAAACGTAGGCGCCTCTCCAATGCCAAGGAGGAATCGTGCCATAAACAGCACTAGGACGGTGGGAGCAACCGCAGCGAGGCCCGAGGCAAGTGACCACAGGACAATGCCGATGACCATCACTGGCTTTACACCGAAGCGGTCCAACAGGCTGCCGCTCGGAAGCTGCATACCAGCGTAGGTCCAGTTGTACGCGCTTAGCAGATATCCAAACGCGACATCGGTCATCCCGAACTGGTGCTGCAGCGCATCGTGCGCCACGGATAGGTTCACGCGGTCGAAGTAATTGACGAGCACCCCGATGCCCAGCAAAAACGCAATCAGGTTCCTGCTGCTGCTCCGTGTGCGCACGCGCCTGCTTTCCAGACCCAAGAACTATCGACCAGAGGACTATAACAACTTCCGCGCTGGTCTTGTCGCTGCTGCGCTCTGGTCAGAGCCAGCGTGAGAGGATGATGCCGGCAACCAATGCCAGCACGCCGGCCGCCACATCGTCCAGCATAATCCCCGTGCCCTCGGGCAGCTCTTCCAGCCGGCGGACCGGCCACGGCTTCCAGATGTCAAAGATGCGGAACAGCACCAGGCCCAACAACGCATGCTTCCAGTCCGGCCGCATCGCAATCAGCGCGATCCACTGCCCGGCAACTTCGTCGATGACCACAAAGCCCGGGTCTTTCCGTCCAGACTCGCGAGCGACGATGGTCGCCGCCGGAATCCCGGCGAGCGTTGCCAGCAGGGCGGCACCAAGTGCGCACGCCACCAACGTTTCCCGGCCGGGGTGAAAAATCTGTGCGGCTCCCCACCACAGCAGCGCGGCAGCGGCAGAGCCGTACGTGCCTGGTCCAGGCCTCATCATTCCTGCGCCGAAAAATGTGCCGAGCAGCCATGCCCACGTAGTCCTGCGCTCGCAATTCCCTTCCACTATTTCTTATCCCCGGAGTCGCCGAGGCCGCCGGAGGATTCACGATCTCTCAGGCCTTCCAAGTCATCCAGAAGCTCCGGATCATGCACCGGCGAGCTGATCACATACCCACCACTGGCCCATTTGCCTAAGTCGATCAGGCGGCATCGATCGGAACAGAATGGAAAATCTTCACTGCCGGCAAGGACGATCGTCTTACAGGTGGGACACCGCAGACTCTTCAGCTTTGCCATAGTCGTATTTTAGGACGGCTGAGGTATTCAGGAGGCGGCGAGATCGTAGAGCTCAGCCGCATTCTCTCCAAAGATTCTCTCCTGCTCCTGCTGGCTGAAACTAGAGAAATACTCTCGCAACACCTGCCACCACCGCTCGTAGCTGCAGGCCACCAGGCACACCGGCCAGTCGGAACCAGCCATCAGTCTCTGCGGCCCGAAGGCCTCCACCGCCACATCCATGTACGGCTTCAACGTCTCCGGCGTCCATGCCCTCCAGTCAGCTTCGGTGACCATGCCGGAGACCTTGCACCATACGTTCTCCCGCTTCCCCAGTTCCCCCATCTGCATCGCCCATGGTTCCATAACACCCCCCGCGATTAGCGGCTTGGCCAAGTGGTCCAGTACGAAGAGTTGGTTGGGGTGCCGGTCGACGAACTCGATGGTCTGCGGAAGATGCCGCTCGTAGATCAGAATTTCGTAAACCAGTCCGCTGCCCTCAAGGGCTCGTACCCCGGAGTTGAAGTCCTCGCGCAGGATATAGTTCTCATCTCTTTCGCCCTGAATCACATGACGCAGCGCTTTCAGCTTTCCGCGTCCGTCAAACTCCTCCATAACACCGGGAAACTCCGGACCCGCTATGGGCGCCCAGCCCGTTACTCCTCGGATCTCATCGTTCTCATCCGCCAAGTCCAGCAGCCAACGAGTCTCCTCCAGAGTCTGTCTCGCCTGGACGGCAATCGTGCCATCCACTCCCGCGGAGCGCATCGCCGACTTCAGATCGGCAGGAAGGAAGTCCCGCCGCAGCAGCTGCATCGTATCGTCAATCCAGCCATACTCCTGAGGCGTATACCGCCACAGATGGTGATGCGCATCGATTGTCATTGTTTCTCTCGGTGACCGGAGTCAGTCTATCGCAGCGACACGAGCTGACACCTGGCCCCAGACGGGTTGGTTCTCCGCTATTCCCATCGGTCCCGGTTCGTTCTATTCTTCTTCGATACCCTCAGCCCGGAATCGCCATGCCTGATCCGCCACCCACGTTCAACGCCGCGCCGCTCATAGGCACCTCTCCGATCCGCAAGGAGGGCCATGCCAAGGTCACCGGCCGCGCTCGATATGTGGACGACATCACGCTGCCGGGGATGTGGCATGGAGCCACGGTTCGCTCCTCCATTCCCCGGGGGCGCATCCGGTCCATTCGCTTTGACCCAGCAATCGACTGGTCGAAGTTCACCATCGTCACGGCCAAGGATATTCCAGGCCAAAATTTCATCGTCCACCTCACGCAGGACCACGTCTGTCTCGCTCACGATCAGATCAATCACTATGGCGAGCCCATCCTGCTGCTCGCTCACCCCGACAAAGCGGTGCTTCCTGCAGCCGTAGCCGCCGTGCACATCGATTACGAGGAACTCCCCGGCGTCTTCAGCATCGAGGACTCGGAGGCCGGAGCCGCGGGGGATGAATCGAAGGTCATCTGGAGAGGCGACGACCCGGCGCACCACTCCGTCAACACCTTTAAGAGCTTCCACATGCGATCCACCGACGACCACGCTGCGCACGATGCCGGGCTGGCGAAGGCATTTGGCGAGGCGGATTTTATTGTGGAAGGCGAGTACCGCACGGGAGCCCAGGAGCAGCTCTACATTGAAAACAACGGCGTCATCGCCGAGGTGTTTCGTGCGGCCGATGGCGCAATCGACTCCGTTACAGTGTCGGGATCCATGCAATGTCCGTACTACCTGGTGCACGCGCTCGAGCACATCTTTCATTTGCCTGCGGAGAAGTGCCGCGTGATCCAGACCGAGACCGGCGGCGCGTTTGGTGGCAAAGAGGACTTTCCTTCCGTCATCGGTTCGCATGCCGCATTGCTCGCCATGAAATCAGGCCACCCGGTGAAGCTCTGCTACGACCGTGCCGAAGACCTGATCGCCACCACCAAGCGCCATCCCTCACGTGTCCGCCACCGCACTGCGGTTTCAAAAGAGGGCAAGCTGCTCGGCGGTGAGATTGAGGTGGTAATCGACGGCGGAGCCTACGTGACGCTCTCGCCGGTCGTGCTCTCGCGTGCAACCATTCACTCTCCTGGCCCCTACCACTGGCCATTCCTGACCGTCCGAGCCAAGGCCATGGCGACCAACATCGCGCCGCACGGAGCGTTTCGAGGCTTTGGCGCGCCGCAGTCGCTGTTCGCAATGGAGCGGCACATAGACCGTATCGCTCACACGATTGGCCTCTCTCCTGAAGAGTTTCGCCGGCGCAATTTCCTCTCAAACGGCATAAAGACCGCGACCGGGCAGCACCTCGCTGACCCGGTGGATATGGACGGCCTGCTCACTCGGGCGCTTAAGGAGTCCAGCTATCACGCCAAGCGGGCTGAGTTCGACCGTACTAACCCAACATCACTCATCAAGCGCGGCATCGGCTTCGCTTCGTTTATGCACGGCTCCGGCTTCACTGGCTCCGGAGAGCGCCGACTCAACTCCCTGGCCAAGATCGAACTCACAGCTGACGGGCGACCAAATATCTTGGTGTCCTCGACAGAATTCGGCCAGGGCACCAACACGATTCTTTGCCAGGTGTGCGCGCAGACTCTTCGCATTCCGTACGATGACGTGCTGATCGCGCAGCCCGACACCTCCATAGTGCCGGACTCCGGCCCCACTGTGGCAAGCCGCACGGCCATGATCGTAGGCAAACTGGTGGAGCGCGCCGCGGGCTCGATGCTGCGGCTGCTCGCGCCCTATTTGGCGCACCCTGTTCCCACCGCCGATTTCGACTACTCTGCGGCTTGCGAGGTGCCGCCCGACTACACGCCGGAAGAGTTCCGCCGCGCCGCGCTGGCCTATTTGCGCGATCACGGTGGGCTGGTGTCGGAAGCGCGCTATGAGGCTCCGGGCAACATCTTTTGGGACGACGACCAATACCGAGGCGACGCTTATCCGACCTACGCCTGGGCGGTCTACGTGGCCGAGGTCGCGGTAGATACTCGCACCTATGCAGTCGAGGTGACCGGCTTCCACGCGGTGCAGGAGGTGGGCAAGGTCATGCATCCGGTGCTGGCGAAGGGACAAATCGAAGGCGGTATCGCCCAGGGCATCGGCTATGCACTGTACGAGAAATGCGTTTGGCAGAACGGCCGCATGGCGAACAACCAGATGACCAACTACATCATGCCTACTTCGGCTGACCTGCCGCCGATTCACGTCGGGTTCGAAGAAGTCCCGTCGATTCACGGGCCGGAGGGCGCCAAGGGAATCGGCGAGCTGCCGATGGACGGCCCCGCGCCCGCGATTCTGAATGCCATCGAGCACGCCACCGGCATCAGCTTCAACGAGATTCCGCTGCTTCCTGAAGACATCTTCGAACGGATGACCGGGAGCTCCGCTTCCGGCAGTGAAGCGCTGAATCCCGCCGTTGACCGAGATTCTCCCAGCGAATCGACGGTGGCCACATGATGCAAATCACGCTCACTATCAATGGCCAGTTGCAGACGATCGACGCACCGCCCATGAAGCGCCTGTTGGACGTGCTCCGCGAGGATTTGGGCCTCACCGGAGCTAAGGAAGGCTGCGGCGAAGGCGAGTGCGGCTCCTGCTCAGTGCTGATGGATGGCGAGCTGGTGAACTCCTGCCTGGTGCCCGTCCTGCAAGCCGAAGGCGCGCACATCACCACGATTGAGGGCCTGTCGCCTGAAGCGACGGCGCCGCTTCACCCCATCCAGCAATGTTTCCTGGAGCAGGGCGGAGCGCAATGCGGCATCTGCACGCCGGGCATGATTTTGGCGACGCATCACCTGCTCTCGAAGTATCCGCGGCCGACGATGGAGGAGATCCAGGAAGGGTTGGCCGGTAATCTCTGCCGCTGTACCGGTTACATGCGCATCTTCGAGGCTGTCGAGCAGGCGGCTACGGCTAGCGCAGAATCGACTCCGTAGATCTTTATGCGCTCGAACGTTCATGAGTATTC
>Ga0068855_100000579_pt1 | contig 44933 bp, 41 predicted proteins | sample KBSCornC52_FD_66592 | JGI IMG/M metagenome (GOLD analysis project Ga0068855, IMG submission 66592) | Corn rhizosphere microbial communities from Kellogg Biological Station, Michigan, USA - KBS Corn C5-2 | ecosystem: Host-associated > Plants > Roots > Rhizosphere > Soil ... | reverse complement strand
CTTTGCGCAAAGGCAGAAACTGTTCCCAGGGCGAACAGCAAAGCTGTCGCCCACATTTTTTTGATTTTGTTCATTTTTGTTATTGGGGTAATTAAATTGTTTAAAATTTTAAAGGCCGAAGACGGCTCTTAAGAAGAGCCCGGCGAGCACCATAAAGAGCGCGGCGAAGAACCAGGCAGAGATGTCCCAGGTGATGTCTTTTTCACCCATTTGCCAGTTATGGTAGATCCGGAAGGCCCCGATGATGCCGAAGATGCCGGCGAGCACAAGCGAACAGTCAAGTGCCGAAAAGAAGTTCGCAGATAACTGGTCATGCGCCTGCTGCATCTCGTTGAGACCAGGCTGGAAGGCAATTATCATAGTTAAAAACTTACGGCGCGGGTGTATAATACGGCTTCATCACGACAGAGGCCAAACAGGTTTTTGAGGGTGACCCCGCCGGAACTGATGATTGCCGTTTGAGATTTGGGTGCTTCCGGTACTTTCTCCGGCAAGTGTTCCACTTCCTGCGGCAGGATGTTTTCCGCGAAAGTCAGTTCGCCGGTTGTGTTTTTCAGATTTGTGCTGCCGGAAGTTTTCAGGTCAAAGAGGATCATCGCGGCATAGTATAAAGCATACCCGCCGGCGGTCCATAAGATAAAGTGGAGCCAGTTCATAATTCAATTTGTTGGATATATTGTTTAATGATCGTTTTAAGTTCGGGGTGCTTTTCAAAAAGCTGTTGCACCGAAAAAGCCACGAGTTTTGTAACGTCGACGCCGGTAGCCATTTTAAACTGGTTCATCGTTTTTATGGTCTGCGCATCAAAGCGGATATGCATCAGGCTTTTATGGTTCCGGTTATCGTATGCCCGGATGACTTCAAGGATTTGGGGTATGTCCGGCGGCTTCTTTTTTTCGCGTTTCGGTTCGGGCTGGCCATTTATCTTACTGCGTAACTGGTCAGCGAGGGTTTTGATCTCACTCATTTTGGAAGTGTTGTTTATAGATGGTTTCAAAAGCGTTCAGCACAACAGGGAGGATCGCCAGCGGTGTCTGGAAAGTGTTTACCCGCTGGAAATCGATACGGTCGGGCAGCGCGCTGGTTAGTTCACCCAGTTTGGCTAATTGCTCGTCGACATCCATGCGTGTTTCATATTTTACGTTTGCTTTTACCCGGTTTGGCACATAAGTGATGGGCACAGCGTCGCTAATCTTGCGGAGCACTACAGAAAATAAAATGGTTGATTCGAAGCTGAACTCGTCATAAGAAAAAGGACAGATCACCAGGTCGGCTGATTGGAAAACGGGTATCAGGCCATCGTCATCGAGCTTGCCCGGCAAATCGATCAGGACGATCTGTTCTGCATTGCTGCACATGATGTTCTTCATACCCGGAAAATGCTCCAGGCTGGCTGCGACGACGGTATAAGGCTCGTCGTTTTCCAATAGCTTGGCCCGTTCATATTTCTGCGCGATCGACTGCTGGTAATCCATGTCGATCACGGTCACAGGGTGATTTTTTGCCTGCGAAAGGTAATTAGCCAGTAAAAGCGTAAGCGTGCTTTTACCTGCGCCTCCTTTCTGGTTGCCGATAATAATGATCATAAAAAAGAATTTTGATTAGCGCTGATTGGTTCGCGCCTTTTGTTTGCGCCGCCTTCGCGGGCCGTGGATGGATTCGTCATCGACGTCTGGGGACAGGTTGATGCGTATGGGTGCGAAGGTCTCCGGAACATTCGCCGGTTCACGATTCGAAAAAACTTTGGTTTGCGTTGATAATTCTGGCGAATCGTAATGAGCTTTTGTCTCATAGCTGGTACCTGTAAGCAATTCCTTTATGGGCATTATCGTACTGCCTTTGAAAACGTTTTTTTGCGCGTGGTCGATAATTGAATACCCATAGGCAGGTTTACCGTCTTTAGCATGAAAGACAAGTTGGATGCCATGCTTTTCCGATAGATATTTCGCGAATTCGTCCGCACTTTTGCCAGGTAGGTATTTATTAAAGATTGCTTTTAATTGCCGTATTCTGGCTAAATCCGGCTCTTTGAAAATGAGTTTATCATAATCGATTTTTGCCAGTTTCTTACCGAACTTAATCACGTCATTGTCCTTCAAAACATAGCCCTGGTTTTCCAAAATCATCTTGAATTGCGCTACGGTCGAAAACCGGTAAGCTTTAGCGCTTTCGATATCTTTAAGCACCTGCTGATCCTCATCCAGCCCCATGATTTTATTCATGTTACTGACTGCCCTGACGTGCTCAAACTCACTGGAGATCTTTTTACCCTCGCGGTCAATGCGGGTCGAGACGAGATGCACATGGTTGTCATCGGTATCTTTATGGAAAAACACGAGATAAGGCTGCTTTGCATAGCCCATCGCATTCAGCCATTTTTCGGCGATTTCGGTCAGTTCAGCTTTACTGTGATCTTTACCTTTTGTTGAAACGACTGCATGGAACTGGGGCTGTTTGATCCGGGTATTCCTGGCCGACAGCATTTGCAGGTAGTTTTTATAATCTTCCTGTCGTATATGATCGAGCAACTCCAGGGGGCCGAAGTTTTTAGCGACCATCAACTCTGCCATACCGGTCGTTAGTTTTTCGAAATTGTAGCTGATACCATTATAGGTAGCTGCAGAGCTGAGTATCTTGATAACCATATAGCCTGATATTTTGTTAGGTATCCGGAGATATCGCTCTATAGCAAGTTATAATGAGAGGTAACCGGGTAATTATTTATATAGCTATGGATGGTGCTATATATCCGGTTGCTTGGTTATATATCGACGATTATTGTTATATAACCCTATATCAATGACCCATGATACGGATGATCTTACGCAGCGCTGTATCAAGCTCCCTGCGTTGTTCAAGGTGGCGCTCGAAAAGGAGATTAAATTGTTCAACCAGGCGGATGGAACCCGCGCCCCGCAGCTCCAGGATATTGGCATAATGCGCCAGTTGGTTGATGTTATTTCCCGACCGGCCCAATTCTGTGCCAATTAGTTCCAATTCCCTGATCAGGTCTTTTGCATTAACCATAATGGCGGTACTGTTTTGAAGCAGCCTTGACCGGACGATCTCTGTTTTGTTGACACCCAGTGTCTTTTCCATCTCCTCGATGACTTTATACTCATCCTCCGTGAACCGTGCCGTGATCCGGAATTCACGTTTGCCTTCAGGCATCGGCGGACGGCCATTCAATTTCCGGTTTGACATAAGAAGAAAAACGAGTTGCGATGTTTTGACAGTCCCCCTTGAAGTCCCGCAGGGCGTAAAGGGCGGCGAGATTCTTTTTGGCATGAAACCTCCATAGGTTTTTGGCAGACAAAAAGACATCTTGCCGCTAAAAAATCCAAAATATAGCTGTGTAGCTATGCGGGAGGGGTTGGGCTTTGCTTTATCGGTTTAGACCGGTGGGAGGTTGATTATCATCGTCAGGCCCCCTGCTCAAAAGTAAGGAGGCCATTACCTGCTGGATTGTCGGTTCAGCCCAATCTGGTATGTTATCGCTTATATATTTAATTTTGTTTCCTTCGAGGTTTAATAAAGGATTCAGATCACCAATCCGCCCAGATCCGTCGAATAATAATACCCTGTCGAAACGGGGTGCAAAAAATTGCAGGTTCTTGAGCCCTTCATTGTAGTTTAAACGGATGCTGTGAATATCTACAAAGTGCCCTCCGTCATTGACGCGTTCAGTCACACGATCCATAGATGCTTTTTCTGAACTTAAAAGAAAATACATAAGATTGGTCTGATAACCCTTGTTTTTGAATTGCTCAACCGCCTCCATTATTTGGTAATCCCTGAAGTTTGTTTCAAGTATGTAATCTTTCCTGGTCTTTATAGCTTTTAGGATTGTATCTTGAAAATGGCTATTGATAAAGTAGTAAAAGCTTTCAGAGGGTAGTTGCGCATACTTATCGTATATTTTTTGACTTTCCTTATCCGGATCATAAAGAATGGCGTCTTTACCAGCGAAATTGATGGATACAGTGCTTTTACCCGCGCCGTTGGGCCCCGCTATAACCATCAGCTGGGGTGGTTCGGTCTTTTTCATTGTTTAGCTTTTGAAAAAAGGTTGCTTTTCCATTATCATCAATACGGACCAGTTCGCGATGATCCTTATACTCATGGACAAGAATGTCCGGGCTTGGGCAAATATCTTTGTCGTAATAAGTAATATAACCATTATTATCCCATTTTTTCTGCAGGACACCGTCGGCTATTGGCCGAAGTAGTTCCTTAAGTTCTTCCGGACTCATATCGTAAATTGGTTTCTTGAGATTATGATCTTTCATGGCATTATTCCTTTTTACAAAAATAGGAATAATAATCAGATGCAATTTCAACGCCAACCTTAGTTGCAAGCAAAGTTATGGAGCAAAATGATTGCTGCTGGTAGGTAAGGATTAAATTTTCACTCAGAGTTCCCGGATGAAACGGATTGCATTGGTAACCGGATCTAGTTCTACAAGAACGCGGCGGCCGCTGGGGTATTCGTGGATGAATTGTCCCGGTGTGTCAGTGGCATGTACGATGTATTCCTGCGCTGCGGTTTCCATGGGGTTTCAAATTTAGTATTTTTCAGGTGCGGGCAAAGGCGTGTTGAAAAATGTCTGCAGGTCTGGTTCTCAGGCTGGCCGTGATCTTTTCATTATAGTCGTTGTATTGGCGATATAGGTATGCTTGATCGATGGCTTGGGGTACCTGTTGTTCAAATTGCCTGGTGGCTTCGCGGCCGGTTTTATCGTTGTCGAAATAAAGTTCGACGCTTGCAAATTCTTTTGCTTTGCTAATGGCTTGCGGTAGCAACGCAACGCTGTTGGTGATAATAACGGTGCCTGACAGTTCGTTTTCGGTGATCCAGCTGAGATAGTCGAAATAGCCTTCGAAGACGGATAACTGGTTTTTATTGCCTTCAATGATGGTCAAGGCTTTGTGTCCGAGGCAGCCTTTGAAATATTTGTTGCGGACTTCCCATCCGCCGGTTTCGTTTTGGTGACCGGCGGCGTAGAAGTGTTTGCGCGTTTTCTTTTCGTCTTCGACGAAATAGTAGATTTCTTTGAGCCTGCTTAGTGCCGCTCGCCAGATGCCGCGTTCTTTAAGGTAGGCGGTGATAGCCGGGTTGTTGCCCAATTCCTTTACTTGTTCTATTTGGTAATGGGGCAGCTTTTGTGCGTGCCGTCGTTTGGGTTCGCTATTTGTTATGATGGGCTGGTCCATGGTCTGCGCGATCTTAACCAGGGTATCCTGAAAGGAGATCTTCCAGTACGCTACGCCAAAATCGATAATATTACCACCTTGTCCGAGCCCGTGGTCGTACCAAACGCCAAGTTTCTGATTAACAGAGAAGGAGGGGCGGGTTTCAGCGTCACGGAGAGGACTGATATAGAGGAGTTCCCTGCCCGCTGCCTTGACCGGCCGGTGACCGAGCCTGGCCAAAAGATCGACGAGGCAGACCTGCTCTTTGATGTCGGTTGCATTGATGGTGTTCATATAAAACAAAAGGGGAGCCGTAACCGGCTCCCCTTTGAAATATTTTGGTTCGGGAGTACTTCCGTCATATCCTACGATACGGGCCCGCGGGCCTGCCCCAGCGCTTTCGGCGTGTTGATATGATCTCACCTTCGCTGGATTTCCGGGTGCTAGCCGGTTAATGTTTTCTCCCTGTACGTCAAACAACTTTACTTCAGCGGGCTTACAATGGCTGCCGCTGACGATGACAAAGTTGGCCGGTCGGTGACGGGGCTTTGGGTAGCACGATGGTTGGCAACCTGAAATAATTGGAAATTAAATTTGATGGGGCTGGCGCTCAATGATTTGCCATTGGTTATTTTGATAGGTTGCTTTAAAGATGCAGGAGTTGGGTAGGGGGAGAAGGTTCATATGGTGATTGAAATGGTGCAAGTAACGATAGTTATCATAGGATTTGTAGCTGATTCGTTTTCCGGGCTCGGCGCAATTCTTTGTGTTCGGCTCACCTTAAGGCCCATTAAAGCATGGCATTCTTCCCGGGGTACTCCAAAACATGAGGTCGATGCGGATTTTATATTTATGCGTTTTTTGTTTAGGCAAATGAATGGAAGGAGCGCGTTATAAACGGATAAGCGCGGAATACATGGCTCCGCCAAAGCGGGATGGGAGTTCGGCTAGTTTGTTTACAGTGCTGTAGCCGAGTCCGGTGAACCGTTGCAGGAGGTTTTGGTAGTTGATGGGATAGGGTACCCAGGGGTTAGAGCGGGTGGTTTCGTATTCGACGATTAGGAATGTTGGGCAGGCTGCAAAACAAGCTTCGAGTTTTTTGACCAGTTTTGGTTTGTCACGGACGTAGTGAAAGGAATTGGCCATAAGGATGCCGTCCAGTCCGGACAGGGGCAGGTCGTCTTTTTCGAAGTCTGCTTTGAGGAAATCGACGGGTAAGTTTTGGGCTTGTTTGTCGACGGCAGTAATGTGACTACCAGCCGGAAGGACGCTATTGAGGGCGAGCGTGAATGTCCCGTTGCCGCAGCCGAGATCGGCCCAGCGCTGGGGTTTGTCGCTGTTGATGGCTTTTTGGATGAGGCTGATAGCGTCGGCTTGCTTCATGATTTATTTGCCGATCCTTGGTCGTTTTTTCTTTTGAGGTGCGGCAGGTTTTGGAGCGGGCTCGAATTTTATTTTTAGGGGCTTTGTAACTGGAGTTTGTTTTTCATCTGCGAGGCGGACTTCCAGTTTTCGATCGCCGAAGGCATGGCCGTCGAGGGCCTGGATGGCGCTGAGGGCGCCATTTTCCGTTTTCATGTGGACGAAGCCGAAGCCTTTGCTTTCTTTGGTGAACTGGTCGCGGACGATGGTGATCAGTTCAATGTCTCCGTAGGGACCGAATAGTTGTGCCAGTTGGAGTTCATCCATGGTTCGCGGGAATCCGACGGCAAAGAGTTTGATCATAAGTGTTTTTATTAAGCAAAGATAGAAAATATAAAGTCCCTCGGCCTCGCGCCCCGGGACTTTAAACCTAAACCTTATCACAATTGCAGCCAGAATGGCTGCTTAGTGGTGTAAAGATAATGATCATTAAAATACGGGGTGGTAGATAACAGGACTTTTTCGAAGAATTGAGATTTTCGGCGATTATTTCAAATTTACTTTTGCCTACGAACCATTCGCTGATAATGGATAATTTCTATAAATGTGGTGATCTTTTGTCGTGTAATATAAGTTCGCCTTTGACCAGCCAGGAAATGCCGAAGGCCCAAAGTACGATGAGTTCCAGCCAGAAGGTGGGCCGGAGCGGGTAGTATTTTTCTCCCAGGTGGAATACTTTCAAAGACAGGATGAGCAACATGGCAATGATCATTATGATGCCGCAGAGGACGTAAATGTGGTTTCGTGTGCGCTTTTTACCGACTGGTTTTTTTCCTGGATGGGTTTTGCGGAATAGCCATATCGACATTAGTGCAAGTACAGCGAAGAATCCTCCGGCAGAAACATAGTGGATATTATTTCTCAGATCGTCTGCGATACGGCTGATGATATTGCAATCGTAATGGCCGCCGCTAACGTTACAGGGGAAAAACGCTATGCCAAGCGCAAAAAAACCTGCGAGGCCGCTAAGGATCCCGTCGATTGGGGCCGGTCCTTTGTAGGTGAATAAAAACAGGGACACAGCGCAAAGCACGCCGACCAGCACGCTGCCAGTGATCGTATAATAGTAGTCGCTGATGGAAGGCTTAAGAGTAGTGCAGTTGCTAAACACCGATGTGCCGCTATAGACGACAATGGGGAGTGCAATGCCGAGCCAGCCGACTGATTTTCGGATGGTGCGAAAGGAAATGATCATGTCCCGCCGGGGATCTTCTTTTATTAATTCTGCTATTTTCATGATGTTCTGGTAATATTAAGCTGCAGGCTGCCGCTGTTGTTAAAATAAAAACTGGTTGTGTCGTTGGCGAAAAAACTGATCATTCCGTCTTGTGCGGCGGTCAGGCTGGTACCCGATCCTATAGCGAATGCACTCTTGTCGTTGCAGTCATAAAGTCCGCATAGGCAGAAACACGGCACACCTTTTAACCGCAAACCATAGAGCCAAGCCAGTAAGTTGAAGTAACCTTTGGGGCTGCTGGTGATTGAGGCGTCTTTCCAGCGCTGGGTGCCGTCACACACCAATTGATAGTTTTCACCGGCTTTTACTTCGATCATGGCAAAAGAGCAGGGTTCCGCCGCCAGGATGGTGAGTGTAGCGGTTTGGCCTGGCAGCAGGCGGCGCACATTTGGCGGATCGGGCGGCAGGTTAGGAGCGGGGTAATTCTGCCGGCGGTAAGTTTCCGGTTTAACGGATTGCTCGATACAGATAGTATCCTGCAGAAAAATGGTTCGGTAATAGGTAAGGAAGAACTGGGTGATTTTCCACCAGAAGCTCAGCGACTCCCGTATCATGCCTGCCGGTATGTCGGGGTGTATGTCGGGAGGGAACGGCTTGTTAAAGGCAAGGCCGGCACCGGTAGCCTTATCAGTCATCCAGTGGAGCGTTGCATCGCTCAGGTCCGTATTTTGGTAGCCGCCGCCGACATTGCTGTGGCAGCCCGGGAACCAGACCTGTTCTATCGTTTGTACGGCTTTGCCGAGTTTACCATTTTCACTGCGCTGCCAAAGGGTGGGTTTGAAGAGTTTCCGGTGTTCATCGATGGCGAGGGCATGGTAGGCGTAGCGTACAATGTTGGCCAGCTGGGTGTCATGGAAGGCGTATTTCGTACGGTTCAGCCATGCAAAAGGCTGGAGGGGGATTCCCAGGTCGCCTACTGTGTCCCAGACGCCGATGAAATGAATGGCAGGCTCGTGACTGTATTTGGCTTTGAAGTCCATCGCCAAAGGTTTGTTCGGATGGGTGCCCGGGTCACGGTTGCGGTAAAATTCAAAGGCTTCGCTGATCCTGCCGATATGTTCTTTTTTTAGAATACCGCATTTGACGATCATACCCGCCAGGCTGCGGGCGGTATAGGCACCCCGGCTGAAACCGAAGATAAAGTTAAGGTCGCCATCTTCATAATTGAGTGCTATAAAGCGATAGGCTTCAATGATGTTCTGGTCGAGCCCGCTTCCGGCCACCCCGCCGGCCAGGCGCTGTAGCCAATTGCCTGAGGTACCCACGCCGGGATGGTAATGGGTCAGCTGTGTGACGCCGCCGGGATCTGTTGTGCAGATCAGGTGTGCGATCTTCTGGACGTTGGTCATGGTGACAACGCCGCCGTCTTTTTGTCCGGGTTTGTTCCAGGTGCCGTCACAGCAGGTGATGATGCGTTTCATTGTGGAGGAAATAGGTGTAATGGGCTAAATGGCAATCAGAGAGCAATTTAATTAAAATATATTTATTTGAATTAAATTGTTTTCAGTGGGCGCCCCTGGGTGCTGTAATCAATATAGCAGCCCTGGTAGCCAAGTATTTTTAGTAGGACGCGGTTGAATAGGGCCTGGTAAACCCGTGTGGAGATAATGTCATCGTGCGCGTTGTCTTTAATGCTGTAATCTCTCCTGGCGTGGGTCATGTTGTTGCGCAGCTTAATGGCGTTTTTTTCAGGTTTGCCCATGTCTATTTCCAGCAGGCGGAAGAATAAGCTGATCTTTTCGTTTGGCCCTTTGCGGAATGCGCCTTTGATCTTGTTGAGCATGGCTTCTGCGCCGGGCAGACCGTGAAGTTTTTGGTTCAGGGAAAGCAATTCATCTTTGATTAGTTGCTCATAGTTTTCTTTGGGTAAGTATGCTGATTCGTCATTCCCGGTCATTTTAAGGTAGGCATCGGCGATGATTTCCAGTCCGCCCGCCAGCACGGGCAGGTTTGCCCCGACCGGGGTGGCCTGTGCGATCCAGTAGCGCGCCATGGCGTGGTTCAGGAATAATTTTGCTTCGAGCCGCCTGTAAGCGGGGAAAAGCAGGTTGGCCTGCAGGGCAAAATCGCCCCAGTCGTACTGCAGGTTATAGAGGATCGGCGGCATGCTGACAGGTGCCTTCAGGGGAATGCCGGGACTGTCCATAAAGGCCTCCGTCAGCTCGCCGGCTGCTATTTTGCTATATCCCATGTAGTAAAGCTTTCCGCCGAGCAGGAGGGAAAGAAAGTGTTTCAGATCATCGAGCAGCTTTTCATCGACTTTTGCAATTTCGCTGTCCCTGAATTCCAGGCAAATACCTGACATCAATCTACCCGAGCACTCCTTCGGCACACTGGAGACGATGCATGTTAGTTCAGGTATATCAAGCAGGAAATAGTCACTGCTCGTAGATCTGCCCGACCGCCAGTCGTCGTCATCATCTTCATCGATACCTATCCTAACCTTCTTATTCACTGACGAGAGGGTGCGGCGTGTCGAGCCTTTCAAATGCAGGCTCATATGCTGAACAAAAAACCATTCGAAATGCTTGTCCGCAGGAGTTTCAGAAAACACCAGCCGCACTGTATCGAATATAAGCTTAAATTTAGCAAGATACCCGTCTTCGTTGGCTTCCCAGGAATTAAAGGCGGCGCCACCCAGCACGCAGCCCATCAAAATAACAAGATGCCCGTTTTCATCCTTCGCCCTGACCGAAAGTTGCTTGATGATATTTCCTTTAACCGTGGTTTGCTCTTTGTCCAGGGACCTGGGGTTGATCATCCGCGCCTGCAGATTGGCGTCGAGCTGCAGATTCGCGTCCCGCCAGAGGGTGATACTGGCTTCCGGGCCGAAAAGATAAGCTTCGTCTTCAAATTCCAGGTCGTGTAAAACCAGGGGAAACTCAATAGCTTCCCATTCTAAATGAGGAACGAGATAATCAGGAGTTGACGGCATTTGATTTAAACTTAGTGGAACAGTAACGGGAAGATGGTTTCGAAAAATGAATCGTCGTCGTGGTTTGGTTTTACCCTCCGTTCTTTTAAGGCGGCCATTTTCTTATGAAAGCTTGGAATCTTATTCATTTCCTCAAATAGTCCATAAACATGCAGGGCCCTGATAAATAGATGTTCGTAAGCACTGTAATGCTCGAGTGCATTATTTAAGACCTGGATCATATTTGGGAACTTGAAATGGATGATCCTGCCGAATCTAAAGCAAAACAGGGCGTAGATTTGCTTGTGCAGCAATCCCACTTTAGGCAGATCGGCGCTTTTTTTTACCTTAAAGAAGCAATAAGCGATTAACAGGTCAGCAATTTCCTGATTGTCCAGCGAATCGATGTTTGTGATAGCAAGATTGATGTATGTTTCATCTTGCGGATTGTTCTTGTATCCCCTCAAATACAACAGTTCAAGGAAGGTGAGTTTATGCTCCGAGAATTCGACCAATTCTATCAGTGCGGTTCTGTCTTGCTGGTCTTTGCCTTGCAAATCATAATTGAGTAATTTGTTTTCCAGAATAGACTTGACGGTACTATAATTTCCGGAACAATTTGCCAGGACGTGGTTAAGAAAGGGTTTGCCGCTTGTTCCGTAAGTTATATTCATCGTTTCTTCCAATTCCTGGTTTAGGTACACGCCCGCCTCTTTGCTCATTTCGCTAAACTGACCTGATGGGAAGAGGTGCCTGGCGGGAACGCCGGTAAGCATGTCATTAATACATTGGATATAAGCATCCAGCGTTTGTTTTTCGCGTTCGGGAACGACGATTTTCTTACGTGACCGCTGAGAGTTAAAAATCGTGTATGGCGGAAGGGGGATATCTGTCATTACATCGCCCGGGATAAAGGTTTCGTTCCTGGCAATCAAGTCTAATAACCGATCTGTAATTCTCCATTCTGCCGGGTCGCTGTGGGTTAGTAAATTTAACGCACCCTCACCGCCCGTTTGCAACCAAAGCTCCATAAAATCATTGTGAAGGTTTTTATTAATTATCTGCCCAAGATATTCTTCCCATTCCCTTGGTGTTCCGTCTTTTAGTATGGTCAGTAGTACCTGTTCCAAAACGAGCAGGTTTTTTTTGGCCAGTTTTTGAATCAACTGCCATCTTTTTTCACTTGTCCTGTTGTTCTCCCAGGCCATGTCAAATGACGATAGGATAACTTCCCGGGTGGTCATTTCACTTTTGGCCGCTACGATAAAAAAGGTGTGCCAGCTGTTAAAGGCGTTGGGCGCATAATTACTGGTAAGGATGGTTTTAATCTCTTCGTCGCTAATGGTCTCACTTCGTGCCACGCGTCCCCTGAGCTCTGGTAAATACTTTGTTAAAAATGTAGCGGACCGGCTATAAAGATTGACGAGCTCCTCTTCGAGGTCCCGGTAGCGGGTCCTGCAAATATGTTTTAAATTATTGAATACGCTGAAGATCGAAATGATGTTGGAATCGTAGATGACTTTTATGAACTCGTTCACATGGCCATAGCTTCCTGTGCGTTCCACTTCCTGGGCAATAAAAAATGCAGCCAGGTATTCAATAAAACGGATATACTTGAAGCGATAGTTTTTATTGTCTTCTGTATCATTGATGACTATTTGTTCGGATACGATTTGTAAGAGAATCTGGTCCGCCGCCGGGGCAAGGGAAGGGGCGACCAGTGCCACAAGTTCGTTAAATCGTTCTCTTGGGATTAGTGTGGTTTTATTCTCCAGCAGATCGAATGCAAGCAGCCCTAAAAGACGGTAAAACATCACACCGCTAAAGTTGGTGATATAGTGTTTATTAATCAACTCTTCCTTTTTTGTAAAAAAGCTGCTGAGTATTTTACCTTCCCAAATGTCGGCTACACTGATATCTCCTTCAAAATGATTGGCTTCAGAGAATATTTCCAAGTTGATAGGCACTGAAAGGATAGCGCTTGCTTTTGGGTTAAGAAAATGACTGACCGAATAATCATATGCCTTTTCGTAATGGTGCAATGCTTTTTGAAATTCAAAGCTGTTAAAGCTGCTGATCATTTTTTTTAGCTCGGTAACATCCTGACGGCCTTCAAATACGGCCTCCCAGTCACGCCAGTAGTCTTCCCTGACAGTAAACATCAGGATTATTGGGAACATGGAGAGATTGAACCTTGCCGCCACAACGTTAAGTTCGTCAATTTTTTTAAGCAGCGTTCTGATCTCCTTCCTTTTTTGCATTTGGAGATTGACCGGCGTTTCATCCAGAGAATCCACTATCAGCAATAATGGCTTGTCTACTGTAAGTAATTCACTGACTGAATTATTTGGATAGTTAAGGTGCGAAAAAAAAAGATCGGTCAGCTTATCCAATGCTGCTGCTCCGGCTGAAAATGCAAAGCAATAAGTTTCGTCGTTAACGGAGGCAAAATTAGCGGATAAGGTAGTTTTCCCGGACCCTGAAAAGTCCCTCAGCACAATGATCTGCCTGGCGTTGTCTTTTTTGGCTTTTGCCCTCAACCTGGTGGGCCGGGCCATTTCGGTGATCTGCCTGATTTGTTTTTCAATGGCCCGTTCTACGAATATGCGGTCATGGAACTTGTGTTTGAAACGTCTTAAAAACGGTGCAGATAACTTTTTTGCCGTGTTTTGAAGCCGCTCATTGATGAGTGTGGTATCCCTGATCCACTTACTAACCTGCTCAATTGAATCGATGGAAGGGTCTGTAGTGGTCCTGGAGTTAAGCCTCAAAAAATCTAAAACGACTGGAAAAAAAAGGTCTGCCTCCATTAGTTTTTCCCAGATACCGCCGAATATGATCAGGGCCGGGATTCCTTCTTTGTTTAATCTCTTTGCGGCGTTGATGACTTCAGGCGCTACATCATAAAGGCAGCAGAACAAACCTGCAATATCATCCCGGTCTCTTTTCCTCAACCTTTGTTCGAATTCGATCCATTCGGGCGTCTCAACGGTGACGGTTGCTTTGCCGGCCACGGTGCCGATCTGGTAACTTATCCCCTGATAGCTAAATAATCCGCCGCCGGGTTGTGTTAAGGGATCATGGATAACTGGCGGCCGGTGATCCCACGGGATGATCTCGCGGAGTAACTGCTCAAAATAAAGGCTTCTGGAGACTTCATTTCGTTCATGTTGTAATGACGTGATTTGCTTATAAATGGTGGTGGTCATAAGTATTAGGCTTTTAACTAAAGGGCGACGCAATATAAGCTATTCTTTAACAAAAAATTAACTACTTTTATTTCGCCTGCATAACCGGTTCGAGCCTTTATTATGACTTATAATTATAAATTGTCCAATGGAAGTGATCAGTCGCATGACCAGCCGAATATCATTCCTGAGGTCCTGGATATATCAAAAAATGCATACCGGATTTCGATAGTGCCGAGAACAGCTTTCTGGCAGCTTGGGTTCCGTTTTTCTCAAACGGAAAGTATTTTTTACGAAAACACTGGTGGTAATTTTGGATGGGAAACCGGGGCCTTTCGCGACCTTTACCTGGCGGCGGAAAATAGTTCAGGAAATGAAAGTGCTTCCGGTTTGAATATAACGACCAGCCATTTCGAGCCTGGAGGCGACCTTCCGGACAGCCCGGTTCCATATCCTGAAAAAACAGAGATCTCCGTTTATTTAAAGTTTATACCCAATCTTAGTCAGCTTTATGTTTCATGCGCTATCAGGGATGGAAAGGTAACTGAATTATTCTTGCCTTTGTACCAGGACTATAAATATTTACAGTTGTTTGGCTGGCTCTATAAGATCTATTACGCCTTCGATGTACAGGTTGAACCTTTGCCTTTTGCGGAGATAGAGTTTGACACAACACCGTTCAAGGTTGGCGAGATAACCTTCCGCCTTGGTGATATGTTTAACAAAGAAGTGTTGCAAAATACAAACCTGATTATCTTACCCGCGTCAGGCAACGGAACAGTTAATCCCAATATTTACTACCGGGCTTCTGAACTTAATATTCCCCTTCCTGAAAAGATGAAGCCAGGCAGCGTGCGGGTTTTTGATATTTCCAGAAAAGGCAGTAAGTTATTTGCGGGGTACGGTTATTCGGTAGACAATGACCGGTCAAGCACGGAGATCATCAGCGCATTTTGCCGGTCTCTTGGCGAATACTTATTTGAAACCGATGCAGGTTATGAAAACATCTATGGGATTAACCTGCCTTTGCTGGGAACAGGTGCAGGACGGATGGACCCCCGGAATGTTGCCCGCATCTATGAGAGTTCATTTAATGCGCCAAATTTTGGGGTTCCGGTTACTGTGAGTATCCCTAGCGGGGATGTATTTCAAAGAATCAAAAGTATGTTCTTTGGTAATTTAATCCCAATCGGCGTTAGCCGCACTAGACCGAAGCCGGAGTCAATTTCAGCGTTGGAGAAATATCTGGATGTCGTGCTGGAAGATGAAGACTACGAATTTAACGAACAAGACGAGCTGATTCGCCTGAACCTGAGCAACCAGACAAGAGCGGTTAACCTGGATACTCTTGGGCGTTACACAGCAATTGAATACCTAAGTCTGAATTTTTGCTACCTGCATGGAGTTGATTTTATCGTACAATTGAAGAATCTTGAGAATTTATACCTAAGGGGAACTGCGATCATTGATTTTTATTTTTTAGGGGCACTTAAAAATCTGACTACCCTAGATGTTGGCGACAACAACCTGACCGACATTTCACAAATCGCCCGGCTTGGCGGCAAATTAAAAAGATTGTACCTGGGGCGTAACAGGATTGAAAATGTGGCGGATTTATCTCTGTGCAGATCGCTGGAGTTTCTTGATCTGTGTGACAACCTGGTTAGCGATATTACTCCGTTGGCGAATTTGAGCAGTTTAAGGAGTTTGTTACTAGCCAATAACCATCTCGTTTCGATTGACGGCCTGGCAAATTTAGCAAACCTGGTGATCCTTAATGTAAAAAATAACCGGGTAGCTGATTTTTCTGTTTTAACAAAGCTGAAAAAGCTGAATTACCTTACCGCTGACAAAAATCCGGCTGCTTTGCAAGCTGACCTTTTACTAAATGAAAATGAAAACCATCTGGCACCGCTAACCTCTTTTTATGCCCGTCAGGCGGAGAGCGGCAAAATAGCCGTCAATCTTCCGGCTAAAGTACTTTTATTGGGGAACCACGGAAGCGGAAAGTCATCGCTGTTGCATTACTTGCGTTTTAAGAAGCCCGGATCAGGGATCAGCAGCACGCATATCATCAAAATTGAGCAATACTATATCAGTACCGGGAAAGGCATCCCGGATGCGATTTTTTTTGACTTCGGCGGCCAGGATTATTATCATGGTCTGTACCGCGCTTTTTTGAGTAATGGTGCTTTATATCTGATAGTGTGGAACGAAGCTAACAATAAAAACGAACTCAGAAGGGAGCCGACGACTGGATGGACGCAGGACTTTTCTCTGCGCTACTGGCTCGCACAAAAACGATACCTGGAAAATGAAAAGTATGAGGGGGTAGTTGACGCCACGTTGTTGATCCAGACTTTTGCAGACCGCGATAAAAGAGCGGCACCCGCCCGGGAAGGGCTACATGATGCTGAAAATGAATTTTATATTTCGCTTGAGGAAAAACTTCCGGCTATTGCCGCTTCCGGTTTGCGTCCCGGTGTTAATGAAAAAGCGCTGAGTTATCTGGAAACGTCTGTTAACGATCTGATCCTTCAAAAAAAACAGGCGAAAGAGGAGCCTAAGTGGTACCATGATTTCCTGGCATATATACTGAGAGAAAATGCAGGGGAAAACCACCTTGGAACTTTAGTTTCCCAGATTTCCCGCCGTTATCATTACAAGGGTACGGATAAACTGGAACGGCTGCGGACAGATTTGCAGCAACTGCATCGCCAGGGCCTGATACTCTATTATAAAGACTATTTGCCGGACATCGCCTGGCTGAGCCCTGTCGCCTTTGTTAGGTATGTACATAATAACCTTTTAACCAAATCAGGCTTGAAAGAATTTGCCGGAAAGATCCCTGTCAAAGATTTTCCTGTCGGTGACCCGAATATCATAGAACTGCTGACAAAGCAAAAGGTTATCTATTACCACGAAGCGCAGTCTCAGTATATTATTCCGAATTTCTTGCCGTTGGTAAGAACGGCGACACCCGGCACTGACTTGCTCACGTTTGGATTAAACGAGCCGATCTTTGTCCTTAAATTTAAGGCGTTCATCCCCTTCGGTTTGATTAATCAGGTTATTTGTTTTTTCGGCGGGCTGCCTGCCGAAAAGCAATTCTGGCGGGACCGCGTTGTTTTCGTGCTAAATAATTCCGTTAAGGTTATGATCAATATTGACTTTCATCTCATGGAAATCAAAGTGTATTGTGATTTTACCGGGCAAACCACGGCGGGTGACAGGCCCGGAATGATCACTTATTTATTTTACAGTATTGTTGGTTTATATTGGGATTTGCAAATCCTGGGCTTTAACGAGTTTCGGCAATTTTTAGACGGGGATTTAAAGCAAGGGGCTTATGCGGAAGGTGATTCAATGCATACAAAAATCAAGCATGCCGAACGCTTTTACAATAGGGAAGCATGCCGTCCAAACGACTTGTACATATCGCTGGATGACAAATATTTTATTTTCTATCCTGATTTGTGCAACGCACAGGACATGATCATGATTGCCGCGCGTTCGCTAAACGCAAATCGTGAGTTAACGGATCAGTCCCAAAGTATCCCTATATACCCGTTCCAGCCTTTTGTCAGAGCGGAACTCCGTAAACGGCGCAAGATGGTTATTTCTTATTCCAAGGAAGATTTTAACCTAGTAACCAAATTTATCGATTACCTTATACCGCTTTCTGACGATGAGCTGGTTGAGAATCCCTGGTTTTGCAGCCTTTTGGAAGCCGGTGCCGACTGGAACGAGGAAATCCAGCAACGGTTCAACGATGCTGATATTATTTTCTTTATGGTCAGTGAAAACCTGATGAAAATACAATATGTTAAGGAAAATGAAATAAGACATGCCATTGACCGGTACAAAAAATATAAAAAGGTTAAAATTGTGCCCATAATTTTGCAACCTTACCATTGGGCAAGAAAAGGTGACTACAACCTGGCACTGTTTAACGCTTTACCTTACAAGCTTACACCCGTGACAACCTTTCAGAATCAAAATGAAGCCTGGCATATCATCTCCGAATCGATTCGGATCATGATCAATAAAAATCTTGATCCGGGGGTTCCTGACGAATTGCCCAGTGAACTTAAAAAATATTTTGAGCGTATCGTGGCACACGATATTTAAGATTGGGCTGGCAGATGAGAATTTATTTAGACCAGTGTGTGATTCAATACCTCAAAAGTGATGAGGGGAAAACTTTACTACGGAGGGTGTTAGACGATAGCAGCAGAAATATTTATGTTTTTTCTGAGGCGCATTTATATGACCTTCGTCATGACCGGACTGATGAGAAATTTGCGGACATGGACTTGCTGGAACAAATAGCTGCAGACCATTGTATGCATTATGAAGATGAACGGGTAAAGTTCAACAAATTCACTCCACGGGTATACTATAACCGTTTTGATTGGGATGCCTATTTCATTGCGGACACTTTTGACAATCCGCTGTTCACTGCGCTGACTGGCCTCTGGAAGTTTGTACCCATGGACTTTAAAACTTTAATGCCTGCTGATAATTTACCGGCGGACATGCCCGATGAAATGCGCGAGTTGTTTTTTAAAGGCAGCACGATGTACGATTTTTTTGTTTCTTTCACGGGAATGTCCCGGGCCCTGACCAACGAACAAAAACGATTTAAGGTACTGTTGCAATATCTGCACAAGCATGATTTTCTGTCTCCGGTTTACCAGAGTATGGGCATCGCTGGCTTTAATGGCGAACAGATTACTGACCGGGAACAATTTTTTGAAACTTTCAGTGCATGGTGTGAAAAACTGACTACCCAGAAAAATTCTTATAACCATTTTCTGATGATGTACAATTCCCTGGAAATGCTGGGGTTTGTAAAGGGCAAGCCAAAAAAGCAAAAACTGATGAATATGGTCAATGATGGGCGTCACGCTTTTTTTGGCACTTATTGCGATGTGATAGTTTCGCGCGATGAAGATTTTGTTAGAAAGTCTTCGTTTATCTATGCAGCAATTGGGATTAGCCCGCTGGTGCTCTCTGTTGGCGAATTCAGCGAATGGCTGGAACAGCATGCGGCCGTAAAGGGCGGTGCTGATATTTTGAATTTTTTAAAGACAAGGTCCGACGATGACTTATACGAGGAACGCGAATCAAATGGCACGCTTTACAGCTCTTATTGGCTGCCAAGTCATTTTTTCTGTCACTTCAATTTGCTGACAATCGCAAACGACGAAACGGGTGCGTTTTTTTATCTCTCGGCAATTGATGACCGTTGCTCGAATGGGCAGGTGATGATGGCTGAAATCGAGCGGCTGACAAGTTTAATTAGTGTGGAATTCGGCAAAAACCTGCAAGATAAAGGAGGTATTACGGAAGAGGAGCAGGCAGCAGGGAACTGGCCAGGACGAAGTTGGTTCCATGAGGGTTTTATTATCGAGTTATTGATTAATAACGGTTTGCATCTTACTTTTAATGTTTACAATCCGGAAGTATAAGAATAAAGGTTGTTATCGTTTTTTCTTTCCAAGCAGGCTGTATAAAAGGTCAAGCCCGTTTGCGTTTTTGTTCTCTGGTTCATGCAACAGCACCATCCAGTTTTTAAGGTCATCTTGACTTAGTTCGGTCAGGTTGCCTGTATTTACCTGGTAGGTGACGTCGAGTTGCCGCTGGTTGAATATTTTTACCGTTTCATTCATGCTTTTCAATAGATCCGGGCGGTAATCGCCCAGGGGGCGCCGCCGGATCATCCTGGTCATCGCAAGTTCCGCGTAAAGCCAGGGAGATGATGTTTCTTCCATGGTGCCTTTTGTGGTAATTGAGTTAGGCGTGTTCAGGAAAAATATCGCTTCACACTTATCCATCATCATATTCAGGGCGGTTGAGAGCATCATGTGGACGTGGCTGGTAGACTTGTTCCTTTCTTTGTAGAGGTATTGGGTCCGGTCATCGTTCATGCAATAGACATCATCGATTGAGCGCAATAGGGTATCGGCGTATCCCCAAATGCATGAATCGATAAATACGGTTATGCCGAAATGCGACAATATGCCTGCAAAAATGATGGCTTCTTGTCTGTCTTTATGAGAATGCGAAAGAAATATGTCTGCTTTAATGCCGGGGAACCAGTCTTGCTGGATCTGCGTCCCGTCGAGCTTTCCATCTATGTTTATGTAATTATCAAGTGCCTGTTTGGCCTGATTTTGAAAATTCGTGTATAAATTCAATCCGCGTTCATAGAGTTCTTGGTCATAACTCTTTATGGTCATCTTAAAGCCGGTATACATGTTGGTGATGAGTTTTTTCGAAGGTAAGCGAAATTCACGGGAAAAGTTGAATTGTTATAACCTGTCAAAAATTGGTTAGACCATAGCGTTTTGCTTCGTCCATTAAGGGGGCTAGCGACGCCTTTCGCTCCTTTGCGAGACTGCAAATTATTTTATCGAGGTCTTCAGCCGGCGAATTAACGGGGCTGTCTACCATAAAGGTTGTGCCGGTGACCTTAAAGTAAATCTCTTTAACGATGTTCTGAATAAAGGCCAATAAGTCATTTGCCTGCTTTAAAGATACGCCGTTAATTTTGTGATTCAAACCAGTTCTGTCCTTGTGCGCGATGGATTTATTCCGCTGCGTCTTCAGTCGCTTAATAATATCTTTATGGCCATCCAGGACTTTTTCCCATGCTTGGATGTTGTTTGCCGGAATAATTCCCTGGTGCAAGCCGCCGGGCTTCAGCTTCGCCAACAACTTTCTTATACTGAAGTCCTCCGTGTCATTGAATAATTTACAAAGTTCCAGCACAACGAGCCTCCATGTCATTTTCTTTGTGAAATCGAAATACATACTCCGGCGCTTATAAAAGTTTTTATCCGGGTCGTTCTCCTCCTTATGCAAATAGGAAAGGCATCTGAGATTTTCCTGTGCAACAAATAAAACATCGCACATCTCCCAAACCTCGTCTTTAAGGTGAATGAATTTTTTACCAGTCTTGCCCTTTTTTTCGAAATCTGTCTCCATGTCAAGAAATTTAAATCGTGATTCTTTTCACGCAAAGAAAAAAAGCATGTGCGCAGTCTATCTGCGCAGTTTGCTTTCACAATTCATTTTTATATTTCAAAAGATCGTACAGGCAAACTGCTTTTCTAAAGTCGGTTTTGGAATAGAAGGCATCAAAAACACGTAATAAAAAGACTTTTAGTTCCTCCAAATTTATTTTGGAATGTTCCAACAGCTGAACGTATAATAACACGTGCCAGTCATCATACCTGGTCGTAAGGTGGCTGAAAGAGGGTGACCGATTTACCGTTTCACGGTGGCTTGCATAGCTGGATGATGGCAAAAGCGTGTTGAAATTTATTCTTTTTAATTTGTTGACCATTGAGGCGCTGAATGATGGGTAGGAAACGCGGATATCATCAAGGGAATTGATGCCTTTTATACTAAGGTATTTATAAATAGGAATGTAGCCGATATTTTTGAATACGCTGGGATAGCTTAGGCTCAGTAATTTATCGGTATCGAATTTATTGGTTTCCGACAAAATGTCGCGGAATATATCTTCGGTACCAATGCTCCGGTAGCCGAATTCGAACATTTCTCCGGCACCGACACCGAAAACAGCTTGAATTTTATCGAGCATAGAATCATCAATGTTATTGATGTCGCCGACATAAATTTTCTCATTGGGTTTGTTGCTCACAACAAAATCATACAACATATCCTTTAAACGTACCAATATCTTAGTCGGTATGGTCTGTTGCAGGTTTGTCAGCACATTATATATCGGGGTGTAATCTTTTGCCTTTATATGCTTAATTGGCAGGAATGTGCCGTTACTTACGGATAGAGTGCCGTCTGACAATGACGGCCCGGCTGCATTCGGATCAAATTCCACGAATATCAAGCGGTCTTTAAATTTATCATGGTCTGATTTTTTAATACAGGCAAATATGGAATTGATAATGTTCAATATATTGTTATCGCTGAGGGAATAGCCTATGAAAATAACAGGGTGCTCGACAAAAATAGTCAGCAATTTTGCCGCCAGGTAAGCATAACGCAGGTGGTAATCTTCATAGTCGCGCTGGGTCAGTACCATGGTATCCGGAGAAGCCACCGACCCATGGATCTTAAAGATCTCCCCAAAGCTAAGCGCCTCGGCAAACATCATCTCCTGGCCGATAAACGTTTTGAAATCAGGAAATATATTTTCCGGGAGGTTATCCCAATTGGTTGTGATTACGCCAGCGACTTTGGCTTTTTTCAAAAGGTCGGTTTCTTCACTAAGAGAGGTCAGCATCGGCTTGCTGTCGATGTATTTTGCAATAAAATATTTAAGGATTGTATCCTTATTTCCTGCTTTTAGTATTTCCTCAGTGATATAGGGATAGGTTTTTTGGTAGTCGGTATCATAAAATATTTCATAAAAGGCATCGCTGATCATGCTGCCCAACAGCGGATAATCCCGGGTCGATTCTGTCAGGTAGTAAGTGAAAGGTTTTGGCAGGGGGATTTGTTTAGCGATTGCCTCTAATAAATCCTCCCAGCTTTCCATTCCAATATATCTTTTCGAAAATCCCGAGCCGAGAAAAAGATAGGGTAAGCTGCCGATTCTGCTGAGGTGTGCCAGAAATTCTTCTTCCATTTGGTTTAGTTTCTATAAAGATAGGTATCATTTTTTGATTTGTTTTATTTCTTGAACCGGACTTCATATCAATATCCTTAATTTAGCGGTTTACCAAAATCTTCTCATGTGAACCGACTGTTTATAAAACTTAAAATTCGCTTTTAATGAAGAAAAGCCTGAGCAAACCGGCGAACTGGCAGGATTTTGAAGACCTTTGCAGAAAGCTTTTCGGCGAAGTGTGGGACTGTAAAAACACGATCCGAAAAAATGGCCGCTCCGGGCAGGACCAGGCCGGCGTTGATGTTTATGCCATACCGAAAGGGGAAGATGGCTATTTCGGTATCCAGTGCAAGGGAAAAGATGATTATACCCAAGCTAGAGTGACCGAAAAGGAAGTGCTTGCAGAAATCTCCAAGGCGGCAGGTTTCGAACCGCCGCTGAAAGTATTTATCATTGCAACGACCGCCAACAAAGACGCAAAATTAGAGGCCTTTATCCGAAGGGAAGACTTGAAAAGCAGGAACGCAGGCCAATTCGGGATACAGCTTTTTGCCTGGGAGGACCTGGCCGACCTGATCCTGGAAAACTGCGAGACTTACCTATGGTATGTGGAGGGTAAGCATTTCCGGGTCAGTTACGGTTTTACACTCTTAGCAGACGGCCAGGCTGAGCCCATCATCAGGCCGGTTTATTACCGCAAGACTACTTACTATATTTCTGAAAAGTTCCGCAGGCAGTTGGAGAACAGCAGTATGGGAAGGATGATGGCAATGTCAGCAAAACTGACTGCGTTTATGCCTGTCCGCGAACCGAGGCTGTTCAATTACGCCTATAGCCGGCTTAATTTTCAACTGCTGAATACAGGCAGCATGGTGCTGGATGACTGGAAATTCAGTATGCAATTTGACGCAGGCCAGGTCAAAGCAATTGATGATGATTATGATGGCGAGCCGAACCCCAACCCGGTTGCAATTTTTCGGGTCGTCCGGACGAGTGAGATACCCTTAATGATCGATAAGAAGCAATTGAGCGTTCTGTTTAAACCTGTAAACAACCAGGCACTCATCCAGCATGATCAGCGCAATTTCGCCGTGTGGATATTGCCGGCCGGTCACGAAACCAGCCGGATCGACGCAACATGGGAGCTCCTGGCCCGCGATTTCCGGACCACCGGGACGATGTCGGTGCTCGTCGAACCTCAATACGAACGCGCCTCTGCAGATGTGATAGTAGAAAATGGCGAGGAGCCTCCTGAAAACGCGACGGTCGTTGTTGAAAAGATCGCGGAAAAAGAACAAGAGTAATATGAACCAGTTATCCGATATTTTATTTCAAATTCCGAACGGAAAGTTTTTGCTTAACCTAACTTACGTGCAGGTTGTGCGTGGCAGCAGAACGGTACGCGGTACGGGATACGTCCAACTTTCACAAGAAGGTATACTGGTATTGACGATCATTAATGCCAATCCGCCGGGCATAAAAGAGAATGAGGCCAATTCACTGTTTAATTTTTTCAACGATAAGGGTTTCGACCAAACGGTTATTATCACTGCTGATGATTATTACCAGTTTAACGGTGTGGACGAATTTGGCAATACCGTATCCTGCAAACATATCAATCTTGACAGCGACAATGAGCAGCGGGTTTATACCGCATCATTTCAATCAAATGTATGGGTCAGTTCGCCGAAGGTAAATGCGGGAACCAGGTTTGATAAGGCAACTATTCTGCTTAAAAATAAATATAGTTTTGCAACCAACGCGGACGAAGCATGGCGGATTAAATTCGATGATTTTATCCTTACGTATAATAAGCGCGAAAACGAACCGCTGCTGGAAGTTTTTGCAGGCGGCGGCAGTGCACTGAATGATAAGATTTTGGTGAATATGCTCCAAGCCCTTGATTTTGTCATGGGAGTAGAGCACCGGGAATATTTTACTTTTTATGAGCTGGATTTTGAGCATTACCAGGCCGAAATTAGTATCCGGGCTTATACCCCGATCTTAGATTCGTATTTTACCCCGCCTTACCGCCGGACCGGAAGCCAGGGTGACGAGGCTGAGGTGAACGGGGCTTTATTTACCAGTTATTTCAATTATATCAGGAGCAAAGAAAAAAGCCTGCTTACGAAATGGAATAAGCGGATTGTCGACTCGGGTACGGGCTATTACTATCGCCACGGCTTAATCTCGGTGGCTGTCGAAAAAATCCTGGATAAATTTTATAAAACTATCGTACCGCTGCCGGAAAAAAATCTATTGCTTGAACTGGCAGCGCTCAAGTCCTCGTTGATCAATTACAGTGATCCCACATTAATCAAGAACTTGAAAGACCTCATCGATAAACTTTCAGGTAAAGGAAGTTTTATACCCAAGACAAGATTAATACAACTGGAAAATGAAGATGTGGTCAGTGCGGGCGCGCAAAAAAGCTGGAGCAACTTAAGAAATGCATACGCTCACGGTACCGATTACAATGACGAGATGGTAAAGGCCATTGAACTCGTGCGCGAGAATGTGACGCTGTATTACGAGCTGATTTTTCACCTGATAGGGTATAAGGGAAGGTATACGAACTATTTTGTGAAGACGGGTGACCCTTTGGCTGTGTATCCGCCAAAATAAATTACGAGCTTGTTAAACTGGTGTTGTTATTGCTTTTTTGCGGTGAAAACCACTGTGGTATTGGTTATTTTCAGCAATAATCACTGAATTAAAGAATAGTGGCGGGCGACTGCACCAAATCTTTCTTATTTAATTTGGATTTGATATTTTTTAATATATTTACGAAAACTTAAACCCATGATTATAAACCTTGTACACAGAAAAAGCTGCAACATTTGTACGCACCGTTTCCGGTCATGATTTAGTTAAAAATTAAATTGTATGTGCGGATATGGCAAATTATATTGTTGACTATAGCGAGGCTAAAGTTATCGGCGTCGCTGAGATCAATAATTTCACGAATTATTATCGCAATCTATTGTCCGGTAAAAGGGCGATCCCCGAAACCATTGAGTTTTCTTTTGGCGGGCAACTGGATGCGATAGACGAATTGTTCTATTCTTACCTGCTGCTCTTCTCCCAGGATTTTGGCCAAACTGGTATTAAACTGCATTTTTCCGCATATTCAAAGAGCTTTGGCATCGCCCGGCAGCAGGTCGCCTACTTGCAGCTTTATGGTGCGCCGGTCCAGATTTTTAAGGGCTGGACAGAAAACGAACCTAGTTTCCGCAATTCAAGCGAATACTTCCCGCAATTGCTGATCCGCAAGACAGGAAGCGCATTACCCGTGCCGGATTTTTTTGAGCCCCGGCCGCTGGAAAAATACTTTAACGAATTCATCGCCGGTTTGTCTGATGAAGCAAAGCTGGGGCTTCGTTCAGCTTTCAATAATAAGGAATTATTCTTCGACACGCTCATGGCAACTGTCGATACCGGGAGCTTCAGCGGGCTGCTTTTGTCCTACTATCTCAGTGCCCTCCAGGACCTGGAGGTGCTCAGGATGTGTTACCAGCAGGCCGCCGGTGGTGAACCTGCGAATAAGTCATTTAAAATTTCTACCTTATCTTATGAACATTCGGCACAACTTGCGGCTGCGATCCGCCGGGCGCTTTCCGAAAGCGGGTTTTTTAACCTGAGTTATACGGAACTTTTTCTCTTCCGTATCCTGATTGCCAATGATGATGAAAACAGTATCCGTGCGCTTTTTCGCAGCAGCCAGGACACAAAGTCCTTCAAATCCAATACCCTGCGCAGCCAGCAGCATATTGCCTCGCTTGCCGGCTATGTAAGGGAACTGTCTACCGGATTGGTGGAACTGGCAAAGAACGCGGTGGAACACGCCGGAACGGCGCGGGGACAAGGTTTCGGGGTTATATCCGCCCGTATTTTAAAAGATGTAAAGATCAATGCGCTTAAATATTCGGGGCCTGCGTTTGAAAACTGGTTTTCTCAATACCGCGATCAGGGTTTTTACTTCCTGGATATCAATGTAATCGATTCCGGCAGGGTAAATGTAACCGGCAAATATATTGAAAATGTGCGGACCGAAATCGACGACCTGGAAGGCCAGGAAAGTGAATTTATAAAAATACTTCGTGCAGACTATGTCCAGGACCTGCATTTGATGAGTGACCCGGTGAACCCATACCGGATCAGCGATTTCTTGAATTACCGCAGCATCACCCTTTTCCACCAGGTCAAGCGGGTCAATGCACGGCTGGGGCTACTGATCTTTTCTAATCTCGTACTGGGCAAAAAGCGTGGTTTTATCAAAGTCTACTCGAATGACCTGTCGGGGAAAAGACCAAATGACAGCGCTTTGCTGTATATGCAGGCAGCGCAGGGAGACGTTCCTGAGCAACTTGTAGTGGAGCAAATCGCCGATGGAACGGCTGAAGGCAGCGCCTCGCCGGTAACGCTGCTGGGGACCTGTTATCATTTTACGATTCCTGTCGATAGCCGGTTCCGGGCTATCGAAGCGGCAACAGGTTATGAGCTGCCTGATGAACCTACGGGCACCTCGTCTTCGGTTTTCAAGCAACTGCAATTCTTCAGGCTGAATGGCTCACCAAGTAAGAAAGAACCGGACCTGATCCATATTGTATCAGAATTTCAGGTGCCGCAAAAAACCGATAAGTATGAAAAGATTTACGAATACAGGGACCATATTATTGCCCGGCTGGCGGGATTTGAAAAGAAAATTGCCCTGATCGACGCCGGGCGGACGACCGGCTTTTTAGAACATTCCAGCGACTGGATGCGTTTTTTGGCGGCCTGCCAGATGGTGGATCCGAGCCTGAACCTGATTATCTGCGATATGCCGGAGGCGCTTTACCGGGAAATTATCGAAGTGAACCGGCTTTTCGACAGAACCAGTTACCGCTTCTGGAATTCCCGGTATGCGGTGTTGTTTTATATCCGGGTTCAGCATACTTATCAGAATCAACAGCCGGTAGGGCTTTGGTTTAATAGTTTGCTGTTTGGGGAGACGTTTGCCGAATATGAACAGTACAACCGGGAGATCAGCCGGTACCATGACAACCTGTACCGGATCAGCCCACATGAACAGTTGCCCGGTGGCGGGGATGAGGTGAAACAGGGGAAGGGCATTTTTTTTGCTGAAGGCAAGTTGTTGAATTTTGAGCTGGTGCTGCGCACAACGGACGGTCAAACGCTTTTTGAAGATTCGGTAAGGTCGCTGCTGGAGGTCGAGGTGCATGAAGAGCAGGAAGCCGGAACTGACCCCGGAAATTATAACCGGCAGATGTTTTTCAGGAACCTGAAGGGTTACAAGATATCAAGGGCGCATTTTAAATTGGGGTCGAAGATCCATATCAGTGATTTTTATTATGCCAAACGGCTTTTTTACAACAGCTTTTATGCTAATCGTTTTGCTTTTCTGATTGCGGACCATATTTTTCACGCGATTTTCCGTAAAAACAAGGCGGACAAAGGGCTGCAAATGACGCTGGTCGGCTACAGCAATTATTCTGAGCTGCTCGTTTCCAATATCCGCAGGCTGCTGAATGACTGGGGCTACACGGGCATCCGTCATGATGTCGTGCTTGAAAACGAGCGGATGCTGAAAAATGCCGGCAATATTCATAACCTTATCCTGGTCATCATACCGATCAGCTCGACTTTTACTACCTCTCAAAAGATAAAGGGTATCCTGAGCGGGATATTGAAGGGCAATATGCGCGTGCCATACCCCGACTTGAATGCGCTCGCGATCGGCAACCGGGGGTTCAAAAGCCCGGCAGACCGCTTCGCAGACGAAAAGATCAATGAGATCTACCAGAGTTTCGGATGGCAGACGGATGAGGCGCATAACCAGGATCCGCAGACCATCTGCATCCGGCACGATGGCGATGTAATTAAACAGCGCTATTTTATCGGCCTGGAGACTGACTGGAAGCCCATTTACAACTGCCAGTATTGTTACCAAAAGGAAGTCTGCCTCCTGGAAACGGAACGGAACAATGTCACACCTGATATGATCTTTGGCCTTCCTGTAGCCTCTGCGCCGCAAACGGAGCGGGACCTGTATGACTTGCTGAATAAAAATAAGGACTCGAAATACCTGGTCAGCCACCACTACGTTAAAAAAGGCAAGAACCATTATTTTTTTTATGTACGCTCCGGTGTGTTTTTGACCGACCGCCAGCGCAGGGACAGTGTTGTCCAGTGGCTGAACGACGATTTTCGAAAACGGGAGGCATTCCGTAAGGATTTCCTTGATGGAAAAAGAGTGATCATCGTAACGCCGTCTGTTTCTTCACACTCGGGTTTTGTTAATCTGGTCAACCGGGAACTTTTCAAGGATACGGCCACTGTGCTGCAGTTCAGCACTTCAGAGGACTGCCTCCAGAATTTTTTAAAGTTCAATGGCGCCCTGCTCTTACATTCGCGGATCATCTTTGTCGATGACGGGATGTCCACAGGAAGATCCTTTCACATGATCGAAGGCTATATCCGTAATGTATTTAAGGATAAGGACAAGGTAATAGACCTGTGCATCACCTTGTTCAACCAAATGGGGTATTTCGAACAGCAGGGTGTGCAGCAGCGGCTGGACAATACCGATGGTGTCCGCTATTTTGCCAAGTTCAATATTCCGCCGCTCGCGGACGACTTCGTGCATTTTCCGTACGCTGTACAAATGGAAACCTACCGTAAGCTGGCACAAAAAGCCACGCTGGATATGATGCAGATTCATTTCAAGGAAGAGCAGGCGAAGTTTGAGCCGCTCGAAATTGATATAGAAGACCGCGAGCCCAAAGCAGATCTGCATTCACTCCTGCATTTCCTGTTGTATCACGAGCTTTTTAACCTTTTTAGCGGGTCTTACGGGCCGAATTACGAATTTGTTTATACAAATCCTGCTGTCGATGTGCTGCGCAGTGACGATGACCGTGATGCCATCCTCAGGGACCTGGTGAGCCGGATCAAACGGGTCAACAGCATCAAAAGCTTCCTACAGCACCACCCGGCCTATGAGGTGGAGATCGAAATGCTGGTGATACGGATATTTTCCGAGCCGCCCTTTGTACAATATAAAAGGATCAAGGAACTGGTGTTTGACTGGATCAATCTGCGGCTGAAAGTAATGGTTGAATACCTCATTCTTGAAGAAGGGCCGGGGCTTAGCGATGATTTTTTTCATTGTATCGAACAAAACGGGCAGAAAAAAAGGGTCAGGGCCTTTGCGCCTTATCATACGTTCAAACTGCTGCTGCGGCTATCAGTGCGCTTGAAGATTAACTATCTTTTTTCTCCCCAGGTATTGCGGGCGCTCCGGGTGCTGCTGGAAAAGCTGAACAGCGAAGAAGTTACGGTCAAATACTATGAGGGGACGAAAAAGCCGGGTGCTCTTTTCCCCGATATCGATGTGCCCGTTAGAACAGATACAAAAAAGATATATGCAAGCGGGCTGACAACTTACTACATCGGACTGGTACAGGAGGTCATTATCGAGGACGAGGCCAAGGCTATCCGGCTGGTTAAAAATGTCGTGCAGATTATCAGGCAAACCCGAATCGTGAGCAAATCCGATAAATTGCTGAATCTGCGGAACGACCTCCAGGACCCTTTTATCCAGCTGCTGCGCCTGCTGGTGCTGGAAAATACCTTCATCTTTGATACATTCTTTGAGAACTTCCTTAAAGGACACGCGAACCTTGGGTATACGCTGGCCGGAAAAGAGGCCCGTTCGGATAATTACCGGGATTTTATAAAGAATCACCTGGAAAGCTATATCCTGCGGTACCGCTTCGATGCGCTTAAATTGATGTTGTCAAAATACAAGTTCAGCTATGACGAAAATACCGTGCACGATGAACCTGAAGCAGCAGAAACCGACGAGGGCCTGATGGACGCCTTCCGGAAAACGATTTACCTGAAGTGCCTGCTGAGGAACGAGGTGGAAAGCAACGGAACCATGCAAAGCCTGGCCGGAAGGAAAACGTCGGATATCCGTGAAAAAATAAACAATATGCTGGCGTTGCTTTGCGACATCCTTTCGGTGAGCAAAAATCCCGGACGCTCGGGCGGGGCATACTTTACGATCCGTTATAAGGAACTGAACAAGCCTGCCCGTCATATCATGCCCGATGACTTGTACACGATCTCCAATTATTATACGGAGCGCAGACATGCCCTTGACCAGGACCTGACGGGCGAAGGCAGCATCGGTTTTAAAATTTTTCGTGAGATACAGGAAAAGGACAGCTACAAGCCGAAGACCACTTTTGAGTTCCTGCTTGACCAAGGCGGGCAGTGGAATTTCAGGGAGCTTAACGAAGCCCGTGAACAGATCGTCAATGCAACAGAACTACAGGGTGAACAGTGTTACCGCAACATATTTTTTATGCGGATAGCGGAAATCTCTAAGGTAGACAACAAACAAAATGAAGAAAGGGACTACCGGGCCAACCCAAAAGCGCTGCTGTGTTTTTATAGGGACCCGGTTACCGAGGATCCGCCTTTTAACTTGAAGCGCTTTGATCCGAAAAGGGTACGGTTCCTCCTGTTATTAAGGGAGGATATTAATCGCTTTATCAAACATCATTTGTCAAATGACAGTTTTATGGCTTATGTAGAAGAAAAAGAAAAGGAGAATTATATGTATACGTTAAATCACGGGATCAAGACTTACAGCAATGCGATAAGAGAACCATTGCAGAAGCTCAGCCAGGGGCAAAGCGCCGCGGATTTCACCGAGACGAAGAGATACCTGACCATTTCAATTTATTACGTGCTCAACAAGATCAATTTGCTCTCGCTGGTAGCCAGGAGCCTGGATACGAGCAAGCCGATGAAGATGAAGCATCATAAACTGAAGGATATCTTTAAGGAATTCAAAACCAAGTATTTGTTTATCCTGAAGTTTAAGAATGAAGATTACGGGGGGCTTGAAGAAGGTGAGAAAGTGGATTTCAGGGCTACGTTGCCGGAAGCGCAGAATGATGTTGAAGTCGAATTGCCGGATGCGTTCCTGGGTGAGCTCATTTTTGAGCTGGTGTTTAATATCCGCAAACACATCCTGTTTGATAATCGGCACATGATCACGCCATCGGATCCGCTGGCCATCCGCATCAGTGCAACCGTAACTGAAAAAAAAGTGTATTTTGACGTAGAGAACAATTTTAACTTTTACACCGATGCGGAACTGGCGCGGCTGACCAAAAGTTTTAATGACAAAAGTAAAAGCCACGGGCTGAACCTGATCTCGGCGGTGTTGAAGACGACCTATAGCCCCGTCGTGCTCTCGCGAAGTGCAGACGGCTTTCTGAAACTGCGTGTGATCTTTAAAAAAACAACTGAACAGGTATGACCAGGAACAAGAAAATTATAATTATTGAAGATAAACTTAAAGACGCGGATGCGATTGCTTCTTTTCTTGAAAGTGAATTTGACTGCCTGCCTCCGCGCCAGCAGGCCAGGGATCTGATCCCGAATTATGCCACGTACAATAAGCCGGGCTACCTGGCTGACGAACGGATAAAGCGCAGAAAGGTGATCGCTGATTTTTTTGCACAGCATGTGCATGAGGTCTCCTGTTATATCGTTGATTACCGTTTAAAGCCTTCAGAGGAGAATTATGCCAGCCGGACCAACGGCGTGGAGCTTTGCCGGGCGTTTAAAACCGAAATGGGAAGGGCGCCGCTGCTGTTTCTGACGAATACGGGCAATCCGAGCGATTATGAAGATATCCATGAGTTCATCAAGGAGGAGGCGGGCTACCGCCTTGTCGATTTTATGGCTAAGCCGGATGACGACTGGATGAATAGTGCGCCGTTCGGTAACCGCCTGCTGGCCGCGGTGCGGCGCATGACGGGGGGCGGACGGGAAGAATTGGGACACCCTACTATTTAAACTTGAAATGATGAAAGAGTTGATTGATATAAACGGACTTAAAAAACTTGATGATAAGGAATTGTGCGACCACTATTATAAGGATGATGACAGTATTGTTCCCTACTTCAATGAGCTGGCCCGGGATTTTAAAGAAAAGAGTTTAAAGAAACACCGGAAAAGCACGCTGAAAACGTACTACGACCAGGTGATTTGGTGTATGGACGGGTTTGAAGCTTACCAGCGGGCCTTTTTTGATCGGTACAGGCGGCAGTTGCCGGGAGAAAAAAAGGAAAATATAGACGAGTACTTGCGAAGCAGCGAAATGTACTTCAACCGGGCCAATACCATCGTGAACCGCATCAATAACGAGCTCACAGCAAGGGATGCAAGGTTTGCGATATACCTCGGTGTCATTGGTATCCTGTTATCAGTCGTGCTTTTCGTCTTGCCGGAGCAGAAAAAACCGGATAGCCCTGAACTCCGGTTTTATAAGCAACAGAACGAACAGCTATTAAAAATGCTTTCCCCTAAAGCGCATCAATAACAATAAACGTAATTTTACCTGACGAATCTAAACATGACGAACAGATACCAACTGATCACCATTGGGGCGCCGAACAGTTTCCGGCAGGAGATCCTGGACACGTTCTACCGGCACACCGGCGAGCTTGGACTTGACCCGGGCAGGGTCGCTGTTATCGATGCGTCAAATTTTGGCGACTATAAAGCTACTTCGCCGGCTTTTGCCATTTATTTTGGAGACGCTTCCGGAACCTTCAGGGATATTGATCTCATTAAGCAGCTGCAAAGCGATGCGAAACTGATTCTGCCGGTGGTGAATGACCTGGCAACATATGCTGCGCAAATGCCGGCTGAGCTGCGACCCATCAATGGATTTGCTTTAAGCAGCAGCCTGAAGGTGGAGCCGCTGGTAGGAGTGGCGCTGGAAGGCCTGGGCTTGCTCCGGCTGACACGGCGTTTGTTCATTAGTTATAAACGGGACGAATCGCGTCCGGTGGCGGTGCAATTGTTTGAAGAGTTCGAGGCGGCTGGTTTTAGCGTGTTCCTTGATACGCATAGTATCCGTCCAGCGCAGCCCTTTCAAAGCGAGCTCTGGCACCAGTTGGTCGATACCGATGTTGTAGTTTTATTAAATACCCCGAAATTCCTGGACAGCGAATGGACGACAGCGGAACTGGCCAGGGCCAATTCGATGGCGGTTGGTATTGTGCAGCTCAACTGGCCTGGATTTAACACAAGGCGCGACGCAGAGATATCTATGGAACTGCAGCTTGAAAAGGCCGACTTTGGCAATATAATGTTTGAAACCCCCGATGTATATCTTAGCTCAAACACAATTGCAAGGATCATCAGTGGAGTTGAATCCTGGCGGGCGCGCAGCCTTGCTGCCAGGCAATTTAATTTAGTCAAAGAATTTGTGGAGATCGTCAGAAAAGCGCGTTTTCCGGTAACTATTGAACCGGCAAAATACATGGTTGTCACCAAGTCCAACGGGGAACTGCTGATCTTTATTCCAACGATCGGCCTTCCGCAGGCTTTTAGCTATTACCAGGCGGATCAATTGGTGCAGGATGTCAAAAAAGGCAGGGTTGCCGATGTGTACCTGCTTTATGACCATTTGAATATCCGGAATGAATGGCTGGCGCACCTTGCCTGGTTGGACAAAAGTTTTGATGTCAAACTGCGCCTGAAAACACTGAGAAAAAGCGATGCGGAGGCTGTTTTTCCAACTTTAATTTGAAAACGATGGTAAACATATTTTTATCTGCCAGTATACCGCAAAAAGAGCGCGATGCGAAATACTTCGAAACGGCTGACGTGATCGCTATCCGTGATGCTGTCAGGGCGCTTGCAACTGCTGTGATTCCGAAGGCGCATCTTTATTGGGGTGGCCATCCATCTATCACGCCTTTAGTCAGGGATATTTCGCTGCAATTAAATAAAGATGTCGCTAGCCTGCGTGCGCATGTCACTCTGTATCAATCCCGGTTTTACGAAAAGAATTTTCCAAAGGATAACCTGGATTTTGAGGATGTACAGCTCATTGCTGCCGGACCTGACAAAGCTACAAGTGACCGCTTAATGCGGGAGGCGATGCTAGCTGGCAAGAAGTTCGCGGCGGGTATTTTTATCGGTGGCATGGAGGGTGTTGAAGCCGAGTTTGATATGTTCCGGGAAAGGTATCGGAATGCCCCCGTCTTTCCGGTCGCCAGTACAGGTGGTGGCGCAAAAATATTGTTTGAACGGATGACAAAAGAACAAACCCAGCCGCCCGATCCGCGGCTGCTGACCGACTATGCATACTTGTCGCTGCTCAAGGACCTGCTGAAGCCTTATGCCGATCTTTAACAGGCCGGCTTTAAGATAATATACATAACACCCAGTGAAACGATGATCAAAACCAGGTAAAAGGGCAGGATCGTTTTCGAGCCCATAACGATGAACCACCTGTTTTCCCCCTTGTGATAGGGGCGCGCATCCATGTCGAAATCTACGGGATCAGAGTCCGGTTTTTTTACGACCGCATCGAACAGCTCCCGGTACATTTTCTCCTGGGAAAGGTAATAAGCGTCCAGTACCCAAAAAACGAGTAAGGCAAAGTAGGCGATAAGCGCAAATTTGTAGTTGGTGTCCCGGGCTGCAAGAGCGAACAGGGCAGCCACAACGGTAATACCCCAACCTTTAATGGCGAAGGAATTTGCGTTCATGCGGTTGATGACATTTTCAACGAATTCCATGTGTTTGAGTTTCTTTTCTATCATAGTTATTTTTTCTTAAGCGGTTTAATATCATAAAGCGTATCCAGTACGTGCTCATCTTTGTCCCGCCATAACTGGTTGCCCTTCAAATGCCATAACGAGAGGTCTGTAGCAGACAGCGTTGTGAGATGGTCTAATTCGATCTGGTACTCAATCCTTAACTGTTCATTGATCATTCCACCCGCAGAATATGATTTTACCAATTCGGTTTTGTCCAGTCTTTTTGGGATTTTTTTACGGATTAGCCTGCTCATCGATAGCTCGGAATAAATCCAGGGCGAGCTTGTTTTCTCTACGTCATTAATGATAGAGCTGACGGTGGACTCGGGTGTCTTAAGGAAAAATAAACATTCGCAGCGGTCTATCATTTTTGATAAAGCGGTATTCAGCATCATGTGTACATGTGAAGTCGCATAGTTGCGACGTGTGTAGTTATAGTTGTCGTTATTTGTATTTTTACAGTACTTGTCGTCAATTTCACGCTGAAGATCATCAGCATGCCTCCAAATGCATGAGTCGATAAAGGCCGTTAAACCAAAAGAATTATACAGCCAGCCCGCAAGGGCGATCGCCAGTTCCCGGTTAGCATGAGAATGTGAAATAAATACATTTCTTTTTAAGGAGGGAAACCAGTCTTCCTGCATTTTGGTGCCGTCAATGGCGCCGCTTGCCAGCACATACTTGTTTAAGACAGGTAAAACGGTGTTTTCCAATTGTGAAAAAATGTGTTCACCAGCCTGTCTGTAGGTCAAGTCAGTAAACGCGTTTGCTTGTAGTTGAAATCCTCTGTACATGAATTGAGTGTAAGGTCTAACTGCAAATTTAATAAAAATATAAACTGTTTATAATGACTGAATAACTGATGTTTTCCTGACCCGGAAGTTTTAAAATAATCTGCTCTTTTTTGGTATTATCATATATTTTTATTTAATTTAACTGCCTGTTAATTAAATCCTAAACTTCTAATGCCATGCCATATCAGCACGATATTTTTATAAGCTATAAGTGGGACGTTGACACCAAAGAATGGGTCGATTTTGTATTTCTTCCCATTTTGAGCAATGTGCTTGATCAGCTAAGAGATCAGTTCAAAGCGAGCGATATTTTTCATGACGAAAGCCGGACTGTAGAGGGAGCGACCGTTCCCGATGTTTTAAGGGACGGCGTCGCCAATTCACGTTGTATGGTGTGTGTGTTTTCAAAAACTTATTTTACCAGGTCATCCTGGTGCCTTGCTGAGCTATCGGCGATGCTGAAGCGGGAGGAGGAAACCGGCGTGAGAAATAACAATAAACACGTCGGGCTGGTTTTTCCGGTTTTATTCATAGATGAAACGGAGACCGAACTGGAAGACAAGAACCTGGTCTATACCGTTCCCCCGGCGAGGGAACTGTTAAACAAAATCCTGCCTTTGCAACTCAACCAGGAGGAGTTCTTTTGCATAGCGGCCGGTTTTAAAGGTACCACGAGCTACGATGCGCTCCGGTTTAAGATTTTCAAATGGGTAAAAAGCAGTATTTATCCGCAATTGATTGCACCTCCCGAATGGAAGGAAAAATGGCGTTCTGAGGAATATTTTGTTTCAAGGTTTAACCTGCCGGAGCAGCCGGTGCAAAGCTATCCCGTACCAGGCATATGAAAAAACTTGAAAATAGGATCGGTAAGATAGTTACCTTTTATTCTTATAAAGGAGGGGTTGGGCGCTCTATGGCCCTGGCCAATATCGCGGTTCTGCTGGCAAATTGGGGATACCGGACATTGGTGATCGACTGGGACCTGGAAGCCCCGGGGCTGGAAAACTTTTTTAAAAAATATCTTTCGGTTGCAGATGCTAAAAGTAAGCCTGGCCTTATCGATATTTTAAGTGGCGAAACAACAGCCCGCCAGGAGAAGACCAGCTGGCGGGACTGCCTTATTACCGTTAATATCCGGGAGGAGGCGACTTCTCTTTTTGTCGATAATAAACTGTTTCTGATCACCTCAGGTAAAGTAGATGATGATTATTACAAGCGGGTCAGGGATTTTGACTTCAACGATTTCTATCTGAAACATAACGGTGGGCATGTTATCGATAATTTCCGGGCCGAATGGAAGAGCGAATTTGATTTTATACTGATAGATAGCCGAACCGGTGTCACCGATATCGGCGGTGTTTGTACCGTACAATTGCCGGATATGCTGGTCCTGTTGTTCACACCTACTGACCAGGGATTTGAAGGTATACTGAGGGTGGCCGTCAAGGCACTGGAGGGCAGGAAAAAATTACCGGAAACCAGGATGAAATTACTGAGATTGCCGATTCCAACCCGTATGGATAATACGGAGAGCGACCTTAATACAGAATGGATCAGGAAATTCGAAATCGGGCTTGAAACCATCTATGCACCCTGGCTTCCAAAGACGGTTGACAGAAACGGGTTCCTGCTAAAGACCAAAGTTCCTTATACACCTTTTTTTAGTTTTGGGGAGGGACTGCCGGTAGCCGCCGAGGGAAATAAGGACCCATCCAGGATGGGTTATGCTTATGAAGGTATCGCCGCCTTAGTTGCCAAACAGCTTAACAATGCGGCTATTTTCAGCAGCAACAGAGAGGATTTTATCCGTTCCGCCATCAATCCCGATATCGATCTTGACCAGGATGATATTAAACAGTCCTATCATGTCGCAGAAAAGAACCTGAAGATGAGGGAGTCTGAATTGACGAATTCTTTGGGAGAGGTTGAGAAAGTCAAAAAAAGACAAAAGCGTATAACGTGGATAATCGCCGCAGTATTTGTCGTGACAGGGGCCTTAATGGCGGGGTATTTGTTTGAAAGGCCAACTGCCTTTAACCATGCGCTGGTAACTGCGAAAATCAAAGATTCGCTGATAAAAGTTCACAAGAGGGACTCTGTTGCGAAGCTGCAGGTGAATATAGGAACGGACTCGGGAGGAATGGAAAGTCTGCCGCGCTTTAACAGTATAAAACAACCCGGAAAGACGATGGGTATGGATATATCCAGGTTCAACCAGGTGACCGATTGGGACAGGGTAAAAGCCGTCGGTATCAGTTTTGTACTGATCAAGGCGACCGAAGGCAGCGACCACACCGACACCTCTTTTGCAAAGAACTGGGCTGGCGCCAAGTCGAACAGGCTTATCAGGGGGGCCTATCATTACTTCACGAACCGGGCCGCGGTCAGCGTACAGGCGAAGAATTTCCTCAGCAGCGTTCATTTGCAGAGCGGTGACCTGCCGCCTATTCTCGACCTGGACGGTGCCGATACCAAAACGAAAGTGAACGATGTTAAGAGTTTGCTTGATTCCCTCGAGGCTTATTACAAAGTTAAACCGATCATTTACAGTCCGTATACCTATGCCAAAGTGCTGGCAAAGGATGAACGCTTCGCCCAATACCCGCTATGGGTGGGCATCTACGGGCCCAATAACGACCCAACTGCAAAACAACTGCTGCTCGCCCCGAAGTGGCCGCCGCTGTGGCAGACCTGGACGTTCTGGCAATTTACAACGGAGGGCGTGATCGACGGGGTGATCAACAGGGGAGGTGTCAAGCTTGACCTCGACCAGTATAACGGGACCTATGAGCAATTAAAAAGCCTGACAATGCCTTAACGACAAACTGTTCTATGCACAATATCTTTATTTCCCACATCCACCAGGAATCGGGTATCGCCAACATCGTCCGGCAGGCGCTGGAAAAAGAGTTTCCCGGTAAGATGAAGATATTTTGTTCATCTGACGGCAAATCCATTCGCGCAGGCGACGATTTCACTGAAAAGATAGACGAGGCGCTATCTGGCTGCAAATATGCCATTTTCATCGTGGGGCCGCATTCAGAGACTTCCAGGTGGATCAATTTAGAATATGGTGCGATAGGGATGCGCAACCTGAAAAGAATATTGGTAAGGGAAATTCCTATGGTGCCGCTTTGCCACAGCGGGCTGACGCCCGAAACGCTCAAGATACCATTCAGCCGGAAGGTGGCGAAAGTAGCCGGTGATAAAATACAGATGGAGGGACTTTTCGGGGACGTGGCCGCCGCTATCGGGTGGAAAAAGCCGATCCGCCCCAAAGATGACCTGGCAGAAGAAATAAAAAAGTTTGAAATAAACCATTTTCCCAACACCGAATCAGGGAAATACGTCCAGGAGCTCCATCACGTGAACCTACCCGTTTCCAACCTGAAGACATCGATTGATTTCTTTTGCGACTTTTTAGATTTCAAATTGATCGAACGCGCAAACTTCCGATTCGGCGGCGCTTGGTTCGGCCTGCCAAATGGACAGCACCTCCACCTGGTTGAGCAGCCTGGCTTTGAATCACTGAACTGCAGGCTGCCAGTACACGGCGACTTTACAACCCCACCGGACATACACTTTGCGCTCCGGGTGGACGATAAGAAATTCGAAGCTTATAAAACGATTGTGACCAGTAAATTAGCCCCGGACCGCTTTGTTAGTCAGCCGTTCCCCGACATTCCCATATCCCAGCTTTACGTACTCGCACCGGTCGAATACCTCATTGAAATTACAAATATCACGCCCGAACAAAAACAGCCGAAATATATCTCCAGGGAGGAAAGGTACCACTATGCGTACTGGTGGAGAGAATAGGGGCTAATGTAATAAAGCGTCCGGGACTAATGTCACACATGGAATTTTTCGCTGATTTGATGTATCCTGTCGGTTAGTTCCCTAACATTTCTGGCATGTCCGCCAAGCGATGGTCGTTTTTCTGGCCTTTCGCATTACGGATGTCGGTGAGACGGGATTCTCGTTTGGAGGTTTTAACGAATTGTTTACCGGACTCAGGATCGGGGAGTTGCTTACAATCGGGCTCCGGGCTGTTTTCCTTTCGGTATTATCGACAGCAATTGCATTCGCAGGATCATATGTATTGATGGCTTATGCAAGTATGCGCTTCCAGCGTTTTTTTTTCATCGGTATCACGCTTCCCTTTTTGATCAACGAAAGTATCCGGATATTTTCATGGCAATACCTGCTGGCCGAAAACGGCTTGTTCAACAACATACTTGGTTTTGTTGTGCGGCACCAGGTCTCTTTTTTTAGCAGTACCAGCAACGGAAATGTCTATGTGGTGATGACGCTTGCATGTATCCCGTTTGGGATTTTTATTTGTTCGGCGGCGCTGATGACCGTTCCTGCCGTCTATTGGAAATCTGCGAATGACCTTAACCTAAACCCTTTGTCGTGCTTCCTGAAGGTGGCAGTTCCTTTATGCAAATTTGCGCTTTTTGCAAGCCTGATCATTGTTTTTTTTATCGCGTTATCCTTATCTTCTGAGGTGAATTTTCTCGGCGGTGACAGCAAGATCAGTACACGGAATTTTTGTACTTAGTTTGATGAGTGCAGGAAAGTTCCAGGCAATTTTTTCACTTGGCGCCGTGATTATCGGAGTGCTGCTTTTACTTTTTGGCGCTTACAAAATACTTGTAAAATACAGAGCTTTATGAAGACCGTAAAAGTGATCCTTGCCGCTTTGCTGACCATACTTGTCGCGCCCATTTTCTCCATTGTTTGCCTTTCTTTTAAGGATACCGGTGGAGAGTTTTTAAAATGGTACCGGCTGATTTTAACTAACGGTGATTTCAGCAATGCCCTGATGCTCTCGCTTTACATATCGGTAATGAGTACGATTCTAAGCTTGTTGGTGTCAACGGCACTTTCATTGTCCTGGTTTCACAGGACATAGTAGCCGCCCGTGTTACTTTTATTGCTTGTTTTGGGGCTGCTGCCACCGGATATTATCGCGCTGGCTTTAACAAAGATTGCAAACAGTCTGGGACTTTTTCAGGCAAATTTATTTTTGCTGGTTATCGGGTTAAGCTTGTTTTTCATTCCTTATTGTGTGTTGATTTTATGGGGGAGGTTTTACTTCATAAAGCCCTCACTTATGACCTCGGCCAGGGACATAGGCCTGAATAACAAGTCGATTATCATCAGGCTCATCTTGCCCCTTTCAGGCCCTGCGCTGATCAACTGTACTGTTTTGAGTTTTCTGCTCGCATTTAACGAATTTCCGAGGACCTACTACCTCAGCGGATCAAATGTTTTAATCAGCGAATATTTAAGCGGCCGGCTGAATTCGGGGGCGGACGGATCGGATTACGCCGCAGGCAGCCTGCTTATCCTGGTGACGGTGGCCGTGATTATTGTCGTGTCTGTCTGCCAGTCTTATCTTTCAAATAAAAACTATGGTGCCAGATCCTGATTACAAATTAAGTGTTCTTAATGTCCGAACCAGTTATAAACAACCAGGAACACTATAAGGCCAAAGGGTATCGCGTAGAAGGGCACCAGCGTCCGGCTCCGCATTGCCTGCCAGGTAGTTTTAGCTTTTTTTGACAAATCGACTTTCGGTTTGGCGGAATTTGTCCAATCCTCGCGTTCGAAAGTATTCAGGTCATAAAGGTAATCAACGGTTAACGGACGGTTGGCGATCACCCATTTGTAAACCTCCCGGTACAGCCTTTCCGTTTTTAAAAAGTACCCGTCCAAAAACCAAAAACAGATAATCGGCAAAAGCAAAACTGCACTGACCCATACGCCTTGGTGCCCGGGCGTTTTTCCGGCGCTGAATATCTCTTCGTTTTTGAATGCTAAAATAGCGGTGACGATTCCCATCATCCATGTTTTTACCTGGAACGAGTTTGCGGCCATGCGTTTGACGATGTCCTGGATAAGGTCAATTTCTTTGTGTCTGATTGGTTCTGTTACTTCACTTAAGGTCATGGCTAATTGGTTTAAGATCAATAGCAAATATAATTTTTAATTATTTGCATGCACTTACTTTATGAATTATATTAGCCTGATTAATCTATACCTGCAATACCCAATTTCACTTTTGTATGTCAGTTTTACTGCTATCCAATTCAGAAGCGATTCCGTCTCTCGGCGATATTCTTTCGCAGGCGGCAATGCCCACGACTACTAATTTAAAGCATAATAATTGGCACTTGGTATTTGTTGACTTAAAAAAAGACAGGCATTATTGCCTTGAGTACGCGAGCTTGGACGACAGCTCAATTGTATTTCTTCATTTTGGGCTGGTTGAGATAAAAGAAACTTTGACCAAGCGTAACGATTGGGGGCTTTATTTTAAAGAAACATACGAGAATGACTTAGTGTTTGCTGACCATAAACTCACGGTCACCGACCTTATCAATTCGTTTTTATACGTCACCCCGCTGGTAGTCGGCGATTGGAAAAGCGGAGCGAAAAATTTTGCTTATGCCAATAACACAACACCGGCGATCATTTTTCTATTTACCAGAGAGATCGGCAAAGAATTTGATGCAGTTGTGAATGCCGCACTCGGGATCGACGAATTTGGCAATACTGCGAGAAAAGTTTATGTAATCGCAATTCCTGTTGCCGGAAAGCCCGAGCAAGTAGAATTATTATTGGCGGATTATTCGCTGATTTTAGCTAAAGCGCTTCGTCATAAAGCGGATATAGCCAGCATTTTGTCGATTTTTCCTGGCTCGAAACACTACGGACAAAAAATACAATTTGAAAGTGACGACGACGAGGACACTGAGATCAAGAACAGCCTGAAGGAAGCATTAAAAATTCCGCTCGAAAATAATTATCACAATTTTAGCGAATATCAATCTGCTATATCCAGTTTGCCGGCAGAGCTGATAACAAATTTGGAAAAAAATGTTCCTGAGGTTATACCTGATGAAGTTAAATGTACAGTTTATTCACCGGAGACTGTTTTTCCGGGTGCACAATTCCTAATACAACTTTTTGCCCATACCGCCGAACAAGAAGATAGTTTAGATGGCCTGGCGAAAGCCGCAGACCACGACGCGGTCCGTCGGGTTAGCAGTGATTTGGAAACGTTGGTCAGCAAGGGTTCAAAATTAGATTTTCAGCTTAGCTTGCCGGGAATGGCCATTGAGGAACCGCTGATTTCGCTTCGCTGGAAGGGAACGCCCGGCTTGGTACAATTCGGGGTCAATGTTCCCAAAAAAATGAAACAAACGGATGTCATCGGGAAAATTATTGTATTGCAAAACAGCGTTCCTATAGGAATATTAAAATTTAAGTTGACAGTGGCCGGTGACAACAGTTTGTCACGTGAACCTGGAGTTACTGCAAGCGCAATGACGCGGTTTAAAAAAGCTTTTTTATCTTATTGTAATAAAGACCTTGACGAAGTTTTAAAAAGGGTTCAGATGCTAAGTCTCGCCAAGATCAGTTTTTTTCAAGACCTGCTTACGCTCGAACCTGGTGAGCTATGGGAAAAACATATTTATGATTATATCCGGGAGTGTGATGTTTTTTTTCTTTTTTGGTCCACCGCAGCCAGCAGGTCGAAATGGGTAAAGTCTGAAATCAATTATGCCCTGGAAACGCAGCATGCCCATGGGGACCTTGTTCCTGAAATATTACCTGTGCTGATAGAAGGGCCGCCGCCACCGAAACCACCTCAAGCTTTGAAGCATTTGCAGTTCAATGATAAATATCTCTACTTTTCCAATAGGGAATAAGTAAGATAGTGAATAACGATTGAATTGTGTAAGAGCTACTACAAATTTTCAACACCTGCTTTTATGCTAATATATTTAGCATAACTCAGCTCCATGCTTAACTACTGCTTCCGGAAGATGTATTTCATATGTGAAAATAACAGGGTGATTGAACACAACGTACACGCAACGAATGCCTACCAACACAGGGAGCACGCCGACGCCGTACTCGCACAAAGAGACACTTCGGTTAAAATGTGGGAGGCCAGCAAGCCGTCAAAAACCTATAAAGTAGAGGGCTTTTACCTGGTACACGAAAGCCTGTATGAAGAATTGTTAAAAGAAAGAAGTAAATAAGTGCCGGATTTAAAGCAATCTAAATGCAATTCCTACAAGCCCTGTGAATTTCTCTAAATAAAACTGGATCGTCTTCAGCTTGAAATCATCCCAGTAGTGCGACATTGGCGCTACTGTTTCGTCTTTGTCCAATAACGTGTCCAATACAAAACCATCAGCATCCGGCTGTTTTTCCGCAGCCAGCCGCAGCGCCTCCTCATGGATCACCCCAGGAAACTTAGAAAGGAACAAGAGCTGTACCGCAACTTTGTCCTGCACGCTCAGGCGTGGAATCTCCACGATTTCGGAAGCTTCCGAATCCATTGCAGCCAACCGTTCTGAAAGGTCAGTTGCTATGGGCGCGATAATAGAAAGGTCAACCATATCAAATAAGCAAGCCTCTTTGGCTGCGAAGAACTTTCTGGTCCGGGCATCATAGTAATACCGTTCTTCGCTTTTTACCGGCGCGGTCATCGCATGGCAAAGCCAAAAGAGGTTGAAGCGTTCGATGTCTGTCATGGCCGGCTAAGATATAAAAATGTTAGTCTAAGTAGCCATACAAAACCCAACTGCGGGAACTGGCGCGAAGGCGGGCCAGGGCTTTATTCTTGATCTGCCTGACGCGTTCGCGGGTCAGGTCGTATTTATCGCCAATCTCCTCCAAACTATGCGCCTGTCCGTCACCAAGGCCAAAAAACAGGCTTAATATATCTTTTTCTTTATCGCCGAGGAGCTGCATACTTTGCGCAACTTCAATGGATAACGATTCCTTCATTAATCCTTTGTCTGTACCCGGTTCAGAACTTTGCAGCACATCAAGTAGGGTATTGTCTTCTTCACTTGAAAAGGAGAATCATGTCATATTATTTGTTTTAAACTGACACAAAATTATCCGTGATG
>Ga0068855_100000578_pt1 | contig 44980 bp, 37 predicted proteins | sample KBSCornC52_FD_66592 | JGI IMG/M metagenome (GOLD analysis project Ga0068855, IMG submission 66592) | Corn rhizosphere microbial communities from Kellogg Biological Station, Michigan, USA - KBS Corn C5-2 | ecosystem: Host-associated > Plants > Roots > Rhizosphere > Soil ... | reverse complement strand
CGGATCGAGCGCGACCTTTCGGGCCTGACCTGTGATGGCAACGGGATCAAACGCGACTCTCTGCGCCTGGCCAGCGGCGCCGGGCGGATGAGACGCGACCTGTTGAGCCCGACCTGCCGCCCTCGGCAAGTCAGGTGTTGCGTCCCTGACGGATTTTTGCGCGTCCGGGTTCGGGCGGGGCGCGCCGTTGCCTGGCGCCCGAACGCGGCCGCCCCTGACTCCACGCGGTCCTTGCCCGATGGACGCAAATATTTTCGGTACATCGACTACGAACGTCGCATCCGCGGATGTAAGCGAAATCCGCTCGACTGTCGCGCGCACTCCGGCTGGAGCGGGCGCGGGTTTCTTGGCTGCCGCCTTCGTGGCCGCCGGCTTCGCGACTGCTGGGTCCGTGGCTGTTGCCTTCGTGGCTGCCGCCTTCGCGACTGCCGGGCCCGTGGCTGCCACCTTCGTCGCTGCAAGCTTCGCGACTGCCGGGCCCGTGGCTGCCACCTTCGTGGCTGCAAACTTCGTGACTGCCGGGCCCGTGGCTGCCGCCTTCGCAACCGGGGACTTGATGACTTTGGTCTTCTCCGCTGCGAGCTCTCTCGCTGCGGGCTCCCTCGCTGCGGGCTCTCCCGTGGCGGGCTTCGTGGGCGCCGCCATAACCGGCGCGTCCGCAGGCTTCCGCCACCCACTCACTTCGAGCCCCGCGCGCGCCAGCGTCAGCACGGATAGAAGCTCCTGCGGATCGATCGGATAGCCCAGCGTGCGGAAGAGCCCAAAGGGGCCGAGCTTCCCTCTCAGCAGCTCCAGACGCGCGCGCCTGGCGACGAACACTCTCAAGGTATCCGGCGAGTCTCGCGCGATCTGGCCGAGCAACTGCAGCCCCGGGCCGTCGGCGAGCTTCTCGCTGATCAGCGCCAGATCGAATTCGCCCTGCGACAGCAGCTCCTTGCAATCCGCGCAGCTCGCAGCCGCCTGGATAGCGAATTCGCGCCCGAAAGAGCGTGAAATCGATTCCAACAGCCTGGCATTCCGATCTGCAATGAGAACCCGCATAGCTCGCCGATTATGCACCCGCCGGACGCGAATCGGGTCCGCAATGGGTGCCTTCGAACGCCGACACTGTTGGTTTTCTCACGGCGAGCGCGTCACAAACCAACAGTGTTTCCATTTTCGCACATCGAATTTATTCACGAGCTCAAGTAACTTTGCACGTTGCCGGGGCAACGCACCGTGTTGATATCTGATGCGTGAGGTCGCTCTCCTTAAGCAGCGACGAGTGCCGGTGATCTTGCGGCAGCCATGGACGGACTTTGGGCTGCGCATCTGTCGGGTCGTACCGACAGCGGCGCGCCGTCCATGGCATTTGGAATTCGATCGTACAGTGGAGGAGCGTTCTATCATGTTATTCGCGACGTCCCAAGGGCAGGCACACTGCCCCGCCTCAACCTTCAAGCCGAGAGCAGCGTTCGGTGCGCTGTTGGCAGCTCTTGGTTCACTTTGCAGCCATACAGCATTCGCTCAGATGGAGCGCATGAACAGTACCGTGCACGCACAGCTGATGGCCACCGCTGCGCCCGACGTGGCGGCGGCTGCCGACGCAGCAGCGCCCAATCCGGACTGCACGCTCGTGGTTCCCTCAAATCCACTGTCGGCCAAGGGCCTCTCGACGCCCTTCAAGCTCGTCGCTACGGATCCCAAAGGGGGTCCCTGCCACGAAGCCAATACGGCGCAATCGGCCTTCGTAGAAGCAGCCGTCTTCGATCCGGCGACCAGCCAGATTTCGATCTATCACCCGCTCGTCATCGACATCGGCGCGAAACCGGCCGTCGCACCCGTCGTTCCGACGCTGCCAGCCAACGCAACCGTCGCCCTCTGGATCGGTTTCAACGGCGGTAATCTGACGCTCGCCTCGGCGGATCCGGCTACCTTGACGAATGCCAACTGCGTGAACGGGGCGCGGGGAAGCATCTTCACCCAGGTCGCGTTCTGCAACGCGTCGGCGTTCTTCAAGCTGGCCAACAACGCTGCGATCAACAATACTTTGAAGGTACCCGCGCTCGGGACCGCCAAGGACGGGCAGACCTGCCCGACGGTACGCAGCTTCTCCGTCGTCGACCAGGATCAGAGCGACAATGTGTCCACCATGTACCTTGTGACGTCCAACGGCAAGATCGCGCAGAAAACGAAAGCGAACGCGGCATTGCTGCGGGGCGCGACCACGATCCTGAATCCCGGCGACAACTCCCTGCTCGACTATTTTGTGCTTCCTGCCCTCGGCTGCACACCTTGGTTGATGCCGAGCCTCGACGATCCGGGGCAGATGGTCCCCTCGCAGGCCGTCAACGAGTTGCAGGCGCACCTGCTCCAAAAGACGCCCGTCGCGCGCACGCCTGGCCGTGATCCGATGGTCGAGGTCGACACCAGGCCCGATCTCTCCAAAGATAACCTCTTCCGCGCGGGCATGGACCAGCCGCAGGCGTCCTACGCCACGTTCAAAACCTCGCCCTATTGCCGCGAGATGCTGCGCGCGCTGCCCAAAATGGTGCTCGACCAGAAACTGGAAACGAACTTCCCCCCCATCGCCCCGGCGGCGGCGAACAACACGTTTACGTTCCTGGCACAGCGCTGGGTGGCCAGCTGGGGGCTGCTGACCTGTGACAAGCTGATCAACATAGCTGCGCCGATCACCCTCACGACGGACGCCAAGACCGGAGTGGTCACGGCAGCGAAGATCAACACAGCGAAGTTGAACGCCGACATCCAGTCGATTGCGGGCTCGCTCGACGCGGACAACGCGATCTACTCGAACTGATAACGGTCACAATGGCGGCGTATGAGCGCCGCCACCCTCCCTGCAATCCACCGCATGGCTCCCTCGTCCAAAAAGGACGAGGGAGCTCCGTGCGACCGGCAGCGACAAGCGCGCTTTCCGTAATCGCTGACTCCGTACGTCCGTCAGATCTCCATCGCCGCAGCGTCTGTTGCGCGCGACACGCCGCCACCAGTCTCATGTTTGAAGATACAGTGTCGCCGATTGCATTCGGAGCGTCTCCTCCGCCACACATTCTCCAAACTCTCACCTGTCATTAAAATCACCCCCAGGCACGGCTCCAGTCATCCGTCGAATCGTATCAGTGAAGACCTTCTTGACCGGGCTCCTCCTTGGAACACTCGCCGGCTGCACGAGCTATCGAGCGGCGCCGATCGATCCCCAACACACCGCGCAGCAGTTTGAGACGCGCCGTCTGGATAGCAATCAGCTCCGGGACTCATTGGCCAGGCTCCTGCCGGGGACGGGTGGGTCCTGGCCTCCGCAGACTTGGGATCGCGGCGAACTACTGGCCGTGGCCCTGATACAAAACCCGGAGCTGGCTGTAGCACGTGCGCAGATCGAAGCCGCCCTGGCACACGAGATCACAGCGACGCTCCCCGTGAATCCCGGTCTGACCCTGCAGTCCGAATACGCAGCCCACCAGGAAGCGCACCCCTGGCTTTATGGCCTCAGCCTCGATTGGCTGCTGCGCTCCCCTGGACGGAGAAATCTGGAGCACACGATTGCCCGCTCGGATACCGCCAACATGCGCTCACAATTGATGGACCGTACGTGGTCGGTGCGGCGCGCATTGAGCGCCGCTTTGTCCGATTGGGAAGGGGCACGCCGGCGCCTGACACTGCTCGACAAACTGGCGGTTGCACAAGACCAGCTCCTGGCGCTCGAGAAGAACCGGGTGCTCGCCGGCGAAGACTCGCCCGGTGAAACCGTGACCGTCGAGCAATCCCGCATCGACATCGAGCAACAGCAAGCCCAGACGCGAGCCACAGCGGCCGCTGCCCAGGCCGCCGCTGCAACAGCTCTCGGACTGCCGCCGGAAGCATTGGACGGGTTGGCTTTCTCGTGGCCCGACTGGGGCACGCCCCCATTGATCGATGAAAAGGATCGGCGCGAGAAGCGCGAGCAGGCGTTGTTGTCGCGGGCCGACCTCGCCGTGGCGATCGGAGAGTATGCGATTGCGGAGTCACGCCTCAAGTTAGCCGTGATCCAGCAGTATCCGCAGCTCACGATCGGCCCGGGCTACTACTGGGATCACGGGATCGCCAAGTTTCCGCTCGATGTTGGCTTCACCCTGCCGTTGAATGGCAACAAGGGAGAGATCGCCGAAGCGCGGGCAGCCCGGGAGCTCGCCGGGAAACGCCTGCTGGCGCTGCAGGCGGACATTTACGGCGAGATCACAGCGGCCGAGCGCGCGGAGAATCTCGCGCGGGCAAGTGCGGCGACGGCGGAGCGGCGCCTGGAAACCGCTCGCCGTCAGGTGCAGCAAAGCGAGCTCGGTTTGCGTCTAGGCGAGGCGAACGGCCTGGAGCGCGTCGGCGCGGAAATCCTGGCAATCCGGGCGGAGTTGGAAGTCCTGGAAATGCGGGCGGGCCTGCAGGCTGCTCGCGATGATCTCGAGAACGTGCTGCACGCCCCGCTCTCCGGGCCTGAAATCGCGCTCGCGAAGTCCTCCCAAACACTCGGAGTGGGATCGTGAACAAGTCACTCGCATGGATCTTGGGGATCGGGTTCCTTACCGTTCTGGCATGCCCATTGGGCCTCGCGGATGACGACGATGATGACAAAGCCCCCGTCGCTGCTGCCGTCCCACCCGCAGCGTCTCTGACACCAGAGCAACGCAACGCGTTAGGTATCGTCACCGAACGCCCCCGCGCGGCACAGGTTCCGGAACGGCTCGAATCGGTAGGTCTCGTCCTGGACCCCTCCGTGTTGATAGCCGATCTGGGTGATCTGACTTCGACTGAGACTGCAACGCGCGCGGCGCAAGCGGAAGTCGCGCGACTGCAAGGGCTTTATGGTAGCAACGGCGGCGCCTCATTGAAGATGCTCGAGGCGGCGCGGGTCGAAGCGGTCAAAGCGGCTGCCCAATCGCGCCTGACGGCAGCGCGATTCGCGACGCACTGGTCTCCTCTGGCGACACTGCGCTCCGGGGACCGTCGCGCCTTGGTCGCGGAGGTCGCACGCGGGCGAGCCCTGCTGTTACGCGCGAATCTGCCCGGACGACACAGTCTGGGAGCACTACCCGAAAAAGCCGAGCTCGACGTCGACGGCGTCCAGGTACCGGGCAAAGTGCTAGGGCTGCTGCGACAAACAGATGAAACCCAGAGCATGGGCCTCCTGGTCGGAGTTGACAGTGCTCCTGCCGGACTCGGACCCGGTGCACGGGTGCCGGTAGCATTATTGATGGCCAAACGCTCCGGCGTGGTATTACCACAAGACGCCGTGCTTTACGACGAGCAAGGGCCCTACGTCTTCAAACGGCTATCCAACAAGCTCAACACCGGCGAGAGCCACTTCGAGCGTCGCAATGTGCAGCTTCTGCTCCGACGTGGTGGTGGTGGCTGGTTGGTTACCGGGGTCGACGATGACGACGACATCGTCACCGAAGGTGCCGGTGTACTGTGGTCCTTGCAAGGGATGAATGGCCACGTGGCCGACGACGACGACAACGACGACTAGGCGCGGCACCATGCTTGCCGCCATCGTCCGCGCCTCTTTAGCGAACCCGCGCATCATTACAACACTCGCCTGCCTGCTGGCTGTGTTGGGTGCCGCATCATTGGCCGTGGTGCGGTTCGATGTTTTCCCGGACTTCGCCCCGCCCCATGTGCTGGTGCAAACCGAGGCTCCCGGACTCGATGCAACACAGGTGGAAGCATTGGTCACGAGACCTCTGGAAGGCCTGCTCGCGGGCACTGAAAACGTAAAAACCGTCCGCTCGACGTCCAGCCAGGGACTGTCGGCCATCCAGGTAATCTTCAACCGAGGGGGCGATCCCTACCGCCAGCGGCAGGTCGTGACCGAGCGCCTCGCCGAATCCACCGGCTTGCTTCCGGATGGAGTGAGCGCGCCCCTTCTATCACCGTTGAGCTCCTCGATGGAGTATCTCGTGCACTTCGGTTTCACGAGCGAGCGACTGTCCCCGATGGATTTGCGGGACATCGTGCAGTGGACCGTCAAGCCACAACTGCTGGCGGTGCCGGGCGTCGCCCAGGTACAGATCCTCGGCGGGAAGGTGCGCCAGCGCCAGATCGATGTCGATCCCGGAAAACTGGCGGCAAACGAGCTCTCGCTGGAGGATGTGGTTGCAGCCGCAAAGCGAGCGACTGCGACGGTCGGCACCGGCTACGTCGAGACTTCTACCCAACGGATGGTCATTCGGGCAAAGCCCTCGGGCGGAACGGTAGATGACCTCGCCAATGCAATGGTCACCACCCGCGGCGGACTTCCCGTGCAACTCCGTGATCTGGCGGCAATCCACGATGGCGCCGAGCCGCGCTTTGGCGATGCATTGATCGCTGGCACTCCTGGCTTATTGATAGAGACGTCGACTCAATTCGGAGCCAACACACTCGAGGTAACGAGAGCTCTCGAAGAGCGACTGAATGCGATCAGCACGCAGTTGAGCAAAGAAGGCATCCGGTACCATCCGGGCCTGCTGCGGCCCGCAAGCTTTATCGAGAGCGCCATCGAGAAATTGCGCAACTCGCTGTTGATCGGCGCCGCCCTCGTCATCGGCCTGTTGCTGGCAATGCTCCGCGACTGGCGCGGCGCAATGGTCAGCTTCAGCGCGATACCCCTGACACTTCTGACCACGGTCTGGATCCTGGAAATCTCCGGTTTGAGCTTGAACACGATGACCCTCGGAGGGTTGGTCGTGGCGCTCGGGGTCGTCGTTGACGATGCTGTCATTGACGTCGAAAACATCTTGCGCCGACGCCGCTGCGCTGATCGGGTCGATCTCCGGGACTTGTTCATTTCCGCATCGCTCGAGGTTCGGCGGCCGGTGTTCTACGCGACAGCCGCCGTGGCGGTGGCTTTTCTCCCGATTCTGATGATGTCAGGCATACAAGGCGCATTCTTTCGGCCGCTCTCGATCTCTTTCCTGGTCGCCGTCGGGCTTTCGCTCCTGGTGGCGATGAGCGCTACGCCTGCTCTTTGCACCCTGACGATGGCCCGGCACGTCCCCAAGACAGAGGCCCCCTTCCTCCAACACATGAAGGATCTGCAGGTTCGCGCGATCACCTGGCTCGATCAGCGCCATCGTCTGCTGTTTGTCATTCTATTGCTGACCGGAATTGCGGGGATCGCCGGCCTGCCGCTGCTGGGTGCACGCCTGCTACCAGACTTCCGCGAGAACTATCTGATCGCCCACGCGTCGCTCCGGTCGGGCGTTTCCATCGCCGAGACCGCTCGCGTCGGCGAGCGGATCTGTCACAGCCTGCTCGCGATCCCGGGAGTCAAGAGCGTTGCCGAACAGATCGGGCGTGCCGAGAACGGGCAGGACCCGGATGCTCCCAACAAGAGCGAATTCGAAGTCCAGATAGACCCGGGCAAAGACCGCGACGCAACCGAGATCGATACCGCGATCCGCAAGGTGTTTGAGCAATATCCCAACGAGCTCATCGAGATAAACTCCGTCCTGGCGGAGCGGATCGGTGAGACTCTATCGGGGGAGTCAGCACCCTTCTCTGTCAGCATCATCGGCTCGGACCTGGACGCCGACGACCGCGTGGGCGAGAAAATCGCGGCCGTTCTGCGCCAACTCCCTCACAGCGGGAATATACGCCTGGTGGTTCCGCCGCGGCAGGCGGAGCTGCAGATCACGCTACTTCCCGCACAACTGGCCCTTTACGGCCTGCAAGCGGCGGACGTGTTGGAGTCGGTCAGCGCAGCCTACCACGGGCGTGTCGCGGCGGAGTTGCAGCAGGCGGACCGAAGTTTGCCCGTGATCGTACGCATCCGCGGAGAATCGACAGATCCCCATGAGCTCGGCGGACTGCTGCTACGGGGACGCGACGGCGCCCTGACGTCTTTGTCCTCCGTAGCGAAGGTAGAGATAGCCAGCGCGCGCAGCTTGATCGACCATGAAGACGGGTTGCGCCGCCAGATCGTAGTTGCCTCACCCTCCACAACCGACCAGACCGGCTATGCGGATACGGCGCGCAAGGCGATCGCGGCCAACCTCGAGCTGCCCCCCGGAATCTATCTTCGTTACGGCGGAGTGGCCGAGGCGCAGCGCGCGGCCGCGAACGAACTGTTGCTGCATTCCGCGGCCGCATTGGTGCTGGTCATACTGCTGCTGGCAGTGGCCTTCGGCAATGCGCGCCACGTGCTTCTGGTGTTGCTCTCGCTACCGAGTACTCTCATTGGAGGAGTCCTCGCCGTTGCCCTGACCGGCGGCACCCTGACATTGGGATCCATGGTGGGATTCGTGGCGCTCTTCGGCATGGCGGCGCGCAATACCATTCTTCTCGTCTCCCACTATGACCACCTCGTCCGGGAGGAAGGTCAGAGCTGGAGCCTGGAGACTGTGCTGAGAGGCGCCCGCGAGCGGCTGACTCCCGTGCTGCTGACGACCTTGCTTACCGCCCTGGCCCTCCTGCCGGTCGCCCTGCAGTTGCATCAACCCGGTCACGAGATCGAGGGCCCCATGGCGGTGGTGATTCTCGGCGGCCTCGTGTCCTCGACCCTGGTGAGCCTGCTGCTGATCCCGCCTCTCGCGGTTCGCTGGCTGCGCGGTAGCGAGATGACTGCCCAGACCCTCCCAACCCGCCGGGCGAGCGCACTTGGTTAGTTTGGTCGAAATCGGCCGGGAGGTGCTCATTGCGGCCCTCATTACGGGCGCCGCGCTCATCGCGGTGCTGTGTCTCTATGACTTCAATCGCGGTCGCCAGGGCTACCGACCGCCTCGCCGCCAAAGGAATATCTGACGCCCAGCCAGGCGCCTATTGGAGCGCCGGGTCCACGGAATTGCTCGCTGACCGGGGCGACTCCCACCGCTGGCCCGAATGTTCGTCCCGGACCGGTGAAGAAGTTCTGGCCGACGACACCGAAGCTCGAGTACCGGCGATCGAACACATTGTTGACCCGTGCAAATACTTCCAGGCTCTTTGCGACCTGGAACCGACTGTCGAGATTCAAGAGGGTGTAGCCGGGAAGCTGACCATTCACGTCCTGGTTGTCCTCGTCGCCGCGCGCATACGAGCCTGCGCTGGTCAGCAGGTTGGCCCCGATGAACAGCCGGGAGGTCACTTCCCAGTCTGCCCGGATTTTCACGACATGGCGCGGATTGGCCGCAATGCGGTCTCCCGGCGCGACCTGGATGTTGCCGACCGCATTGGCAGTAGAATTTGATGGACTGCTCTCCGCAAAGGACGACTGGAAGGTAGCGTCGAGGAAGGTGTAACGGACGGCGAGCGTCACGGGCTTCAGATGCGTCTCGAGCCCGAGCTCGAGGCCCTGTCGGCGCGTGTTACCCACGTTCGCGAAATAGCCCGCGTTGGTGCCACCGGCACCGGAGCTGATGAACTCGATGTCATTTTCCAATTCGGTGCGGAAGACCGAGCCACTCCAGCGCACCCTGCTTCCCAAGGAGCCTCTGGCGCCTATCTCGACTGTCTTCGAGACCACCGCATGCAATGGCGGATCCGCCAGGAAATCGTTCGGTAGCTTGCAAGGAGCATTGGGATCCGCGCAGGTCAACTCGATGGCGGTAGGTGCGCGCACCCCCTCGTTGTAGCTCGCATATGCTGTCAGATCCGAGGTCGGGTTGAAATTGACGCCAATCGCGGGATTGAAGCGCGCAAAGGAGCTCTCTGCGTTCAATAGAGGCGCCTCGCCAGTGCGGTCCCGGATACGTACACGTGTGTAGTTGTATCGACCCGAAGCGGTCACAGTCCACCGCCGGCTCAGGTTGAAGGTATCCGCAATGTATGCGCCGTAGTAGTGAGTATGGGTATCGGCGTCTGTCTGCAACGCAAAACCGTCGATACCCACCGTGTTTCGATCCGCGGTGAACTCGGCGTCCTGGGAGGTTTGAGTGAATCGAGCGCTGGCGAGGTCGGCTGTCGCGCCGAGCGTCAGTTGGTTCTTGAATCCGGCCGGATGACTCGTCAGTGCCAGCTGAACGCCGCCCCCATATCCGTTCTGATCGATATCCGCCGCGTCGTTGGTTGCCTGCAACCCGTCAGCAGCGAAGTTGTTGTCGACGTTGCTGCTGACACTGCCATTCTCGTAATGGCGATAATACAGGTTACCGCCGAGGAGAGCGCTGTCGGTGAGAAAGTGACTCCCCTTGGCGGTCACGAATGCGAGCTTGTTGTGATTCTGGTCCGGAAACGTATACGCCTGCCGGATGTCATCAAAGAAAGACAATGGCAGCGTCTGCGTGCCTTGCAGGGTGTTATCCGCTCCCGTGAAGCTCAGGTCGAGATCGCTTTTTTCCGTCTGGTAGCCGATCTTGCCGAAATACTGCCGCACTTTGCTTGGATTGTGCGCCGCCCAGCCGCTGTCATCATAGCTGTTGCCTGTGAGGAAGTAGTCCATGGAACCTCTCGAGCCACCCCACTCGGCTACTGCGCTCCGGCGGCCGAATGAGCCGCCGGAAACCTCGATTCCCCCGCCCGGATATTGGGCGCCGCTCTTGGTATAGATCGCCACCGCGCCCCCCAGCGTGTTGAGTCCAAAAGTCGGGTTCGACCCGGGTATGAGCTGGATACTGGCGATGGCCGATTGGGGAATGAGATCCCAGTTGACCACGTCGCCGAAGGGTTCATTGACCCGCACGCCGTCCTGAAAGACCGATACCCCCTGGGGCGTCCCGAGGAGAGGCGAGGCGCTGAAGCCGCGGAAATTGATATCGGGCTGAAAGGGGTTGCCCTGGGCGGCGTTCGTGGCAATGCCAGCCGGGTTTTGTTCCAGGAAGTCCGTGATGTTGGTTTGGCGTTGACGGTGCAGATCCCCGTTCGTATATATCTGCACGTTTGCTGGAACGTCCTGCATCGGCGTGCCGAGACCGGGCAAGGGCGTCGTACCAACGATCTCGACGGTCGGCAGCTCCAGCGCCTCGGCAGGATTCTGCTTCGCCTGTTCATCCTCAGCGTTCGCCGTCGCGGCACCCAATAGACAGCAGCACGTGAACACGGCTGTCCACCTCGAGGTATCCGCATTGAATCCGAATCGAAGCATGCCACCCCCTGTGCGGGAATGGCTCGAGATGCTACCGGGAACTTGCTCGGGTGTTATCGGGAGTTTTTCCCGATCAACGCAGACATGTCGCGCCCGGCAGACTTTGCCTCCCATCGACGACACCGCAGAGAGCTCCGCATCCACGTGCTCCCTCGTCCCACTTCAGAATATAGCATCGCTGGGGGCTTGCGGCCAGATGGGAGTCATGCCTCAGGATCGCCGCCCGTTGCAACCTATGGAAGCGGGAGAGGCAAAATGCACACGTTGTCGCATGAAGTGGTGATCGCTGGAGGAGGCCCGACCGGGCTGATGTTGGCGGGCGAGCTGGCGTTGGCGGGCGTCGATGTTGCTATCATCGAGCGGCGCGCGAGCCAGGACCTCGTCGGCTCCCGCGCCGGTGGTTTGCATGCGCGCGCGATCGAAGTCCTCGATCAGCGTGGCATTGCCGACCGCTTCGTTTCGCAAGGACAGCCGCATGAGGCCGTGCGCTTTCACGTCTCTCTGGATATCAGCGACTTTCCTACGCGGCATAACTACATACTCGCGCTGCGGCAGAACCATATCGAGCGCACGCTGGCCGAGTGGGTCGCCGAGTTGGCGGTGCCGATCTATCGCGAACGCGAAGTGACCGGCTTCGCGCAGGATGATACGAGCGTCGCTGTCGATATATCAGACGGGCAGTCCATCCACGCACACTATCTCGTCGGGTGCGATGGCGGACGCAGTCTGGTCCGCAAAGCAGCCGGCATCGAGTTCCCCGGCTGGGACCCGACAGTGAGTTGGTTGATTTTCGAGGCCGACATGTCCGAGGAGCCGCAATGGGGCTTCCGCCACGACGCTCTGGGCACCCACGCAATCGGGAAATTGGAGGAACAGGGTCGGGTGCGGATTGGCGGGGCGCTGACCGAACAGCAGCTGGGCAGCGGCCGCGAACCGACCCTGCGCGATGTCAGTGAAGCACTCATTGCCGTTTACGGGACCGATTTCGGAATCCACAGTCCCGTCTGGATATCGAGGTTCACCGACATGACTCGCCAGGCCGCGGCCTACCGTAAAGGACGCGTCCTGTTGGCTGGCGATGCCGCGCATGTGCATCCGCCGCTGGGTGGACAGGGCCTCAACATCGGTGTACAGGATGCGGTCAATCTGGGTTGGAAGTTGGCCCAGGTAATCAAGCGGACTTCGCCGGCAAGCCTCCTGGATACGTACCATACGGAACGCCATCCGGTCGGCGCCCGCGCATTGCGTAACACCATGGCAGCGGTAGCGCTCCGCCGTCCCGACGATCGAACCAAGGCTCTCGGCGCGATCGTTTCCGAGCTTCTCGACTCGGACGGCGCGCGCAGATGCGTGGCCGGGCAGATGTCTGGTCTAGACATTCATTACGATCTCGGCGCGGGGCACCCCCTACTCGGCCGCCGCATGCCCGACCTCGATCTGAATACCGCCAAGGGGCCACTGCGGGTGTTCACCCTGCTGCACGCCGCCCGGCCGGTGCTACTCAACCTCGGTGAGCCCGGCAGCGCCGACCTCACTCTCACTCCATGGGCGGATCGCGTTCAGTTCATCGACGCCCGATACACTGGCGAGTGGGAACTGCCGGTTCTGGGTTCGGTCACTGCTCCCACCGCCGTATTGATCCGGCCCGACGGATATGTTGCCTGGGTGGGAGACCAGAACCGCATGGGACTGCTCGAGGCACTCACCACCTGGTTCGGCCCGGCATCGAACCCTGCACGAGCTGCCCCGCACTCAGTGTGACCGTTACACGTTCGCCAGGACGATACCGCCGAGCGCGGTCAGCACCACAACGAGCAGGGGTGGCACACGCCAGACGAGCAGCAAAACGAAACCAACCAAGGCGAGTCCGAAATCAGCCGCCGTTCTGACAGAGCTCGTCCAGACCGGATTGTAGAGTGCGGCAGCGAGCAGTCCGACGACCGCCGCGTTGATCCCAGCCATGGCAGCTCGAGCACGCGCACGCCCTCGGAACCGCTCCCAAAACGGTAGTGTGCCCAACAAGATCAGTACACCTGGCAAAAAGATGCCGATCAGCCCCAGCACCGCACCCACCACAGGGTGCGGTGCTGGCCTCGCGACGGCTCCCAGGTACGCAGCGAACGTAAAGAGTGGACCTGGAACCGCCTGCGCCGCGCCGTAGCCCGCCAAAAACGCATCATCGGATACCCAACCAGGTCCGACGAATGCCTCACGCAGCAAGGGCAACACGACGTGACCGCCACCAAACACCAACGCACCGGAGCGGTAGAACGCGTCAACGAGCGCGACGGCGTTTGATGACCATGAACCACGCAGCAGAGGCAAGCCCACGAGCAGCAGAAAGAATGTCGCGAGACATCGGAGTCCTACGGGGGTGGAGACCAAGGCAGGCAGGGTGCCGCGCGCTGCAGGCTCAGACGCACCGCGACAGAGCCACAGTCCCAACATCCCACCGAGGAGTATGACCGCGATCTGCATCGTGCCTGAGCCGACCAGAAGCAGAATCACCGCCGCGCCGATCGCGATGGAGGCCCGCTGCAGATCGGAACACGAGGTCCGCGCCATACCCCATACAGCCTGTGCCACAATCGCGACCGCGACCAGCTTGAGCCCATGCAAGAGCCCAACAGCCGTCCGTCCTTCGAGCTCACTGGCGCCATAAGCAAATAACACGAGTGCAACAGCCGAGGGCAGAGTGAAGCCGATCCAGGCCGCGAGCGCGCCGCGATAACCGGCTCGCGCAAGGCCGATCGACAGCGCCACCTGGCTGCTCGCGGGCCCCGGCAGGAATTGGCAAAGACTCACCAGGTCGCCATAGGCACCCTCGTCCAACCAGCGCCGTCGGGTGACAAACTCATTGCGAAAGTAGCCGAGATGCGCGATCGGTCCGCCAAAAGACATCAGGCCCAACTTCAAGAACGCCAGGAGTACCTCGGAGCCCGACCCGGCTCGCTCGATCACGCCGATTTTCCGCAAGTGCAACCGTAAGTTCCGCATGAGACGCGGAGTTTAACTTTACATTCTCCGCACGAGCCAGAAGTCGCCGCCGCGGCTCGATCAGAAACCCCGGCCATGAGCTCGGGTCCTTCGAGGACCGCTCGGTCCACGTCCCCTGGCCCCAGGATCCAGTTCCTTCGAACCCGAGCGTTCCTGAATCCCCAGGCCTATTTCCCAAGCTCAAAGCGTTCCCTAGCCTCCCCCAATCGTGGCGTTCCCAAAGGGGGAGGATTGCTATGAAAAGGGACAGACATTCGTCGCCCGCTCTTTATCTCACGGTAGTGGCCATTGTTCTCAGCGCGCCGGCCGCAAAAGCTCAACTGGTCGACCTGCAACAATCGCCAAATACGGAGAACGTTGGCATTGCGAAATCGCTCGGCCAGGAGAATGGGGCGGGGGTCGGCAACGTAATGACGCCGAACTCATCCATCTTCATCATCAAGCGCGATCCGGCGCGGGCCATTCGACGCGGACGACAGCTCTTCCAGCGCAAGTTCACAAAGTGGCAAGGACTAGGGCCGCGCACGGGTGACGGCACCGGAAATATCGAAGCCGACCCTACCGTTGGCGCAGGTCTCGCCGATAGTTGTGCCGCTTGCCACGCCCGCCCGCGGGGCTCGGCGGGCTTCGGCGGCGATGTCGCCACGCGGCCCGATAGCCGCGATGCACCTCATCTGTTCGGCCTTGGGCTACAGGAAATGCTGGGCGACGAGATCACTACGGACTTGCGCGCGATTCGCACGCAAGCGATCTCGCAGGCGCGCAGTACGAACACCGCCGTCTCGCTCTCACTCACGAGCAAGGGAGTCAACTACGGCACGATCCGGGCGTTGCCGAACGGCACCGTAGATACCTCGCAAGTCCAAGGCGTCGACCCGGACCTGCGCGTGCGGCCCTTCTTCGCGCACGGTGGAACCTTCTCGATTCGCGAATTCCTCGTCGGGGCGTTCAAAGCGGAGATGGGAATCGAGGCCGTCGATCCGCAGATGGCGCAGGCCGCCGCCGGCGGGCAGTTCACGACGCCCTCGGGCATGGTGTTCGATGGTCGCCTCGATAAGATCGCCGCGCCACCGACATCCTTCCCGGGTCAGGACAATGACGGGGATGGCGTGACGAACGAGTTGCCCACGGCACTGGTCGACTATGAAGAGTTCTATCTACTCAACTACTTCAAGCCCGCCACCTACCAGCAGACACCGACCACGCAACAAGGACTTGCGACGTTCAATCAGATCGGGTGCAACCGCTGCCACATCCAGGATCTGACGATCAATCATGACCGCCGCGTCGCCGACTTCGAAACCGCCTATGACCCCCAGCGAGGTATCTTCAATCAGCTCTTCTCGACAGCCGCCCTGAAGTTCGTCCAACAGAATGACAACTCAGGCTTTCCCACCTTGAAACTGCCGGCGCTGCAGTCGTTCGTCGTGCACAACTTCTTCGCGGACATGAAACGGCACGACCTTGGCCCGAACTTCCATGAACGCAACTACGACGGAACGATGCAGACGCTGTTCATGACGGAGCCCCTGTGGGGTGTAGGCTCGACAGCGCCGTACGGCCACGACGGCCGCAGCGTCAATCTGCAGGAAGTGATCCTGCGTCACGGCGGCGAAGCCCAGAGTCAACGCGATGCCTTCGCAGCGCTGCCGGATAGCTCGAAGAGCGCACTGCTTGATTTCCTGAGCTCGCTGGTGCTCTTCCCGCCCGACGATACGGCCTCGAGTCTCGATCCAGGCAATCCGGCGGCAGTTGGATTCCCGCAGCGCGGCCATGGCAGCATCAAGCTGACAGGGTTGTTCAACGACCCGACCGATCCTGAATGACGACAGCTCGCAGCGCAGCGTGCCGGCAGCTCATGGCTGCCGGCCGCTCAGCAACGGGGAAGTAGCGTCGCACACTCGTTCCCCGCTCCGTTCCCAACCTTCCCCACTGCGAACGGGAATGGAACTTGGGAATTACGTTTATCCGGGCATACATCGCCCGTCCTCACCCACCGGTAATCTACAATCCTCCAACGACTCAACCGCCAGGGTGTCGTACAGCACACCTCACGATAAGGAGATCCAGGCATATGATTACCGATCACCCCATTTCATTCCCGCGGCGCTCGCTGCTCCGCTACTTGGGCGGGCTCCGCGCCGCGTTCGTACTCCTGTCCTTGGGCGTGGCGATCTCGAGCGTCCACGCCCAGAGCGCCTGCACAGTCAGCTATGCGGTCTCGAATCAATGGTCGGGTGGCTTCAGCGCCTCCCTCACCATCGGCAATACAGGGACGACCCCCATCTCCAACTGGACTCTGACCTGGAGCTTCGCCAACGGGCAGACCATCTCTCAGCTCTGGAACGGCACCGAAACACAGAGCGGCGCAAACGTGACAGTGACGAATTTGAGCTACAACAGCAACATACCCGCCGGAGGAAGTATCACCGGTGTCGGATTCAACAGCACGTGGAACAATTCCGTCAACGCCGTGCCCGCCGCCTTTTCGCTCAATGGCGTGGTTTGCAACGGCGCTTCCTCCGGCGGCGGCCCGCCCGGGGGTGGTTCGCCGCCCCCGCTGCAGATCGCATGGGTGAGCCCAGCCTCGGGAGCCCCCGGGAGCTCACTGACTATCATGCCCGGAGTGGGAACCTCGTTTGGTGGCACACAGGGAACGAGCGTCGTGAAATTTGGGACGACAGCGGCCACGGTTACAACATGGACTGTCGGCTCGGTGACGGTCACAGTGCCCAGTCTTGCCCCAGGCCAAGTCAACGTGACTACTGTCGTGAACGGCGTGGCCAGCAACGCGGTTCCGTTCACTGTAACGAGCGCTACCCCGTCACAAGTGGTCTACACGGGAAACTCCACTTGGTTTACGGCCCTGGGTAGCCCATACGGGGGTTGTGGTGTACCGCAAGCCAACCTGGATTCGCAAAACTTCATCGCTCTCAATGTCCAGAATGATCCAGGCAACTACGCGCTGCAACTGAGCCGGCCCATTTCCTCGGCGTTCGCCAACGATATCGGCTTGTGGAACAATGGACTCAACTGCGGGCGGTGGGTGCACGTGGTCATGGGGGCCAACTGCCAGGGCACGAACGATGGCGGCCAGAATCAGCCTTTCTGTCGCGGGGGCGCCGGCTGGGTTGCGGATCAGTTCACGGGCGCCGAGCTCGATATGATCGTCGCCGACAGTTGTCAGGATCCCAACGCCTGGTGTCGGGACGATCCGTACCACATCGATATGGCGCAGGCGGCCCTCAACAAGTTCGTCCTGAACGGCAAACCTGTCGGCAATCTGTTTCCGAATTTCTGGAACAATCGCCAGGTAAGCTGGTCTTTCGAACCGGCGCCCAATTACACCGGCGACATCAATATCGGCTTCCTCAACGGGGCCAATGCGTTCTGGTCCGCGATCTCCGTCACTCACCTGGCCAACGGCATTCACGGGGTGGACTACATGTCGAACGGAACGTGGACGGCCGCGGTGATGGACGCCGACCTGGGCGACGACTACATCGTCCTTCCCACTGTGACAGGTGGAACCCAGTATCAGATACGCGTGCACGATGTCACCGGACAACTGATCAACGGGGGCCGTATCTACTCGTTTTCGTTTCCGGCAAGCTGCGGATCTTCGTGCACACCGGCCCTGACTCCCATCACTTATACGACTGCCGCCCCCGCTGGCGCGGCCGCGCAGTAGTTTCTAGCTTCGAGTGTCATTCTCCCGCTGGCGATGAGCCGGCGGGAGACTCGAGCGGTCGGGGGCGTCGTGAGTCTCAGTGACTCTTCAGCATCGGCTCGATGTGCTCAAACACGATGCCCCCGATGGTCAGGATCGTTGCGATCCATAAACCAATCTGAACCGAACGGCTCGAGCCCCCTGCTTCGCAGGAGGCTCCGGCAGCGCAGACGCGCCTGGGCTTCACGTACGCCACATAGAAACCGTAGGCAAGTAGCCCCACGGCAACGCTGATCAGCGGCCATTTGTAGGCGGCAAAGGCATCCAGCCCACTCACCCAGGCCCCGGCAATACCAACACTCAGCAGTACGAACGGCAACAAGCAGCACGCCGCGCAGACACCGAGAGCGGCGAGAACCCCGCCGGCTGCGGCCCATTTGACCACACGGTTCGTACCCCCCTTGCTCCTCGAGCAGTTGCATTGCCGTTCAGTCACTGCGGTTGTAAGGCTGGTTTCGTCCATGCGGAGGCCTCGCTCACTTGCAGCCGCAAGCGCCGTGGAGACTCAACTCCGCATCGAGAATCTCCCGTGTTCCTTCCGGGCCCGTCATGCGCAACCAAAGCGGCCCCGCTGCGGGCTCGAGTAGCAGCTCGAAGCTCAGAAAGGGGCAACACCTGCGCTCGTTTGCCACAAAACGTGCGACTGCCTCAAAGGCATCCGGCTTGAAACGCGTGGCATAGCCGTTTGGGAGCGCCACTCGCTCGATTGCCCGCACCTCCAGTAGCTCGCGGCCCAGTGCGAAATGTCCGGGTCGTTCGGGTGCCGGAATCGCTGCCGGAATGCACGCCAATCCTGGAGTCGAGCCCATACCAAACCTCCGCAGCACTATTGCACTTGCCATGTTCCGCATGAGCGTACATATTCAAGTCAACTTGAAGTCAAGGAATTTCGCATGAAGCCGCTGTCGATCGGAGAAGTCGCCAAGCGCACCGGAATCCGCACCTCGGCGCTGCGTTACTACGAGGAGGCGGGAATCCTGCCGACAGCGGCCCGAGTCGCCGGGCGCCGTCAATACGACATGGACATAATCCGGCGCATTGACGTACTACGATTCGCGCAACAGGCCGGCTTTACGCTCGATGAAATCAAGACGTTGTTCCATGGCTTCGGCACGGAAACGCCCCTGAGCATGCGCTGGCGCTCTCTCGCACGAGACAAGCTACTCGAGCTCGATCAGCTTGCGGCACGCATCGAAAGGATGAAGCGGGCACTCCAGCTCGCCATGAAATGCGGCTGTATTCGCATCGAAGATTGCACGCTTTCGCCTGCTGATGTGAAGGGGGGCAACAGCAAGCGCGCCAAAACCAACGGCGGCCGCAAGTGTTGATCGTCAAAACCCTCGGGCTCTTCGTTGCGACGGCGATTGCGGAAATCGTCGGCTGCTACCTGCCATACGTTTGGCTCAAGAGAGGCGGCCCGCCATGGTTGCTCCTTCCGGCCTCGGCAAGCCTGGCGCTTTTCGCATGGCTGTTGACGCTGCACCCCACCGCGGCGGGGCGTGTATATGCCGCTTATGGCGGCGTCTACATCGCGGTGGCGATTCTCTGGTTGTGGCTGGTTGATGGCCATCGTCCGACACATTCGGATCTGATCGGCGCTATCGTCTGCATACTCGGAATGGCAATCATCATGTTCGGTCCACGCCCGGCCTAGCCCGCACCCGACATCCCCCAGCAAGCGCTACGCCGTCGGCCCGGCGGTCAAGCGATCAGAATCATCGCGGTCACAGGCTGGGGCACCCTGGACATGGCGGCGTACGCATGCGTATGCTCCGGCGAACACCGAACCCCCCGGCGATCACGAGCGCCAGAGCATGACCTCCGCGGACGAGACCCATTTTTACGAGCCTCGGCATGGGCACGGCCTGGCACACGATCCGTTCAACTCCATCGTTGGGCCACGTCCGATCGGTTGGATTTCCACCCATGACGGTGTTGGCCACAACAATCTCGCGCCCTACAGCTTCTTCAACGCGTTCAACTATGTGCCGCCGATCGTCGGATTCGCGAGCATTGGCCGCAAAGACACGGTGCGCAATGCCGAGCGCACTCACGAATTCACGTGGAACCTCGCTACACGCCCCCTGGCGGAAAGGATGAATGCGAGCAGCGCGATGGTTCCGTCCGAGGTCGATGAATTCGTCCTTGCCGGACTGACACCGGCTCCCTCGGCCATCATCGGTGCGGCGCGAGTGGCGGAAAGCCCGGTCAACTTCGAGTGCCGAGTGACCCAGATCCTGCAGCTGCGCGATACGGCGGGCGCTGTGGTCAACACATGGCTCGTGCTCGGCGAGGTCGTTGCAGTCCACATCGCACGGCGGTTGCTCGTCGATGGTCTCTATATCACCGCCGCCGCGCAGCCCATTCTTCGCGGCGGCGGCCCCGCGGACTACTTCCAGATCGAGCCGGAAGCCTTGTTCCGGATGAGCCGGCCCAAGTAACAACAAACAGTCGCTGTCACGTATCGTGCCGGTGTGCCTCCGCAGTGCGTGCGTGTAGCTCACGTAGAACCCGGAGCTCCACACCTGTGGGGCGTGGAGTTTCTGACAGGTCGGGCGAAAAGCGTAGCGGCCACCCACACGCAGCGCGCACCGTCTCTTCATTCACGCCCGGATGAAGCGATACAACCTCGAGCTCCCGTGTGTCCGCGTCCGGCTCCAGCACGCACAAGTCCGTGATCACCCTGGTCGGGCCGAGAGTCGTCAAACCCAACGCCTCACGCGTCCCCTTGCCGCTGCCATGCCCCAAGGACGTCACGAAAGGCAGACGCTCGACGAATGTCCGCGGTGACATTGCCATTGTGATGAAGATCTCCCGGCAGCTGGATGCGATCTCCGGGGCCCCGCCTCCCCCCGGGAGACGTACTTTGGGATGCTCGTAAGGACCTATCACGGTCGTATTGAGGTTCGCGTAACGATCGACCTGGGCTCCCGAGAGAAATCCAACGGTAATCCGTCCGCCCTGAAGCCAATAGCGGAACATCTCTGGAACAGATACCGTCGTCAGCGCCGTCTCACATAACTCCCCGTCACCGATCGACAGTGGCAGAACGGCCGGCCGGGTCCCTATGGTTCCGGACTCATAGATGAGCGTGATGCCTGGCGCATGAGTGAGGCGCGCCAGGTTGCATGCCGCCGAGGGGGCTCCGATACCGACGAAACAGACATCGCTGTTCTTCAAGGCCCTGGCCGCAGCTATGGTCATCATCTCGCCAGCCGTAAATTCACCTGAGCCCGTCGTCACGGGTCGGCTCGATTCGCTGCGGAGCGGTGTATGAACGCTTCGGGACCGGTGTCGAGCACGTTCGCACGGATCCAGGCGAGAAACGTCTCCCGCTCTCGGGAGACGGCATCCCATTCGATATAGAATGCGTTGGCGCGACGATAGTAGCCTTGCGCGTAAGAAGGGTAAGCGCCGCCCGGCACCACGCAGATCGCGGAGATTATCCACGAGGGCAGGATGACCGCGTTGGGGCCGGGTGCCCGCAGGTCAGCCACTCTTTCCTCCACGGTGACGATGGCTCGTTTCGCGGCCAATACCGCCTGTTTTTGCACCCCGACTATTCCTTCCAGGAGCACGTTGCCGGCCTCGTCCGCACGCTGTGCGTGGATGATTGTGACATCCGGCCGGATGGCCGGTACCGCCGCCAGACTCTCCCCGGTAAACGGACACTGGACGCTGCGGATGGTTGGATTCACGTTCGGAAGATCCACACCCTTGTAGCCTCGAAAAACTGCAAACGGCAAATTGGCGGCGCCCGCCTCGTACGCGTTGGCCATCGCGGCATGTGAGTGCTCTTCGATGGCCAAGGGTTGTGGCCAGCCGTTTTCCACGGCATCGCGCAGACGATGCAGAGAGCCTACGCCCGGATTGCCGCCCCACGAGAAAACGAGGCGGTCCGCCGCTCCAACTCCGATCAGTTGATCGTAGAGAAGGTCGGGCGTCATTCGCACGAGCCTCAGACGCTTGCGGCCTTGCCGGATCAGCTCGTGTCCAGCGGCGAAGGGAATGAGGTGCGTGAAGCCTTCCAACGCGACCGTATCACCATCGTGTACGTTGCGTGCGATAGCCTCCTGCAGCGAGCAAAACAAGCTCATTGGACGATCCGGTGAATCGCTCAGTAGCTCAGCGGCTCGATCTTCTCCAGCAACTCCTGGCGTCTGTTCGCGAAGAACGGCGGAATCTGCATTGTCGTGCCCAGCATCTCATACGGCTCATCCACCAGAAAACCCTGTGGCTTGGAGACCGTCGCCTCGAAAAGTGCTCCGCCGGGCGTGCGAACGTATACAGAATCGAAATAGCCGCGATCTTTCATCTCGGACACGTCGGTGAAGCCGATTCCCTCCAGGTGAAACTTCACTTTGCTCTGCGCGTCATGGTCAGCGACTTCGAAGGCAACGTGGTGCGGCACGCCCTCCCCGTATGTCCAGCTCCCGGCGGGCACGTTCGGCTCGATCCGGAAATCCACGAACGCACCGCTACCCCCGGCACCGACCTCATAACGGACGTAGTTGCCGTCTGTCCAGCGCTTGCGGCCGTTCCAACCCACCTGCATGAACTCGTCCGAGTTTTCCCCATCGCGCACGGAAACGGCAATGCCGTGGGTGCCGCGGATCCCATACTCTCTCGGAACCACGCCCGTGGAGTAAGGCTGACGCGGATCGTTCTGCGCCGCGACCAACTCGTACTCGATGCCGCATGGATGATTGAGAGCCAGCAGGGACTCGCCGAAGCGCTCCCGGGCGCGCACCTCGAAGCCGTGTTGCCGCAGGTGCCGCTGCCAGAATTCCAGCGACCCTTCCGGCACGGAGAGCTCGACGGTGCAGATCTGGCCGCTGCCCTTGCGGGCCTTGCGCCCCGAGTGGCGCATTGGGAAACAGGTGATCAACGTCCCCACGTCCCCCGTATCGTTGCCGTAATACAGATGCAGAATCGGCTCATCGCCGTCGTACAGAGCTGTTTTCTTGACACTCTTCAAACCAAGGACCTTCGTGTGGAAGTCATAGTCTTCCTGGGCCCCGCCGACACTGAGAGTCAGGTGGTGATGCCGCCTGATGTATGGATTGACGCTCATCCGGGCTCCTCCGGTTCGTTGCTGAGTTGATTTCCCAGGCTTCGCGCCAGGGCTTCGGCGAGAATAGTTGAATCGGATGCCCCATCCTGGCTGCGCCAGGCGACGAAGCCATCCGGCCGCACCAGCACGGCACCTCTGCTCGAGATGCCGTAGGCTGCGCTGAACGATCCGTCGGGGTCGCCGAGATCCCGGCCGACGCAATAGGCATCCAGGGGAACCGAGGATTTCTGCGCGACGCTTGCAGCTGCTCGTACCCAGAGCCCCCCGTCGGGGCCCGCGAGGAGCACATAGTTTTCGATGAGATCCATCGTCGACACGCGTTTTCCCGATTTCGTGAGCCACAGATGGGGCGCACGGGAGCCGGGCATTCCGCAGCTTTTGCGCGGATCGGCATGCACTCCGGCAGGCGAGTCATACAGGTAACCCAACTCGATGTGGAAATCGTGTACGAGCGGCGCAGGTTTGTGCGCGGGCTTCAGCCAAGGAGCAGTGCGGTCGACGTAGCGTGCGAACGCCTGCTCCACCGTGAGCTCCGCGACCGGTTTTCGATCGGTAGCGTATGAATCGAGAAGGCGCTCAGGTGCGTGTCCCTGCAGAACAAACGCCATCTTCCATGCCAGGTTGTGAGCGTCGTGGATACCAGTATTGCCCCCGAAACCGCCGTTGGGAGGCATCAGATGCGCAGCATCCCCGACAATGAAGATGCGGCCATCCCGAAATCTCTCGGCAACGCACGCGGACGCGCGCCAGCGCGTGAAGCCATCGATCCTGACTGGCAGATCGGGCACGCCTGCTCCAGCGCGCACCATCTCGATCAGCCGGGCTTCGCTCACATCGGTTGCGACATTCGCCGCAGCCTGCGGGTCGCGTGTCGGGTCGCCCAATATATTCACTGCCAGGAATCCCGCTTTCCCCGCACGATTCATGCGAAAAAAACCGCAGAGCACGGGATTGTTCACGTAGATGATCGACCACGCGCGGTCGCCTATCCACTGGGAGAGGTCCGCCGTGAAGTAGATCGTCACCGAATTGGAGAAAGCACCGCGTCCCGTGTATCCGATCCCGAGCAGCTCGCGCACTTTCGAGTGGGCACCATCGGCCGCGATCAGATACCTGCCTCGCAGCTCACGCTCGTTGCCGGAGTCGATATCCCGGATGGCGACGCAAACGCCATGGGGGTCCTGTCGCACGCCCGTGATCTCAGCGCCCTGGATCACGGTAGCTCCGCTGCCCCGCGCTCGCTCGCGCAGGATCGGCTCGAGGCTCGGCTGATTCAGATATAACCGCCGGCATGGACTCAACGCCTCCACGCCGTCGTTCAGACTGGACATGATATCGCCGAGCTTGCGTCCAGCCACCGCGTCCATGGCCACGATGGCCCCTTCCGGAACAAACTCCCGGGAGGATCTCTGTCGTACCTCGTCCTCGATCCCGAGGGAGCGGAACATTTCCATGGTACGCATGTGAAAGAAGGCCGCGCGCGGCAGCGGCGAGCTCTCCTTCAACCGCTCGATGGCCACGGAGCGGATTCCCCGCTGGGCAAGAAAGGCGGCAGCACACAATCCAACCATGCCGCCGCCGGCAATCAATACCGGCGCGTCGTAATCTGCAGGCTCATTGCGGCTGGACGTCATCCTCAGGCCCTCCCCCTCTGCTGGGCTCTTCAGTTCGGCTGTCCTGACTCTCCGATGTTCATTGATACTTGAAAGTTTCCCATCAGCCAATGCAGCGGCGGCACTGCGCTCAGCTGGCGAACAACTTGGCGGCCGTTGCGGCGATGAGCCTGCCTTGGAAACGGGCGCCTTCGATCTCTATCGCGCTAGGCTGACGCTGGCCCTGGCTGCCGGCGATAGTGGTGGCTCCATAAGGGCTGCAACCGGCTACCTCCTCGATGTTCAGCTGACCCTGGTAGCTGTAGGGCAGACCTACGACCGTCATGCCGAAATGCAACAGGTTGGTAATGATGGAAAAGAGAGTTGTTTCCTGGCCGCCGTGTTGGCTGGCGGTGGAGGCGAAAGCCCCCCCGACTTTGCCATTGAGCGCGCCCCGCATCCATAAGCCACCGCACTGATCCAGGAAGGCAGTCATTTGCGAGGCCATCCGCCCGAAGCGGGTGGGACTGCCCACTATGATGGCATCGTAATTCGGCAGCTCATCGACAATCGCCAGAGGCGCGGCCTGGTCGAGCTTGAAATGTGACGCCTTGGCCAATTCCAGGGGAACGGTCTCCGCTACTCGCCTCACATCGACGGAAGCTCCAGCCGAGCGCGCACCCTCGGCAACGGCGTTAGCCATCGACTCCATGTGCCCGAAAGAAGAGTAGTAAAGAACCAGTACTTTAGGCATGGCAGCACCTCTCCATCGCTTGACTGGCAAGACGCGCCAGCGTTGGCCAAAAGCATAGGCTTGGTTCGATTACTCGACTAGGTGGCATAATGGGATAGCTGAAATCCGGAAAACGAAGTAATGCATGCTTGACCTGAATCAGGTCTTTCTCTTCGTCGAGGTCGTGAAGGCCGGGAGCTTTGCCCAGGCGGCCCACCGCATGCGGATGCCAGCCAATTCGGTGAGCCGCAAAATCCAGCAGCTCGAGACGGAGCTCGGATCCCGGCTCATCCACCGTTCGACCCGGAAGCTGACATTGACCGCCGCAGGTCAGACTTTCTTCGAGCGTTGTGCCGCGGCGGTATCCGAGCTCGCACAGGCCGGCCAGGAATCGATGGAGGGCACGAAGGTTCCCGCAGGGCTGGTCCGCGTAGCGGCGCCGACCGATTTCTTCGAAGTATTCAAGCTGGAGTGGATCGCGGACTTTCTCGCGAGGCATCCGAAGGTTCGCCTCGAATTCATCCTGGATGACGCCAAGACCGACCTGATCGCCGCGAGCATCGATGTGGCATTCCGGGCGGGCCACCTGGTGGAAGCCAGGCATGTCGGCCACAAACTCACGAGCACCCACTTCGGCCTGGTCGCCAGTCCGAGCTATGTAGCGAGCCGCGGGGCACCGACCCACCCGCAAGCGCTATCCACTCACGACTGCATCCCGCAATCCAACCGCTCCGGGCCGGTCACCTGGGCTCTTCAGGGACCGGATGGAACCGCGAGCATCGAGATATCCGGAAAGTTCCGCGCCAACGCGGCAAGAGTGGTGCTCCGGGCCGCGCTCGCCGGGCTGGGAATTGCCTTGCTGCCGGACTCGGTCACGATTGCTGAAATCGAAGCCGGACGCCTCGTTCGCGTACTCCCCAGGTACCGACGCGAGGGTGCTGATTTGTACGCGGTTTATGTCAGCCGCCGTCAGATTCCACTCGCGGTCTCCGCTTTCGTTGAATTTGCAGGCGAGAAGATCCGCGCCGCGCTGCCGGCGCGCACCGGCCCCCCGGCCCGAAAGGAGCGAACCCATGAGCGCTGACAGGATCGAGACGCAGATATTCGGACAGCACCTGCAATTGCGGCCGCTGGACGTGCGCACTCCCGACGGCTTGCGCATTGCGGCCCAGGATTGGGCGCCACCGCAAACGGCCAACGATCGCAGGCGCGATGTGCTGATGATCCACGGCATCTCACAGGCCTTTCAATGTTGGTTCAAACAGTTCTCCGGCCCGCTGTCGCAGCGCTATCGCCTGCTCACATACGACCTCCGCGGTCATGGCGACTCGGACCAGCCCGTTGCCGAGCGATACTACAAAGAAAGCGCAGCTTGGGCAGGCGAGGTGCAGGCCGTGATCGAGGCAGCCGGTCTCGTGCGGCCGGTGATCGTCGCCTGGTCCTACGGCGGCCGTGTAGCGCTCGATTATCTACAGGCCGCCGGCACCCGGAGCATCTCCGGTCTGGTGTTGGTCGCGGGCACCTCCTGTGCAAACCCTGCGGTGTTCGGCTCGGGCACTGCGCTTCTGAAGCGGATGAGTACGGTTACCAACCTGTCGGACAACATCGAGGCGACCAGCGAGTTTCTGCACGCATGCTTCGCCCGGCCGATTCCTCAGGAGGAGCATGACCTCATGTTGTCCTATAATCTCCGGGTGCCGCCCGCCATACGTTTGGCGATGGGAGGACGGGCGGCAGCCTACGACGCGGTGCTTCGTTCGTTGCACGTGCCAGTGCTCGCCATTCACGGCTCCGAAGACTGCTTCAATCTGCCGGCCATGGCCGAATACACCGCGCGGCTGTGCCCGAACGCCCGTGTGCTGTTGTACGCTGGGGTTGGACACGCGCCGTTCTGGGAAGCTCCGGAGCGATTCAATTCGGATCTGGCGGCCTATCTCGACTCACTACCTTAGCCGGGCGCTCGGACTGTCTTCAAGCCCGTCCGCTTCAGCTCGAATGAGACCGCAGCTTCGGGCCCCTCAGCCTGAGGACAGCACAAACTGGTTGCCATCGGGATCCTTGAAGATCGCGAACTCGCCCCAGGGTTGTTTCTGCGGCTCAGCGACAAACTCGACACCACGCGCCTTCAACTGACGGTACGTAGCCTGCACGTTGTCGCACGCGAACGCGCCGTTGAACCGAGTTCCGATTCTACTTTCGTGCCCCTCGGGCGTGAATAACACCACGCGGGTCGCGGCATTGGCGATGCGCATCTCGATCCAGCGCTGCTGCTCGTTGAAAGGCTGATCGGTCGAGACCGCAAAGCCCAGCTTCTCGGTGTAGAAGCGCAGCGCCCGCTGCTGATCGGTGGTGGGGATTCCAACAAATTTGAGTTGTGTGATCACGGCTGACATTCCTCCTGCGCCCCACCATTATAAGGTCACCGCAAGTGTCGATGTAGTGGTAAATGCTATAGTCGTTATCACTATGAAGCGAATCACCGTCAATTCGTATGTGCTCGACGTGTTGATGCCCGATCTGATCGGGCACGACCGGCGCCCCGCGGCTTTCATCGTTTATCTGTTTCTGCTACGGGAGACTGCGTGCTCCGGCAGGGACACCGTCTCGGTGAGCTTGCAGACCATTGCGACCAGGACCGGCCTCTCGAAGTCGGCGGTACAAGTCTCGATCCGCCATTTGCGCCGACGGGCGCTCCTGGACCCTACGGTCGTTGCGACTGTGGCAAATCCGCTGAGACGGATTCTTCGTCCCTGGGAGCAACGTTCCAGATAGGCGGCTCGACCGCCTCTACCACGGCCGCTCGAGGCCGATCCCGGGACCCAGAAACACGACTGACGACACACTCAACACAACAGCCGCCGTTATCCAGCCCCACGAAATGCCGAGCGCGGGGCAGCTTGCCGGGGTCGGCACAATTTGCTGAGCCCGGGCCGGCAGGAACACGAGACCGACCGAAAGCAACAGCGACTGGGGTACCGCCTTGTGCCAAACCGCCCCTGGCCCATGCGGGTCGAATACCGCGGTGGCGCAGGCAACCGCTCCCGCGCTCAACCAGGCGGAGATGACGATCAACCAAGCCCTGCCCGGCGGCCGTGCGAAACGGGCCAGATGGGTACGAAGATCGCGCGTAGTCCTCATATAGACGAGAACTCCCACGGCGGTGAGGAAGTAGCGCGCCGCAGGAGCGCCGTTGAATTCACGCAGCAACCAAGCCCAATCATCGGTGTCGGTCAACACGCTGAATACCAGATGGATGCTGAACCACATCAGATTGAAGCCGGCGAGCAAGATGCAAAACAGCTCCGTCGCGACAGACATGCGCCTCGCGACGCGCAGGACAAGCGCCGCGATCAAACCCACAACGAGATTCGCACAGGGTCCGGCAAGATCGATGGCCATGCTCGTCCGCGAACAGCGGACGAATACGGATGACAAAAGCTGGATCTGCCCGCCCTGGAGCCAGCACATCAGTCCATGGCCGAGCCCATGGTGGGCAATATCGGCGGTCACGTAGGCAACGAGCGCGATGGCCACCACTGTGGGGAGATTGTCTTGCCGGGTACTCGGACCCGTCGGGTCGCTGCGAAGCGGCTCGATCACTTTCTTTCCCTGGACTACCCGACGACCCTGGCAGACTGCCACGGCCCAGGCAACGAATTCAAGCGTACCCCGGGAACGGGAATGTCTGAAAAGGCCGGTTCGTGCGCGCCCCAGTAGGGCCCAGGCCGATCCAGCTTCAGCGCGCTCGACCGGGGGCGCTCATTCGAGCAGTCGATCCTCGATGGCCTCGATCGCGACCAGGATGGCCCGCTTATCACGCTCCGCCTCGGCCAGCTCCGCCTGCCTGCGATACAACTCTTCGCGGCTCACCTCATCCTGAGTGCCCATCGCCGCCAGCCGGGCGCGGACCCGCCGCGCGTTCCTGTGTATCTCGTGATAGCGCTCTTCGAGGAGCTTCACTTGCTGGCTGCTTTCCCTTGTATCCATGTCGATACTCCTGTGACGACATCTGCGACTCGATTGCTCCATCGTGCCCAAGCCACTCAACAGTTTGAAGCTTTCGGCGCACACCGCACAGGCGCACCGGACGCTTGACAGCGTGCCATGACAGAGGGCTGCGCCATCTGGGCGAAGAATCTCGCGGCGTCCCAGCCACTTGCGCGTTTTCGACACGTAAAGAGAGGCGCACGCTCCCTGTTCAGGCGGTTCCAGGAGCTGCCAGCGCTGCCGTTCCCCATCGCGTAGCGGACCATTGCCTCACCCGGCGCAGGGAATCACTCATCCCAACCGTTTTCTTCCGCCTTTGCGCCTTGCAGTAGCCCCGCCAACACGCCGAGTCATTGCCGGACCTGGTTTTCGAGACGCCGGCTGCGTCGCATTCGCGATTTCGATGCCAAACACGTCACCCAGCTGATCGTCCGCGATGGTCTTGCGCTTCGATTTGCCGCGCGCCGCATCGAACTCGGTCGAGCCGGCAATCAGCTCGGCCTGCTCGACTTTGCGCAGCAAGAACAGCAGATCCGGCTGATCGTCCAGTCGCGCGCCGAGTCCATACATTACCGCGGCGACGTGTTTGCACATGGTGGCAACATCGGGACAAGAGCAAGTCATCTGAATCTCTGCCGGATTCGGAAACATACCCTCATCGCGATGAGTGATGATCCGCATCACCGCCTCCGACAGACGGCCCTCCAGGAGCTCGATGAGCGAACCCACTTGACCGGCGCATCGGGTCTTGATGCGGCTCCAATACGTTTGCGACAACGGCTTGATGACTATCTCGACTTCGTAGATCTGCGCGCCACAGACGAGTGCCCCTATCTTGCCAGCGCTGACCTTCAGATCGAGCACCGCGCCATGACGCACATAACTGCGCCCGCGAAGTAGCCGGTATTCGTAGTCCCGGTAGGACTCCAGGTTCTCGCACCAGGCCTTGCCCCAGAAGCTGCTGGCGATCTTGCGGCCCGCGATGATCACGGGCGAAAGCTTCTGGCCCTGTTTCGCCAGGCGCTGCCCTTCATGTATTGCCCTACGCCGCTGTTCGAGGACGCTCGGCTTGCGCTCGTAGCTCCACCAGTTCATGCAGCCTCACTATGGGCACAAGCCTTATGGATATCGAGTGCGACAGTGCGCAAGAGCTCCTCGTCATTCATTTCGGTCAAGAGTAGCTCACTCCCACCGTCGAGCAAGTCGCGCGCGAGCCCCAACTTTGCCTCGACGAGTGCCTCGATCTTCTCCTCGACCGTCCCGCGGCAAACAAACTTATGGACGACCACGTTCCGTTTTTGGCCGATGCGGAAAGCGCGGTCGGTCGCCTGATTTTCCACTGCCGGGTTCCACCATCGATCGAAATGGATGACATGGGAGGCCGCAGTCAGATTCAGCCCGGTGCCGCCCGCTTTGAGCGACAGGACGAAGAAGGGTGGTCCTTCTTCACTCTGGAACTCCTCCACGAGGGCGCGCCGCTTGGACACGGCCGTGCCGCCGTGGAGGACGAGACCGGGCCGACCGAACACGCCGCTCAGATAACGGGCGAGGGGCGCCGCGATCTCACGGAATTGAGTAAAGATCAGTGCACGCTCCTGCCGCTCGGCCAGCTCCGTGCAGATCGCGCCGAGGCGCTCGAACTTCCCGCTGCGGGACTCGCCATATTCGCCCTGCCCTTGCCACTGCGCGGGATGGTTGCAAATCTGCTTCAGCTGCATCAGCGCAGCCAATACCGCACCGCGCCGCTCAATACCTTCCGTCCGCGCCAAGGTCCGCGCAAGCTCTTGTACACAGCGTTCATAGAGCGCCGCCTGTTCTCGAGAGAGCCCGCAAAACGCTCGGACCTCCGTCTTCTCCGGCAGGTCGGCGATCACTCGGGCATCGGTCTTCAAGCGCCGTAAGATATAGGGTTGCACCAAGCGGCGCACGGGTGCGTACGGTTGGTCGGCTCCCTTGGCGAGTTGTTTGACCGTGCTGGTGAATTGCTTGGCATTCCCAAGCAGGCCGGGATTCAGGAAATCAAACAAAGACCACAGGTCTGACAATCGATTTTCAACCGGGGTGCCGGTCAGGGCGACCCGCCCGACCGCGGCAAGCTGCTTGACTGCGCGACTCTGCTGCGCGCCGGCGTTCTTGATCGCTTGCGCCTCGTCCAGGACGACCAGATTCCAGCGCCTTTGGCGCATCGCCCGTGTTCGTGTGACGACGCCGTATGTCGTGATCACGAGGTCGATTCCATTTAGAGACGCAGCGAGGGCTGGCTCGTCGTCCAGCTCTATTGAGCATTCCGACGGGTGCGCGACAAAGACCGCCAGTCCGGGAGCGAACCGCTCGATTTCGGCTTTCCAGTTCGCGATGAGCGAGGCGGGTGCCACAATCAGACTCGGCATGAACGGGCCGCTCGGTGCAGGGTGCGGGATCGATGCGCTGGCGGCGGCATTCGGGCGCGAGCGCATCCGCGAGCCTACCGCGCCCGCAGGCTCGCCGGTCCGTTCTGCCTGCAAGTGCAACAGCAACGCCAACACTTGAATCGTCTTCCCCAAACCCATGTCATCGGCGAGACAGGCACCCAGTCCCAGACTCGTAAGGAGTCGCAACCACTTGGCACCCACCCTCTGGTAGGGCCGCAGGACGGCTTGCAGACCGCTGGAGGATGGCTCCTTCTCGCGCTCGGGATTGCGGACACGCTCGAGCACTTCGCGCAGCCATTCGCCTGCCTCGACCCCACTCCACTCGCGCACTGATTGTGGCGCCCCATCTGTCGCATCACCCGTTCCGCTCGCGCCGGCCAGCAGGCGCATACCCTCGTAGAACGAGATACCGCCAGAGCGTGCTTCTCTTTCAACACGCTGCCAGTGCGCCAGTGCCGCAGCCAACTTCTCTCCGTCGGCTTCAACCCACTGACCTCGCAATCGCACCAACCCACCGGTCGCAGACAGCAGCTCGCGCTTGTCGGCCTCTGACAGAGGCTCACCCCCCAAAGTCAAATCCACCGAGAAATCCAGTACTGCATTCGCATCCAGCGAGGCCGCTTGCTGGCTCCCGATGCGCACGCTGACTTGCGGCCGCGGCGGACGATCCGCCTTCCACCAGTTAGGGATACGCACGATGAGCCCGCTCGCCTCGAGCGCAGGAATATCAAGCAAGAACCGGTGCGCCTCGACAGGGGTCCACGCGAGCGGATGATAGATGTCGGCGCTTTCGACGAGCTCCTGTACCCATGGCAGAGTCTCGGATGCGTCCCGGATAGGAGTCAGCAATGCGACGAGTCTCTTGCGATTGGAAGCGCCGGCGTATTCCTGCAGAGCCCGTGCAAGCGGCAGATGCTGGGCCTCGCCCCTGTTTGAAACGCCGCTCGCGTAAGTAGCCAGAAATGCGAAGGGATGCTGCTCGTCGCGCTTGTTCTCCGCGAGGTGGAACGTGACTCGACCTACAACTCTCCAGAGTGGGTTCTTGTCGTGCAGGTATGCACGTAATCCCTTTCCGCCGGCGGCGACTTCCCCGCGAACGCAGGCATCGAGCTCATTCCATGCGATGCTCAGGGCACTCGAGTCTAGATACTCGAGTCCCTTCATCGGCGGAGCCTCCAGTGCGAGCGCGGTCAGCTCATCCCCGCTCGGAGCGGAGATGAGCTCCGCGTTTTCCGTAATCTCGATATCCCCTAAATGGCAAAGGTGCGTGAAATAACGCATCGCGAAGCCACGAGCGAAGGCGAGCGTCGGCGGAAGATCCGTCTTCATCTCAGTCGTCGCAAGGTGCAGCAGACCAGCCCCCTGGCCCCCACGAAACGCGCGTTCGATTCTCGCGACCACAGCGGCAGATCGCTCGTCTGCCTGGATCTCCAAGCGGAACCGGCGATCTGTCGTGACGTAAAGGACCAGTGACATGTTGAAACCTACTCGGCGCGCGCCGCAATTCCCAAGACTACCGGAGTTCCGCTCGAAGCTCGCGTACACCTCGCCCCTATCGTCGGCGCAACAGCGTAAGCCTTGCCACCTGCGAGTTCTGGCCAGTGACCCCTCTGACGCCGCTCAACCAGCGGCCAAAGCCCGCCATCCTGTTATGCTCGCCCCACCATCTCGAGGCGGGGCGAGCACTTGAAAGCGATTACCTGTGGTGAGGCCGTGATGAAATTACTCGCGGCATACGAGGTGGACACGGTCTTCGGCATGGCGGGCACCATGACGGTTGAGCTCTATCGGGGGATCGGGCTCACCGGGATCCGTCACGTGCAGTGTCGGAATGAGCAAGGCGCCAGCCTCATGGCGGACGGCTACGCGCGCGCGACGGGCAAACCCGGCGTTTGCACCATCATTGCCGGCCCGGGTGTCACGAATGCGGCTACCGGGATAGCGCAGGCCTATTGCGATTCGCAACCCATGCTCGTGGTATCCGGAGCGTGCGCGACCTCGATGCAGGGCAAAGGCTGGGGGGCTGTCCACGAGCTGAACGATCAAGCCGCGGTCACCGCAGGCTTTACCGCGTTCAGCACGATGATCCGCCACCCTGATGAAATCCCGGAATGGATTGCGCGCGCGTACGGAGTATTCCGCGGCAGCAGGCCTCGGCCGGCTCACTTGTCCCTACCTCGTGACATCCTGCCTGTTCCCGTCGAGACAGATTGGCAAATCCGTCGCGCCCCGTCCTTGCCTATGCCAGATCCGGCGGCGATCGAAGAAGCCGCGGAGCTCCTCGCACAGGCAACGCGTCCTTTGATCTTCGCCGGTGGCGGTGCGGTGGGCACGCGCAAGGCACTCACAGAGATCGCCGAGCGCGTTGGCGCACCAGTGCTGACAACCAACGCCGGCAAAGGCATCGTGCCGGAAAGCCACCCCTTGTCCCTGGGCTGCTCGATCTTGCAGCAGGCGAGCCAGCAAGCCCTGGCGGAGGCTGATGTGGTGCTGCTGGTCGGCTCGCAAGTCTCCATGGGCGATCACTTTCTGCCCAAACTCGAGATCGCCGGGAAACTCATACGCATCGACATCGATCCGGCGGAACTGACGTCGCTATACGCTGCCACCGTCCCAATCCAGGCTGACGCGCGCGCTGCCTTGGGCGCGCTATCGGCAGCTCTTTCCGGGAAGAAACCCACCGCATCCAGCGCAGAAGGAGAACGTCGCGTCCGAGACATCCTTGCACGGAACGCTGCAAAGATGACCGACCTGGAGAAGTTGCACGCCCGGGTCTGGAAAATCTTGCGCGCCGCTCTGCCGAGTGACGCCATCGTCATGGGAGATGCCTCTCAGATCATTTACAGCGGCACTTTTGCCATGCCGATGGAGATGGAGCGCTGTTGGTACTACTCCGGCACCTATTGCGCTCTCGGCGTCGCCGTGCCGATGGCCATTGGCGCAAAGATCGGCGCGCCGCATCGGCCGGTGATTGCCGTCGCGGGCGATGGCGGTCTGATGTTCACGGTCAATGAGCTGGCCACCGCGGTGGAGGAGCGACTCGGCCTTCCGGTGATTGTGTGGAACAACGACGCGCTGCAAGAGATCGTGGAGCAGATGGACCGTCGGCAGATTCCGCGCATCGGTGTCCAGCCCAGAAGCCCGGATTTCCTGGGGCTGGCGGCAAGCCTCGGCTGTCATTCCGCTCGTGCCTCGAGCGCGGAGCACCTCGCGCAATCCGTGCGGAATGCATTGGCCGCGGATCGTCCCACCGTGATTGAAGTTCGTCAGGACAGTCCCTGGCTCCTGACATAACAGCTGAGGACTTGGCCGCTCCAGGCTCAGTCGCGATGGAGCGCGCGGGGACGACGCACCGGGTTCTGGTCATTGATCTCGTCGCGCGGCCGATAGGGCGCCTCGAGGAAGGCCCGCTCGCTTTCGTCCAACCGTAGCTCGAGCGCTTCCACGGCGACATCGATGTGAGTTGTCTTCGCGGCGCCTACGATGGGAATATTGAAATTGCGATTGCCAACCAGCCATGAAATTGCGACATGCGCCGCAGTCACCCCGCGCCGCCCGGCCAGATCTCGCACGCGCCGCGCAATCTCCTGATCGATTTCGTCGCCATAGAATTCCTGATAGACGTCATGGGCGGTACGCGCGGTCCCAGCTGACCGCGCGAGAAAACCCCGGGCCAGCGGGCTGAATGTCGTGACCGCGACGCCCTGGTCACGGCAATAAGGGAACATCTCCCGCTCTTCTTCCCGATAAAGGACGTTGTACTGGCATTGCATGTTTACAAAGGGCGTCCAGCCATTCAACACCGCGGCGTGATTCATCTTGGCGAACTGCCACGTATACATGGTCGAGGCGCCGAGATACCGGACTTTTCCGGCGCGCACGGTGTCATGCAGTGCCTCCATGCTCTCCTCCACCGGCGTGCTCTCATCAAAGGCATGGACAACATACAGATCGACGTAGTCCGTGCCCATTCTTGTCAATGAGCGGTCTATCGATCTCGCGATGTGTTTGCGTGACAGCCCGCGATCCTCCGGGTCGTCACTCATCGGGTAGAAGACCTTGGTTGCCAGTACCAACCGGTCCCGCGAGCTCATCTTCAACAGGTTGCGGCCGACGACCTCCTCGTTACGCCCGAGGGAATACCAGTCGGCCATGTCGAAGAACGTGATCCCGAGATCGAGCGCACGGCGCAACAGAGGGATCGAATCCGCCTCATCGAGTACCCAACTCTTCCAGGCGGAGCTGCCCATCGACATCGTGCCTAGGCAAAGGCGGGATACCTGGAGGCTCGTCTGCCCGAACGGTATGTAGTCCATGCGAGACCTACCTTGAAGCCGTGGCAGGCGCGGGGTACTTCGCTCTCCAATGCCGTGCAAGCGAGGCACGATCGCACAGCCAGACACCCTGGTGCTGTTGGATGTGATCGAGTAGCCGCTCGAGCGAGCCAATCCTTCCTGGCCGACCGATGATCCGCCCGTGCAAGCCGATCGTCATCATGCGAGGGCTGCCTTCGCCGCCGCGGCGGTACAGCCAGTCGAAGGCATCGCGACAATAGTTGAAGAATTCCTCGCCCGCACCGAAGTCGCCACCGCGCTGCAAACGGCTGTCGTTGCAATCGAAGCTGTATGGAATGATGAGCTGGAACGTATCGCCAACCCGTGCCCAGTAGGGCAAATCATCGTTGTACCCATCGCTGTCGTACAAGAATCCCCCGAGCTCCGCGACGAGCCGACGCGTGTTGGGGCCGGGCCGGCCGGTGTACCACCCGACCGGTCGCCGACCGATGAGCCGGGTCACCACCTCCACATTCCGAAGGATATCGGCGCGCTCGAGATCCTCGGCAACAAACTGGTAGTCGATCCAGCGATACCCGTGGCAGGCGACCTCAAACCCACTCCCCGCCAGCTCGGCCGCGGCCGCCGGGTTCCGCTCCAGCGCCATGCCAACAGCATACACGGTAGTCGCGATGCGGCGCTGGCGCAGCATTCGCATGATTTCCCAGAGGCCGACCCGGCTGCCGTACTCGAAATTGGACTCCACGTTGAGGTTGCGGGCGTCAGGTAACGGCTCACCACCGACGTCGGTGAGCACATACTCGGAATGCTCGTCGCCGTGCAGGATGTTGTACTCGCCGCCCTCCTCGTAATTCAGTACCACCGAGACCGCGATCCGCGCCTCGCCAGGCCAATGCGGATCGGGCGGCCGGCCCGCATAGCCAATCAGATCCCGTGGATATTGCTCGCCAGAACTCATTCCACGCGCTCCGCCCCGGCCAGGTCCACGTCGCTAGCTTGCGCCGCAATCCAATCCATGTAGGCATGCAGCGCCTCCTGCACGGGCCGTGGCCTCCAGCCCGTCTCCGCGGTAATCCGCGCGATATCATAGGCTCCCCACATCCCATCCACACGAGTGGGGTCCTGAACGATATCCGCCTCTTCGGGGCGGGTAATCTCGGCATGGAAACCCGGGTATTTCTCGGCCGCCCATTCGATCAGCTGGCCCAATCGCGCCGTGTGCCCGGTGGCAATGTTGTACGCGCAATAACGCACCCTCTCCAGGTGCAGCAGGGCGACGATCCCCCGCGCAACATCCTCGGCATGAATGTAATCGCCGATACCGTCGAGCGAATTGACACTCACTCGTTTGACACCCGCGACGGCCATGTGGGCAACCCGGTTCGGGATGTGCCGGAAGTTGCGACTGGCTGTCGGACGATCCATGGTTCCGTACACGGAGCCGAGTCGTACGGAGGTCGTCGACAGTCCGAACAGCTCTCGATAACGGTCGGTGATCAGCTCCGACGCCAGCTTGGAAATACCGTAAAGCGTACGGGGCATGACATATCCATCCTCCGGCAGCGGCTCGCCCGGACGATCGGGGCCATGATGCTTGTAGACGGCGCCGGAGCTCACATAGATGAAACGCTGGATGTTGCCAACCGTCCGGGCCCAATCGAGCAGCGCCACCGTTCCCATCGTGTTGACATCGAGGATGCGGCCAGGATTGTCAGCTTCCGGCTCTTTCCTGCCCTGCCCCGCTGTGCCGCGAGAGATGGGAGTGATGGTCGCACCGTGGACTACATGGGAAATGTCATGTTTAGAGACCTGCTCGCGCCAGCTTTGGGGCTGGGTAATGTCGCCCGCGATGATCGTGAGACGCTCCGCAACAGGAGCGAAGTAGCGCTCGGCCGCCGCATCCGCGGGAGCGGAATCGAGAATGACAGCGCGCTCGCGCGGGTGGGTGTCGAGCCAATGTCTCGCCAGCACGCTCATGACAAAACCGGTCCCCCCGGTAATGAGCAAAGTCATGGGTGCGCACGCCTCACAATGGAAACCGTTGCAGCAATGCAGTTAATGCGCGCGTGCCCACCGCGAAGTCTTCCAGCGCCATCGTCTCCTCGGGATTGTGACTGCCGTGTTCGTTGCGTACGAAGATCATGGCGGAAGGTACGCCCACCTTGGCAAACACAGCAGCATCGTGCCCTGCGCCGCTCGGCATTTCCAACGGCTCCTCGAGCAAGCGCAGCAGAGAATTCCTCAGGCGTGAGTCCATCAGGGCCGGTGGCGAATCGGTCGCCCCGCCCAGATCGAAAGACACCCGATATTGTCTGCCGATCTGCTCCGCTGCACGGCGCGCCTCGGCGGCAACGTCTTCCATGACGTCTTCGGACATACTCCGCAGATCCAGCACGAAGTGGGTTTCGCCCGCTACCTTGCTTGGCGCGTGCTCCGCTGAGTTGGTATAGAGCTCGCCGGTCGTCAACAACAAATCGATTCCCTCCTGCTCCGCACGTGACCAAACACCCTCCATGTGATGTAAAAAAGCTACCGTTGCTGCTACGGCGTCACGCCTCAGAGCACGCGGCAGCGCACCCGAATGGCCGTATTCTCCCAGGCAACGAGCGTTGCGGAAACGCTTGCAGCCCCGGATACCAGTCACCACCGCTGCGGGCAGCCCTTCTGCCACCAAGCGTGGGCCTTGCTCGATGTGAAGCTCCAGGTAGGCCCGCACTTGCCCGGGATCGAGCAGCCTACGGCGCTCTCGTATGGCAGCCGGGTCAAAGCCGCATGCCTCGAGACTCTCTTCGAGAGTACGGCCATTGTCGGATCGGCGCACGCAGAGGCATTGGGGATCCAACAAACCCAGGGCGCCCGAGCTACCGAGATAAGAGACATCGAACCAGGACGACTCTTCCCCACGGATAGCCATCACGCCAACGTCGCAAGCTGGAACGAAGCCGGACCCACGCAGCGCTGCAACGGCACACAGTCCTGCAATGACGCCGGCGGCGCCATCGAAGTTGCCCGCCTGCGGCGAGCTGTCGAGGTGCGAGCCGATGAGAATGCGGGGCGCGCGCCGGTCCTTCCCGGGCAGCGTCAGGGTTAGATTGCCGATCGCGTCGATGGTGACTTCCAGACCAATGCGCTCGCCTGCAGTCCGGAGGATGTCGTGGGCAGCCTGCTCACCCGGACCGTAGCTATCCCGCACGATACCGCGCCCACGCCGGGTAGCCTGGTCCAGTTGAGCGAACAACGACTCCGCCAGAGCGAGGTCGACATTGGAAATGATGGCCTTCACGGTAAATCTGCTTTATGGTCCCGAGTGCTCACCGCTGGGGATAACACATTGGAGCTCAGTCGTGTCCAGGTTACTTGCCGGAAATGTCGCGATCATCACTGGAGCAAGCTCCGGTATCGGCCGTGCGATCGCCCAGACATTCGCCCGGGAAGGCGCCCGTGTGGTACTCGCGGATGTGATTACCGAGCCTCTCGAGGGTGGTGAAACAACACTCGACCTGGTCCTCGGCGCTGGCGGGGACGGCTTCTTCGAGCGGGTGAACGTCGGAGAATGGGCCGATGTCGATCGACTGGTCGGCGCCGCCGTAGCGCGCTATGGCCGCCTCGATATCATGGTTAACAACGCGGCGATTTCCTCGGCAACAGGACTGCTGGAAACAACCGAGACCCAGTGGGAGGACGTCATGCGCGTCAATCTCACAGGTGTTTTTCATGGCTGCAAGCGCGCCGTCCAACAGATGATCGGCCAGGAGCCGCGGGATGAGATCAGAGGTCGGATCATCAATCTCGGCTCGCAACAGGGCATCGTGACGTGTCCTGGAGAGACTCCCTACGGCGTGAGCAAGGCTGGAGCAATCTATATCACCCGGCAGATCGCGGTGGATTACGCGAAGCACCTGATCGTTTGCAACAGTATCTCGCCCGGCAAGATTGTCACCGGTCGCCCCGGAGTCGGGCAGGATCCCGCACTCCTGGAGAATGCGCGCCGGCGTACGCCTTGGCCACGGTTGGGCGTCCCTCAGGATATCGCCAACGCGGCCGTGTTTCTGGGCAGCCCGCTGGCCACGTACATCACCGGTGCGAACCTGGTAGTGGACGGCGGCTGGTTGGCTGGCTGAGGGCATATCACTCGTTCGGTACGGCGTAAAGCTTGCCCCGGAAAGGCGGCTTGTCGAGTTGGTCGAGTGCCGTGACGTACAACGTCCTCTCATCCGCGCTGAAAGCCAAGTTGGGAACACCAGGCGAGGGCAGAGTAATGGAGCGCAACAAGCGCCCGTCGCCGGCGACCACGAAGATCGTTCCCGCGAGCGGGGCGTGCGGATCGCGCGGGTTTTGCCCAATATAGATCTGCCCGCGCGAGTCGATCTTCACGCCGTCCGGCCAGATGTGACCGACGTGATGAGTCAGATCGTCCATGTTCAGGAAGATACCTCGCTGCGACAGGTGCCCTGGCCGATCGATCTTGTAGCGCAGCAGCCGGTGCTCTTCCGTCTCGACGACATATAGCGTCTGGCCATCCTTGGACACGGCTACGCCATTCGCGGCATTCAGACCCGTGGCTTCAAGTTTGATGGCGCCATCCGCCGCCAGGTAGAACACACTGCCATCGACAGCCTTCCCGGGATGACCGGAGGCGGTGAAGTAGATACCGCCCAGGCGATCCGGGGCGAAATCGTTCGGACCCACGAAAGGGGTGCCATCCGCGGCGTGAGTGTAGGCCGGCAAGTCGCTACCGCTAGCGGAGAGATGGCCGATGGTTCCGTTGTCGTAACAGGTCGTAAGGAATTCGCCACGCACGGTAACGACCACAGCCGAGGGACCGCAGCCCTTCTGGGCAGCAAACACCCGGTTGACCCTGCCATCCCAGACCATGACTGTATTGCGGTCGTACTCCACGTAATACAGTTTGCCCGCGTGCCAGATCGGGCCTTCCGCGAAATGCACATCATCGTTCAGGACCTTGAATCCGGCGGTATGCCCGGGCATGGCTACGCACAGCGTCGCGAGGCAAACTACCGCGCGCAGAATGCTCATGGGACAATCGCTCCCACGTAGGTACTGGCGGTCCGTTGGTCTGCAATGATCGTCCGGCTCGCCGCGTAGAGATGGTACGCCGCCCAGAACCCGGTAGGGGCCAACGCCAACAGACCGAATCTGAGCGAGGCTGCGTCGGTGGCATGTCCACCGGCGTACCAGTCGCTCAGCAACCCGACCAGTTGCGGGGCGATGATCAAGTTGAAAACGTTGCCACACAGCCCGGACCAGGCCGCAAATACCGAGCGCATGTGGCACGCAGCCAGGTTCTGCACGAGCGCCATGCACGGCCCGATGTAGAAGTAGATCGCGGGAATGAAAAGCCAGAACATGACCCGGGCGAGCGAGAGCGAATGGGTCCAATAGGCGATGATGGACGGGATCGTCGCAAGCCCCACGCCGGCTGCCAGCACCCAACACACCCGGCGCGGATCCATCATCGAAGGTTGCGCGAACAACCAGGCCGTCCCGATGCTGGCGAGCACGCCGGTGATGAGGTGAATGTTGCCTGTGATGGCACCGGCTTCTCCCACATCCAGGCTGAACGTTCGCATCAGGAACGTTGGAGTCCACCAGATCAGTCCCCAACCCCACAGCGAGCAAACGCCGCTGCCCATGATGACGTGGAATGCCGCTCGCTGTTGCCATAGGAACCGGAGCGACTCTGTGACTGAGGCGCGCTGGGAAGCGGTGATGAGATCCAGTCGGCCGCGCTCCGGTTCCCGAATCGTCAGCAGAACCAACAGCCCGATCAGGACTCCCGGGACACCCAGCGCCAGAAAGGCTGCCCGCCAGCCGAATGCATTCGCGACCGCACCCGCCATGTCCGCGCCCAGCCACGCCCCCAGAGGAGCGCCGAGCGCCAGAATGGTGAATGCCATGGGCCGGCGTACGGCGGGAAAATAGTCCGCCAGCAAGGCGTTCGAGGTGGGTGTCCCGCCGGCTTCTCCAATGCCCACACCGACACGGGCCAACATGAATTGGAGATAGGTCCGCGAGAAACCGCAGGCCGCCGTAAAGCCGGACCAGATGAGCACGCAGGCCGCGAGAATATTGCGCCGATTGGACCGGTCCGCAAGCCACGAGATCGGAATGCCCAGAGTGACATAGAAGAGCCCCAGGGGAACCCCCGTGAGAAAGGCCACTCCCGTGTCGTTGAGGTGCAACTCCAGGCGGATGGGCTCGAGTACGGTGGACACCACATAGCGATCGGCAATGTTGATCGTGTAGATGAGACACGTCATCGCCGCCACATACCAACGTACGACAGCGGAGTCCACCCCCCACTTTGTCACGCTCAGTGCGGAGCTCCCCAAGCTCAGTACCTGTAGCCTATCTTGAGGCCGAGCACGCGCGGGCGAGTGATACTCTCCGCTACGACGAACTGATTCGTGGAGGTGAAAGTGCTTTTGAGCACATTCGTCAGGTTCTGGGCGAAGAACTCGGCTGACCAGGCATCCTTGGAGATCCCGAGCGAGGCGTCGTACTGTGTTATGGGCGGATTCTCGAACCGCAGGAGCGTCGTGCTCACGTTCGATCCTGCCGAAAGCGACGGATTGGCACTCGACTGCGTGTATGAGTGCGCGGTGTGCGTGACGCCCGCCTGCACGTACGCATTGTAAGAGCTCAGGGCCCACTCGTAGCGCAAGCGCAGGTTGAACTGCATCGGTGGGGAGTTTGCGCTCGGGCCGCCAGCCGGTCCGTAAGGATTCTGGACGCTCAAAATCGGCTGGCCATATTCCGCCTTCCCGGCGGCGCTCGTCAGCAGCGCCGGATTGTTCGCGAACAGGTAGGGTGAGTTGGTCTGCTCACTGCTGTTCCAGGAGGCGGCGCCCTGGGCGGTCAGCCCGTGGGCGAGCACCGCAATGAAAGAGGTTTCCACGCCGCGGATGCGGTAGTTGGGTCCGTTGGTACCGAAGCCCACGTTACCGAGCACTCCGGGGTCGAAGAATGCGACCTGCACGTTGTTCCAGTTCTCCTGGTAAACGGCGCCGTTCCATTGCAGACGATGGTTGAAGAACTCCGTCTTCCAACCGAGCTCGTTGTTGGTGAGGTTGTCGGAGGCGAACGACAGGGGCGAGCAATACAGCTTGATGCCCTGGTCGTCCGGTATATAACAGCCGAAACTGCGATTGAACGCGCCCGGACGAAAGCCTTGCGACCAGGTGTAATAGGCGAGCACGTCCGGCAGGATGTGCCAGGTCAGATTGATGCGGCTCTTGAATCCGGTATAGGTGGTGCGGAGGTTCTCGGCATCGATATTGGTCGCGGATGCCAGGCACGGTGCGGGTCCCGCCTCATAGCAGAAAAAGCTGCCGGTCACGGCACCTTTCTCGAAATTGTCGAACCGGTAATAGCGCGAGCCAGCGGTGATCGTGAGCACTTTGGGAATGATATCGAAGTCGAGGGAGGCGAAGAACGCGAGCTGCCGATAACCGCGCTGCACGTCATTGAAGAAAGCCACGTTATCGTTGCGTATGCCCGGATCGGTTACGCTCGAGCCGGGAGCAGGCGCTACATCCGTCAAGCAACCCGCCGTCACAGTGTCGGTGCACGCCGGGAGTGTCTTATACAGCCAGTTGAGACGATCCTCGATGCGCAGCTTTTCCCAGAATGCCCCGACGATGCCGCGCAACCGCCAGTCATCGGGGGTGCTCAGGCGAATTTCATGACTCTGATGCGTGTTGTGCTCGGCCTCGTTCCAGGTGGTGCTCGGCGAATAACAGGTCGCCGCCAGGCCATTGGCCGGCTCGGCCCCGTGGCACTGATAATAATCCGCATACAGCCCGCGCGCGTAGTTGGTGTAGTCCTGCACCTCGCTGATGTTGCGCACGAGATAAGCTCCCGTGTAGACGGCTTTCAGCGGGCCCACACGGCCATTGATCGTCCAGGCGGTGTTCTCGTACCGGTCCTTGCTGAAAGAATCGTTGAACAGGGTGACCGATTGGGGCGGCAGGGGATCGCCGTTCGAGCTCTTCGGCATTTGATAGAAAACCCCCTGCGCGTCGATGTCCTGGTAGCTCTGGGTGATCAGGGCGTTCCAATCGTCATTGATCTCATAAAGCGCCGCGACCCGCACGCCCTGGTAGGTCGCGGGGTTGATTGCCCGGCGGGCGATGTTATTGTTGCTGATGACGGGTGCGCCGGGAGGGACCTGACACGGAACGGTATCCGCGCCGCACCCGTCGGGATAGTTGGCATAATGAATGCCGAGATCGGAGCTCTTGCGTGCGAAGGTCGCCGGCACATTGTTGATATAGCCGCCACGCCGATCGTTGTAGACCACACCGCGGACGGCGAGAGTATCAGGGATCAAAGGCAGATTGAGCACCGCAGTCACGTCCGTGTTTGGATCGCCCCCCGCCGTGACACCATAGCCGGCGGTGACACTTGCCTCGGTGCGGTTGAGCTTGGGCTTGTTGGTGATGTAGCGGATGACCCCTGCCTGCGCCCCCGCCCCGAACAAAGTACCCTGCGGCCCCTCGAGGACTTCGACGCGCTCGAGGTCGGCGGCATAGACATCGAGATTACGTCCTGGCAGTTGTCCCGACTGGTCATCGAGATAGATCGCCACGTTTGGAAAGCCGTTGATCGAGCCTCCGGACTGGATGCCCTGGTCGCCGATGCTCAAGCCCCGCATGAAAATCAGCGCTTGTCCTGGTCCCGTAGAGGAGGCAGTCACATTGGGGAGGTACTTCACGAAGTCGTCGAAATTCGCGACGTTGAGCTGGTGCAGGGTCTCTCCCGTGAGCGCCTGAATGGCGATCGGGACGTCCTGTATGTTTTCACTACGGCGCTGGGCAGTGACGACCACCTCGGTCAGTCCGCCCCCTGGCGTCCCCTCTTCCGCCGCTGTGGCTGCAAACGCTCCCGCAGCGTGCGCAGCCAGGATACCCGCGACGGCACGCGCGCATTTCTCATTCGAGCTCATCAGTTAGGCACTCCCCTTGTATTTGTAGTGAACGGTCTAACGAATGCCCGAGCGATCCGATGCCGGCGCCTGTTAGTCAGTCAAATGATAGCCGGTCAAACACCCCCCCTTTTCTTGCAGCGTGATCACACACGCTGCATACTCCTGACACTCTAAACATATGCGTTCCTGACGGTCAACGC